>Ga0184628_10000366_pt1 | contig 25107 bp, 23 predicted proteins | sample PLM4_5_b1_FD_133149 | JGI IMG/M metagenome (GOLD analysis project Ga0184628, IMG submission 133149) | Groundwater sediment microbial communities from an aquifer in East River, Colorado, USA - PLM4_5_b1 | ecosystem: Environmental > Terrestrial > Soil > Riparian zone | place: USA: East River... | reverse complement strand
GCGTCAGTGGGCGCGCTACTAACACCAGGCCAGCCTGCGACCCGAGGATGGGCCGAGGGTCGCGCGTTCTTGTCGCGTCGCCTCGACGCTCTTCACTTAGACAGATCGCTAGATCCATAGGGAGATAGATCGATATCGATCCAGAGGTCTCGCCTACAGGCGGGCCGAGCCCATGTTGCCCGTCAGATAGAGGATCAAGACGATGATCACGATCAGGCCGAGCAGCCCGCCACCGTAGTGAGAGCCGCCCCAACCCGCGCCACGGCCGTAGTAGTAGCCGCCGCCACCGCCGAACAACAGCACCAGAAGAATGATGAGCAGAATCATGCGCGGCCTGCGCTCTGAACGGTGCCGCGGATCCGGCGTTTGACGTCGGCGAGGGCGTCACCAGAACGACCGCGAACGTCGTCCACAACAGTGTCTTTGCCAAGACCCAGATAAATCGGAAATTCAGCCGTAATCTGCTCAAATCCGACGACTGGCTGAAGCTGTTCTTCCCGCTTTTCAAAGTTCATGGCGACTCCTCAGTGCGTGCTTGAACGTTTGCGCACGCGACCCGAGGCTCAACAGTAGCGGGAGTCGATGAGGACGGCTATCCAATTAGAGACACCCCCCGGCTGAGGACAGGTGGCACCGTCCGTCGAGCGATGCTCTATCGCATCGCGCCCAAGTTGCCCGTCAGGTAGAGGATCACCACAATGATCACGATTAGTCCGAGCAGCCCGCCACCGTATTGGGAGCTCCCCCAATTCGCGCCGCGGCCGTAGTAGTAGCCGCCGCCACCGCCAAGCAACAACACGAGCAGGATGATGAGCAGAATCATGGGCATGACAACTCCTCAGTCCGTGCGCGTGAACGCGTGGGCACGCGACTCTGGAATCACAGTAGCCATCGTCGAGGTGACCGGGCTATTCCTTTCGGAACACTTCCGGCTGTCTTCACGAAATAGATCGATAGATCGATAGAGAGATAGATCGATACAGAGGTCTATTTGGGTATCACCCGGTACAGTCCCCCCGTCGCCGTGTCCTGGATCAGCCAGATTGCGCCGTCGGGGGCGATTTCGACGTCGCGCACGCGGAAACCGACGGCCCAGCGCTCGGTTTGCGTCGCGCCGCCTTTGCCGTCGAACGTGACGCGGATGAGCGCCTGCGACGCGAGACCGCTGATGAGCGCGGACCCGTTCCACTGCGGGAACATCGCCCCCTTGTAAAACACGAGGTTGCCCGGCGCGATGACCGGCGTCCAGTAGATGACGGGTTTCACCAGATCGGGGCGGGTGTCGGGACTTGGAATCGCCACGCCGTTGTAATTGACGCCGTACACCGCGAGCGGCCAGCCGTAGTTCTTGCCCGGCTCAATCAGATTCAGTTCGTCTCCGCCGCGCGGACCGTGCTCGAGTTCCCACAGGCGGCCATCGGGTCCGAAGGCGAGGCCGTACGGCGTGCGGAAGCCGCTGGCCCAGATTTCCGCTGGCGCGAGATTCGGTCCCGGAAACGTGTAGGTGCTCAGCACCGGCGCGTTCTTGGCTACTTCGGTGTCCGACGGCGGCGCGATCAGAGGAACCGTCGCGGCGCCGGTTTTGCCGGCATTCGGATTGCCGGGTGCCGGTTTGCCATCGAGTGTGAGCCGAAGAATCTTGCCGAGTTCCTGATCGGGATCCTGTGCGGGCGTCATGCGCTGCCGTTCGCCGACCGCGAGGTAGAGGTATTGGCCGTCAGGCGAAAACGCGATCTGCGCGCCAAACTGCCCGCCGCCGCCCTTCGGCATCTGGCGCCACAACACTTCCAGTCCGTCGAGACTGGCTGCATCTGCCGCAATGGAGAGCTTCGCGCGCGCGAGCGCCAAACTGGATCCGCCGTCGCCCGGTTCGGCGTACGTCAGATACACAAAGTGATCGGTCGCATATTTGGGCGACAGGAACACACCCAACATGCCACCCTGGCCCCGCGACAAAACCGCCGGCACGTTCGTGACCGGCGTCTTCTCGCCGGTCTGCGTGACCAGCCACACCGGACCGACCTTCTCGGTGATCAGCATGCGTCCGTCGGGCAGGAACGCGATGCGCCACGGCAGATTGAAGGTCGCCACCTTCGTGATGGTGAACGGTTGATTGGGATCGGGCGGCAGTGTGCCGGCGTTGACCTGGGCCGTTCGACTCTCGCTCACGGCGCCCCGAGCCGCGTCGAGGGGCGCGTGCGCGGCGCTGGGTGCGAGCGCCAGGATCACTGCGGCGATCAGAAGCTTGTGCATGGCTCCCATTCTAGCAACGAGACGCATCGACTCGCCGGTTGCGGAGTGTGCTGTTTTGCACACCACCTGAGCCTCGGCCATCGCGCGTGCTACAGTACCTGTGGAAATCAATTCCACGCACGCGCCTGGTTGTCCGGCGCCGCTACGCGGTCAGCCTTTCCAGGAGCAAACAACATGTCTACCAGCAACGGCACTATCAAGCGCGTCGTCAGCGACAAGGGTTTCGGATTCATCGCGGCCGACGACGGCCAGGAATACTTCTTTCATCAGTCCGCGTGCAATGGCACGCCGTTCGACGGGCTGACCGAAGGTATGGCGGTCACGTTCGAAAAGGGCCAGGGCCCCAAGGGTCCGCGTGGCGAGAACGTGCGAGTCGTCTAGAGCAACAACTTCGAACTTCGAAGTTCGAACTTCGAAGTTTTCCTTCTAACCGCCCGACCGCGCGACGTACGTCTGTCGCGCGCGCACAGTAAGGTTCGACGGTCGCACGCGCACTTCAATCTTGTGCGGGCGGCCGTCGAATATCGTCGGCGTGAAGCCCAACAGATATTGATGGTGCAACTCGTCGGCAACGGCCTTGAGCGTTGCGCTCAAATCATCTGACCCCTTGAGTTCCGTCGCGCGGCCGCCCGATCGTTTCGCGATCGTCTTCATCCCGCCTTTGAGTGACACGCCTTCGAAGCCGATCGCGTACACCATGACGCCCTCGGTCTCGACCCGCTCCAGAATCCGTTCCTCGGTGAGCGGCGGCATCATCTGGGCCGGCCGGCTCCCGCCAAACCGCACCGTCATCACATCCTTGTTGTCGCCGTCGGTATAGATCACGATCACGCGCCGATTCGTTTCCGGCGCCAGCGTCGTGATGGCGCGATCCAGCGCCGCAAAGATGGGGGAGCCCGGGTCCGGCGGCATCATTCCCAATGCCGTGCGCAATCGTGTCTTATCAGTCGTCAGCGCCGGTCCCTGGAAGACGAGTGAGCCGATGGTGGCGCGGTCATCCGGCCGCAGATCGTCCAGGAAGACCGTCGCCGCTGCAGACACGCGCGAGCGTGCCGTGGCCATGCTGCCGCTCGTATCGAGAATGACCGACACGCTGATCGTTTGCGCCTCGTCTGAAAACGACACGATGTCTTGCGGCTTGCCGTTATCGAGGACGGTGAAGTCCTCCTTGGTAAGGCCGCGCGCAAAGGTGCCATCTTTGTTCACGACCGTCGCGAAGACGGGGACCAGATCCGTTGACGAGCGAAACTGAGGACTCTGCTGCGCGCGCGGGGCCGTGCTGGCAAGCAGGGCGAGTCCGGCGGCTAGGGCGACGAGACGCATGCAACTGACATGGTACGACGCCTTGGAGGCGCCGTGGTGTCAGGCGCGGCTTTCCGGTGCGTGGCTTCGGCGGTGAATGCGGCGCACCGTCAGCACGCCGGCCATGGCGCAGACGATTGCCGCGGTCAGCATCGCGTCCCGGTTCGTGGCCCACACGGCCAGAAGCCCCGCCGGCGTGCCCAGCGCGATTCCGCCGACGTACGACATGGCGATGTCTTGAACCCAGGTCATCCGACCCTCCCTGCGCCCGCGCGCGTCATCAGAACGTCGCTTCGCGCCCCTAAGTGACGGTGAGGAACGCCGGCATCAATGCAGAAACCAAGCCAGTGGTAATTTCCACTCGGCGTGACGATTGGCGTGACGAGTGTGCTCGCGTGGAGACAGCGAGTCCTCAATCGAGGGCTTGCGAACGGCCGAGTCGGGACGCTAGAACGCGCCGCTATCGAACCATTCCGCTTTTGCGAGCGACCACCAATCGACGGCCTGACGCTGCAGTACGTACTCGTACGGTATCCACCCGTACCCGTGATCGCCCCACCCGGTTCCCCACGAGTTTCGAATGAGCAGCGCGCCGGTGGTGGTCGTCGCGCCCGCACTGCGATTGGGAATCGTCACGGCATCGTCATACCCGATGGCGACGACCGCATGTCCGCCCAGCACCTTTTCTGTCTCGAGCGGCCAGGGAATCTTGCCGGTGTCGGCCGCCTGTTCCATCGAGGAATAGACGGGGAAGCCGAACATGCTCGGCAGGCCGGCGTCGAGGTGCGTCTTGATCTCGGCGAGTACCTGCGCCGCGGCCATCCCCGGTGGATCGAGCCGGTAGTATTCAATGGCCTGATAGTTCTGCCCGAACGCGTAGCAGAACGCGGACGGCTCGGCATCGAACGTCGGAATCTTGTAGGGCCAGTACTCTTCGGGCGGCGCGCCGAACAGAATCAGCGCCTTCATCGTCGTGCGCAAATTCGCGCCGGTGTCGCCGGTCCAGTGCAGCAGATTGCGCGTGGCCTTGTAGAGAAAGAGCCGCGACGCATCGAGGTGCCGGCCGTAGGTGCGTCGCTCGAAATACTCCACCAGGCCCACACCGGCATTCGCCGTGCAGGATCCGAGTTCGCCCTGATCCTCGATCGGCGCGCACCAGCGCCGCAGATCGACGGAACCGGGCGTGCGCGACGCGCGCTTACGGCCACCAAGCGCCTTGACCTTCGACAATTTCGCCGCGATGCGTGCGCTCGACGATGTGAAATCGCGGATGTCGGGATAGTCAGGCACCCATCCAAAGGACATGGGAACCGGCTCATGAACAGGCATATGGGCCGGAGATCCTAACGCCGCGCGCGTCGATTGACTATTCGGACTGGTACGGACCGGCCGCTCGTGGTCCAATGGGGGCATGTCGCCCGAAGATCCCGACGCCACCGAGTTCCACGTCTACTGTCCTTACTGCGGCGAGGACGTGGAAATCACGCTCGAGCCCGACGTGATGGGCACGCTCGTCATGGACTGCGAAGTCTGCTGCCGCCCGTGGCAAGTCAACGTCACGCGCGATGAGGAGTACCGGTACGTAGACGTCGTGCGTGGTGATGGGACCGACTAGAGATGGCCAGAGGTCGTGATCGTACCTTTGACCTCTGACCTTTGACCTTTGACCTTCTTAAGAGGCCGCTGCTGTCCGCTGACGGCCTCTGCGGGCTTCCAGCACAATCACATCGGCCGGAGCGCGGTGCGCGCGCAGCGCTTTGATGGCGCCCGCTTCCACGATCTGCTGATGTTCTTCCGCCGTGCGTTGAATCGCCGGCACCGCATGCCCACATTCGTGACAGACCAGGTGCAGTACGTCCACGCCGTGCAACTGGCGTCGTTCACGGAACGTGTGCGAGTGGCGGCAGCCCCCAAGACAGAACTGAAATGCTCGAAATATGGTGCTCATGACACCATTGAAACTCGCAAGTTCGCTGCCGACGCCAGTACGCGATTCTGCGACACATTCACGGGCCCAATCCGCAGAAGTCAGCTTTTTGGCAAAAGAAGTTCCGGTGTTTCAGGGAACTAAGGCCATCTGACGTTTCTGAACGTACCTCTGACTTCTGACCTCTAACTTCTCTTTATCGCCCGAGCCACAACGTCAAGAATGTGCGGGACTCGAAACGGCTTCGTGAGGTACCCCGAAATGCCAATGTTGATCGCGTCGATCGCGCTGGCCTCGCTCGGCACGGCCGTGATGATCACGGCCGGCAAATCCGGCACGATCAGACGCGCTTCGCGAATGAGCGCCAGCCCATCCATGCGCGGCATCTTCAAGTCCGTGATGAGGAGATCGAATGCGCGGGCCCGAAGCATTTCGAGCGCGGCTGGGCCGTCCCCGGCCGTCGCGACGTCGTAGCCGGCCGACGCCGTGCTGAGTGTCATCGCAATCACATCCCGCACGCCTTCTTCATCGTCGGTGACGAGCACGCTCGCGCGGTGGGGCTGCGCCTGCGCGCTGGCCGCCTCACCTCGACCGGTCGCGAGCCAGAGATCGATGTCGCGTTTGCGGAATCGCCACTGGCGGCCGACACGGACGGCCGGCAGTTGACCAGCCTTGACGAGGCGATACACGGTTTTCAGATTGAGGTGCAGGTAGTCCATCACCTCGTCCGTCGTCAGAAATGGATCGTCGTTCATGGGGCCGCTCCGGCCAGGACGTCCCGGACTCTGCGGAGCAGTGTACCCGGCGTAAACGGTTTCTGGATGAATGCGGTACCCGGCTGGGCAACCGCGTGTTCCAGGACGACGTTCTGGGTATATCCCGACATGAGGAGGACCCGCGTTTCCGGTCGGATCGTCGCCAGTCGTTCCACCAATTCGCCGCCGCTCATCCCCGGCATGACGACATCCGTGACCACCAGTTGAATAGCGTCCCGGAATTGTTCGCAGATGCGCAGCGCCTGATACGCGTCGGTCGCGCCGATGACCCGGTAGCCGGCGCCCTCGAGCACGTCACCAAGAAGCAGGCGGACCGCGTTTTCGTCCTCGACCAACAGCACCGTTTCGCGTCCGTTCGGTTCGCCCGTTGGCGCACCCGCCCCGATCGACGTCGTCTCCGCCAGCACTCTCGGCAGGTAGATGTGGAACGCGGTGCCGTGGTCAGGCTCGCTGTCCACGTAGATGTAGCCCTGGCTTTGCTTGATGACGCCGTAGACGGTGGATAGGCCCAGGCCCGTCCCCTGGCCAACGGGCTTGGTTGTAAAAAACGGATCGAAGACGCGAGCCTTCGTCGCGGCATCCATGCCATGACCGGAATCGCGCACAGTCAGACTGACAAAGGGCCCTGGCGTGATCTCCGGGTGATCAGGCATGCTCTGGCCGTTCAGATCGACATTCGCGGTTTCGATCGTCAGCGTCCCGCCGCGAGGCATCGCGTCGCGCGCATTGACGGCGAGATTGACGATGACCTGTTCGAGTTGCGCCGGATCGGCTCGCACGGCCCAGAGATTCGGACCAGGCCGGTTGACGACCTTGATGTCCTCACCCAGCAGCACTGGCAACATGGCGCACAGGTCCGCCACGATGGCGTTCAGGTCCACAGTCGACGGCGTCAGCATCTGCCGGCGGCTGAATGCGAGCAGATGGCGCGTGAGCGCGGCACAGCGCTCGCCGGCCTTTTTGATTTCCTGGATTGCCTTGCGGGACGGGTCATCGCCGCCGATGCGTCCGAGCAGCAACTCGCTGTACCCCGTGACCACCGTCATCATGTTGTTGAAGTCATGCGCGACGCCGCCGGCGAGCCGGCCCATCGCTTCCATGCGCTGGCCGGCCTGGAGCCGTTCTTCAGCGGCGCGGAACGACGCGTCGGCGAGCTTCCGCTCGGTGATGTCGCGAACGACACCCAGCACCAGAAGGCCCTGTGGACTCTCGGCCGGCACGAGCCGGACGTCGGCCGGGAATTCGCGCCCGTCCTTCTGCCGGGCCCGCAATTCGAGGCTGGTGGCGACATCGGTCGTGCCGAGGGCGGCCGCATCGCTGCGATCGGCAATGTGCCGCGCAATGAACTGATCGGGAATCAGCAGGTCCATCGGCTGGCCGACGAGTTCCTCGCGGCTGTACCCGAAGATGCGTCCGGTCCGGGCGTTAACCCGCTCGATGACCCCGTTCGGATTGATCGCGACGACGGCGTCCGGCGACGACTCGAACAGGTGGAAGAACATCTCGGCGTTCTCCGCGGCCTGCGCCAGGTTCCGCTGCGCTTCCGCGGTCTTTTGCGTCACGCGGGTTTCAAGCGTTTCGTTCGATCGGCGCAGCGCGTCCTCCGCGTCATGACGCTTCACGTCGGCATCCTGGACGAGCCTGGCCGTCCACAAGATCACGACCGACAGCAAAACAATGGTGCAGATGACGAAGAACGCGATCCCGATATCGGGGTCGTAGAGGCCCCGCTGCTGTCCCGCCAGCCGTAACCGTTCGACGCCGATCGGAATGAGCACCGTCGCCGACAGAATGCGACGCGTGGCTTGGCCGGTGATGCCCGGGCTCCGCAGGAGACCCGTCAGCCCTTCTGTGGGCTTGAGATACAGCACGCCAACGGCCAGCGTCAGAAGCAGCAGCGCGGTATGGACGGCCATCGCACGATAGGACGCGATCCCGTACAACTCGTGGAGCGACAAAGCGTAGCTCGCAAGCGACACCGTGGGCAGGACCGCGGCGCCCATCACGAGTCCGTGTGTGCGCCAGGCCCCGCCGGGCCGCGTCGACGTGAGCAACGCCAGACCCAGGCTGGCAAAAGAAAAGGCCGCTAGCGGGGACATCCGGCCTGGATGGAATCCATCGAGCGCGGTGGGATCGGGGAACACGAGTTGATCGATCCCGAGGTTCCAGCCGAACAGGTCCTGACTGAGCTGCGCGAGACCGATGGCGGCCACGACCACCGCCAGGACTGGGGCCGCGCCGGTAAATCGGCGTGTGGCCAGGCACCACAGCGATGCGCCGCACGCGGCGATCGCGACCGCGGTGTTCACCTTCATGCTCGGCACGCTGAGCGTCGGTTGGATCAGGAATCGAATGTTAAAGATCCAACCAACGAGTACGAGGCTTCCGCCCACGAGACCCGCGAGGCCCGTGATACGGGCGACGGGCGCGCTGCGAGGGGAGACTGGTTCCACTGGCGCTGCATTGTAGTACGCCTCAACAAGCATTTTGTGTCCCGGCTGCGCCGGTTCGGGGCCGCTCACGGGATGATCGACTCCAGTTTCCAGCGCACGGTCAGCGCGTGATTGCCGGCTCGCAGGGGCGTGCCGGGTGCGGCCAGTGTCCACGTGATGTTGACGCTGCCGGTCTTCTTCGCCGACGCGCTCTGGAACAACTGACCGTAGACCGACGTGCTCAACACGCCGCTGCTGCCCGTGCCGTTGACCGCGCCCGAGGTCGTCCACGACACCTTCGACGCCGGGATCGCCGCGCCGCCGGGCGGCACGAAATTGCTGTCAGCCTTCACGCTGATCCGGATCTCGCGTCCGGCGTTCAGGTTCAGCGCCGAATACGACATCGTGGTTGTGGCGGGGCTTCCGATCGTGTTGGCGCTGACGTTCGTGACCGCGAATCCAACCGCCGCGGGCACGGTGATCCGCACGGTTTCCGGGGCGGAGAAGACCGTCAGCCCAGGCGCCAGCAACCCCGCCGCCATGACGGCGACCCACACGTGCGACATGCGGACTCGCAATCGAACCGTTCGCCCCATCATTTGATGTCCTTCCAAATCACGGGCTTCAGTTTTGCGGTCACGATAAAGTCGGCACCGGTAACCGGCCGGTCTTCGCGCAGTTCCACGGTCAACGCAGCGGGATCCGCGATGTCGAATGCCACAGGCAGCCGTTCTCGGTCCAGCCGGACGATGTGTACGCCGGGCAGCACGTTGTAGAAGTCATACGCGCCATTCGCGTCAGTGGCGGTCACGTGGTCGTCGAGCCGCAGGACAGCGCCGGCGACCGCCTCGCCGGCATCGAACCGGCCATTGCCGTTGCGATCCGCGTAGACGCGACCGTGAATGGCATTCAGCGGGGCGACGACCAGATCGATGGCGATCCGGCTCGACGGCTGGACGACGACCGCGCGAGCGCGACCGTCCCACGCAAAATCCGCCGGCAGCAAATCGGGATCGAGCGAGAGATCGAAGGCGCCGCGCGGCACCTGCGTGAACAGGTAGGCGCCGTTGGCGTCCGTGTCGGTGGCGTAGGGCCCGAGGCGGACGCCGGCGCCAGGCACCGGTCGTCCCGTGTAGTCCACGACGAGTCCGCGGACCGTGCCGCCGCGCACGGGCGTCCGCACATCCCAGGTCTTCCGCAACATGATCTTGAAGCGCGGCTGTTCGAGCCCGTCGGGCATGTCCTGATACGCCGAGGGCCGGCCGTACTCCGCGAGCAGCGCGAACCGGCGGGGCAGTCCCTGCTCAAGCCGGACCCTGACGCGCGCCGCGTCAAACGATTCCGGAAGGGGCGAGGCCACTTGCAGGTTCGTGCGGCGCGTCAATCGCAGCGTCGTTTCCAGTTCCAGCCAGTTCTGCGTGCGGCCCAGGGGGCTCCACTGCGAAGCCACCTGCAGTGCGACGTTCACGCGCGGACCTGGCGCGTATGACGCCATGGCCTGCAGTTGTTGTCGATCAAAACCGGCGACGCCTCCGGGTTGGAGGAAGTCCGCGTGGCCCCACTGATATCGATGGAAGAACATGAACTGCCGGGCTGCCACAGTGACCATGGCGGCCGATGACGCGTCGGACGACTGGCCGGTGATGGCGAAGTTGCGCTCGAGCGTCAGACCGACACCGCGGAACACCGGCACGTGCAGCCCGAAGCTGCGCCACTCGCTGCGCTCGCCGAAACGGTCGGACTGAAACCAGCCGGCGCTGACCGCCACGCCGCGCCACACGCGGACGCCGGCCTGCACGCCGAGATCGCGCAACGGCGCTGGCAGACGCGCACGACGATACGACGTCTCCACATCCACATGCGAGACCGCCAGTCGTGTTCTCAGGAAGTGTGATCCGTCGGAGGCGACCTCGCCATCCACGCCCACCGGTCCAGCCTGCACGCGATCCCGGAAGATCAGCAACGTGCGCTGATCCGTTGCGGTCCGCAGCGGTCGCGTGATCGACAGCGAAGGTTGCCAGTAGGCGTTCAGGTGCCATGACAGACGCGCACCGCGCACGGGACCACGCAGGTCGGAGAACAGATCACCCGCTTCGGCGTGCCACCCCGCGTCGGCATCGCGCAGCGACAGAGTGCCGTGATCGAACCGCGCACCCTGGTAGCCGTACGTCACGAGACTGTCCAACTGCAGATCGAGGCCGGCCATCGTGCCGCTGGCGAGGGCTTCGGCGCCAAAGTCCGCGTGCTGCACGTATCCAAGTCCCAACGTGCTGCTGATCGTGCCGCGCGAGACCGGCAAGAGCGACTCGGCCGATCGCCCGATGCGCGGCGCCCGCTCCACGTCGTCCTCGCGCACTGCGGACGTTCGTGCCAGCGTGAACGTCCGGAGTCCCTCGTCCGCGGGCGTGTCCGGCCGGGCGACGCGCGCCGGCGAATTCGCCGCGACCAGGTCCACCGGCATGGCGTGCGTCGAGCAACACGCCAGCCAGATCGCGAGCGCGCCACTACCGAACAGCACTCGGTTGCCCCGGTCGTGCCAGGACGATCTCGCGTTCGGCGCCGATGTCGTGGTCGGCGCCGATATCGAGCACGGCGCGCACGAGATAGCGGCCCGCCGGAAGCATCGCTGGCGACGGGAGCGCGACGCCGAACTCGCCCTCGATGAAAGGTTCCGTCAATAACGTGCCGCGAGGGAGGTCGATGGTCGCGGCGGGTGTCGTGAGGCCGGGAACGAAGAACTGCAGGCGTCCCTCGATACCGAGCGGCGTGTTGCCGTCGTTGCGCACCTTGACGATGGCCTGGTCTCCATCGACTCGAAGGCCGAGAATCGTAGCCTCGCGATCGACCGATCCCACATAGAGAAAGATGCCGGTGGACACCGACGCGACGAAATGCACGCCGACGCCAGCGGATGCGGCGGCGGGGTCTGGTACTTCGTCAACCGTGAGGGCGCACCAGTAGCCGCCGGTCGCCAGTTCGCGTGGCAGGGTAACGGTGATGCGTACGGTCAGCGTTTCGCCGGGGCCGACGCCGGACTCGACCGGGTTCAGCGAGGTCCACGGCGCGCACGAGTGCCGAAGCGTGCCGGGCGCCGCGTAGAAGGACTGCTGGCCGTCCTGGCTTCGCCACCAGTCTTCGACTTTGGCCTTGAAGTGCGTGCGCGGCTGGTCGGCGTCGAGCGTCAGCTGAAACTGACGCGTGATCACCTGCCCGGGCCGCGCGTTCACTTTGATCGATGTCAGCGTTGCGCTGAATGACATCGGGCGCGGTGCTTGCGGTGCTGGTGCCGGCGTCTGGGACAGTGCGAGCGCGACGAGGCACACCACCGGCCTGAGCGTCGTAAGCGGGAACATGGACGGCTCCTTGAACTACGAACCGATGCTTTCGACCTTCCAGGTCACCACGATCGTGTGGTTCCCGGAACGGACGACCGTGGGCTTGGCGCCCAGCGTGAAGACCAGTCCTGTGGTGGAGCAGTCGGCGGCGTTCGCGTCGCACGTGGCGATCTGTGTAAACGCCGAAGAACTGAGCGTGCCGGCTGCGCCAGTGGCACGCGTCCAGGTTGCCGCGTTCCAGGAGATGTCGCCGGCAGCCCACGTCGTGGCGCCCACCACTGGAGGCGTGAATGCGGCCGCTCCGGCCTGGACGGAGACTTTCAGCTGTTTGGTGGCCGTCGCCAGCACGATTCGATCAATCGTGACGCTGGCCGAACTGGCCGTTGTGCTGAGGGAGACGTTTGCGACGGCAAACGACACACTCGCCGGCACGATGACCCGCGCCTGTTCACTCACGGTCGCCGTGAACAGTGTGGTCTGACTCGTGTCGGGCAATGTGACGGTCGTCTGCGCCTCTGCGCGCGCACCAACGGCGAGGACGCACAGGCCAAGCAGGGCCCGTGAAATGGCGTGCAAGTGACTTCGATTCATCGTGAGCGACTCCAGTTCTGGTTAACGGTCCGCCGACACCCGATGGCGGCCGCGAGGAATAGACCAAGAACTGTGCCGAACGATTTCTCTGCAGATCCCTCAGCAATCGGCATCCTCGTGCGCCGCTTGAGCCGTCCGAACCCAAACACCCCCGAAAACTGTAAGCCCGAAGGCCGAATTTGAGACTCTAACGGACTCTAAGGACATCCAAGGGAAGTCAGGCTCTTCTGACCTGTATATGCTCCCCGAGTGCGGTTGGGGTTGGTCTTGAGCGCCGGCGGGTTGCGGGGCGCTGCGCATCTGGGTGTGATGCGCCGCTTGATCGCGGCGCACATTCCGATCGACGTGATCGTGGGATCGAGCGCAGGCGCGATCCTGGGCGCCTGCTACGCGGCGGTCGGGATGTCGATTGACGAAATCATCGCCGACGCGCCCCGCCTGCACGTGCGCCACTTTCTGGCGCACAGCCTGACGTTCCGTCTGCCCGAACGCGCGCGCCCCTGGCTGCGTCGCCACGGCGGCATTGTGCCTGCGCGGCTCGAAGCGCTCGACCGCGCGCAATTCGATTCCCTCCATCACGGCGTCTCGGGCTTTGGCGTCGTGTGTCACGACCGGCGGACGCGACGACCGTGGTACTTCTCCACAGCCGAGTCGTACGGCGCGCCGCTGGCCGGTGTGGTCAAGGCGAGTGCCGCGGTGCCCGTGCTGTTTCCGCCGCGCTCGCAATGGGCGGATGGCCAGGAACTGAGACTGACCGACGGCGGTCTGAGCGATCCGCTGCCGTTCGAGTTCGCCAGGCGTCCGGGGCTCGACGCCACACATCTAATCGTGTCCGATTGCCTGCGCTTCGCGTTGCCGATGCCCGACGACGAGCGGATCATTCGCCTTCGTCCGCCTATGCGTGGCTTCGGCGTCGTGCCGCGGATCAGTTTCTCCCTGGACGAGGCGATTGCGACCGGCGAATCCGTCGTGACCGACGCCGTGCTGGACCGTGTGCGTGACTGGTGTAGGTAAACCTGCCGGCGGTGTCAACCAGTCAGCCAGTGAGCCCGTTAACCGGTTATCCAGCTTCTCAACTACAATTAAGGTGCTAGTCCGGACTTGAGCCCGCCAGCGTTGGAGTAGTGCCCGCAGGGTACGCGCCCCGGCCTCACAGATGGCAGGAATCGGTTGCGCCTTGCGGAGGGTCAGTGGTTAATCGTCCCATCGAAATGAATCAGTTCGAGTTTGCCATCGTGTCGGGATTGCGCACAGCGCAGTTGATGCGCGGGTGTATTCCCCGTGTCGCGAAGGCGCACAAGCCCATCACGACCGCCCAGCGTGAAGTGGCCGAACGCAAAGTCGTCGGCACCTGGAAGGTCGCGACCAAGAAGGTCAAGCTCGCCCTCGCAGACATGGTTCGCGTCGACTAGTTCGTCCGCAATGATTTCGGCCGCTGCCGTCAGCAGTCGAATCCCCGCACCCGGATCGCCTCCGACGATGAGTTGCAACGCCGTGACCATGAGCGCCGATGTCGATGGCGCGCGCGGCGTCGCAAAGCCGATGGGCTCGACGCCGGCCGGCAGCCGGCGGCCCGAAGACGTCACCGGTTCCGTTCCCACGAGCCGGTACACGCGGCCGACGTAACTCACCAGATAGAGTTCGCCTGCGGCGTCTTCGCCGAAACTTGCGGGATTCGCGGCCGCGCTGCCCAGCACGGACGTGTACTCAATCCGGTCGCTGCCCGTGACTGCTCCCGTCGCGGCGTTCGTGGTGAGTTTGATGGACCAGACGCGGCTGTCGACGAAATCCGCAAACAGGTAGCGGCCGCGAAACGCCGCGCCGAGCGCCGTGCCGCGGTACACATATCCGCCCGTGATGGAGTGGCCGTCGCCGTGCGAATACTCGAACGCCGGCTCGATTAACGGCGTCGAGAACGCCGGCAGCGTCGTCACATTGTTGTGCGCGCCTTCCCGATTGCGCCAGCCATAGTTGCGTCCGCCCCGGCCGGCCGGTTCGTAGTCGACCTCTTCCCATGCGTTCTGGCCCACGTCGCCCATCACCAACGCGCCGGTGCCGCCGCGTTTCACATTGTCGAAGCTCCAGCGCCACGGATTCCGCAGCCCGAGGCTCCAGATTTCCGCGAGGATGCCGCTCTGTCCGACGAAGGGATTGGTCGCCGGCACGTTGTAGCCTTCGGGGTCGCTGTTCGGCACCGACACGTCGACGCGCAGCATCTTGCCGAGCAGCGACATGGGGTTTTGCGCGTTGTGAAACGGATCATCACCGGATCCGCCGTCACCCATTCCGATGTAGAGGTAGCCGTCCGGGCCGAAGGCGAGGTTCCCGCCATTGTGATTGGAAAAATCCTGGAAGATGAATCGTTGACCGCCCGGCCAGAGGAGGTCGAATCGTGTCGCAGGATCGGCGCGCAGCGGGTCGGCGGCCGACCGCACGAAACGCGCGATCACGGTGTTGCCGGAAAGATTGACGAAGTTCACATAGACGCGGCCGCTGGTGGCGTAGTCGGGCGCGAACGCCATCCCGAGCAGACCCTGCTCGCCGGAATTCATCACCACGCTCGAGAGATTCAGGTAGTCCGTCGCCTGCAGGACGCCGCCCTTCAGGATCCGGATGCGCCCGTTCTGCTGGACAATCGCCTGCACCGTGGCGTCGGACGGATCCTGGACGAACGCCACCGGCTGCGTGAGTCCCGAGACAATGAGGTCCGCGCGCATTTGCGCGAACGCCGGCGCGCCGGCCGCGATTGCCATGGCGGTGAATACAAACACACGCAGGGCCCGAACGGACGCGAATCGCCTGGTCATTGGGGAAGCCTCATCCCGCTTGTCGGCACCGGATACCTCACAGTGTAGTGGTACGATTCCTGATTGTGAGACCGGCTGTGGCGCGTGATCTGGTGGTCGTAACCGGGGCCGCGGGGTTTATCGGCGCCCGCTGCGTCCAGGCCCTCGGCACCCGCGGGATTCCCGTCGTATCGGTGGACGGTGTGGACCGTTTCGACACGCGGCCCGAGCACGCGGCCATCGATTTCGGCACGCGCGTCAGTATGGATGCCGTGGACCCGTGGCTGGCCGGCCACGGATCGTCGGTACGGGCGGTCGTGCACCTGGGCGCCTGTACCGACACGCGCGAAACCGACCGCACCTACCTGAATCGCGTGAACGTCGCGGCCTCTCAGCAACTCTGGCGCCGCGCCATCGAGTTTGATATCCCGCTCATCTACGCCAGCAGCGCCGCGACCTACGGCGACGGCGCCTTCGGTTATGACGACGACGAAGCCGTGTTGCCGAAACTCAAGCCGCTTAACGCCTACGGCGACTCCAAACAGGAATTCGATCTCTGGGCGCTTGGCGAAGAACGCGCCGGCCGAAGCCCGGCCGCCTGGGCCGGCCTGAAGTTCTTCAACGTCTATGGATTTGGCGAGCGTCACAAGGGCCCCATGTCCAGTGTCGCGATTCAGGCCTTCGATCAGATTCGCGCGACCGGCCGCGTTCGCTTGTTCAAGAGCCACCGGCCCGATGTGGCCGATGGGCACCAGGCCCGCGACTTCGTCTTCATCGACGACGTGGTGGACGTGCTGGTGTCGCTGGTGGATCGTCCGGCGCCGCGCGGCATCTTCAATCTCGGCAGCGGGAAAGCGCGGACGTTTCTCGATCTGGCCCGTGCGGTCTTTACTGCGATGGGCAAGCCCGAGCAGATTGATTTTGTCGACACGCCGCCCGATCTGCGCAAGACCTATCAATACTTCACGGAAGCGCCGATGGCGCGACTACGCGCGGCCGGGTACGCCACGCAACCGACGGCCCTCGAAGCCGGCGTGAGCCAGTACGTCCGCGATTTGCAGGCTGTGCTTCGGTGACGCGCCTCTCGGGTTGGGGCGGCATGTCGGCGCCGGCGGTCGAGCGCCTGTCTGAGGATCTGGAACAGATCACGATCGGCGCCGCCTTGACGCGCGGTCTCGGCCGGTCGTACGGCGATTCGTCACTGCCGCCTCCCGACAATCCCACCGTCGCCGCGTCGCCCCTGGCCGATCGCCTGCTGTCGTTTGATGAACACACCGGCGATCTGCGCGCCGAGGCGGGCTATTCGATGCGCGATCTCATGCATCGCTTTCTTCCGCGCGGATGGGCGACGCCGGTCACGCCCGGCACGCAGTTCGTGACGCTGGGCGGCATGGTCGCCGCGGACGTGCACGGCAAGAATCATCATAAGGACGGCACGATCGGCCGTCACATCCAGAACTTGCGTGTGCGCGTGGGGACGGGCACGGTCGTCACCTGTTCGCCGAGTGTCGAACCAGAGTTGTTCTGGGCCACCGTCGGCGGGATGGGGCTGACGGGTCACATTCTGGAAGTGACCGTACGGCTCGTGCGCGTGCCGTCGCCCTGGATCATCGGCTTTGCGCGACGCATTGGGGACATCGACGAGTTCATGCTGGCGCTGAAGCAGGCGGCCAGCGAATGGCCGTATACCGTGGGCTGGCTCGATTGTCTGTCGCGCGGGCCGCATATGGGCCGCGGCGTGCTGATTGCCGGCCGGTGGGCGACGCGCGACGAGGCGCCGGCCGGGTTTCCCAGGGCGCCGATCAAACTGGCCGTGCCGTTCGTGTGTCCCTCGTGGGTGATGGGTCACTTCGTGGGCCGCATCGTCAATGAAGTGATCTATCGCGTGCATCGCAAGACCGCGAAGCTGAAGATCATGAATCCCGAGCCGTTCTTCTATCCGCTGGATGCCATCGCGAACTGGAACCGGCTCTACGGGCGGCGTGGGTTTACGCAATACCAGTGCGTGCTGCCGGATTCGGCGGGGCCCGACGCGGTGCGGAACCTGATGGCGCGGCTGACGAAGTCCGGCGGCGCCAGTTTTCTCTGCGTCATCAAGGATTGCGGCGATGAAGGTCACGGGCTGTTGTCGTGGCCCAAGCGCGGCGTGTCGATCGCGCTGGACATGCCGGTGCGCGACAATACGCAGCAATTGGTGGATGACTTGAACGAGTTTGTCGTGGCGCATGGCGGACGCGTGTATCTGGCGAAGGACGCGTACACGCGCCCGGAACATTTCCGCGCGATGGAGCCGAGGCTGGCTGCGTTTGAAGCCGTCCGGCGCCGATGGGATCCGAACGGCACGATTCGGAGCGCGCAGTCCATCCGCCTCTTTGGAGATCGTCCATGAACGCAGTGGTGTTTGGCGCGACCAAGGGCATCGGCCGCGCCGTCGCACGCGAGTTGGCGGAACGCGGCGATCGCTTGTTTCTGCTCGGCCGTCATCACGACGATGTGCAGCGCAGCGCCACCGATCTGGACGTCCGCCGCGGCCAATCCGTCGTCGCGGGTTCCGCGGCGTGCGACCTGTCCGATCCGGCGACGTTTGGTCCGGCGCTGTCCGCCGCCAAGGCCGCACTCGGCGAAATCGACATCATCGTCGTGACGGCGGGGGAGTTCGGGACGCAAGCGGCGCTCGAAGCGGATTTGCCGCGCGCACACGCGCTGCTCCTGGCGAATTTCACCAACACGGTCGTGTTTTGTGAAGAGGCTCGCCGGTACTTGTTGCCGCGTGGTGGGACGCTGTGCGTCTTCAGTTCCGTGGCCGGCGAGCGCGGCCGCAAGCCCGTCATTCTGTACGGCGCCGCCAAGGCGGGACTGTCGCGCTATCTCGAAGGGCTCGACCACAAGTTCCGCGCGGCCGGACTCAAGGTCGTGTGCGTGAAGCCGGGGTTCGTGAAAACCTCGATGACCGCCGGTCTCAAGCCGCCACCGTTTGCGGGCACGCCGGAAGGCGTCGCGAAAATCGCCGTCCGCGCGATCGATCGCGGCACGCCCGTCGTCTACGCTCCCGGGATCTGGCGTCTGGTAATGCTCATCATTCGACTCTTGCCGCGCACCATCATGCGCAAGATTGAGTTCTAGGGGGTTCCGGGGTTCCGAGGTTCCGAGGTTCCGAGGTTCTCTGGTTCGAGGTTCTGGGTTCGAGGTTCTGGGTTCGGGGTTCTCGGTTCGGGGTTCTCGGTTCCGAAAGCTCTCCGAATTCTTAGCTGACGTACTCTGAACTACTGATCTCGAATCCAACTTCCGAACCTCGAACCCGAACCCGAACCTCCGAACCTCCGAACCTCCGAACCCCGAACCCCGAACCCCGAACCCCGAACCTCCGAACCCCGGAACCTCGGAACCCCGGAACCCCGGAACCCTTGAGGTAACATCATCCCGCTGTAGGAGGCTGAAAATGTCACGTACCAAGGTTGCAACTCATCTCGCGTGGGTGGTGCTCGTGGCCATCGCGCTCATGCCGTGGGCCGCGCCGACCGCGCAGTCCGGGCCGGCCGCGCCGCAGAAGTACGACGCCGAATACACCGCGCTCATCAAGAGCTCGTTGACCGATGCGCGCATCAGCACGGAACTGGTCGATCATCTGCCGGCCTCGGACAAGGTGCCGACGCCGCTCAAGTTTCTCGGCCACATCGCCGGCCAGCCTGGGTACCTGACCTACGCGAAGGACATTCACGCCTATATGAAGGCGATCGCCGACGCCGCGCCTGGCCGCGCCAAGTTCTGGACGATTGGCCAGACCGAAGAGGGCCGCGATCAAATCGTGCTCGCGATCGCCAACGAGGACACGATCAAGAATCTCGACAAGTACAAGGGCTATCTGCAGGCGCTGACCGATCCGCGGAAGACGACGGAGACGCAGGCAAGGCAGTTGATGACGGTGGCCAAGCCGATCTACTGGCTGACGAGCGGCGTCCATTCGACCGAGCGCGGCGGTCCGGAAATGCTGACCGAATTGGCCTATCGCCTGGTCGTGGAAGAGACGCCGTTCATCCAGCAGATTCGCAATAACGTGATTACGTTCATCACGCCGGTCATCGAAGTGGATGGGCGCGAACGCGTCGTGGACACCTTCTATTACAACGCCAAGCGTCAGGCCGAAGGCCTCGCGGGGCAGCTCGGGATTCCGTACTGGGGTAAGTACGTCGCCCACGACAACAACCGCGACGGCATGGGCCAGTTCCTGGCCATGACGCGCAACGTGGAGAAGGCGGCGACGGAATGGAAGCCGACGATTCTCCACGACCTGCATGAAGCGCAGTCGTTGCTGTACGTCTCGACCGGCACAGGCCCGTACAACGAAGAACTCGATCCCATCACGATCAATGAGTGGTGGATTTTCGCGCAGAACGACGTCATGGAAATGACCAAGCGCGGCGTGCCTGGCGTGTGGACGTACGGCTTCTACGATGGCTGGACGCCGAACTACATGTTCTATGCCGTGCACTCGCATAACGCGACGGGCCGCTTCTATGAAGTGAACAGCTTCAACCCGGGCACGGCGGCGACGTATCCCGGTAAACCGGCTTCGACGACTCCGGCGGCGGCTCCAGCGCCGGCGGGCGGTGGCGCTGGTCGCGGTGCCGGCGGCGCACCGGGCGGTGGCGGCGGCGGACGCGGCGGCAACAGCCGCGAGTGGTTCCGCCCGAATCCGGATCCGGGCAACGTGGCGTGGGGCCCACGTGCGCACGTGAACATGAGTCAGTCGGGCGTGCTCTTCGCGCTCAGCTTCACCGGCAAGGAAAAGGATCGCTGGCTCGAGAACTATTGGATCAAGAACCGCAACGCCGTGGACAAGGGCAAGAACGGTCCGACGTTCGGCTGGGTGATTCCGGCGACGCAGCAGAGCAAGGCGAACGCCGCGGAAGCGATCAACGGTTTGATGGCGCAGGGCGTCGAAGTCCACACCGCCACCGCCGCGTTCACGGCCGGCTCGGTGTCGGTAAAACCTGGCGACTGGATCATCCGTGGGGACCAGCCGTACCGCACCGTGTGCGACATCTACTTCGCCGTGCAGGATTACTCGATGTCGAATCCCAGCCCGTATGACGACCTCGGCTGGACGTATCCGATGATGCGGAATCTAATCATGACGCCGGTCACGGACAAGGCGTTGCTCACGGCGGCCATGGCGCCCGTCACGAGTACGGCTCGCGCCTCGGGCGGCGTCACCGGCACCGGCTCCGCCATCATCGTCGAACACAGCGGCGACAATCTGCTGGCCCAGTTCCGATTCCAGTTCGCGAGCACGAAGATGTCCGCGGCCGAAGTCGAGTTTGAAGCGGGCGGGCACAAGTTTGGCGCCGGCGCGTTCATCATTCCGAACGCGAACCGGGCGCAGCTCGAGCCCGTGCTGAAAGATCTCGGGTTGTCGGGCTACGCGGTCGCGTCAGTGCCCGAGGTGAAGTCGCACGATCTTGATGTGCCGCGGATCGGCTACATCCATTCGTGGGGCAACACGCAGGACGAGGGCTGGGTGCGCGCAGCGCTCGACTATTACAAGATTCCGTACACCTATTTCGGCGAGAACGAAGTCGGGAAGCGCGACCTGAAACAGTTTGACGTGATTCTGTGGCCGTCCGGCGGCGGCGTCGGTTCGGACCAGGTGCCGGCCGGGCCGCCCGTGCCGTTCAAGAAGACGGCGGACTTCCAGGCGCTGGGCTATCCGGATTCCACCGAAGACACGCGTGGCGGGATGGGCCAGTCCGGCCTTCGGAAGTTGTACGACTTCGTCGCGGCCGGCGGCACACTCATCACCGAAGGCGGCACGGCGTCAATTTTCCCGACGAACTACCTGACGCCGGGGATCACGGTGGATCAGGGCAACGGCCTCGTTGCACCAGGATCGGTCTATCGCGGCATCGTCGCTGACAAGACGAGCCCGATCGTCTACGGCATTCCGAAGAATCATCTGCCGGTCTATTACAAGAACGCGCCGCTGTTCAGCGTGGCGGGTTATCCGGGACCGTACACGCCGCCGGCGACTCCGGCCGCGGGCCGTGGCGGCGGACGCGGCGGTGGTGGCGGCAACTACCAGAACACGCAGCCGATGGGCGCGAGCCAGAACGTGTTCGGCACGTGGGATCCGACGAAGGACTGGGGTGCCGCAGCGCCCGCTCCAGCCGCAGCGCCGGCAGCAGGCGGGGGACGTGCGGGTGGCGCGGGTGCCGGTGGCGGACGCGCCGGCGGTGGCGGCGCGCAATTCGGCGGCGGCGGCGGTGGTGGCCGCGGTGGCGCAGCCGGCAGTCAGATGATGGACTTCATGCGGCCGCGCGTGATCCTGCAGTTCCCTCCGGACGCGAGCGACATGCTGCTGTCGGGTGGCGTGCTCGGCGCCGAGAACCTGGCGAATCGTCCGCAGGTCATCGACGCGCCGGTCGGCAAGGGCCACGTGGTGATGTTCGCCATCCGCCCGTTCTGGCGCTGGCAGACGCAGGGCACGTTCATCCTGGGCTTCAACGCGCTGATGCACTGGAACGACTTGAACGCGGGCAAGTAACGGCAGGTACGACAGGTACGACGGGTACGACAGGTACGACAGGTACGACAGGTACGGGGCCGGCGCGGTGAGCGCCGGCCCTTTGTCTTTGCCGCATGCATCGTCCGAACCTTTGACCTCTGACCTCTTACCTCTGACCTGCCAAGGCGGTATGATCCGCTCGTTTGGGAGACACCCTATGAGTTTTGATCGTCTTCGTTCCACCCTAATCGTCGCGTGTGCACTGGTCGCAACCCCCATCGCGTTTGCCTCGCAGCGGCCTGCGCAGATGGTGCGGCATCAGCCCACCATTGCGTCGTACCTGAAGCCGGGCCTGCCGCTCGAGCTGGTGTCGGCCAAGAAAGCGGACCGCATCGCGTGGATCTCGTACGAGGCGGGGCTGCGGAACGTGTTCACGGCCGTCGCGCCCGCGTTCACGCCGGTGCGCGTGACGTCGTTCATGAAAGACGACGGCGTGGATTTGACGACGCTGCGGATTTCGGATGACGGCAGCACGGTCGCGTTCGTGCGCGGCAGTGCGCCGAATGGCGCCGGATGGGTGGCGAATCCCGGCGGCGATCCCGACGGCGCCGATCGCACCATCTGGGCCGCGCGCACGGCGGTGGCTGGCAGCGCGCGCCGGCTCGCCGAAGGCACCAATCCGGAAGTGTCGCCCGACGGCAAGTACGTGCTCTACGTGAAAGAGTTTCAGATCTATCGCGCGCCGGTCGCGGCGCCCGTGGCGCCGACGAAAGCTGACAAGGGCGAGGCGCCGTTCATCAATGCGTGGGGCCGCAACAGCGGGCCGCGATGGTCACCTGACGGCCAGTACATTGCGTTCACCAGCAATCGCACCGATCACAGTTTCATCGGTTTGTACGAAGCGAAGACGCATCACGTGACGTACGTCGCGCCGAGTGTTGATCGCGACACGAGCCCGACGTGGTCGCCCGATGGCAAGTCGATCGCGTTTCTGCGCCGGCCCGGACTGCCGTTCGGTCAGCAGTCGACGCCGGGATCAGGAAGCGGCGTACCGGCCGCGACGGACAACACCGGTCGCGGCGGAAACGCGGGTGCACCTGGCGGCGGTCGCGCGGGCGGCGCGGCGCCGGCGGCCGCACCGGGCGGACGACAGGGCGCGCCCGCCGCAGCGGCGGCCACGCCGCCTGGTGGCGCGGCGAATCCACCCGCGGCCGCGGCTGGCGCTGCGACGGGGCAGGGACGCGGTGGTCAGGGTGGCCGCGGCGGCGGTGGTGGAGAAGCGCCACTTCCGAATGCGCCGCTGGCACAGCAGCCGGGCCTCTATCGGTCAACGCTGCCGGGTGGTCACACGCTGGCCGTGATGACGGCCGACATGGCGACGATCGACACGGCAAAGGAAGTCTGGCATCCGGAAACCGGCAGCGCGTTCGGCAACCTCAACTCCATCACGTGGGCCGGCGACGTCTTTATCTTCACGCAACTCGCGAAGCCGACCGACGAATCGAACAGCTACTACTCGTTCAGCGTGTCCGGCAAAACGCAGCCGATCCAACTCACGACGACGGTGGGATTGATTGAAGACGCGACGGCTGCCGCGATCTCCAAAGACGGCAAGATGCTGTACTACTGCACGAATACGAACGACATCGACCGCCGCCACATCTGGGGCGTGCCGACATCGGGCGGCACACCGGTGCAGATCACGACCGGAGACGGCATCGAGAACGTGCCCGTGCCGCTCGCATCAGGCAAGCAGGTTGCGGTGTTGAGCGCCGATGCGAAGCGTCCGATGTCCGTTGGCATCTGGCCCACCACGCCGACGCCGGCGACGGTCGGACAGAAGGCGCAGAAGGTCATCTATCCGACGCTCGGCGCCGACTTCCCGACGTCTTCCCTCGTTGTGCCGACGAACGTAACGCTCAAGGCTGAAGACGGCGTGGAGTTCCACAATCAGTTGTTCCTGCCGGCGGACATCAAGCCGGGTGAACGACGCCCGGCGATGATTTTCGTGCACGGTGGGCCGCAGCGGCAGATGCTGCTGGGCTGGCACTATCTCAGCTTCTATCACGTGTTCTACGGCGTGAATCAGTGGCTCGTCTCGCAGGGCTACATCGTGATGTCTGTGAACTACCGCAGCGGCGTCGGCTACGGACGCGGGTTCCGCCAGGCCGCCGAGACGGGTGCGCGCGGCAATTCGGAGTATCGCGACGTGCTGGCGGCCGGCAAATGGTTGGCGGCGCGGCCTGATGTCGATCCGCAGCGCTTTGGTATCTGGGGCCTCTCGTATGGCGGGCTGTTGACGGCGGAAGCACTGGCGCGTAATTCGGATCTGTTCAAGCTGGGCGTCGATCTCGCCGGCGTGCATCTCGAGGGCAATTCGCTCGATCCCGAGTCGGTGTCCTACAAGTCGTCATCGATTTCCGAGATCGACAAGTGGAAGTCGCCGGTGCTCCTGATTCATGGAGACGACGATCGGAACGTCAACTTTGCACAGACGGTGGGACTGGTGCAGTTGCTGCGCGCGCGCAACGTCTATCACGAGTTGATCGTGTTTCCGGACGACGTGCATGAGACGCTGCTGCACAGCCGCTGGATGTACACGTTCGATCGCATGGAGACGTTCATGAACAAGTTCTTCGGCGAGCCCGCTGGGTCAAAGGGCGGCGGAAAGTAGCGCGTCCGCGATTCGCCGCATCAAATCGCCGTGCTCGGCGCGATCGAACGCGGGGGCGGCTGACCAGTCGTGCAGCCACACGGGCGTCTTTCTGCGATCGGCCGGCTCTGAGGCGTAGCGCGGAATGATGTGCGCGTGCAGGGCGGGTTCGACGTTGCCCAGAATCTCGTAGTTGATCCGCTCGGCGCCAGTGATTGCGAGGACCGCATCGCCCAGCCGGGCCATGTCGTCCAGGAATGTGCTGCGAGCTACGCCTTCTAGCGCATTCAGGTGCGGCACGACCGGGTCCGGCAGAAGCAGACAGTAGCCGGACAGAATCTGCGGGTCTCCCAGCACCGCCCAGCCCGACGCCATTCGCGCGACCACTCGCGGGAGTTCGCCGCGACGGGCCGCATCCACTTGCTTATGAATCGCCGTCACTGGTGAAAGGTCCCGATCAGGATTTCGACGAGGCAAGCATGAGTTCGTCGCCCGAGGCCGTCACGCGATAGGTGTGGCCGTTGGCGCAGGCCATTTCGATCTCGGTCGG
>Ga0184628_10000365_pt1 | contig 25134 bp, 23 predicted proteins | sample PLM4_5_b1_FD_133149 | JGI IMG/M metagenome (GOLD analysis project Ga0184628, IMG submission 133149) | Groundwater sediment microbial communities from an aquifer in East River, Colorado, USA - PLM4_5_b1 | ecosystem: Environmental > Terrestrial > Soil > Riparian zone | place: USA: East River... | reverse complement strand
GACGAATTCATACACAAGGTTGTCGCCCTTCCCACCAATGTGGCGATACCGCCATGTTTCAAATGGGGTTGTCTCGGTGGCAACAACGAAATTGTTCCCCTGCCCAGTGCCACTGAAAGTGCCCCCAATGTGAACGACTATTTCGTTCGGTGGTCCGTTGAGAATGTACATCCTGCCGCGATCGGTCTGAGAGCCCCGGATCCCTGAACGCGTTGCGAAATGCTCGTTCGCGTAAGCAACCCGATTGTTATATTCGTCTCGGAACTCGTTTGCAGGAGTGCCCGGCGTGGGATCACGAACGAGCCAGAAATTCATGATGAAGTTATTCCGTTCCTCGTCTTTCGTCAGCTGCTGGAATGCTTTTCGTTCCTCGTCGGTAATGATCATTGAAACATCATCGAGCGATTTTTGCTGACCATCCACCGTCTGTACCGCTGGAGGTGCTGGCGGCTGAGCGATTGCAGCAGCTGCCGCTTTGGGCGCAGTCTCGTACACCGGCAGGGAGGGTGCGAGGACGGAAACGATTTGAACTTCGGTCGCCGGCGGCGTTCCAGCAACACCGCTAAGTAATGGGCCGGCGAAAACCCCAATTCCGGCAAGAGTCAGCATCAGCTTTTTCCCGAGCGTCAGACTGCGCGTTTCACGATTTTCCATAATGGCCTCGATTCGCTTTTTGAGATTCGATCCGGATACTCCGGCCACGCAGGCCGGCGCAACGACATAGCGTTTACAAATTTTGAGAATGCCTTCGGCATACTCGGCAGGCTCACACCCCAACTTGAGAACCGCCTCATCACAGGCGCGTTCCCGTTCATCCACCAGACGGTTTCCGAGCCACCACACTAGGGGATGAAACCAGAACACAGCCTCGACAATGGTGTGCATTGCGGCGGCAAGATTGTCGCGTCCGCGTACATGGAACATTTCGTGAGCGATGATTGGCTCCCATTGCGCACTGTGAAGGTGCTGAGCAATGTCCGCTGGTATCAGCAGGACGGGTCGAAAGACTCCGAAGACTCCAGGTTCCAGACCCGCGGGTGACGAAAGAATTCGGACTCGCGGGAACTTGCCCAAAAACTGATTCCAGGGATGCGCGTCGGGCAACGGTTTAGCGCCTCGCACAATCCGGGCAACTTGAAGCCAACGAGCGCACCACATCAGCAACACCGAAACAGCACCGGCGAACCATACGGAAGCGAAAATAACTGCGAGAGTGGGATCCGCTACTGCCGGAGCTGTGGGAGCAGAAAGCGCACTTTGCATAGCCGGCGGCACTGAGAATGGCAGACTGATTTGCCGGACCACCACAGGCACTCCCGTTGGTACGAACTGCTGGACAGCATGCCAGTTGAGCTGACCGCCGATTCCAATCAGGAATGAAAACGGTATCAGGAACTTTGCGGACGCGATTAGCCACAACCGATACCGAACGACCGCGCTGTTTCTTCTGAACAACAACGTCAGCGCACCCACGGCGATCATGAAAACCGTGGATTGCCAGATATGGTTGGCCAACCCCACTCCGAAATCACTCCATGCCGGTAGCATGTGTGCTGAAAGCATCGGGCTATCCTTTCTTCAACGCTTTCCGAAGCGCCTGTTCGGCTTCATGAACATCGTCGAGAGTGATCTTTCCGGATTCGACCAGATGCGCCATTACGGGTTGGATACGGCCGCCGAAAAATCCCAGCATTTCGTCAATCAGCCGGCGCTGGACAGCGTCACGCGACACGCTGGCTTCGAAGATATGCGCGTTGCTGATCTTTTTCACACGGCGTACCGCCTTCTTCCCTTCCATGCGGTACACGGTTGTCTGTACCGTCGTGTAGGCAGGCCGGCCCTTCAGCGGAAACGCTTCCTGTATCTCCCGGATCGATGCCGGACCAAGGTTCCACAACGCTTCCATGATTTGAAGTTCTAGTCTGGTCAGGCGCGGCAGTGCCATATCGATTCGTTCTCCTATTGCCGTGTGTATATCTACTACATCTGTATGCGGACGGCAAGTACTTTGATGGAGTGACCTGGCGGACCGTTTGCGGAGTTCGGCCTGGCTAGCCGGAGATTTTCAGTTTCTTCACGAGAACCTTGGAGTTCCGTCCGCTCTGGTCGTACTTCTCTCTGCGGCTCAACGGGAGATCATCGGGACTACCTTCGATAAAACCACCCTTCGACTGAAAGTACGTGAATGCCTGCGTCGACAGTGTGATCAATTCCGTCAGGCCGGTTTCGCGCGCTTTATTCTCGGCGAACTGAATCAACTTTCGGCCGATACCCTGGTTTTCGTGGGATGGATCGACATAAAGACTGGCCAGTTCGCCCTGATGCTGCGCTGGATAAACATGGAGCGCCACACATGCGATCGGGTTCTTGTCGATTTCGAAGATGAAATAATCCGACAGATTCTTCTCAATGTCGGCGCGCGTTCGCTTGACGAGTTCTTCGGATTCCATTGCCTTCTTGGTTAACATCTGGATGGCCCGGATGTCTTTCTTCTTGGCTGGCCGAATCTGTTCGTATTCGTTGGCATAGATCAGCGTGCCGATGCCTTCGTTGGAGAACACTTCGGCGAGTAACCCTTCATCCTCACGTCCGCTGATGATATGGACGCGTTGCACTCCTGCGGCGCAGGCGGCAGCCGCGTGCTGGGCCTTGGAAAACATTTCAGGCGCAAACCCGCCGCCGCCGGACTGCACCAGTTTCTGCAGGTCCGCGACCAGCATCTGCCGAATGAATTGATCGTGGTACCGCAGACCATCGTGCGCGGTAATGTAAATCAGCTTTGTCGCCTTCAGGGCATCCGCCACCGCGAGTGCGATGCTGTCGGAATTAACCCGGTAGGTTTTGCCATCGCCATCAAAACCAAGTGGCGGTACAACGGGAACAATCGCCTGGCTCAGCAGAGTTTGAAGAAGTTCCGTATCGACACGCTCTACCTTGCCGGTAAAGAGGTGGTCGACGCCCTGAATGATTCCCAGCGGATGCGCAATAATGGCATTCGTACAGGCAGCGCGGAGGTCATTGGCCGAAAGGCCTTCAAGGATCTCGTGCGTGAGACGGTTTGCAGCATCCATCGCCAGCTGCAAAGTCGGCGCATCGGTCACAGAGGTTCCATCGAGGTTGGAAACCTGGACACCCTGCTTATCCGCGAGAGCCTTGATCTGTACCGAGGCGCCATGTACCAGTACCACGCGGATGTTCAATGAACGGAGAACAGCGACATCGAGAAGGATGTTGGCGAAGTTCTCGTCCGGAACGATGACTCCATCCACAGCAATAATGAAAGTCTTTTCGCGGAATTGCGGTATGTATTGGAGAATCCCGCGGAGATCGGTGAGCTTCACGTTAGCACCTGGTTCGTCGTCTTTTGCTCTGCTGTCAGCTTCATATTTCGGAGACCGTTCCACTTTACACCGAAACGAAGCCGGGAAAATGCGTCGTTCCCAATTTCCTCACGGAGACGACAGGGGGATGACAACCCTGGGATCGGGCGGAGGTGCGTCATTTTCTTACTGCGCCATACCTAAACGACACCCACCGTCTGCGGGCCATTCTGAGGCAGAAAGTTTTTCACTGGGAGTTCACTTGCTCCAAATGGTACTACCTCCGATGAAGAAAGATCACTTGGAGCTGGAACTGAATTATCCATGATTGTGAGGTCGTAATGCCGTTTCAATCTTTGCTCGATGAAGCGCTCGAAGCCTGGGCGTATACACGTTCGGGTTTCATAGGCGAAATCCAGAATTTGTCTGAGGCGGATTTGAAGATGAAGCCGCAGTCCGAATGCCGGACTCCAACGGAGCTTGCAATCCACATTGTGGAATCCGGATTGATGATGTCCGGCGAACTATCGAGGCCGGATGGCAATTTCCAGCGTCAATCGTTTCCACAATTTATCCGGGAATATGCCCGGGACATCCCCCAGGCAAAGAAGAAGTCCGAGATCGTTCAGCTGCTGAAGCGCACGCACGCAGAAGGCGAAAAGAAGATTCGTGCAGCTGGCGAGCTCCACATGCTGCAGGTGATCACCAGATTCGACGGCGAACGCGGCAGCCGGCTGGCATGGATGAATCATGGCATTTCCCACGAGGAGTACCACCGTGGTCAGCTCGCGCTTTATGCGAGGCTTGCGGGTCGGGTTCCGGCACTGACTCAGCTCATTTACGGCAAATCCTGAGTCTGGCTCAGTACCCGGCATCCAGTAACTGCCGCACCTTTTCGAGCAGAGCTGTCAAAGTGAACGGCTTCTGAATGAATCCGAGACTTTCAAAACCTTCGATTCTGGAAAGAATCTCGTCATTGTAACCGCTCATGTAAGCAAAGCTTGTTTGCCGTTGGAATGCCCCGAGGCGTTCTCCCAGGTCCCGGCCATCCATGTCCGGCAGCACCATATCGATAAGGACCAGGTCCACGAAACCCGAGTAACTTTGAAACAGCAGAAGCGCATCCTCACCGCTTCTTGCCGGCAGCACGCGATAGCCCGCGCTCTCCAGCACGCCGGAGATCACTTCTCTCACGGAATCGTCGTCCTCCACAATCATGACCGTCTCTCCGGATCGCCGACGAGTCGGAATAATACTGGGCTTCGAAAGAGGCATAGGTTCGTCGGTCACAGGAAAAAAGACTCGGAAGGTCGTACCTCCATGAATTGGACTTTCGACAGCAATGCCGCCATTCGCTTGATTGACGATGCTCTGCACCGTGGCGAGCCCCAACCCAGTGCCTGATGGCTTTGTCGTGAAAAACGGCTCGAAGATGTGCGCTAGTGCAAGAGAGTCGATTCCAGTTCCCGTGTCCGTTACCGAAAGCACGGTGTACGCCCCAGGCTGAAGTTTCATTCTCTTGAAAGTCATCTCATAGGTCGTTACAAGGGACGAAGTCCGGATAGTCAGCTTGCCTCCGCGAGGCATGGCATCGCGGGCATTCACAACGAGATTCAAGAGAATTTGCCAGACCTGGCTATTGTCCACGCGGATCGTGCCAAGGTCGGCACCGAGTTGGACATTCATCTCGATCTGTTCGCCGATAAGGCGATGCAGCATTCCTTTCATTTCTTTGACGATGTTGTTCAGATCGAGAGTAGTTGGCAGTACAGCCTGCTTGCGGCTGAATGCCAGTAACTGGCGGGTCAGCTGAGATGCTCGCTCTGTCGCGTGCGATATGGCTTCCAGATTGTCGCGGATTGGATCGCCCTTTGGAACGGAAAGCATCGCGAGACCTGCATAGCCCAGAACTACCGTGAGCAGGTTGTTGAAGTCGTGAGTTACACCGCTTACCAGATGTCCAAGAGTCTCCATCTTCTGAGACTGGTTGAGTCTTTCCTGGAGTTCTCGTCGCTCCGTAACATCCCGCGCAATTCCCTCAACGGCCGTTGGACGTCCGGTGTCGTCGTAGATCGTGACACTGCGCAATTCCACCCAGCAGGCGCCACCATCTTTTCGAATGATGCGCAACGTGATGGGATCACCCGTTGGCTCCACAAGGGCGAGTGTTTCCTGTTCTCCCTTGTCTTCCGGATGAATGATTCCTGAACCAAGATTCGGATCGGCGTAAAACTCCTCCGGTGAGTATCCGGTAATGTCCAGCACAGCCGGGCTGATGTATTCGTAGTGTGGAACCGGGTGAATTCGACGCCGAAAGATCGCATCTTTTGCGCTCGTGGCGATCAGCTGAAGCAACTGTTCCGACTCCTTGATTGCGTACTGCATTTCCATTTGTTCGGAAATATCGATAAGGATTCCACGCAAGCGGATGGGTTCGCCTTCCTGCATGACGACAAACACCGTATCGCGAAACCAGATGGAATGGCCCTCCGCATGGATCATGCGGTATTCAAATTCTTGGCTCATTCCATTCGCAGTCGCACGCCCGCATGCCTCGATGGCCGCGATGCGATCATCGGGATGAAGATGGTCCACCCAGAAATTTTCTTCCAGCCACTTTTCGGCCGGATATCCGAGAATCCGCTGCGCCTGTTCGCTGACAAAAGTGAAACGGAAAGTTTTCGGATCGGCCTCCCAGACGACACCCTGAATTGCTTTGATTAGGAACTCACAGTCGGGCAGTCCTTGTAGACTCTGACTCGCTGACATTCGCGTGTTTCTCCTTTTAATCCCATCAATACGCATTCCGGAGCCCAAACATCATTCGATGGAGCATGAAAGTGTCAAACTGCCGATCTATCAAGGGTTTCGCGTAGTTTTCTCATCCTTCCAGCTTCGGTGTGCATTGACAGACCGCACCCGTTTCGTGCCGTCATCAAGTCACGTGCCGAAGCGAAGGCACACCGGAAATCCATCTATGTATTCGGGGAGAGTGCTATTCTCGGCTCGTCATGAAAGCTGGTCATATGGATCAGACTCTTCCCACTGCCGCGCGCTTGTCCGCTCTGCTCAAGCTGACTGAAGCGATTTCGACGGAACGGAGTCTTTCGAAGCTGTTTGCGCAGCTCGCCCATCTGCTTCGCAATGTAGTCGATTTCAACGTGGCCTATGTTTCGATGTACGACCCGAAGCACGATGTCATGAGACTTCATCTGGTCGACGCCGACTTCCCCGTTGAAATTCCTGTCGGTCAGGAATGGCCTGCAAAGGACCAGCCCGGAAAGCTGGTAGTAGAGACCCAGGAGCCGATACTCGTCCGGGAAGTGAATCTGGAAACCAGATTTCCGGCGCTGATGAATCTCTTTAAGGAATACGGCGTGCGTTCCTTCTGCATGGTCCCCTTAAGTACGTCACAACGGAGGCTCGGAGTACTGAATTTCGGAAGCCTTAAGCTGGGCACATATGCCGACGAAGACCGCAGGTTTCTCCAATTGGTGGCGGTACAGGTCGCGATTGCGGTCGACAATGCCATGGCCTATCAGGAGATTCGACAGCTCAAGAACAAATTGTCGCGGGAAAAACGCTATCTCGAAGACGAGATCCAATCTGAAATCAATTTCAAGGAAATCATCGGCGAGAGCATCGCATTGAAGAATGTTTTCGAGCAGGTCCGGAAGGTGGCGCCGACGGACTCCACAGTTCTGCTTCTTGGCGAAACCGGTACCGGAAAGGAACTCATCGCTCGCTCTATTCACGAGCTGAGCGGACGTGCGAAGCGGACATTTGTAAAAATCAACTGTTCCGCAATTCCTGCCGGCTTGCTGGAGAGCGAATTGTTCGGGCATGAACGTGGGGCTTTCACGGGCGCTCTTACGCAACGTTTCGGCAGGTTTGAGATCGCAGATGGCGGGACTCTGTTTCTCGATGAGGCAGGGGATATCTCGCTGGAAGTCCAACCCAAACTGCTGCGGGTACTCCAGGAACGGGAGTTTGAAAGACTGGGAAATTCACGCACGCTCCGGACAAACGTGAGGGTCATCGCGGCAACCAACAGAGACCTCGCGGAAATGGTGGGAAAGCGAGAGTTTCGGAGTGATCTCTTTTACAGGCTCAACGTGTTTCCCGTTCGTCTTCCTTCACTCCGGGAACGCCGTGAGGATATTCCCCGTCTGGTTCGATACTTCACTCAAAGATACAGTAGCCGAATGAACCGCCACATCAACTCTATCCCGAATGAAACGCTTCGGGTTCTCAGCGAGTGGAGCTGGCCGGGGAACGTTCGTGAACTGGAAAATTTCATCGAACGCTCGGTCATCCTCAGTAGCGGAACCGTGCTCGAAGCGCCACTGTCGGAACTGCGGCCTGTCTCGAATCCCGCACCAGCCGGAGGCTCGGCGATTGAACAATCCGAACGCCAGCTCATACTGAAATCACTGCGCGAAGCCGGCTGGGTCATCGGCGGAGCCTCTGGAGCGGCAGCTCGGCTGGGGATGAAGCGCACTTCGCTTCAGTCCAGAATGAAACGCCTGGGAATTCTGCGCCCGAAGCCTTCTTCATATTGACTGAAATGGCCCCGTGTGAGAATGAACTCCGATTTCACTCACACGGGAGGCGCACATGGGCTTGATGGACCTGGTTAAGAGTCAGCTGATCGAAATTATCGAATGGACAGACGACTCGAGGGACACTCTGTCTTACCGATTTCCGGACGACGATAAGGAAATCAAACGGGGCGCTCAGCTCATCGTTCGGGAATCCCAGACGGCTCAGTTTGTTTATCTGGGTCAGTACGGAGACCTTTTCGGATCTGGCAAACACACTCTCACCACGAATAATATTCCGGTGCTTACTCGGCTTCAGGGATGGAAGTATGGCTTCGAGTCGCCGTTCAAGGCCGATGTTTACTTCATAACAACTCGACTGTTCACGGGCAACAAATGGGGCACGGCCAATCCGGTGATGGTTCGTGACCAGGATTTCGGGATTGTCCGCCTCCGCGCGTTTGGAACATACGACTTTCGCATCGTCGATGCGCCGCGATTCCTGAAGGAAGTCGCCGGTACGGACGATCACTTTCGGCTGGACGAGTTCGCGGATATCATGAGGTCGCGCATCGTGAGCGTGTTCAGCGAGGCTTTAGCGTCGAGCAGGATACCGGCGCTCGATATTGCCACCCGTCACGGTGAACTTGGAGCCGCGCTGCTTCCCATGATCAATCCGTCAATGCGGGAAAAATACGGCGTTGAGCTGTCCTCGTTTGTTCTGGAAAATCTTTCCGTCCCCGCTGAAGTTGAACAGGCGATCGACAAACGTTCCGGAATTGCGGCAATTGGAAATCTGAATGATTTTGTGAAATACCAGATGGCGCAGGGATTAGAAAAGGGTGGCTCAAAGGCTGCGGGAATTGGAGCGGAGATGGTCATCGGCATGACCATGGCTAAGGAAATGGTAAGTCAAGCCGGTGGAATCACGACACCTGCTGCATTGCCTGCAATTCTGACGCCGGCAGACGCCGCGAAGGTACTTGGCGTCTCCGAAGTCGATGTCATCGCGAGTCTCGAAGCCGGTGACATGAAGGGAAAGCGTATTGGGTCGCTGTGGAGAATCACACGAGCCCAGCTCGACCAATTCCTCCAGTAGTTCGTCAGCTGCGAGTCAGCCATTTGGAGACCGCATCCAGGACTTCCTGGACGAGGACTGAGGACGTGTTCGTACCCCACACATTGTGACCGGATTCCGTTGCACCAAACGATCGCTCCACATCGAGTCTTGCCCGCTCCAGTTCCAATGGCAGTGCCGGATCGATCGGACGAGGTTCAGCAGCCTTCTGGAGTTGTGCCAGAGTCTGTTGCGCCTGATTCATGTCGAGCATTGAAATCGCCGAACCGCAATGCGTACAAGCTGACGACGTCGCAAGGTCAATTGGAGCTCCGCAATTGGAGCAGTTCACCGTTCTGACATTTTTTTTCAGCTCTTCTATCTCAGAAACCGGCATGGGACAGACAAAGTTCTTCTCCTTCAGAAAATCAAAGAACCGGATGAATTTACCGTGCTCGTTGCCGCATCTCCAATAGCTGAAACGGGTGGTTCGCTGAATGTCGTTGGTCACCCGCAAGTTCATCGAACATCGGGGACACTGCATCGTCTTTGAAATGACCGCGGGGGCGGCCCCGGAATGTTCGCCTATCAGCTTCATGAGTTGAAGAATCGAAGATGGCGAGAGCTTCAGACTTTCATATTTGTCGAACCAGAACGCCTGACATCCCATACACAGCTCTATTTCGACGGGAACGCTCAAGTGGGCTCCGAGCGTCATACTGGTCATTTGCATCAAACAATTCGGGCAGTTCACTGATGACTCCTCGGAACTTCCGCATTCAATTGAATTGCCACGAAGAACAGTATCCGTCAGCGTCGCCGGGCCGCAAATAACAATGAACCCATCGCGGCATCGAATATTCCACGCCATTTCCGGTGATAGTATGATTTGCCTTTACAACCTGAGAGGACCACACGATGTCATCATTTTTGAAATCGCTTGCCATGAATGTTCCAGCCTTTCGGAACCACATGAAGCGGGTAAATGAGCTGTCTGCAGAAAGAGATCGGCTGTCGTTTATCAGTAAAAGGGCGACTGAGGAACGCAACCGGATGGCGGATGAGCATGGAGAACTCGCGGCGGAACGCGACCGATTGGCGCTGGAACTGGAGATCCTGTCGGGACGGAAGAAACCGCCATTCGCGCAGGACGACTGGCGTGAGGCCAAGCGTCGCAAGGAGGAGCTTTCCTCAAAGATACGCGCATCCGCGACGTCCTCACGCCTCAGCCCTCCAATCGAACCGCTCAGGGAACGTATGAACGAATCGATAGTCGGATGGATCCGGCACCAGGTCGAGGCTGAAAAATACTGGTTCCAGAAAATTGAGGTTCTGCCGGGACTGTATAGTTCGGGTTGGAGCGACCCTGCAGTGGAGAAGCTGCCCTACTACGGGCTTCCTGAGGATCTAACCGGAAAACGTGTGCTCGACATTGGTTGCGCGGAGGGCTTCTTCTCTTTCGAAGCGGAGCGGCGAGGAGCCCGGGAAGTTATCGGCATTGATTCGTTTCCCGATTCCATACGGCGATTCAACATCACCAAGGCCGCACGTCAGTCCAACGCATCCGCCTTTCTGATGAATGTGTATGACCTGGAACCCAAACGACTTGGCACCTTCGATGTCGTGTTGTTTTACGGAGTGTTCTACCACTTGAAACATCCTCAATACGCGCTGGAGCGAATCCGGACTGTTTGCACCGGAGACCTTCTCTTCCAGACGCACATGTATGAGGAGCCGGCCGTTCGGGGAGTTCCCTGGGCGCGGTATTATCCCCACGGAATGATGTCGGGCAGCAACAAGGAGTTATACGATCCAACTGTGTTTTGGATATTCAACAGCGCGTGCTGCCTTGCCATGCTCGATCATGTGGGATTTACCGACCTGAAAATTGTTTCCCACGATCCGGATCCATTTGTCATCAGCGGCCGAAGTCCGGAGCAATCGCCTGGAATTCCCCCGAACCAGACCGAAGCACCGTGGTGTTGAAGGAATCCGGGCATCGCAAGGCCTAAAACTACTTCTTCACACCCTGAAACAAGACTGGCGTAGCAGCATAATTTTCGAGTGCGATTGTTTTGGCGCTTTCATCCGCGATGACTTTTGTATTGAGGGATGCCTTGCCTTCGCCCAATCCCGCCCTGTTGACTCGAAGCTCTACGACAGTAAACGGATAATCCGTGCGTGCCGCGGTACCAGATAATTTCCACCGCTGCGGTTCATACGAACCGAGCTGACGATCGATTGCCAGGATAATGCGTTCGCCGCCGTCGGCCATTGAAACCCGGTATGCGTATCGCAACGGATAACCCGCGGTTTCGGTCGTCCAGATGTATCCAATTGTGGGCGCCTTCTGCAGCAAGCCTTGTAAGGCCATGTCGCCGCTGGTCAATGCCGTCAAAAGTTGATCGCGTTCCGCTTCGGTTGACCAGCGCTGCATGTCAAATCGCACGGTATCGCCGGGACTGCTGGTATTCGCGGTTATTGCCGCGTAATTCACCCTGGGTCCGGCGGATTGAGAGAATCCTGCTGTCACACCGGCGAAAATGAATCCCAGAGCCACCGCACAGTGAATGGATTTGAAGTTCATTAGGCCCTCTCGGAAGAGATCTTATTAAAAGCGTGCACATTCTATTCGGTCATGTGGACGGCGACAAGCTCTGAGCTAGAATACCGTCATGTTGTTGCCGTTCGTGCTTTCTGCCGTTCTGGCGTTGCCAAGTGGAACAATTGAAGGCAGCATTTCACCGCCCGACAAGGTCAAAATCACGAAGCCGGTCCAGGTGGCTGTCTTCACGGGCAGCTACGTCAATTTGTATCTTGCCGAATTGCAAAAACGGGTGGATTCCTACTGGGAGGATTTCAGAGGTGTGTTCATCCAGGATAAGGAAGCATTCCTTGTTTTCCGCGATCGTGCCCAGCGTCAAGCCATGGAGTTCACTCTGAATCGGATGCGGCAGGACGATCCAGGCAACATTGCGAAGTTCGTCCACAGCACAACAAACAATACTTTTGAGTTTCATACTGTGCCGACGGGGGAATGCAAGATCGTCGCGCTGGTGACTATCGGCGACCAGGAATTCGTCTGGAGCGATACTGTAATTCTTACCGACGAAAGTCCGGCCTTTGTCGTTCTTAAACCCACCAACCCGTGAAATCGTTCAATTTTCTAATGGTCACCGGCGAATCCTCCGGTGACATGTACGGTGCCGAAGTGGCCCGGTCGCTGTTTCAGAAGTTTCCTGGCTGCACAATCTTTGGTCTCGGTGGTCAACGCATGCGCGATGCGGGTGTCAAAATGGTTGGGGACATTCGCGACACCGCGGTCATGGGTCCAGTGGGTGCACTCTTCCGCCTGCCCACCTTCTACAAACTGTTTCACCGTTTGGCCGACCGAATTGATGAAAATCCTCCAACGGCGGCGATCCTGATTGATTTTTCCGGATTCAACCTTCCGCTTGCGCGGCGCATTCGAGCGGTGGGCACTCCAGTCGTTTACTACGTCAGCCCTCAGGTATGGGCGTCGCGCGAAGGCCGCATTCGAAAGATCAAGGAACTGGTCAACAAAATGCTGGTGATATTCCCTTTTGAGAAGGAGATCTACGAAAAGGCCGGAGTCGACGTGGAATTCGTAGGACACCCCTTGATCGACACGGTGAAGGCAACCAAAACGAAAGAGGAGTTTTGCCGTGCTCACAACCTTGATCCCAGGAAACCGATCCTCGCGCTGTTGCCTGGCAGCCGCAAAAAGGAAATCCGGTACATACTGCCGACGCTTTGTGAAGTGGCGAAAAGAATCCGGGAAAAGAAGCCGGATACGCAGATTGTCCTTCCTTCTGCGCCCAACCTGGATCGGCAGTTGATTGATGAAATCATTCAGAAGCAGCCCATCAAAGTGGTCGTCAACGATACCTACAATGCCATCCGATACGCTCGTGCGGCCATCGTGGCAAGTGGAACAGCAACTCTGGAAACCGCGCTTCTCGGAACGCCGGAAGTAATCGTTTACAGAATTTCCCCGCTGGAGGCCTGGTTTCTGAAGAAGTTTGTACTGCGAGTTCGAATTTTCGGAATTGTGAACATTGTGCTCGGCGAGGAAGTCGTTCCGGAACTGTTTCAGGACAAGTTCACACCGGAACTTGTAACGGAGGCGGCAATCCGGCTGATGGACGATGTGTGGCTGCAGTCCAGGATCCGAGGTAACTACGAGGTGCTGAGACGCAAGCTCAGCGGAGGAAAAGTCTCGGACCGGGTTGCCGAGGCGGTAGCCCGCGTTATCTCTGGATAGCGCGGGCTTGAATTTCTGCGGATCAGCTCCGCACGTTCACAAACGTCAGATTCGTACTGGAATTGATGGGCTTGCCAAGTCTGGTGGCGGGTGCGAATTGCGCAGTGTACAACAGATTCTGAATCCATTGCTTCACTGCCGGAGTCTGACTGCCACCGATGATTCGGATTTCATAGACGCGCCCGACATAGTCGACATTCACCTTTACCGATAGCGGCTCGCGCCAGTCGCTTCCACTGTTCCCGGGAGCTGAAAGCATTGTCTGGTCCGTGATCCGAACCGGTTCTTCCATCACGATCAGCGAAGAATCCAAGGCCTGCGCACGCAAATTCATAGCAAGATTTCCGAACAACACGCTGAACGACAGCACGGTCAGTGTAATTCCCGACACAGCGGGGACAACCACCGGCTTGAGCACATTGACCATGAGCGCTTCAATACGATCGAATAAGCCGCCACTCCGGGCATGTGAGAGGCGCACGCGCGTATCCAGGACCATATCCTCTGGCGGTCTCACCGGTTCAACGCTCGCCATCATGCTTCTCAGGGAAATGTAAGAATGCAGCTGGCGCTGACAGGGCTCACAGGTATCCAGGTGGAGTTCCAGGCTCGCGGATTCTTCCGGATCGGCCATACAGTCGATGTAAGGACTCATCAACTTTCTGGCCTTACTGCACTTGATGTTTGACTCAGTCTTCATCTGAAGCCTCACACTCTTTGGATGGACAGGTATCGAATAAGCGACTTCTTCATATCCGCTCTGGCCCTCGCCAGACGCGACTTCACTGTGCCGACAGAGACTCCGAGGACGTCCGCGATCTCGGTGTAAGAAAAACCTTCAATATCTCGAAGAACTACGATGGATCGATGATCTCTGGAAAGCCGGCCGAGGGCCTGCTGTATTGCAAATTCCCGCTCTTTGGACTCCAGCGACTGATAGGGCGAAGGCGCAGAGTCTCGAATAAAGATCCCGTTGCCAGCTCCGTTGTGGTCGTCATCCATCGACACCGTCGACAACCGGCTACGCCTTTTCCACCAGCGCAGCCGATTCAGAATCTCTGAGATGCCAATTCGGAAAATCCACGTTTTCAGAGAAGCATCGCCGCGAAAGGATCGGATATTCCGAAAAACCTTCAGGAAAATGTCCTGAACCGCGTCGGACGCCTCAGCGGAATCGCCCAACATGCGGTAGGCGACATGGTAAATCGACGAGTTATACGTGCGGACAAGCTCATCGTAGGCTGCATCCTCATTGGCCTGCAAACGACGGACGAACGCCGCATCCTGATCATCAACAAGGGTAGCTACGCCTCGTTCGAGATCGTAATAGGCTAATTCCCTGCGCATAAGTGGCCCTTATTATACATGGACACCTGTCCCGGCGATTTGTTCCACAAATCTCAGACCCGCAGCCAGAATTTCATCGACCGCGGCCATAGACGGAGCTTCGCAATATACCCTTAGGAGTGGTTCGGTACCGGACTGACGGAATAGAATCCAGCTATCCTTTTCCAGGAACACCTTGGAGCCGTCGAGTGTGCCGACACTTTCGACCTTCCGGCCCGCAAATCCCGCAGGTGGTGCGCTTTTCAAAGTCTGGACCACGGCCAGGCCGGCTTCGATTGGAATGTGAAGATCGCGTCTGCCAAAATGGAACTCCCCAAACTCCTTCCACATGTCGCGAATCAGTTCAGTGGGTTTCTTGCCGGAAACGGCAAGCAGATCCAGCATCAGCAGGTTCAGAAAAATTCCGTCACGCTCGGGCATATGGCGGGAAAGACCAATCCCGCCACTTTCCTCGCCGCCAATCAAAATGTCCTGCTGCAACATCAAATCCCCGATGTTTTTGAAGCCGATCGGGCACTCGTAGTTTGTCAGTCCAAGACTCGTCGCGATGCGGGGAACAATCAAGCTCTGCGAGACGGTTCGGACGACCGCACCGCGCCAGCCTTTTGTACGATATGCATGAAGCAGCAGCAGCGGAAGGACCTGAAGCGTGCTCACAAACTGTCCGTTCTCCGCAATGATTCCCAGGCGATCCGCATCCCCGTCGTTTGCCACACCGATATGACTGCCCGATTGCACCACGCGGGCGGCCAGAGGTGCGAGCTGCGGCATCATCGGCTCTGGGCTGATGCCCGCGAAAAGTGGATCGGGTACGCCTCTCATTGTCTCAACGATGCAAGACGTACCTGCCAGCATCGATTCCAGTATTGTCCCTCCACTGCCGTGCATGGAATCGACCACTACCTTCAACCTGGACCTGGAAATCCGGTCCCAATCGAGCAGCGATCGCAGATGATCGAAATAGAAGTCTTCTGGACCGGTTCTTTCGATTCCTTTTGTCGACTGCAGAATCGGCGACCGCCCCAAATTCTTCTCGATAGCCGCGGTGATTGCCGGAGTAGCGCTTCCGCCGAAATGCGCCTTTACCTTGAATCCGTTGAAAGACGAGGGATTGTGACTCGCGGTAATGACGACTCCACCTGCAAACTTCCGTCGGCGGACTTCAAATGAAACGTAGGGAGTTGGATAAACACGATCCATGAGGACCGTTCGGAAACCGTTTCCCGCAAAAACTTCAGCAGCACTTCGCGCAAACTCCGTCGACTGAAATCTGCCATCGAATCCAATGAAAACCCCGCGCTCGGTACCTTTAACCGAATCGAAATACTCGGCCGTGGCCTGCGCAGCGTGCCGGACATTCTCGAACGTAAATGTATCGGCGATAATGCCACGCCAGCCGTCGGTGCCGAACTTAATGGGGAGATTCATACCAGCGAAAAATCTGTGATTACTGTCTTGTCGCCAAGAACTGTTCCTGGATTCAAAACGGCGGAAGGACCAATCACGCAACCCTTGCCGACTATGCTCCCGGTGATGCGGGCTTCCGCGTCGATCGTTGTACCCGGCCAGATTACCGAATCGACAATATGGGCGGATTCGCCAATCTTGCAATTCCGCCCAATCACGGAATTCTCAATGCGAGCGCCGGCGCGTATTGTGACTTCGGAATCGATAATGGATTTCGCGTCTATTGAGGCGGCGGATGATGCATTCGCAGCGCCAGCCCTGGCAGGAATTCGCGGTGATCGAAATTTGCCGGCCAGAATGTCGTGGTGGACTTCGAGGTATTTCTGGGGGGTTCCGATATCAATCCAGTAACCATCGAGAATGTAGGATAAAACCAGTTCCTTAGTCTCGAGCAGGGTCGGAAACAATCCGCGCTCGAACGAATAGGCTTCGCCTTTGGGCATGTATCCCAGAACCGATGGCTCCAGCACATAGACGCCAGCATTGATGTTGTTGCATGTAATCTCATCCGGTCCGGGCTTCTCGATGAATCTCTGGACTCGCCCGTCAGGGCCGGTTTCGACGAGCCCATACGCTGAAGGGTTTTCTACCGGAGTCAGTACCAGCGTCGCGGCGGCATTCGCCTTTTTGTGACGTGCGATGACGGCATTCAAATCCAGACTCGTGAGAACGTCTCCGTTGAATACAACCGTGGTGGAATCGATCTGCTCTTCGGCGTTCTTGAACGCGCCTCCTGTTCCCAGCGGTATTCCTTCGACGGCATACTTGATGGTAACGCCGTAATCGCTTCCGTCTTTCAGCAGATCCTCAATCTTCCGGGGCTGATACGACAGACTCAGGATGATTTCATCGATACCCGCGCTCCGCATCAAATCGATTTGATACAGAAGGAAAGGTGCATTGGCGACAGGGACGACTGGTTTCGGAGTATTGATGGTTAGTGGGCGGAGGCGCGTCCCTTTACCTCCCGCCAGAATTAGACCTTTCATGCGTGCGACATCCACATACCTTATACCAAAAATCCGGCCCGGTATTCTGTGTTGCTGTACTAGAATCACGCCATGAATCTGGCGAACGGGCTGACGCTCGCGCGTATATTTGCGGTTCCGCTGATCGTCGCAGTTCTGCTGACTGGTCCCAGGCATGGCAACATGCTGATCGCCGTAATCATTTTTCTTCTCGCCTCCGCCACGGATCTACTGGATGGATATATTGCCCGAAAGCGAGGCGAGGTCACGACTTTGGGGATTCTCCTCGACCCTGTGGCCGACAAACTGCTGATTTCTTTGGTATTCATCGCGCTGGTGCAGCTCGAGCTGGCTAAGGCATGGATGGTATGCATCATTATCGGACGCGAAATTGCGATAAGCGGACTGCGCAATATCGCCTCTGATCAGGGAATTACCATTGATGCTTCCGAACTGGGGAAGATCAAGATGGTGGCACAGGTTACAGCCATCACTCTGCTGCTGCTCGGTCCGCAGCACCCCTACTTTCACAGGGCCGGGCAGGTCGCACTGTACCTGGTCGTGCTCTTTGCCCTCTGGTCCGCCGTCGGATACTTTCGTACATTCTGGACCAAGATTGACGACCGGTTCAAAGCCAAGGAACGCCGACGCCTTACTCTCGTGAAAAAGCGCCCACGCCGTCATGTTCCAACTCAGTAAACAGGACCAGGAAACGTTGCTACAGATCGCAAGAAACTCCGTGCGGGCGCACCTTCTCGAGCAGGAGCCGGAACTTCCCTCGATATCATCCAGAGATCTTCTGCAGGTAAGAGGGGTCTTCGTTTCCATCCACCTGGGCAATAACCTTAGAGGGTGCGTCGGAACAATCGACCCGCCGTCACCACTGTATAAAAGCGTATCCGGATGCGCGGTGGCTGCGGCGTCGAGGGACTCGCGATTCAAGCCGCTTCAGCTGTCGGAAATGGCTGAAGCAGAGTTTGAAATTTCAGTTCTCTCTCCAATCGAAGACGTCAGCGATCTCCAAAGCATTGAAATAGGAACTCATGGGCTGATTATCTCCAGGGGAAATGCCAGAGGCCTGTTATTGCCACAAGTCGCGGTTCAGCACCAGTGGGATCGCGAACAGTTTCTCGGAGAGACATGCCGAAAGGCGGGACTTCCTCCCACAGCCTGGAAGCAAGGCGCAACTATTCAACGATTCACGGCAGAGGTTTTTCCATGATCCTGCAGATGCAGTTTCCTCAAATTGATCCGGTATTCCTGCGGCTTGGTCCCGTTCAACTGCGGTGGTACGGCCTGATGTACATGGTGTCGTTTATCATCGGCTACTTCCTGCTGAAGAGTCTCGCAAAGCAGCGACGCCTGAAACTTACATCAGACGACCTTTATGACCTGCTGTTCTACATCATTATTGGCGTCATGGTGGGTGGCCGAATCGGATACGTCTTGTTCTACGATTTGCGCGGTTATCTGCAAACACCGCTCGATATTTTCAAGATCTGGCAGGGAGGGATGTCGTTTCACGGGGGACTCATTGGCATCGTCCTCGCAACCCTCTACATAACGAAAAAGAAGGGATGGGAATTCTGGGAAATATCCGATCTGATCTGCGCTGGTGTTCCCATAGGCCTGGGGCTGGGCCGGATCGGAAACTTCATCAATGGAGAACTTTTCGGCCGTCCTACCGGCCTGCCATGGGGCATCGTTTTTCCTGAAGGTGGCGAGATGCCCCGGCATCCCTCACAACTCTATGAAGCACTGCTGGAAGGACTGGTGCTTTATCTGATCCTGAGATGGCTGTTCAAAAAGAATTACCCGCCTGGCACGGTTGTCTGGGGACTGATTGGATTCTACGGACTATTCCGGTTTCTCGTGGAATTTGTACGCGAACCCGATGCACAGATCGGGTTCGACCTCGGACCATTCACGCGCGGACAACTACTGACAATTCCAATGCTCGTGATTGGGCTTTGGAAATTGTTTACCTTCGTTCGACTCGGTCCCCAAGAACCAAAGCGTCCGTTGAATAAGTCACGAGCGCAGTAGACGACTTGTCCTCGACCTTAAGAACGGCAATCTCTGCGATAGCAGCATCCCCGTGGTAGACGATGAAAAGGTCACCGGGCTTCACGCCATCGGCTTTTCCAACGTTGATATAAATCACTCCACCTGTCGCGACAATTGATTTTGCGGAGGGAGCGGTCGAGGAACTGTAAACCGAACGGGCAACGATCACGGAGTTTCGCATGAAAGCCACGGAGCCTTTGATATTGCCGGTTGCTTTCATCGCCGATGAAAATGAGCGATTGCGGGGCAGCTCCGGTACTTCAAAGCTAACATATGGAACCAGTACATCCCCGGGTTCCGCCGCATCGCAACTCGCCATGACTTCAGCCAATGCGAAATCCTCATGCACCTGTACAATCTGAATCTGCGCAACGTCCAGATAGTGCATTCCAAGGCTGCTGCCAAAGCCTCCTTTTGGATCGCTGACTTTCCTTGTGGAACGAATGACCTGGTACATTGCCCCGACCGCCAGTTCAACCCTGGACCCCTGGTTGATACGAACGTATTCACCTTGCGTGGAAAACGCGGCTTTGTCTCTTTGATAAGTAGACTCCACCTGGAGCAGGTTCGGAATCGGAGCGCTTCGAATAAAACCGGAGCAAAACACGTCGGAAGCCTTCAGAGCAGGAACCAGTCGAGGCTCAGGTAATTCAAAAACATCCACTGCCTTGGGAACAGCGGCACTGGAATTCGTCAGAAAGCGGCTAAGCACCGCAATACCTACTGACGCAGGCACGGGAGGAGGTACGGGCGCCGCAGGGGGTGCCACAACTGCCGCTGGCGCTGTCGGCGCCGGTGCTGGAGCCGCCTCGGTTGGTGGCGGCGTCGCTTCCGTAATCTTCGTGATCGAACGGATGAGAATCTTGTCGTTAGGATAGATCCAGTGAGGATTGACGATGTGCTCGTTCATTTCCCACAACTGCGGCCAGAGTCTTGGTTCTTTCAACACCGCTCCCGCAATCTCCGACAGTGTTTCACCCGCCAAAACGACGTGGGTTTCAAATTTTTCCGGATTCGCAGGATCCGTATTCGCGCTGACATGCCCGTCCGGCTGCTTCGTCAGACTCTTTGGAGGAGGGCCCTGCGCTGGACCGGTTGGAGCTTGTCCAAAGGCCGGAACTGCCAATAGCAATATCGCCAGTAGGATCTTCATACTCGCATTACTAACAGATGGGCATCCTGGAATCAAAGGGTAATGCCTCATCCTCGTCTCCTTTCAAATTCGCGCATGAAATCGATGAGCGCATCGACGCCCGTTTCAGGAAATGCGTTGTAAATGGAAGCCCGCATTCCGCCAACAAGTCGATGACCTTTAAGCCCATCGAGGCCTGCGGATGCCGCTTCCTTGTCGAAGGTCTTCTCCAGATCTTCTGTCGGCAAACGAAATGTCACATTCATCAGAGAACGGCTGTCTTTCTGCGCCGTCCCTCGATAAAATCCGCTGCGATCGATTTCCGAATAGAGCTTTGCAGCTTTCCGCTCGTTTATCGCCTGAATACCGGACAGTCCGCCGCAGGAACGCAGCCACTTCATCGTTAGTCCGAGAATATATACGCCAAATGTATTCGGAGTATTGTAGAGCGAATCGTTGTTTGCCTGACTGCGGTAATCGAGCATCGTATGCAGGGAATCTGCAGACCTCATCAGGAGGTCTTCACGAATAATCACCAGCGTCACTCCGGCGGGACCAAGGTTCTTCTGCGCACCGGCATAAATCAATCCATGACGTCCAATATCGACGGGCCGGCTGAAGATATCGGATGAAGCATCGCTGACAAGCGGCGCATCCCCGACTTCAGGAAGCGATTTCCATTCCGTTCCTTCGATCGTATTGTTGCTGGTCATATGGACATAGGCGGCTCCGGGCGTGAATTTCAATTCGCTCTGTGCAGGAATGCGCGAATAACTTTCCGCCTTTGTGGAACCCGTAACATGGACTCTACCGACGCGTCTGGCTTCCTTGATTGCTTTGTCGGACCATGAACCTGTATCGATATAGTCTGCCGTCGCTCCGGGCGTGAGCAGATTCATCGGAACCATTGAAAACTGCAGGCTGGCGCCACCCTGCAGCATCAGAATCCTGTAACTCGAAGGTACTGCGGCAAGCTCGCGAATATCGGCTATTGCCTTGTGCAGGAGATCCATGAAAGTTGAAGACCGGTGGCTGATCTCCATCACCGACATGCCTACTCCGGGGAGGGAAACAAGATCTCGCTGCGCTTCTTCGAGGACTGGCAGAGGCAGAATGGCCGGACCGGCAGCGAAGTTATAGATTCGTGTGATGGTGGTCATAGAGTCTCCTGAAAATCCACAATTGTTAAGGGTACAATGGACGCGAAATGATTCGGAGAAACTATCTTCAGGTGTGTGCCGGCGCAGTGCTTCTTGTTTGCGCGCTGCTATTCGGGCTTCATTCGTCGAACGCACAGACTTCCGCTCCCCAGGTTCCCGTTTATGGATACCAGATCATCCACACCTACCCTCATGATCCAGCCGCATTTACCCAGGGCCTGATATTTCTCGATGGCGTTCTCTACGAAAGCACGGGACTGAACAACCGCTCCAGCCTCAGAAAAGTTCAGCTGGAAACGGGAAAGGTGCTTCAACAACAGCAGGTGCCGGGTGAATATTTTGCTGAAGGGCTGGTGAATTGGGGTCCGGACCTGCTTCAGTTGACATGGACGTCGAAAATCGGATTTGTCTATGATCGCGCCACCTTTGCCGTGAAACGCCGCTTTCCATATATGGGGGAAGGCTGGGGCCTCACAAAAGACGCGGCTCGAATCATTTTGAGCGATGGCTCTGCAACTCTTCGCTTTCTGGATCCGAAAACTCTTCAGCAAACCGGCAGCCTCAGCGTTACGGACCGTGGCAGACCGGTGAAGGACCTCAATGAACTCGAATATATTCAGGGTGAAATCTGGGCCAATATCTGGCAGACGGACCGTGTTGCCCGAATCTCGCCGTTTACTGGAAATGTCGGAGGTTGGATCGACTTGAAAGGTCTGTTGAAACCCGCAGAAAAAGCTTCCGCCGATGTGCTCAATGGAATCGCCTACGATCCGGCAACGAATCGGATCTTCGTTACCGGCAAACTCTGGCCAAAACTTTTCGAGATCAAGCTCGTCGCTCCCAAATAAGAAATACCTTCCAGACGCGGGAACGCGCCAGACAGCAAAACCGACTGCTGGAACAGAACAACGCACGAATGGGACGACTGAATGCACGTCAATCCCATCGCACTCGTTTGGGAGTCGGGAACCAAAGTCTCATCCCTTGTTCCGGAGTTCTCTCACTCCTTAGCCGGATATGTCCAGCCCCGCATAGAGCCATTCCCAGCGCTGTGTTATCCTTAAGGGCTTCCATTAGAGGCTGGAAACCCCATGCACGAGGGCATTTACGACAATATCTGTCAGGTGATCGGCCGAACGCCGGTGGTGCGCCTGAACCGGATTCCGAAGGACGGATGGTCTGAAATGCTCGTGAAACTCGAGTCCTTCAACCCGGGAGGAAGCGTCAAGGACCGCATCGGCCTCAGCATGATAGAAGCCGCCGAACAGGAAGGCCGCCTCAAACCCGGCGGCACCATTGTAGAGCCCACCAGCGGGAATACCGGAATCGGACTGGCCATGGTCGGAGCAGCAAAGGGCTATCGCGTTATCCTGACAATGCCGGAAGACATGAGCATGGAACGCATGACGCTTTTGAAGGCATACGGTGCTGAAATCATCCTGACTCCGCGCGGCGATGCCATGGCTGGCGCCATCACCGCCGCGGAGAAGATTCTCGCAGCACATCCGGATTACTTCATGCCCCAGCAATTCCGCAATTCGGCAAATCCCGAGGCGCATCGCCGGACTACCGCAAAGGAAATCCTTGCGGTGACAGGCACACGTCTCGACGCGCTTGTCGTTGGCATTGGTACCGGCGGCACGGTCACCGGCACGGGCGAAATTCTGAAAAAGGAAATACCGGGACTGAAGATCTTTGCCGTAGAACCCGCGGAGTCTCCGGTGTTCTCCGGCGGAAAGCCTGGACCTCATCGCATTCAGGGAATCGGCGCCGGCTTCATTCCCCAGGTTTTCAATAGAAACGTCGTCGACCAGATTCTCACGGTCCACTATGAGGAAGCACGTGCCGTTGCACGACAGCTCGCAGAGCTCGAAGGTATTCTCTGCGGAGTGTCGTCCGGCGCGATACTTCATGCAGCCAGCACCGTGTCTCAGAATCTTGGCAGGGGCAAACGCATGCTCGCCATTCTTCCAGACACCGGCGAACGATATCTTTCCACGGAGTTGTTTTCTTGAAATGCGCTCCGGAGGCTTGTGCGCTTCGCTTACTCCTGAATCCCTGGATGATATATTTTCACAGGACATCATCGGTGCCGACTGCGTCGAAGTTCGACTGGACTACCTGAAAGAGCCTCAACAGGCCGACAACGCCCGATGGGACCGTTTCCCCGTCCCTGTCATTGCCACGTGCCGCGGCGTCGATCGAGGTGGCCGTTTTCAAGGCTCCATTACTGAAGAATGCAGAATTCTCGATACTGCCGTTTCGAACGGGGCGAAGCTCGTCGACATCGACTATCAGTGCGTCCGTAAGTTTGGTTCCGCGGAAGTGATCGCGTCGTATCACAACTTCGATCACACGCCTCCGGACCTGGAGTCGATCATCGAACAGGCTTGTGCCACCGGCGCTCAGATCGCAAAGGTTGCAACGCATGTCAATCGTTGGGCGGACAATCGCCGCATCTTTGATGCGCTTTCCCGGACGTGGGACAAACCGATCATCGCCACGGGCATGGGAGACCTCGGCCAGATCACACGCATTGCGGGCCCCTCGCGAGGCAGCTTCTTCAGTTATGCGTTTTCCGGCAGCGAGTCTGCACCGGGCCAGATCAGCCTGCAGGAGATGCTCAACGTCTACAAATTCCGGCGTGTGAAGAAATCCACTAAACTTCTCGGCATTCTCGGTATGCCTGTCGACCATTCGAAATCGCCTGTCCTGCACAACCGCGCCTTCGAAGCATCCAATCTGGATTTTGCTTATATGAAATTCCCGGCAAGCGACCTGGATGATTTTTTCGAAAATGCGCGTCAGTGCGGCATCGAGGGTTTTTCCGTAACGATTCCTCACAAGGTCGCGGTCATTTCATTTCTGGATCGGCTCGAACCCGAAGCTTCAGGAATCGGCGCCGTGAATACCGTCTCGCACACTTCCGAAGGCTGGGTCGGCGATAACACTGATATTCACGGCGTTCGCGTGGCACTGCGTTCGGCAGGATTCAACGCAACCGGAAAGTCAGTCATTATTCTGGGAAGAGGCGGTGGCGCGAAGGCCGCAGAAGCAGCAGTCGAAGGAGCACGAGAAGTAATGCTTCTCTCCCGCAACGATGATTTGAAATCGAACGCCTTCGACTGCGACCTGCTGATCAACGCCACACCCGTCGGGATGTTTCCCAATGTAAATGAGTCTCTTGTCGAAGGGACGATCACGGCCGACGTCGTGTTCGACATGGTCTACAACCCGCCCGTCACGCAGTTATTGCGAAACGCCGAGAGCCAGGGCAAAACCATAGTTCAGGGCACGGCCATGCTCGTGGCTCAAGCCGCTCGCCAATTCGAAATCTGGACCGGAAAGCCCGCGCCATCCGATGTCTACAGCCCGGACTGGAGCGGGTCATGAGCCGGAAGGTATCGTTTCGAATTCCTGCAAGTACCGCAAACCTGGGAGCCGGTTTTGATGCATTGAGCCTCGCACTAGGCCGTTACCTGAGAATCGACATTCAACCTGGTGAAGAAATGCAGCTCGAAGCCACCGGTGTGGATGCCGCGTTGATTCCCACAACCGAAGACAATCTCATCTGCCGTGTTGCTGCCGCCACTGCGAAGCGGCGCGGAAGGACATTGCCGCCGTATCATCTGAAAATTGAAAATGAGATACCGCTTGCGCGTGGAATGGGCAGCAGCGCGGCCGCCATCATTGCAGGAATCACCTGCTATGAGGCGCTGGCCGGCGACTGGCTCAGCGAACAGGAACTGTATCGTTGCGCGTTCCAATTCGAAAATCATCCGGACAATCT
>Ga0184628_10000364_pt1 | contig 25155 bp, 40 predicted proteins | sample PLM4_5_b1_FD_133149 | JGI IMG/M metagenome (GOLD analysis project Ga0184628, IMG submission 133149) | Groundwater sediment microbial communities from an aquifer in East River, Colorado, USA - PLM4_5_b1 | ecosystem: Environmental > Terrestrial > Soil > Riparian zone | place: USA: East River... | reverse complement strand
GCCGTCGCGAGCGTGTATAGGTCCGCGTCCCACAGGTCGGGTCGAGATGTCAGCCACGCGATGCGTTCAGACATGGTCGAGCGAGGCCGACGGCGAGGGGCAGCGGGCCTCTCGAACCGCCGGCGCGGCGGGTCTGGTGGCGGACCCTGCACGCAGTGCGAGCAGCAGCAGACGCCCGGCACAGCCGGCGCCTCGCGCCGGCGCGGGTCGGCGGCGACAATCTCACCGATCGGGCGCATCCCACCCAGGATGCTGTCGAGGTGCTCATGGTGGTGTGACGCCCAGATGCGCGCCGACAAGGCCTCGACCTCCTCGAGCGTCGGCCAGGCATTCGGCGACAGCATGAACTTCCTCGGCGACAGTACTTGATGGAACGACGACCACCGGCCTGTCACGCGATCCCGAATCATCTGCCCGCACGCCCAAGGTCCTCAGGCACGGGGGTCCTCCTTGGAGCGGGTGAGCGTGAGCGGCATCGAGCAGTCGGCGGTGTAGGCACACGTCGGCAGGCACTTCGCGCGCGTCGCCGACATATGCCACCGGATCGCGCGATCGATCGGCTCGCCGAGCAGCACCCAGACCCGCACGGTGCCGTCCTGTTCGCAGATGACGCACGACCAACGGCAGGGTAGGAAGCGCCCGTTCGCCGGCCGGCGCGGCGCGGTCACGCGCTCCTCCTGGGGCCGCGCGCGCGCCGCGTGGCCGTCTTCACCGAGTGGCAGTACTGACAGAGCCCCTGCACGTTGGCGCGGTCGTCGGTGCCGCCGTCGCGGCGATCGACGATGTGATCGGCGTGCACGCTCGGCCGGCGCCGGCACTTCCGGCAGACGGGTTCTTCCTGGAGCACCCGACGCGAGAGCGCGCGCCAAGCCTGCGACCGATAGAAGTGGTGCGCCGCGAGCTGCTTGCGCTGATGGTCCCAGGTAATCGGCGCGTGGGCGGGGCAGTAGTTCCCGCGCGCGGTCAGCGTCACCCCACACCGTGGATACTCGCAGCAGCGCGCCATCACGCGTCCTCATCCCGCAGGTCGTCCGGCGTGACCACCGTGCACCCAAGGGCGGCGACAAGTCGGCTCACCGGCGACGGCGGTCAATCGAACACTGCGGACAAAGGACGACACATCAAGGTCCCCGAGCAGCAGCCGACAGCCGATGCCGGACGGCGAGAGGAAGAATGAAATCACCGCATTCGATCCGACACCGTGGGCTGCCATGTCAGTCCGCGCCCGCTGGCGCGCGCAGCCGCGCCACGAGTTGCCGGCACTCCTCCGCGGTCGGGGTGTGGTCGCACACGAACACCCGCTTCCGTTCATCGCACTGCGGACAGCGCGCCCGCTTCATGCACACCACGAAGGCCTCGAGCGGCATCGGCGTGGCCGCGAACACGAACGGGTGCCCGCAGGCGCCGCAGATGGCCCAGGCCTTCACGCTGAACGGTTCGGGTGTCATGCGTGCTCCTGGACGAGCGCCGCGAGCGCCGCGTCAGTCAGGCCAGCGGCCGGCGCGTGTCCCAGCGCGCGACCGCGAAAGAGCAGCGCCTGGCAGCGATCGACGTTGACGGCGGGCCCGCCCACCACCAGGCCGTACTGCCGCGCGGACTCGAGCTGCAAGCACGCCTCGGCCATCGCCATCACGCGCCGCCACTGACGCGGGGTCACCGGATCGCGCGGCGTCATCCGGCCTCCGCGTGCGCCGGTGGCGCGATCGCCCAGATGTTGCCGCCCGCGGTGCCGTGGCCGCGTTCCCGGCGCACCGATCCGACCTTCACGATCACGCCGGCGCGCGCCAGGCGCATGAACACCGGGCCGATGGCGCGATCATCGTGTGCGACGATCCCGGCCGCGCGGCACTGGCGCGTCAAGACCTCGGCGGCGGTCGGGCCGTGGATCTGCAGGTACCGCACGACGAAGGCGCCCGCATCAGCCGCGAACATGCGCCGCGCGCGTTCGGCGGCGGTCTCCACGCCCTCCATTGCGGCATCGCGCAGCGCGTTGACCCGATCGCGCGCGGCGCGGGACGGGCGGCGCAGGTCGCCAAAGAGCGTCCGTTGCTCCACGACCGCCGAACGGGCGCGCGATGACTGGGCCATCGGCAGGCTCAGTTCGGGCGCCCGGGATGGTCGACCGCATCGACCTGCAGGTTCACGACCTCGAACACCACGCGCTCGCCTTCCTCCACGCGCATCTCCTCGTCGACGGGCGTGACGTCGTGACCCGCGGGTTCTCCGTCGCCGGCGAGCTTCACGATCTGCTCGAGCGCGGCGCGCGGCAGCGGCGCGTCGCTGCGCACGGTCCACGTTTCCCGGATCGTGGCGGCGCAGATGGTCTGCACGCGATACCAGTAGGTCATCGGAGGTTCCTTCACGAGGCGACGGCATACACGAGCGTCCCGTCCGCCCGCATGGTCACGATCCAGGTCCAGCGGCGGCCGCAGGCGCCGCACGTAAATGACACGCGCGCCTCGGTGCCGACCGGCAGCACCGGGTCCGTGATGACCAGGTCCGGCCCGGCCTCGCGGCAATCGAGACAGTGCGCGCCGTTCATGGCCGCTGGTCCTGGACCTCGCGGTCGTTCACGCCGTCGTACGCCACCTCGAATTCGACGCCGTCATACGTCACCACCCGCCGCGGACCATCGTGCGGCACGACGTGGCGCAGCGGCCGCGGGGCGTGTGCCGTGATGGTGCGAGGCGGCATCGGCGGGTTGTGGCGGGGCCGCGCCAGAGGCGCCGCCGGAGGGGCAACGACGGGCGTCACGACCGGCACCGCCGCCTCAACGCGGGGCTCGTCCATTGGCGCATCTAGCTCTGCGACGGGCACCACCACCGGTGGGTCCGCGCGCCGCGGGGCCGGTGTGGGTGGCGCCTCGCTGGCGAGCCGCTCGCGCAGCACCTTGTCGATGGCCGTGATCCGCGCGTCGCAGAAATCGCGCGTGCGCGGCGTGTAGCCGGCCTCGCGATCGAGCACGAAGGTGCGTCGGAGCAGGCTTAGATCCACCGTCGCCATGCCGTGATAGAGCCGCAGGACGTCGGCGTCCGGCTTCACGTCCTCCGTCATGGTTACCTCCACTGCTTGAAGCGTTCGATCGTGTCGTGCTCGCGCCGCCTGGCCTGTTGTATGGGCTTCATGAGCCACCACGCCGTCAGCACGCTGGCGCCGAGCATCAGCATCGCCACGGTCTGCCACGTCATGCGTTAATCTCCTGCGCGTCAGCCGCGAGTAGATGTTGGGCGTTGATGCGATCGATGAACCGCTCGCCGGTCGGCAGCAGCATGTGCGGGAGGAACGCCGCTTCGAAACTCATGATCCCGCACTCCACCGCGGTGACCTGCCCCTTCACCCAATCGCGCAGGATTGAACACACAGAGATGCGCGCCTGGGCCTGCGCGCGTTCCTCGTACGCCTGCCGAGTCCCGCGCGTCCGGTACGTGTAGGGGTGCGCCTTCAGCCACGCGACGGCGTAGCCCTTCCAGCTCGCCTCGAGCGACACCGTGCGGGTCTGCCAGGTGAACTGCACGATCGTGACGCCGCGGACCTGATCGGTCATCGTGCCGAACCGCTGGCAGCCGAACCCGCTCAGGATCTTCTGCAGCTCCGCGAGCGCGCGATCGCCGGCTGTCGCCGTGGCGTAGGGCAACGGCATCAGTGCCCTCGCAGGACGTTGGCGTAGGCCTTAGCGGCGGATTCGAGCGTGTCGAGCAACCGACGCGACGGCGGGCCGAACACCTGCACACCGAGGTCGCCGTCGGCGTTCTCGACGATCACCGCATGGATGGTGCCGTCGGCGATCATCTTCTCGACGATCTGCTGCACCTGCGCGGGCGTGAACGGCAGCGTGCGGCCATCCTGGTCGACGGCTATGTGATCGCGTTGCTCTGTGGTCTTCATGAGGCGTCCTCGCGTTCGTGCACGTCGTCGAGCCGCTCGAGTGTGATCTGCGTCCACATCGCGGGATAGCGATACGGACTCTTCTGCTGCCGCGTCACGAGCTCAATCGCGGCGTGGCGATCCTCGTCAATCAGTTCGAGCTTCCGCAGCGCATCGAGCACCGGCTTGCAGCCGCCGACCAGGTTGTCGGCATCGAGCGCATGCGCGGTGCGCGCGAAGCGTTCGATCGTGACCCGCACGCGGCAGCGCGGCGGCTTCACCCAGATCACCGAGCGGCCGGCTGCGACCTTGGCATCAAACCAGGCATCCGACACGCGCCGTTCCCAGCGGGCCCGCGTCGTCTTGTAGGCCCACCGCGATCGCACGTTCGCCAGGTCATTCAGCGACGGCGTCGGCCACGGAATCTGCAACACCAGGCGCATCGGTCTTGTCCGGCATCGACGATTCCCGCGCGGCGCTCACATCAGCCGCCAGCCGCGGCGCGAGGTCCGCGCGGGCGAGCAACCAGATCAGCACCTTCGCAAAGGCCTCTTGTGATCCGCCGCCGCGGTCCTGTTCGATCGCGCTCAGTTGGTGGCGGGTGATGCCGATCCCGTCAGCCATGAGCGTGAGGGAGATGCCGTGCACCGAGCGATGTAACCGCAGCAACGCGCCGAGTCGGGTCATAGGTCCTTCACCACCGTGGCCACATCGTCGTGGCGCAGGAGCCAGAGCAGCAATTCACCCACCGATTCGCGGTGCTCGTTGGGGAGCGGCGCCAGCTCTCGGACGAGCGCGAGCACGAGTTCGCTCACGCGGTCCGTGTCCGGGGCGCCCGCCAATGCGGCGTCCGCGAGCGCCGCGCGCAGCGTCTGCCGCAAGCGGCGGGCGGGCAGGCGACTCCCGTCATGGCCCGCGCGCGGCCGCGCCCGTCCGGCCATCGGCGAGCGCGCGCTCGAGGTGGTCGCTGATGGTTCGACAGCGAGGGACATGGTCACAGGTGCTCCCACCCCGGTCGGCTGGGTCCTGCCGCATGCGGCGCGTAGCCGGCCGGGAGGCCACGCTAGCGAGTTGCCGGGCGCGATACTGCTGGCGCAACCACGTCAGCGCGTCGGGCCCGAGCGGGTCCTGGCTGGCGGTCACCACCGCATCGAGGGCGCCATACCAGGCCTCGAGGTCGTCACCCGGGCGCAGACGACGCCACTCGGCGTCCAGGAACTGCGGCACGCAGAAGCGCTGCCCACACCACGCATGGGCCGGATTCTGGCAGGCCGTCTGCAACGCGCGCGGGCGCGCTGTGTGTACTAGATCCAGATCTCCAGATCTCAAGATCTCCAGATCACTGGTGCGCGAAGATTCGTCGCGCACCAGCGTACGATCCGTCGCTGTCAATTCTGCGACAGGGGTCGTGACCGGAGGACCGACGATCCGCAGCCCCGCGCTGGGCGGTGGCGGGGTCTCCGAAGGTGGCGCCGGGAGCACGCTCTCGGGCTCGTCGTGCCGCGGCCGCTGGTGCCGCGCCCACGACTGCGCCTTGAACGCGAGATAGGACCGCCCGTCGACGACGTACCGCAGCAGGAAGCGCCCGGCGACCAGGTCGTCGAGCAGCTCCGCGAACGTGAACACCTGGACCTGGCCGTCGACCACGGCCGGGAAGGTGTCCTCGTAGGGGAAGCACCGATGGTGCAGCCGCGCGGGACGGTCCTCGAGGCGGCCGGCGCGATCGGCCTCGCACATCAGGAACACGAACGCCTGCCGGTGCCACACCGAGAGGGCACAGAGATCTTCATCGTCCCGGAGCTCCGGACGAATCGTGCGTTGCCGCGCCATGCGTGAGCCTCGACGAACGGCTAGCGCGGGCGCGACGGCACGGGCCAGGGGCCGCCGGTGGCGGCGTGGTCCAGATAGCTATCCAGCCAGGACCGCCGGATGCGATAGGGGCCGCGCGTGCTCACGCGCGCCGCGCGCAGACGCCCGCCGCGGATCGCCTGATAGAGCGTGGTCTCGCTGATGGACCCTTCCGCCGCGGCCTCCTGGAGCGTGAGCCACGGATCGGTCGGCGGCGCCGGCGCGACGCGCAACCGCGCGCTCATGCCGCAGCCCCACTCGGGCGCGGGCGTCGCGCGCGGACCGTGCGGCGCCGCCGCGTGGGCTCGACGACTTCCGGAAACACCGCGTCCACGGTGGGCGCGCCGAGAAAGCGCCGGAGTTTATGCGCCTGGTCGACGCGCGGCATGCCGCGGCCGAGTTCCCATTTCGAGATGGTTTCCTGGCCGATGCCGAGGACGTCGGCGAGCTGACCCTGGGTCAGCCCGCGATAACCACGCCACTGCTTGAGCCCGGAGGGGAGCGGAAATTCGGACGGAGTCGACGACATGGGGGACCTCCCCACACGAAAAAATTGCAGCCGCCGCTGTGAGACACCCGCAGACAACTGTGAGCGGGATCGCAGATTTAGAACCGCCCCACGACGCTTGTCAATCAATTCTGTTAGCGCGACCACAAAAGTCTTCGCTGTAGTCGCGGGAGGCATAATTCAGGCTCACGGGTTGTATATTGGCCGGCGCGTGACAGACGAGCAGGAGGTTCATGCGATGGCGAAGACGAACACCAACGGCCCGGACGCGCCGCTCGCGACCCGACTCGGCGCCGCCTTCCGGAGCGCGCGCGCCCGCCTCCGTCTCAGTCGTGAGGCGCTCGCCGCCAAGGCCGGCGTCCACGCCGCCACCGTGCGCCAGGTCGAAAGCCGCACGGCGCGCGCCGAATGGGTGTCGTACGAGAAGGTGGCCGTCGGCCTCGGCACGACGCTCGACGCGCTGCTGAGCGACCTCCTGGCGGTGGGGCACGGGCGCGCGCAACCGTTGCTCTACCTGCGCATCCCGTATCCCGCCACCGATCCCGTGGATCTGAACGCGCACGTTCGCCAGCACCTCATGGCGATCCTCAAGCGGTTGCCGGCGCCGCCGAAACCGCCACGCTGATGGGTCGCGCGCCGGGCCGCACCCCGCGGCGCGGTTGGGTAACACGAGAATCTCGCGGGCGTGAGGTGACGTCACCCGGGCGCCCGTGGTAGCCCGCACCAGGCCTTCGCTTTCCCTTCAAAAATCGACGGGTGGGCACTTCCTACCTATTGCATAACCTAAGCGGGCGGGTTATTATTGTTTCATGACGACGACGAAGACGGCCCAGGCGCTCAAGACGACCAACGACCTCCTGAAACGCGACGGCCTGAAGGAATGCGCCAACGGCCACCGCGTGTCCCTGAGCGCCCGCGGGACCCGCTGCCCGGTTTGCAAGTAACCCGCACCACCAACCACCCGAAGGACCACGACCATGACGCGCATCACGATTCAGAACTTCCGCACGAACCGGGCGCAGGACGCCAACGACAAGTACGTGAAACACAGCGACGCCGCGATCCTCGCCGCCGAGGTGGTCTTGAAAGCCCTGATCGCCGACCGCGACCGGGTGGAAGGCGTGGGCGCGACCTGGGGCGACGTCACGGAGCTCGCGGAGACGGCGCGCGAGATGGGCAATGTGGCCGACCGCCTGACCCGCGTCGGCGAGTACGCGCCCGCGAACGACACGTACACGGTGGTCAACGCCGCGGGCCGCCGGGTGCGGGTCACGGTGCCGCCTTCCAACAACGACTAACCCGCACGACGCACGACAAGGAACACGACGATGGACCCGACCGCCACCCTCAACGAACAGCTCGCGCTCGCGCAGACGATCCTCGCGGATCTGACCTGGTGCGATGCCGACCACGAACTGAACGCCGCCGCCGCGCGCCTGGCGGACCTCACGCAGGCGCTGGACGGGTGGGTGCGCAACGGCGGCAGCCTCCCGGCGCCCTGGCACGCGACGGCGCGCGCCGCGGACACCTACCGCATCGAGGTCTGGGACCAGGGCCGATGGGTGCTGGCGCCCGGCGAGGCGACGGGCTGGTCGCGCGCGGGCGCCCTCGAGGTGTGCCACGACGGGGTGCCCTGGATGAACGGCGCCGGGCGCTGGACCGGGCCGAAGGTGCGCATGGTCGCGGAAGGCGGCGCGCGATGAAGACGGTCCATGTGGGGCTCGGCGAGACGCCGCCGTGCCCGGCCTGCGAGGGGTCGATGACCTGGGTCCTGGCTTCTCAAGAGATGGGCAGCGGGATCTATCCCGTGTTGACCTGCAACCGCTGTGAGTACTGCGTGGCCGTGCGCGCCACGCCCGAGGACGCCCGATGACGCCGAACGATTTTGATGATGTAGAGCGACACCTCGAGGCCTCATCCCAGGCGATGGCGGACGCGAACGCGGCCATCCTTCGCGGCCATGAAGAACTGGTGCAGGCCTTCCGCGTGTCGCGGCACGCGCGCGGCGAACAGGAGGATCTGCGTGAAACCGTCGCGCGGCTCGAAGGCCTGGTGTTGGATCTAGTGCGCGAGGTTCACCAACTGCGCGATCGCAAGAACGGAGGTGCCCAGTGAGGAAGACCTCACGCCAGGACGACGACGTGCGCGCCGCGGCCGCGCTGATGGGCCGCAAGGGCGGGCTGGTGCGGACGGAACGGAAGGCGGCCGCGAGCCGCGCCAACGGCCGCCTGGGCGGCCGGCCACGCAAGCACCCGAAGCCGGCGCCACCGGAGCCGCCGCGATGACCCGCGCGCTGAAGCCGTCGGCCTATCGGTACCGTCGCGGGTCCGCGACCACATACGTCACCTTCAACTTCGTCGAAGAGTGGGTCGAGGAGAGAACCAACGCGCAGTTCATGGCCGATCACTGGGGCCTTGTCTTTCAGGACATCGACACCCTGCCGCCGGACGGCGCCGAGCTGGCGGCCGCCGCGCGCCGCAACGGCCACCAATACGTCGCGACCAGTACCGGCGCCAGCGACGAGCTGCTGGATGTCTGGGCCCACGATGTCGATGCGGTGGAGGAGTACCGCATCGAGCCGCTGCCGACCGAGTGGGGCGCGAGGCGGCGCCGATGATCCGCGAGCTGCACAAACGCTGCGACTGCCCGCGGGCGCGCTGGCCGAAATGCCCGCACGGCTTTCATGTCCGCAAGATGATCCGCGGGCGCCGCTGGGCCATCAGCCTCGACGAATGGCTCGGGCACGAAGAGGTGCGCAGCGCGGGCGCGGCGGAAGCCGTCGCGCGCCCGATGATCGACGCGATGAAGGCCGGCACCTTCTCGCCGATCGGGCCCGCGGGTACCGTGGCCGTGCGGGCGGCGCAGGCGGCCGGCGGCGACACCTTCGCCGCGGTCGCGGCGGCCTACCAGACGATCGTCAATGACGATCCGGAACGGAAGACGAGCTACAAGAAGAACCTGGGGTACATGATCACGCTCGTCACCGGCTGGCGCATCCCGGATCGCGCCGAGACGCTGGGCGCCCTACCGATTGGCAGCATCGACACCGCGCTCATCACGCGGTTCTACAAGGCGCAGGTCGCGGCGGGGAAGTCGGCGAGCTACCGGAACAAGATGGTGCAGTTCTGCCGGCACTTCAGCCGCTGGGCGGTCCGTGAGGGCTATCGCACGACGGAATGGATCGCGCCCGACGATGCCAGCCACAGCGTCAAGCGCCGGACGCCCGCGCGCCGCCATCGGCGCCTGGCCCTGCCCGACGTCGATGCCGCGGGCCGCGTGCTGGTCGCGGGCGAGTATGAGCGGTTGCTGGACGCGGCCGACCCGCGCCTGCAGGACCTCTGCATCGCCAGCGTCGAGAGCGGCGGCAGAGAGGCGGAACTCACGCGCCTGATCTGGCGCGACGTCGACCTTGCCCGCGGCACCCTGAAGCTCTGGGACCCCGACGATCCCGAGAACCCGAAACGCCGGACGCGCGTGCTGCCCCTCTCGCCGACGCTGGCCGCCGTCCTGGACCGGCGCCGCTGGGGACCCGACGGCGTCAAGCTCCCGCCCCACGCCCATGTCTTCGGCAACGCCATCGGCGAGCGGGTCGGCAAGATCAGCACGGCCTGGGAGACGGCGGTCCTGAAGGCGCACGGCGTCCCGGTCACCCGCGACCCGCGGACGCACGCGCTCACGGCGGCGGCGCGGGCGGCCTACGCCGCCATCGACCTGGTCTTCCCGGACCTGCGCCACGAGGCCGCCAGCCGATGGCTCGAGCGCGGGTTGCGCCTCGAGGAGATCAGTCACCTCCTCGGCCACACGTCGTACGAGACGACGCGGATTTATTTGAACGCGCGGCCCGAGGACCTGGCGGCGCGGTTCCTCGCGGTGGCGACGGCCGCGGGCGCGGACGCCGGAAAATTTGGCGCACGATTGGCGCAGACGGCCGAAACCGAGCGAAAACCGGTGCTGAAAATGGTGTCAAAGAATCGCCGCAAACCACGCAAGTCCAAAGACTTAGCGTGACGCATGCGCGTGTAGCTCAGACGGATAGAGCGCCCGCCTCCTAAGCGGGTTTTGCGAGTCTCGCCCAGTCGCGCATGCCGCAAATTGCCAATAAAAACCGCCAATCGCCAGCGCGCGCCGGTGCCGCCCGCAGGAAGATTTGGCACAATTTGGCCCACCCCATCGGTAGCTATAGAGCGCCCGCCCACATGGCGACCGCTCCCGGGCCCGCCCAGGCGCCCGCAGGGCGCACGCGCCGCCGAACCCCCACCAACGCTGCCACCCGACCCGCCGCGCGCGCCCTGGGCCCGCCAGGCGCGGCCGTGGGCGCCATCTGACAGAGGAGGTCACCATCCCATGCGCAAGGGCAAACAGATGAACCCCGGGCGGTACTACATCCAATCCGCGCCCGGCGCGCCCTACCGCGAGACGACGCCTGGCGAGCCGGACGTGATCATCTGCCGGCGCGAGGCCGATTTCGCGCCCGGGCAGATCCCCGCGGCTGCGGCGTTCACTGCGTGCACGGCGTGCGGCGCGGTCGTCGTCGTCAATCCCGGCAACCCACGCACCGCGGGTCCCGTCCCGAAGGTCTGCATGCAGTGCGCCGGGATCGTGCCCGAGCCCATCGCGGGACGGGTGCAGGAGTACCTGCCGCCGTGCGAGGCCTGCGACCACGCGGCGGTCGTGCACTTCGACCACGCCGGCCGACCGGTCTCGTGTCGCATCGAGGGGTGCGGGTGCGGAGGCTACCGCCATGCGTGATCCCGCGACGATTAAGGCGAGCTGGGACCACTACCTCGCCAGCGTCTTCGACCACCCGCCGTCGCTCGTCCAGCAGACCGAAACGCAACGGGCGTTCTACGCCGGCGCCGTGGCGCTGTTTGGTCTGGTGATGCAGGCCACCGAGCGCGACGAGGCCGGCGCCGAAGCCGCGCTGGCCGGGCTGCAGGCCGAGATGGACGCGTACGCCGCGCGCATCGGGACGCCGACCGAACTGGCGCCGCTGCCGCCGGAGGTCGAGGCGGGGTACGAGGTGAAGGACGCCGACGCGCAGCGACGGTTGCGCACGCTCGGCGACCAGATCCGGAAGGGGCTCCCGCCCGGGTGGGCGTTCACGCTGTTTCTGTTCACGCTCGGCGAGGGCGGATCGATGTTCTATCTCTCGAGCGCGGAGCGGACGTCGATGCTCGAGGCGTTACACGAGTTCATCGCGCGGCAGCTGCCAACGCGGGGCGCGAGCTAGAGCTTCCCGGCGAGCAGCAACACGATCAGGACGATCAGCAGCACGGTCACGATGCCGCTCGGGCCGTAGCCCCACGACGCGGCATACGGCCACACCGGCAGCGCGCCCAACAGCAGCAGGACCAGCAGCACGATCAGGATGGCGTTCATGGGGCGCTCCTAGTACTCGCCGAGATTGCCGTTGCCCGCGAGGATCGCGGTGTCGAACCGGGTCCGCAGCCGCGCGCAGCGCGCCAGGCTCCGACTGAATTCGAACGCGGTGAAGCTCTTGTTGGCGAGCTGCCAGGTGCAGGCGCCGGCGATCCGGTTCGCGTCGCCGATGTCGACGCCGTCGGCGGTGCGGCCGCCCGTCGTATGCGCGACGGTCTCGTCGTCGGGTTCCGTCGGCGAGCGCTGATAGAGGATCAGATTGACGCTCCCGCCCGCGGCCCACCACCAATCAGGCTCGCCGCGGGGGTCCGTGTTCGTGTGGCCGTAGTCCGGCCAGCCCGTGATGCGCTCGGGCGTGTAGTGCACACCCAGGATGCGATCGGCGCCGAACGTCTGCCGCATCGTCTGGAAGATCCGCAGCTGCGAGTCGCCGCTCCAGAGCCAATACAACCGGTCGCTGTGCGGCGGCAGGGGCGTGTAGCTATGCGGGTCGGGCTGCGGCGCGGGCGTGCCCGCATCGAGGCGCCGGCGGCGATTAAACGCGGCCTCCTCGGGCGTGAGCGGTTGCGAGAACTCCCGCACCACCGTCTGCACGACCGGATCGCCTTTGACGTGGCGGTCGAACCCGGCGTCGATCTGCACGCACTCCCACCCCAGTATCCAGATCCGGACGAGGTCGTTGAACTGGGACAGCCAGTCGCGGATGAAGGCGTGCGCCTCGTCCTCGGTGTAGCCCTCGTCGCCCGGCAGGGAGTCGGTCAGACAGAACACGACGCACACGAAGCCCTCGGCCTGCGCCTCGTCGATGAGCGCGCGGAAGCCGATCGGGTCGCGGCGATAGTCGAACGCCGGCTCATTGCGGTACGCGCCCCAGGGCGCGAAGAACAGATGCGTATGGCCCTGGTCCCGACACCAGATGCGGTACGCCTTCCGGTCTTCGGGCGACCATCCCGGATACATGAACGCCCACTCGAAGCCGGGCGCGCAGAGGAATTCCCCTTTGACGTCCAGCGCGGCGTCCCACGACGGCAGCCCACCGGGCCCGGGCGCCACCGGGTCAGTGAGGTCGCCGCTGAACGCGAACACCTCCCACGGGCCGAGCCCGCCACCATCAGCCGCAACGGTACTGCCGCCGCCGCCTTCGGCGCGCAGGTAGCCGCCGTGGTGCGACCGGAGCGCCGCGTGCGTGTCGTCCTGGCGCTCGAGCGTCCAGATCTCCCACGGGCCGGGGTCCTCGCGGGCGTCGCGCGTGAGCGAGAGCGTAGCGTCGAGTTCCGCGGTCAGCCAGCAGCCGTTGTCGGCGCGCAGCGCGACCGTCGGCGCGTCGCCGCGCGTGATCGCGTGCACGCCCCATGTCTCCCAGGCGCCGACGGCGGTGGCTTCCGCGGTCACGCTCGGCACCGCGTCGCCCAGCCACGCCTGCACGTAGTGCACGCCATCCACGCAGCCGAGCGTCGTGCGGGGCAGCTCGGGCAGCGGGCCCGGGTCGGGCGGTTCGGGTGTCGTCGGCAGCGGCGGCAACACCGGCAGGAAGCCCTCGAGCGCCAGTGCCGCGGGCCGCGCCACGAGCGGGCCGTCCGGGGTGGCGCCGAGCGCGAAGAGCCCGAAATCGTACGCGCGGTCGACCGGGTCCTCGAGGTGTGCGTAGATCACCGCCAGGTCGATCCCCTGCGCGCCGAGAATCTCTAGCTCGCGGATGTGATCCGCGCCGCTCGCCTGGCGCTCCCCCTCCGCGGGCTTCCACCCGGTTTCCGTGACGACGTACCGCGCATGCCCCAAGGCCGCGACGATCGCGTCGTGTTCGGCCATGCGAGAACCCCACGCGGACCAATCGGCGGCCTCGGGATTGCGATAGTTGTGGATGGCCGCATACCGCTGCGGACTCGCGTCGATGGCGGCGAGGACCTGTGTCACGCCCGGCCAGCGGCGCGACTGGCCGCTGCTGTGATCGAACAGATCGCACGCGACGATCACGCGCAGGCTGGGATCGATCGCTTCGGCGGCCTCGGCGAGCGGGAGCGCCACGCGCAGGTATTCGGCCCCGTGGACACGGTCCAGAATCCACGGTTCGTTGTGAAGCTCGATCGCGCGCATCGGCACGCGGCTCGCCACCGTGGCCAGGAACCACTCGAGGAACGCGACCGCGACCGCCGGCTCCGTTGTGTCGTACGGCCATTCGATGATGGGCAGCAGCTCGAGCCCGCAGGCCGCGACCGCTTCGCACTGCGCCAGCACGTTCTCGCGCGTGCGCAGGATGGAGATGTTCGTGCGGATCGTCGAGAGGCCGACGGCGCGCATCTGCGCCAACCACTCCCGGTTCATCCCGATGTCAGCCGGACCCGGCGTCGGCCACACCACGCCGACGATCGGCAGGGGCGGCAGCGGCCGGTCCTGTTGCGGGTCCGGCGCGTCCACGCGCACGAGCCGCCATTGCTCCCAGGCGCCGAGATGCGGGGCATCAGGCGCCATCCCCAGCGGCGCATCCGGCGAGCGCGCGTAGCCCCGCCAGTGATCCTGCAGACCGACCGTGTGGCCGTCGCGCAGCGCGTCGGCGTCGAGGTTGGTGACCTGCGCGGTGAGCGCGGCCACCTGGTGCTCGAGCGCCGCCACGCGGGCCTCGAGCGCGGGATCGGTCGGCATGGGTGGCTCCGGATCGATCGGATCGATGGGTGGCGAAATGGGCGGTTCCACCGGCGGCTCGATAATGATGATCGGCGGCGGTTCCGTGGGCGGCGCGGTCGGCAGCGGGACCCGCAGGTCGACCGGCGTGCTGTCGTCCACGACGAGCGTGTGCAGGTAGCCGTCGCTGTCGTTCCACGCGAGCCGCGCGTGATGCGCATCCAGCCCGACGCCATGCGGCCCGTGCGTCCCCGGGTCTGGATTCGTGCCGCCGTTCTCGGGCAGGGCAATGGGCCAGTGCTGCCCGTAGGCACTCCCCCAGGGGCGAAACATGAGGCGATCGTCCTGGTGGCTGAGGACCCAGACCTGATCCCCGACGCGGACCAGGATCGCCGGAGACTCGCGGCGGTCCGGATCGACCGACAACAGGGCCGTTGGCGCGGCCGCGGCCAGGCGACCGTAATTCACGCGCCCATCGAGCCACGCGATCGCGCCCGACGCGAGCACGGACGGGAAGCCCGTGCCGCCACTGAACGTCCAGACCGCCTCACCGGAGCGGGGATCGAAGCGCGTCACCGCGCGGTAGGTCCAGAGCGCCTGGTCGTCGAGGACTAACTGGTGCGGCCAGTAGTCGCCGGGCGTCGGCTCGCGGAACGTCACGTAGGCGAAATGCCCGGGCGCGAGCGCGGGCAGCGTGGCGCCGGCCACCTCGCCGGCGAAGTTGGTCAGGACCGTCCGGTTGGCTGTGCGCTGCATGCCGGCGAGCGCATACCGGCCAACGGCGGCGCGCTGCTGGTTCGCGCCGAGCGGCCCGAGCGGCTGCAGGACGTGGCCGTTCAGATCGATAACCTGGTGCGTCTCGTCCTGCTGCGCGATGAGGAGCTGGTCGCCCTGCAGCCACTGCGGCGCGTATCCCGGCCCGAGCTCGAATTCCGCCCCACCCGTCCAGAGTTTGACGCGCCCGTTGCCGGCGGCAATCAGTTGCCCGTTCGGCGACACGCGCGCGTGCCACCAGCCCTGGCTGCGCGAGATGTTCATTGCGGGCTCGTGGGCGACGGCCGCGGCGGCCCGGGCGGCGGATTCGGCGGCGGCGGGCTGAACGTCAGCGTCTGCCAGTCGAACACGTCGCCGGCCTTCGGCTTTAGCACGGCGCGAAACGCTGTCTCGAGCGCCTGCCGGTCGGCCTGCAGTTGCTGCGCTTCGCGCTCGAGTTGCAGTTGCGCGAGCGCGCGCTGCAGGTCGAGCACCTGGGCGCGCAACTTGAGGTTCTCGGCCCGCAGGCGATCGCCGTCCGCGAGCGCCGACGCCGGCGGCGGCGGGGCAGCCGACGAAGGGGATGGCGCTTGCGCAGTCAGCGGCGCGATGAAGAGCACCGCTCCCAGAGCGATCACCTGCAGGCCAATGCGAATCCTCATCGCAGGGTCGTCCCCGCGGGCAGCGTCGGTGGCGGCGTGGGCGGAGCAAACGCCGAGGCCAGCAAGTTCCATTGACTGTCGATAAGCGCCTGGATTTGCGCATCGGTCCACGGCGTATCGATCACGGGCGGCGTCGCCGGATCGCCGTCGTCGGTGGTCGTGACGGGAATCGTCGCCGCCAACATCGGCGCAATGCGCGCCGCGAGGAACGCCGGTTCCTTCAGCGTCAGTTGCGCGAGACTCAGCCGCGCCGCGTGATTCGGCACCGTCCCGGCTTCCTGGAGCACGGCGCCCGCGGTCACCCCGGTTGCGATTTGCACGCGGCCGATGAACGGCGCGGTGAGGGATAACGTCCACCGGTCAATGTACGTCCCGGGCGTGGACGTTTGGGCACCCACCGGCGCAGCCAGGAACAGCAGGACGGTCAGAACACAAGCACGCATGAATGGAAAACCCCTATGGTTGACAGACAAGGGAGGTCATCACCCCGCACTGCCACGACATCAGCGCGTACCCGCTGGTACACGCCGAGTTGGCTTGCACGGGAAAATTGTAGGTGGTGGACCCGCAGTAGTAGCCGAGCCGCGACAGGGTGGCATCGCCGCGATCACCCGTGACCAGGTACGGGAACCCCGAGAACGGGACGGCGCTCGACGCGACGTTGGCGGTTTGCACCGGCAACACCACATGGATGTTGTTCCACCGCTTTGTGCCGCTCCCCAAGGGGGTCACGGCATCGTTGCCAGGCAGGATGCGCCCGCCCGCGGGTCCAGGGCCGGCCGTCAACACGATGTTGGACAGGTTCAGGCTCGTGCTGATCGAGAGGTCACCACTTAGCCATTGGACCGACGGGGTCGTCAGGCCGCTCATCGTGTTCGTCGGCGCATAGAACACGGCGATATCTGAACTGCCCGAGTTGTAAATCGAGAACGTGGTCTTGAGACACGTCGGCGGGCACCCGCTGGCGCCACTCGGCAACAGGAACTGCATATCGAGGCTGTCGCTGTCGATGTGGATCTGACTCGGCTGTGCTGTCGTCAGGCCGCCAATCGTGACGACGCCCGCCGTGTTCCATTGCCCGATGGTCGTGCCGCTATTGATGACGCGAAAGCCATTGGTCGCATCCACCGCGACGAACGTCGAGGACGGGTCGCCGAACGCAGACCCATACGTGGCGCCCGTGTACCCGTAGATGCCTTGCAGGTTGCCGATGGCCCAGCGCGGCGCCCAGGCGTTATAGGCACTCGACGTACGGACGTTTCCCACAATCGTGGGGCCAAGTTCAGTGCCCGCCTTCGTGCCGCGGAGGGCATAAAGATCGATGAACCCGGCGCCCGTCTGACCAGTGTTGAACGCCGCCGCCCCGCCCGGCCAATCATTCGCGCCCGAGCCATCGAGATTGCGCGTCACGGTGTACGCGTACGCCCCAAAGGGACTGCCGGCGCCGGCGCTGCTGGTGATCCGCATAAACTCAACTTGCCCGTTGGCTTCCAAATAGATCACATCGCCTGACACCAGGTTGTTGTGCTTCACGTTGATCGCCGCTGACGCCGCCGGAATGTCAGTCGTGAGTTGGGTCGTCGGTCCGACGAGCACGCGCCCGCCGATGGTGGCGATCGTGTCCTGCGCGACGAGGGTCTCCACCTGCAATTCGGCGGCGGATAAAGACAGCCACTTGCGCGTCAGGAGGCCGAGGCGTCCGCTGTAGCCTTGCCCCGGCAGGAAGTCGCGCAGCCCAGTGAGCTCCGCGACAAGATCCTGATCGGCCGGCTCGCTGTTGATGTCGCCGTCACTGGCGAACCACGCGAAGCGTTGCGTGCCGGCTTCCGGCACCGACGCCCACAAGGTGTTGGACCCAATGCCGATCGCAAAATCAAACACGGTCGTGTTCACGCCGGGCCACAACACCGCCCGCGTGCCGAGGCTGCGCGGCAGCACCGTCGGGTACGCCACGCCCGTCGCCGGCCAGATCAAGAAATTGCTGGTGCCGTGCGTGAACGACAGGCTGCCGCTCCCGAACGTCCAGAACCCGCTGATAGCTTCATTCACGCTGCGCCGCGTGAAGTCGCTGGGGATGTCCGCGATAACCAGCGGGCCGGTGCCGACGCTGCCGCCCGCGCCCACGCGCAAAATGTCGCCACTGCCCGGCAGGCCCACGACCGTCAGCGGCGAGCTCGACGCCGTCGTGGTGCCCACCACCACCTTTTGCCGCGCGATGATCTGATCCGCGATCGTCACCTGCGCATGCGCGGTGCGCGCGACGCAGAGCATGAGGATCAGCAGACCGATCAGGATCAGTAACAGCACGAGCCCGTCGTCGCGGCGCGCCGTCATGCGCGCACCGCCTCGAGGTAGCCGGTCGTCCCGACGATCGTGGTCGCGTTCGACGTCAGCCCGCGCAGGTGGTACGTCTCGCCGGGCACGACCGGCGCCGTGAAGCTGACGCTGGCAAAGTCGCCGACCGCGAAGGCCACAACCGCGGAGGTCGCCACGCTGGCGCCCGCGGCGTTGTAGAGCGCGAGCCGAAACGTCCCGGTGCCCAGCAGCCGCTTCACCGTCGCGTACACCGTCCACGTCCGCCCACTGAAGGTCGCCGGCGTGACCGCGAAGCACGCGTTGGCGATGCCCTGCCAGTCGGTGCCGGTGGCGCTCGGGTAGCCGGCGTCGTGGTCGCCGCCGAGCGGCCAGGTCGCATAGTCCACCGCGCTCCCGGTGCCGCCGCCGGTGGGTGGCGTCGGCGGGATTGTGCCGGTGATGCTGGAACCCGTCCCGCCGGCCGCCGCGCCGCCACCGCCCTTTTGCTCCCAGAAGGTGAGCCAGTTGGCGCGCGACGCGTTGGCCTCGACCAGGTCCACATCGAACCGCCACCAGGGGGCGCCGTCCGGCTGCACGCTGGCGTGTGAGAGGCGCACGCCCGTCACGAGCGCCTCGGTGTCCAGATCCATCCGCGGAACGTCGATCGGCACCGTCTGCCCGGGCCGCAGGCCCACGCGCGCCGTCTGGAGTTGGAAGGTCTGCGGGAACCCCTGGCGCCGGGCCAGCTCGCCATCCGCGAGGTCCTGCGCGAGCGCGGCGTCGAACACGTCGGGATAGTCGATCACGACGCCGACATATAGCGGATAGCTAAAGTCCACCGCGACGACGTGGGCCGGCCAGATCGCCAGCAGGTTCACGCTCAGGACGTCGCTCGCGCCGTAGGGCGGGTCGTCGGGCGGCGCGTGCAGCCAGCCGGAACTCCCCGCGGCCTCCCACGTCCAGCCTGTCCACCCGTCCGCCGGCGGATACGGGCCGACGGGATACGTGACCGCGTTCATCGTGACCGCGGGCGGCGGCGTCGTCACGTTGTACGGCGGCTGCCACTTCTCGCCGAGGTGCTCAAAACCGAAGCCGTCCGTCGTCCAGGTCACCTCCGAGGGTGGGCCGCTGCCGTACCGCACCCAGACGTGCGTCGCATGGCCCTCGCGCGACTGCCGCGCGGTCAGCGCGTGGATCGTGTCGGTCGTCTCGTTGATGGTCCAAGGCGCCGGCACGGTGCCGCCGGGATACATCCGAATCACGCGCGTGGGCGACACGACGCAGGTCCAGCCCGTGAGCTTCCCGAGCTGCTTGAGCGCCTCGGCGTACGTCGTGAACGGGAACGCAATCATTGGCAGGTCGGGGCCCGCCGCTTGCGCGGGATCGACCGTGAAGCCGTACGCGCCGAGCGCGGTCGTCACCATCCACTGCAGCACGCTCTTGAGCGTCCCGGCTGCCGTCACGGCGTTGATCTGCAGGCCGTCGCAGATCGCCAGGTTGTCCGCCGCCGTCACGGTCCACGCATTGACGTCCGACCGGGATACCTCGGCGACGATGCCGCCAAAGAACGGCACGCCGGCCAACGTGAAGAGCACATCCATCTCCATCGCGGGCGCGACGGGCGGGTCAATGAGTTGACATGTCAGCTTGCCGCGGGCGTCTAGGAGCTGTTCGCAGCGCAGCGAGCGAGCGCGGAGGTCGGTCTCGGTCGTCTCGCGGCCGCCAATCAGCAGGCTCGTGCCGTCGACCGTGCGCGGCGCCTTCGGCGGAACCCACTTCGGCGGCGGCGCGGGTGGGCGGGGCAGCGGCGGCAGGCGCAGCGCGCGATCCGCACGACGGGGCGGGAGCGTCGTCACGGGCCTCACGCGACCCCCGCGCCGAAGGGCGCCAGCATCCGGCCCATGTGCCGCGCCGACGCTTCCGCGATGCGTTCGCCGTCGACGTTGACATTCACGCGGAACCCGACCATCGCGCCCGCCACGCTGGTGGCTGGATGGATCGTCGGCCCGGCGTATGGCGCACTGGCGCCCGCCGCGGCTGGGGCGCCGCCGCCGTCGTACGAGCTGCCCTCCGGCAGGTCGTTCTCCGGCTCATACCGATACGGCACGATGATCGTCGGCGGATCGATGTCGCCGAGTTCATCCTCGATGCCCTGCGCGCCTTCGCCAGCGGCGCGGGGCAGGTTGATGCTGAGGACCGTGACGAGCTTGTCGATCTTGAGGATCAACTCGTCCATCGCCTTCTTGCTCTTGTCCTGCTCGCTGCGGAACTGCTCGCCGACGATGCCGTTCTGAATGCCGAAGTCGAGCAGCTCCTTGGTCGTGTCGTCGATCTGGTAGCCCTGGTCCTTCCACAATTCGTAAATGGTCTGTAACGGTTTCTGCATGTTGCGCAGGCCTGTCGTGCCGCCCGCGCCGGCCGCCTCGATCTGCTTCCAGGTGGCCGTGACCTCCTGCGTCAGCCCCGCGAACATCTCCTGCGTCAAGCGGCCGGTGTTGTTGGCGCCAACCAGCAGGTCCCCGATGCCGGCGGTCGCCTGGAAGAGCGGCCCCGCGATGGAATTCGACGCCGAGTCCGCCTGGTACTTCAGCTGATTGAAGGCCTCGCCGCCGTCGAATCCCAGCTTCTGGAACTGCGCCGCGAGCGTCGTGATCGTCGGCGTCAGTTGTGCGAAGGCCTCCGGCGCGGACAACCCCTGCGCGATGAGGTCCTCGTAGACCCCGCCGAGCGCCGCCGTCATGGCGTTCGCGGACCCGACCGACGTGACCTTCGCGTGCGTAAGGAAGGTCTCCAGCCCGCTCGCGGCCAGTGCCGTCTGCTGCTGGAAGAACGCCATCGCGGCCGCGGCGCCCTCCGTGTTGGGCTTGATGTCCTTGAGGCCTTTGATCAGCTCGGGACTCAGGAGTTCGTTCTTTCCGCCCGCGCTCTTGAGCGCGTCCGCGAAGTCGTGCGCCTTCTTCGCGGTCTCGGCGATCTTCGTATTGAGGCTGGCGACCGCGGCCTCGTAGGCCTTCACCGTCTTGGCCTGCAGCAGCGCGTCGAGTGTCGTGCCCGCCTCGTGCGCCTTGACGTTCAGCGCATGGAGCCCCCCCGCGACGGCCACAAAGCCGTCGCGCATGTCGTTGACTTTGGAGTGTTCGCTCGGCCCGAAGATCTTCCCGATCAGCCCGCCAATCAGTTCGCCCCCGATCGCGCCCAGCACCGGCGCCGCCGCGCCCAGCATCCCGCCGAGCGCCTTGCTCATCGCGCCGGCGCCTGCCTTGGTTAGCGAGGTCACCGTGCCCTTGACGAGTTCGCCGCCGATCGACGCACCGATCGTGCCGCCGATGGCCTTCGAGACGCTGCCGCCGCCCTGGACGGCGCCGAGGATCGCGGAGGTGATCTGCCCGCCGAAGTCCTGCCAGCGCTGGAGCGATGCCTTCCGCGCTTCGTCCTCGCCCGCCTTGAGCGCCGGTGTGATGTGGTCGCCCGCGATGCCCGTCGGGATGTTCTTCGGGTTGCCGAGCGCGCCGAAGATCCCGGCGTAGTACTTCTTCGAGAAGGCGTCGGCGTCCTCGCCGAAACTGGAGGGCAGTTCAAGCGGTGGCAGCGCCGCGACCAGGTCGCCGCTGGGCGCGGTCGGCGTGCGCGTATCCATCAGACCGCGCATCCGGTTCAGCGGCGTGAGGAGCAGGTCCGTCTTCTTGGCCTCTTTGCCGAGCAGATTGAAGCTACCGGCCGCGCCCGCCACGCCGGTGTCCAACTCGCGGGCAATCGTGGCGCCCGCCTGCATCCGGACGTTCGCGTCACCCAGGGACCCCTTGAGGAGCCCGAGCTCGAGTTGCAGATCGCTGGTCCCGGTCGCGGCGCCGGCGGCTGCGACCGCGGCATCCTTGAGTTGCGTGCCCCACTCGCCGAGTTCCTTGGCCGCCTGGCGGGCGTCGGCGCGCACGTCCGCGAACACGGCCGTCCGGGACCGCAGCTGCTCGAGCGCTTCGGCCGACGTGACGATCGCCCGCGCCACCGTCAAGACCGTCACGCTGAGCGTGCCCCAGGCCCGCATCACCAGATCGGCCGCGCCGATGGCCTTCTCGGTAAAGGTGAAGATCGCGTCGCGCAACGTATCGACGGTGCTTTTCTGGTCGACGCCAAACGCCGCCTTGATGGCGCGGGCCACCCCGTCGATCGCCGTGAGCACAGCGGGATCGTTCAGGAGGCCGTGCAGGTAGGTGAGCGCCCCCCCGAGCGTCTGCGTAATGCTGGTGGCGACCTCGCTCAGTTTCGGCAGGATCGGGCCGAGCACTTCGGAAATGAACGCCCGCCCCTGCGCCGCCAGAATGCCCATCGCATCGCCGAGGCTGTCGGCCGCGGCCATCGTGTCCTTCGACATGACGATGCCGAGGGCGTCGGCCTGCGTCGTGAGGTCGTCGAAATTCTGAATCGTCGGGAGGAGGTCGATGCCGGCCTTACCCAGCAGCGCGACCGCGGCGGCGCCCTGATTGGCGGGGTTCTCGATCTTCGCCAGGGCGCCGGCCACCATCTCGAAGCGGGCGGCTGGGGTGGCCGCCTCGAGGTCCTTGAAGGAGAGGCCGAGCGCCTTGACGGCCTTGATCGCCGTCTCGTTGCCGGTCGCGAGGTTCTGCCCGAGCTTCTGACTCGCCGCGGCGACAGCGTCCATCGAGGACCCGGACTGCTCGGCGGCGAACCCCCAGCGTTGCAATTGTTCGACGCCCACACCGGTGGCCGCCGACATATCCCCCAGCGTGCCCCCGAGGTCGATCACCTCCGCGACCAGGTCTTTGGCCGCGCCCAGCGCCGATCCAATCCCCTCCAGCGCGAAGGTGGTCAGGGCGCCGGTGACGCCGGCGATGATCCCGGTCATCGCGTCGAAGTGCCCGCCCGCGTCCTTGACGTCGTCGCCCAGATCGCCGAGCGCGTCGGAGGCATCATCGGCGCCCTGGCCGATCCCGCCGAACGCTTTGTCCGCGGCGCGTTTGAGGTCGTCGAGCCCGGAGTCGTCGGCAGAGACTCGGACGCCGAGGTTCGCCACGTCGGCCATGCGTTACCTCTCGTCGTCCACGGGCTCAGGAGGGAAGGACAGTAGTTTGCGCGCGGTCAGGCGCCGCTTGCTGTACGGCTGCAGCAGCCAGGCCGCCAGTTGCGCCGCCACCCGCCACGGCTCGCGGCGCCGCTCGCGCGCGCCACGGAGCAGGTCCTGGAGGTCGGTCGGCGTCAGCCGGTCGAACTCCCAGGGCATGATCCCCAGCTCACGCAGCGCTACTCGTTGGGCGCTGGCGACGAAGTCCCGGCGGGGTCGCGCTGGGGAGTTTTTTTTCCTCACCTGGCGCGGCATCCTCCTTCTCGAGGAGGTCGCGCGGCAGTTCGCTGAAGTGCTTCCCGGCGACGGCCTGCACCAGCGATTGGTAGAGCACGCCAAAGGAGGTCCCGGCGTCCTTCGCCTGCTGGATCAGCGCGTCGGCTTGCGGCTCGGTGATGCCGGGCTCTTCCCAGTGCCGCCCGATCTGCACCAGCCGCGTCGCGGCGTTCAGCCGATAGCGATCGAGGTACTGGCTGAGGGTGATGTCCCGGTCGATCAGCTCAGTCTCGAGCACGCGCAGATGCGCATGTTCGAGCTTCAGTTCCAGGTTGCTGCCTGGCAGACGCAGCCCCATACGGTGACTCCTCCTCGAGGCGGCGCGCGCCGCCTGGCAGTTCGGTTCTCAGCCCGGGCCGCGGTTAGGCGGCCGCGTGTGGACGCGGCCGCGGGCGCGACGGGCGCGGCAGCGTGCCGGTCCCCACGGTGCGCGTGGCCGTCGTCGTGGCGAACGCCCCCACGGTGCGGGTGTTGATCCGGAGCTCCACGTTGAACGTCGTGACGCTCCCGACGTCCGCGGTCGGGTCCGGCACCGAGAACACGTTGCAGGTCCCGGTGATCATCGTGTCGCCGACCTCGATGCCCTCCGGGCCGTACTCAAAATTGACGTCCAACTTCCCGCGCAGCGCGGAGAAGAACGCGAACGACTCCTTCGAGTGCGCGACCGTCAGCGTGTAGCCGATCGTCGCGTAGCCCGGGAGCAGCCGCTTGTTGGGGTTGCGAAACGTCGTCGCTTCGATTTCGTCCGGGTCCTCGGACGGCGACACGTTCGTGAGGAAATCGGAGATGTCCTGCACGACCGACGGCGTCGCCGCGTTCCCGAGCGCGAAGTACGTGAGGAGCCCGGTGACGGGCGTGCCGGTGAGAATGGGGGCAGCGGGCATGGCGTCAGCGCTCCTTGGCGGTAGTGATCACCGATTGACAGTCACGACAGAAAAACGCCTTCCAGGGCGACCCGAGCGTCCCGCGCGGTTCGCGCGCCGCCACCGGATGCGCGCAGACCGTGGCCGGTTGGACGGCGGCGCCCGTCCCCTGCAGGGCCTGCACGAGCGTCGCGGCCAGCGCGAGCAGTTCCACCGCGAGGCCGTACACGTCCGGCGCCGGCGTCATGGCGTGAACGTGATCCGAAAGATCGTCGGCCGGTGCCGCGTCACGACCCCGGCCAGGTCGTCGCTGTACGCCGCGGGACTCTGCGTCGGGTCCACGTCCCACCGCGCCGCCCGGTAGGGCCCGATCGGCGCGATCGCCGCGCCCTCGAGCACCGCCGTCAATTGGTCGGCGATCGTGTCCATCTCGGCTTCGTCGAGGTCCTGCGACTGCGCGCGGACCTGGATCGACACCAGCCGCTTCGGATGCCGAAACGTGTTCCGCGCCACCGCCGCCGGCGTCTCCACCGTGATCAGCGGGAAGGCCGCGTGCGGCGGCACCACCGTGTACACGCGCCCCGCTACCAGGTCGTCGAGCACGGGATCGGCGCGCAGCCAGGTCACCATCTGCACCTTCAGCGCTTGCATCCAACTCGCGCCCGCGGGGTGGCTCGGCCAGAGAAGGGGCATGTCGCATCCCGTCGCCTACACCAGCGTGGGCAGCCGATCGGCCAGCCGCGTCGTGCCGCGCTGCAGTTCCGTTTCCGCCGCGAGCGCGCCCGCCCGCATGAAGCCCCACGCCGGCGTGCGGGACGTGCCGAGTTCGACATACACCGCGTAGCTCACGCGGGGGTCGACGCCCACGACCCACTCGGTGTCGCGGCCCGTCACGCGAATCGCGGACGCCAGCCGCCCCGTGCGCCGCGGCACCGTGGCCGTCGCCACGCGGTCCCCGACGTCGGCCGCGCCATGCGTGATCGCCACGAGCTCCCGATGCACGACCGGCGG
>Ga0184628_10000363_pt1 | contig 25160 bp, 23 predicted proteins | sample PLM4_5_b1_FD_133149 | JGI IMG/M metagenome (GOLD analysis project Ga0184628, IMG submission 133149) | Groundwater sediment microbial communities from an aquifer in East River, Colorado, USA - PLM4_5_b1 | ecosystem: Environmental > Terrestrial > Soil > Riparian zone | place: USA: East River... | reverse complement strand
GGTGCAACTCACGGTGGGTGCCGGCGCGCCGTCGCCTGCAACAGTTGGCACTTGCAGCCCGAACTTCGGCGGGATGGGCGCGATCGAGCAACTCCGTCCCGGCTACACCATCCTCACGGGACTGACGACGGTTCCGGTCGTGCCACCGATTACCGGAACGCCGTCATTTCCTCCGGGTGCCAATAGCACAAGCGCTTCCGGAGTTGCAGTTCCAGGATCGACGGGTCGCTGGACTACCAGCGTCGGCGGCCTGGGATTAACGGTCATTGATTACGACGTTAAAGACTTAGTGATAGGTGCGCTCACGCGTGGCGACGCAAACTTTGGCATTATGCTGGATGGCACGACGGAAACATTGATTCAATCGATAGCCAATCCACAAGTCGATTGCCGCACATTGGTGACGGTCGGCCCCCTGACGGTCGAGCATCTTTAGGAGAACCAGCGACAACCCGGCTGCTCTTGCTGGATGTCTCCCGATTTGCAAAAAATTCACATTTCCATCGGATTTAGTTCGTCATGTCCCCGGGTTAGCCTCTACTGGAAAATTCCGGCTGGAGGCGTACGTGATGAGTCCTTTGAAAATAGCGGTATTGGTTGGGCTTGCAATCGTTCTCGTCGTTTCGCTCGCCGTCGTCGGGGGACTGGCGATTTTAAGAAATACGAGTGTCCTGGCGGGCTGGGTCGATGAACCCGTTCAGCTCAAGCCCGTGATAGACGAACCGGAGCAGCAGGCAAAACAACCGTTGCCTCAGGTTTGGGAACGGTATGTACATTCCGTACCCTACTATGCGGACGAGTTTCCAAAAGCCCTGAGCAGCCGCCTCCGGCATCGACAGTTTGACGATCTCGAGTCTTATGCGAACGAGATCCGGAGTGAGAAGACCATGATGGTCGGTGGCAGGTGGGTGCTTACGCTGCTGTACGAGGCCATAGAGCAACCAGCCGCCGGTCCCGACATCGATGATTCCGGCTGGAGCGCCCACTTCGCCCTGCTCGATGAATGGAGAGCACAATACCCCAAATCCATTACTGCGCGAGTCGGCTATGCGAGGTCGATGGTGAACTACGCATGGAAAGCGCGGACAAACAAGTACGCTGGCGCCGTTAGCGAAGCGCAGTGGAAAATGTTCCACGAACGACTCGAGAAAGCCACGAAGATCCTGGTCGACGCTACCACCGAATCCGATAGAGCCTGCCCGGTCTGGTATTCCACGATGCTAACGATTGCCAACGGCGAAGGCTGGGAACGAGACGACTACATGCGGACTTTCAATGAGGCGATCGAGTTCGAACCAACATACGGAAGCTACTATCACCAACTGGCCGTCCACTTGTTTCCCCAGTGGGGCGGCAAGAAAGGCGAATGGGCGCCTGCTGTCGTTGCGGCCACACAAAAGCAAGGAACCGAGGAAGCCGATGCGATGCTGCAGCTGACGTTTGATACCGTGATTGCGGAGGACTGCGACTGCGTGGATATCATCCCGGAAATCCGGAAGTACTGGCCGCAGATCAAACGAGGGTACCATGCGCGCGAGAAGCTCTACAAAGCGACGTGGGGCGATATGAACCACATCACCCACATGGCGTACATCGCCGGAGACCGCGAAGAAGCCCGCGTCATGTTTCAGCAATTGAAGAATCACGCGAACCCCGGATTCTGGGACAATGATGGCGAGCTTCTCGCAAAAGCCCAGGCATGGGCTAACGAATCAGGACAGCCCCCCAACTGAAGAAAGATTTTGAAGTTGGCGGCATTTGAGTGGATTCCCTCGACCGGGGCCTTTATCCTTCCTCTAAGTTTCGCCCAGTACATTCGCTATGAACGCTTTGAAAATTGTGCTGGCAGCGCTTGTGCTTCAGGGAGCGCCGCCGCAATCACAAACGGCTCTAATTGAAGTGACTATGGTGAAATGGGTGATCGATAAAATACAAGAAACGCTAAAATTCGACTGGTGTCAGCATGCAATCCGAGATTGATATTCTTCGAGACGTATCGAAGAAGCTCGATTCCGTGGGAATCGCTTTCATGCTGACAGGCTCAGTCGCCATGAGCTATTACGCAACGCCCCGGATGACTCGCGATATCGACATCGTTGTTGCCCTCAAATCGGGAGATACCCGCAAGGTGTTCGACCTGTTTGGAGGCGAGTATTACATTTCTCAGGAATCTGTCGCGGAAGCCATTCTGCGGAATTCCATGTTCAACATCATTCATCTTGGAAGCGTTATCAAGGTGGATTTTATGGTGCTCACGAATACACCGTTCGCTTTCTCAGAGTTTGAAAGACGAAATGATGTGGTTCTTGGTGATTTCAAGACGACGATAATCAGTCTTGAGGACCTGATACTTTCCAAACTTGTGTGGGCCAGGGAATCTGCTTCGGAAATGCAACTTAGAGATGTGCGTAATCTTTTAACCGTTGACTGCGACCACCATTATCTTCGAAAGTGGGCACGAGACCTGAACGTATTGGAAACGCTGGAGGCGCTGTTGCTTTCCGATGAGTGATACACCACTTGAAGTAAGACGAATCATTAGCGGCCTGATGAAATCGAGATCCGGCGCGGAGCGAGTTCAAATGGCCGCCGATATGTTCGATACAGCAAGAGCGATTGTTGTTTCTTCGCTGTCACCAGGGCTTGATGCCGATGAAGTAAGGGACCATTTGTGTCAGCGTTTTTATTATGGAGAAGTGGATACTCAGGCTTTCTCTAGTGAGCTTCGCCGCCGTCATCAAACTCATCGATAGCCAGGCGAAAATTCCAACCTCTATCACTTTGGCTACTCCTTCAGCGTCCTCACGGGCGAAAAATACATCCATGCCGTAGCGCCGAGTACGCCTGCCGCAGCAATCAGCATCGTCGTTTGAAGTCCGATGTACCCACCAAGCACGCCACCCAGCAACGCGCCGAAAGGCGTGACGCTCCACATGACGAAGCGGATACTCGCGTTCATGCGTCCCAGCATGTGATCGGGAGTGATGGATTGGCGCAGGCTGATCTGGGTGATGTTGAACAGGGGACGCGCAAGGCCCCACAGGAATTCACTCGATGCCAGTATTGCGATGATCGCAGGCACTGAACCTCCGGCCAAGGGAATCAGCAGGCGCGAAATGCCTGTCAGGATCTGCGCACACACCAGGGTTCGCCCAACACCGAACCGCTTCGTCAACCGCGAAACCGCCAGCGATCCCAACAGCGCGCCCGGTCCGCCGAACGCCATTACCAAACCCACCATGGCAGGACTGAGATCCAGTTCGCGGCTCGCATACAGGACAAACAACGCGTCGATCATCCGGCTGAAAAAATTGTGCATCGTGCCACACCACATGATGGATCGCAGAAACGCATTCGAAAAAATCACGCGCAGGCCGTCGCGAATCTGGCTCATCAACGTACTCTCACGGCTGTGGGGAGTGGGCGGCGGTTCCACCGACCGAATCGAAACCAGGAAGATCGCCGAGATCACAAAGGAGAAGGCATCGACGGCAATTGCGATCGGAGCCGTGAGGATCTGGACAAGAAAGCCGGCGATACCAGGCCCCGCTATTCCCGCGATGGAATTACTGACCTCGAGTTTGCTGTTTCCTTCAACCAGATTCTTCCGCCGCAACAGCGACGGCAGAAACGCCTGATACGCCACGTCGTCGATGACCCGGACTCCACCCGTCAGAAACGCGACGAGCAGAATCTGCGACATGTCCAGCCTTCCAAGCATCGCCGCTATCGGAATGGATCCCAGGAGAAGAGCCTTCGCAATATCCGCGCCCAGCAGGATGGGACGACGTCGAGCGCGGTCCACCCAGACACCGGCCAGCAGGCCGATGAGAAGGAACGGAGCATAGCTGGCCGCAGACAGCACGCCCATCTGCGCCGGTGTTGCCTTCAGAACAACGACCGCCGTCAGTGGCAATGCGAGTTCTGTCACCGCCGAACCGAACATCGAAATGGTTTCGCCAATCCAGAACCGCGTGAAGTCCGGGTTGTGTGGTTTCTCCATGGAGAATTCGAGGCATGTTGAACGAAAAAAGGGGCCGGAACAAGACGTTCCGGCCCCGCAGTGCGATGGCTATCTCCTGACCTTTATTTGGTCCAGCCTTTCAGTGTGTCCGAGACGGCTTTCGCCCAGATCTCGTAGCCCTCGGCGGTGGGATGCAGGTTGTCCCCACGGAAACCGATGAGTCGACCCTGTGGATCCAGGAAATTCGCATTGATGTTCTTGAAGAAGACGTGCTTGCCGTCATCGAGCTTCGCAATGATCTTGTTGGCTTCCTCATTCTTCATGCGGCTTGCATCGGTTGGTCCTGCGCCTCGCGGAAAAATCGCCAGAAGCATGATCTTGGCGTCTGGAAAGTCCTTGCGCAATTCGTAAACGACGGCCCCGATGCCTTCGGCAATTTCGGGCCCGGTGTTGGCTCCCGTATTGTTCGTGCCGATCATGAGCATCACGGCCTTTGGCTTGCGGCCCTGGCCTTCACCATTCTGGAGTCCCCAGAGCACGCCCTGAGTCGTGTCTCCGGCGATTGCAAAGTTCGCCACCTTGGCATCGCCAAAATATTTCTTCTGCACATCGGTGCCACCGTTTGGCGCCGCCTGTTGCCACCAATCGGTGATGGAGTCCCCCGCGAACAGAATATCGAAGTCTCCGGTTTTCGCGGTCTCCACAAAGGGATCGTGGCGGGCGTTTGAGCGCACTCCAGTCTGCACGGGCGCTATCGCCGAGTTGGGCCGGGGCGCGGGGACACTAATCAGGTCCGCATACTTCTTCAACACGGCGCTGTCGGCAGAGGTGTTGGTATCGACGAAGCGTTTCAGTGCGGCATTGATTCTTGCCAGTTCGTCGGGCTGAGGGCGCTGAACGGCCACTTCCGGTGGAACCGGAGCGGGCGGTCCCGCAGGTGCGGCGGGTGGGCCGCCTCCCCTGCCGCCGCCAGGAGGTCCCTGCAAGGCTTCCAACATTCCCGACGTGATCGTCACTAACGCAATGAAGAACGCAAATCCAATTCCGTATCGTTTCATAGGCACTCCTTTGAGATAGTCCTGATATTTGCACCGCGAACAATATCAGTGTTTTGTTTCCACGGCCAGACGCTTATGATGCCTGTATTCATCCGATGAACGCTGTGAAGGGAATCGCTTTAGCCACATCGATACTCGCCGGCCTGACGGTGTACTTCGCCGCGCCTGCACCTCAGATTGTTCAACTCGGAAACCCCGGTGTCGTCAGTGAACGCTTCAAGGATGTCCCGGCACGCCCGTCGCCTCGGCGGGCCGATGGACGAATCAGTCTGGGCCCCTACCCGGGGGAAATTGGAATGTGGCTGCCGTATAGCGGCGTCAACGAACGCGTCATCAATCCGGACAGGCTGACGACTCCCGCCTCGGCGCAGCTTTTGGACACAATGCAGACTCGCGAAGTTCCTTTCCAGCCCTGGGCCAGGGAGCTGTATCTCTACCGCCGGGTCAATCAATTTGAACCGCACTCGCGGTGCAAACCTTCGGGCGGACCGAGACAATTCCTGACGCCCTACGGCGTTGAGTTTGTGGACCTGCCGGAACTGCATCGCATCTACATCATGGATCTGGGAGGGCCGCATTCGTATCGAACCATCCATATGGACGCGACGACGCATCCAAACGAAATCGTCCCGACCTACTATGGACATTCCATCGGACACTGGGAATCGGACTCCCTGGTCGTGGATACCCGTGGGTTCAACGAGGGTTTCTGGTTCGATCGCACCGGCTTGCCGCACACCGAACGACTTCACACCGTCGAACGCTTTACACGTATGGATTCGAAGACCATGAAGTATGAAATCACGATCGACGATCCCGGAGCGTACGCGTCGTCGTGGTCGAGCGGTTTTCTTCTCGGCTGGGACTCGCAGCAGGAACTCTTCGAATACATCTGCCAGGACAACAATCTCGCGACCGACCTGCTGGTGGGAAGCCAGGGTACGGTGACTCGCTCCAGCCCCATCGTTCCGTAATACTTCGCGCTGGTACTGCCCATCCATTCGAACGCAGTCAGGCTTTTCCCCGTTTCGGCTTTGCGAAGGGGTTCACCATGCGAACGGTCCCGTAATGGCGGTCATGCTGAAAGTCTTCACTCAGGATTTCAGACAAACCATAGTGCTCTGCATAGGACCAGAGATGTGCATCGAACCAACTCAGTTGGTAAGCAGTGCATCCCCGAATCGCATGACGAACTATGGATTCGGTAGGATAGAGAACCGTAAATTGACGGAGGAATTCTTCAGCTTCGCGGAGGGCATCGGAAAGCTTCAAGATGGAATGGCCGCGCACAGGCCTTGTCGTGGCAGCCACAAATTCCAAAATGGCCTGATGCGGTACCCGGATGGAATCCGCGACGATACCATTTCGGAGAATATCCGTAGCTATCTTTTGCTTATCTGGAAACCGCTCGTCAAACCGGTAAACCAGGATGTTGGTATCAATGAGCGCGGCCACGCTTGTAAAGATCCTCTCGTTTCCATCCCCTGCCTCCGGTCTGCCGCTTTTTGAAACTGCCAGCTCTTTTATAACGAGCTGTAGCCAGGTCAAACATGCGCAGCCTCGACTCCGTGTCCGCTGGCGCCGAATGTGTACCTGGTGGAATAACGTGAATAATCTCGCCCGCCTCGACCCATTTAATTTCATCGCCGGGCTGAAGACGGTACTGCTTGGCGATTATTCTGGGTACAGTGACCTGGTACTTCGTTGTGACCTTTGCCATTTCCTTACTTTAGCAAGGACTCCCTCCTTGCTACCATTCTTTAACAAACAGGCTTCCCCCTGAACATCTTCCAGATCAGCCAGGCGCCGGTGAATGCGGCAAAGACGAGAAACAGTTCGCCCATACCTCGCGTGAAATGTCCGATCTGCAGGTTCCATTGAAGCACGCGAAAGTCGGTGAAGAGGTAGTTCCAGTCGTGGTATGCCTCACCGCCACCTACGCTGACAAGAGGCAGAGACATGGAACGCGCATCCTCCATATACAGCGCCATGCGATACAGACTGATCCCGAGCCACATCGAGCAGACGCTGATGGCAAAGTAATCCCGCTGGCGAAGAAACATCACCGCGGAAATGGCCGGCGCGGCAAGCTGCCAGAACGAACCTCCCAGAATCGACATGAATTCGCCGAGTGGCATGAAGACGACGTGGCCGAGTTCGTGAATTCCGAAATCCAGCGCGGAGAACAGGCCGTCCCATTCCGGATCATGAATCTGGTGATACGACTGGTGAAGGATCAGGAGCAGCACGGGAATCCGGATCCACCAGTTGCAGTCCGCGCACCATCCGTCGATATCGTCCCGCACTTCACGAATAGTCATTACTCACGCATCTCGTCAGGGATTTTCGAGTGGTGGACGCGACTATTCATAATGGAAAGCGGAATCCCGGCTTGCGCCAGGAACGGCCGCCGCCCGCACATGCTATTTTTATACTGTTATTTTTATAGCCGTTCATGTATAAGGTTCCGCATGGCACAATCACTGCATTCGAAACTCAGCCGCCGCGAGCGGCAGATCATGGATATTCTCTATCGACGGGGCCGCGCCACGGCGAACGACGTGATGTCCGAACTGACCGGCGAGCCCAACTACTCCACGGTGCGCACACAGCTGCGCGTGCTTGAAGAAAAAGGACACGTTCAGCACGAAACCGAAGGAACGCGATTCGTCTATACCCCAACGGTTCCCCGGCATGCGGTGCGACAGCCGGCGTTGAAGCATCTGGTGGAGACGTTTTTCGGGGGGTCGCCGGAGAAGGTGCTTGCGGCGCTCATCGGCAATGAAGGCACGAGACTTTCGGACGAGGAATTGGAGCGGCTGGCCCAGCTGATCGAGAAAGCCAGGAAGGGAGGCCGGAAATGACAGCCCTTATCACGCCGGTCGTTGAAATCATCGTGAAGTCTTCTCTCATTCTGGCCGTCACATTCTTTGCAGCGGTTGCGCTTCGCCGGCAGTCGGCGGCGTTGAGGCACACGGTTTGGACGGTGGGGTTGCTCTGCTCGGTTGCCGTTCCATTGTTCAGCATGATTCTGCCTGCCTGGCATGTGGCGCAAATCCGAACGGTTCAGTATTCCCTGCCGAGTGCAGCTCCGCAGCCTGTGGTCGCCCATTCCGCGCCGGCCCGCGTCATTGCTTCGGCAGCGGTTCCCACGACGCCGAGCAGGTTCACGCTGGAACAAGGGGGCTTGGTAGTCTGGCTGTTGGGAGTTCTGGCGGTCGCTTCCCTGCTCCTTCGTGAAGCCGTTCGGCTTGCTCGGGTCGCCTTCGGTTCCCGCACAGTCCACCAAACGTCGTGGTGCGATTTGGCACAGGAAGTTTCGAGCTCCCTTCGGCTGACGCGCAGGGTACGGCTGATGCGAAATCCCAATGCTTCGGTTCTGGGCACGTGGGGAGCCCTTCGACCGCGCGTGCTGCTCCCTCGTGAGTCCGAGGCCTGGTCGAACGAACGCATGCGTGTTGTGCTCGGACACGAACTCGCGCACGTGAAGCGTAACGACTGGCTCGTGCAGCTCATCGCGGAAACCGCACGAGCGATTTACTGGTTCAATCCGCTGTTCTGGATCGCATGCGCACAGCTGCGTCGCGAAAGCGAGCATGCCTGCGACGACACCGCCCTAAGGCTTGGGTTGAATCGAGGTATCGACGGCCCGACGTATGCCAGCCACGTTCTTGATCTGGCACGCACATTGAAACATTCCGGCCAACCCGGCACGGCCGCATTAGCCATGGCCAGCACATCCAATCTTGAAAGGAGACTCATCGCCATGTTGAATCCATCGTTGAATCGAAGCGTCACCGGAATACGAATCACCATCATCGTCATATTGCTTGCTCTCGGTCTGACGCTTCCCATTGCGGCGATGCAGTCGACCGAGATTTCACGGACGCCCGTCCCCGCATCTGTTCCAGTAGCGGCGATTGAAGTACTCCCGCAACGCACGGCATCGACTCTGGTTGCGCAGGTTGTAACGCCTCCTTCCACACTCTCTATAAATCCCTCCATGCAGGCGACGGGGCAGATCTCCGGCAAGGTCTTTGATCCATCGAAAGCCTTGATCCCCGGGGTCGAAGTCATGATCACGGAACAGAATTCGAGATCAACGATACGCACACTGACCAACGAGAGCGGCAGCTTTGCCTTTCCCGCGCTGCCTCGCGGGACCTACTCGATGAGGGCAACGCTGAGAGGATTTCAAGATAGCGTTGCCAGCGCCATTCAGGTGAAACAAGCAGAGGAAGTTCAAGTCGAAGTGAATTTGCGCGTCGGCGGTCAGACGGTAACAGTTCACATCGCGACCGCACCGCAATGTCCTTATCTGATCGGCACCGTCAAAGCGGACGGGACGCGCTTCACTGCCGCAGATTGTCCTTCACCCGGTGCTTCTCCCGAGCGGATTGTTCCGACGCCAAGAAGCATGGTTCAGCCCGATGACATTCTCATTTTGAGTTCAACACCTTTCCCGGCGGTCCAGGTTCAACCTCAGCAGGCGGGTCGTCGGCCGCTGATTCGCGTTGGCGGTGATCTCCAAGGGGGCAACCTCGTATACCATCCGAGTCCGCAATATCCGGCCGCTGCGCGTCAGGGAGATCTGCAGGGATTCGTCGTACTCGGCGCAACCGTCAACGAAGCTGGTGCCGTGCAATCCGTTGGCGTCATCGACAGCAGCAATTCTATTTTCGAGACTCCGACGATTGAAACGGTTCGAACGTGGACGTTCAAGCCGACGTTGCTGAATAAATATCCGATCGCAACAACTGCGACGATTACCGTGACCTATGAATTGGGCCAATAAATGACGGCAATACTGATCGAGGCCAGCATCAAGTCCTCCCTCATCCTGTGCGTTGCGTTGATTGCAGCGATGTTGCTGCGCCGACAGTCGGCGGCGATGCGCCATACCGTGTGGACGGTGGGGTTACTCTGTTCGCTTGCGCTCCCACTGTTCGGCCTGGTTCTGCCTGCCTGGCATGTGGCGCCAATTCGAACCGTACAGCATCCCGAGCACGACATTGCTCCGCCGGTGGTGGCAGCCCAATCCGGACCGGCGGCGGTTCTTGCCCCGGTTGTTGCGGTGCCCGCGACGCCGGGCAGGTTCATGCTGGAACAGGCGGGTTTGTTGGTCTGGCTGTTGGGAGTTCTGGCCGTCGCTTCCCTGCTTTTTCGTGAAGCCGTCCGGCTTGCTCGCGTTGCCTTCGGTTCCAGCACAGTTCGTCAAACGTCATGGCGCACTCTGACACGGGAAGTTTCGAACGCCCTTCGGCTGACACGCCGGGTGCGATTGATGCGGAATCCCAACGCTTCGGTTCTGGGTACCTGGGGAACCCTTCGACCGCGCGTGCTTATCCCGCGCGAATCCAAAACCTGGTCGAACGAACGCATGCGTGTCGTGCTCGGACACGAACTCGCGCATGTGAAGCGTAACGACTGGCTCGTGCAGGTCATCGCGGAGACCGCACGAGCGATTTACTGGTTCAATCCTCTGTTCTGGATTGCATGCACGCAGCTTCGTCGCGAAAGCGAGCATGCCTGCGACGACACGGCAATGCGATTGGGCAGTTCTCTCGGCATTGATGGACCGACCTATGCCGGACATGTCCTCGATCTGGCACGAACCCTGAAACATTCCGGCCAACCGGGCACCGCCGCACTGGCCATGGCCAGCCCGTCCAACCTTGAAAGGAGACTAGTCGCCATGTTGAATCCTTCGCTGAATCGACGTGCCACCGGAATTCGAACCAGCGTTATCGTCGTCTTGCTGGCTCTCGGTCTGACCCTTCCACTTGCGGCGATGCAGTCGCAGGCCGCAACGGAATTCAGTGCAACCATCCGGGCGAACACTACCGTCATTGATGCTAAAGGTGTTCAGTTTCGAGGAAACGTTCGGCTGACAGCGGATTCCGTGACTCTGACCGCGGACGAGTTGAAATACGACCCAGCCAAACAGTCGCTGGAGGCGCGCGGCAACGTCATGGCGAAGTCCAGCCAGTCGAAGGTCGAGGCATCTTCGGCGACATTGCTTATAGCTTCGACAGCTCCCAAGTCTCCTGCTGCTGAACCTATTGAAACCGCCCCGCCGGCGCAGACTGCGACGGGAACGCTTTCCGGAACGATCATTGACCAGACCGGAGCTGTAATACGCGGGGCAAGAATCACCATGACCGCGCAATCTACAGGGACGATCTTGCGTACCCTCAGTAATGAGACTGGTAATTACGCCTTTACGCAATTGCCGCCCGACACCTATTCGGGAACAGTGAAAGTGGTGGACTTCAAAGACAGCCAATTTACATACGTTCTCTCGGTCCCGGGCTCCAGTGCACGCCTGAACGTCGCGATGGCACTCGGACTCACAACAATCATTGACGTTGCAGCGCAAGGCCCTCCTGGACTCCGATGCTTTAGCGTATTTGGTGCGTTCAAGGCGGATGGAACGCCGTTCACGGAAGCAGACTGCCCGCGAGGAACGGTGTTCGTCGCACCGCCAAGACCACAGCAAGCGGTACCACAACCTGCGACGCCCGAAGTCATCTCCGTAAACTCACCACCGCCCACAATTCCAGCCGCCGGGCAACGCCCGATTCGCGTCGGCGGTGATGTTCAAGCCGGGAATCTCCTTTATCACCCAAATCCTGCATATCCGACGGAGGCACGCAACAGAGGGATCGAGGGAAGTGTCATTCTGACCGCAGTCATTACAGAAGATGGTCAGGTTCGGTCGTTAAAAATCATCAACAGTTCCAATCCACTTTTGGAGAGCGGCGTACTCGAGATGATTCAGAATTGGAGATATAAGCCGACGCGCCTGAACGGCGAACCCGTCGAAGTCATGACAACGATTACCGTGAACTTCACGCTCGACCGGTAGGCAGATACGGGGGAGATGATCCCCTCCTGGAACAGGAGGGGTGGCCGAAGGCCGGGGTGGTAGATCACGCACCAGACTAATTCTCTGTTTGACCTTGTCTACCTCCCCGGCTCGCCAGGCTCGCCGTCCCCTCCTGTTCCAGGAGGGGAATCGTGAAACATTCAATCCCCCGAACTCTCCGACACGAAGTCGTATCCGCAGCGGTCCTCACGCGTCAAATCGACGAACTGGCAAAGGTCGCACAACGCACGATTGAATCTGAAGGCCTTACAGGTGGCCACTGGAGTGCATCCCTTATTAAGGAGGGAACGAACATGCGCACTCCGGAACCCATCCAGGACTTCCTCCGAGGCCGGCGGATTGCGGTGGCTGGCGTGTCACGAGGCAAGGTCAGCGCGGCCAACGCGGTATTCCAGAAGCTGCGAGACTCGGGCTACGAGGTCTACCCGACCAATCCGAAGGCGACCGAGGTCGAGGGCACAAAGTGTTATCCCAATCTTCAAAGCGTGCCGTCGCCATTGGACGGAGTCGTCATCGCAACGCATCCCGACGCGTCGATCGACGTCGTGCGACAGGCTATCGAACGGAAAGTTCCGCGCGTGTGGTTTCATCGATCCATCGGACGTGGAAGCGTCTCCGAAAAAGCCGTCAAGGAAGCCGAAGCGAACGGGATCTCCTGCATTGTAGGCGGATGTCCCGTGATGTACTGCGAGCCGGTGGATTCCGGGCATCGTTTCCTCCGTTGGTGGGTGGATACCGCGACGACCCGACGGCGATTGGCTAAGATTGCAATCCTCATTCTGGCATTGCTGTTGGCGCTCGCCACATGGATGTATTTCCAGTACAGGACCGACATCAGTCAGCAATGGGATCGCATTTCCGGTCGGAGCCTGATGGCGGAGACGCCGTGCGGCCCCATCGAATACGCGCTGGCCGGCACCGGCGCACCGCTGCTGATCGTGCATGGAGCGGGCGGCGGATTCGATCAGGGGTTGGACCTGGCCGCACCATTGCGGTCGGAGAACATCCGAGTGATCGCAATGTCGCGCTTCGGATATCTGCGAACGCCGCTTCCGCCGGACGGTTCTGCCGCAGCGCAGGCGGACGCACACCTGTGCCTGATGAACGCACTGGGCATCGAGCGTGCAGCGATTCTCGGTGTTTCCGCCGGCGGACCTTCCGCCATGCAGTTCGCGATACGCCACCCGGATCGTACGGCGGCGCTGATCCTCCTCGTTCCCGCCGCGTATCATCCCGGCGCGCCAGCGATAACCCCTGCATCGGGAACCCGGCTGTTATTCAATACGGCGCTTCGTTTCGATTTTCTCTTCTGGCTTGTGCTCAAAGCGGCGTCGGACACTGTAGTCCGAGGGATTCTCGGCACGCCGCCTGAAGTGCTCCAGAAGGCGGATCCCACCGAAAAGGAACGCGTGCACGAGGTGATGACGCACATTCTCCCGATAAGCCCGCGAAGACTCGGCCTGCTCAACGACGCGGAGGTGACTTCCAATCTTCCTCGTTATGAGCTGGACCGAATTACCGCGCCAACTCTCACCATCAGCCTGAAAGACGACGGATACGGAACCTACGGCGGAGCACAATACACCGCCTCACAGGTTTCCGGTGCCCGCTTCATCGGTTACGAAGAAGGAGGTCACGTCCTCGTCGGTCACAACCAGGAGGCGACAAAAGAAATGGCAAAGTTTATCTCAGAGCACAGGTGACGTGAGATCTACGGCGCGATGAGTTCCAACGCGATATCCTCCTCGCCAACAGTGATCGCACGCTGTGTCGTCGGGTACCCAACGAGCAGCAACTCCAGCGAATAGGTACCGGGGAGAATGTCTTGAACTTCGAACTTGCCGTCGGCATCGACGGAACGAGACGCCGATCGATCACCAGTGAAGAACACCGTACCGTTTGTGATTGGATCTCCCGTATCTTTCTCAACGATCCTGGCTCGCAGCGTCGCCAGCGGAACGGACGTTCCCGGACTGTGCGTGCCGGCTGGACCGGGCATTGCTGCCGATCGAAATCCAGCCGGCACCACAGGAACTTCGGCCAATTGGATTCCATCGACATCCTGATTTCCAACGACAACCGATGCGGCCTGTGGCAGGGATGTCGGCCTTTCTGCAGGTGCAACGATCGCATGCCGGCCGGGGGGGACGTTCCGAAACTCGAACGTGCCGTCGGAATACAGAATTCCAGGAACTCCCGAGATAAGTATCGAACGCATATCCGGAATACTACTCAGGCGTCCCGTGACACGAACTCCATTTCCTCGTGGCGTATTTACAAAAGCCAACGTCACCGACAACACCTTCGGGGCCGCAGGTGGCACCGGCGGCGCGGCACTGAAGCCCCGAATGGTGAGGGTTCCGGAGATAACACTCGCTGCAGGAACCTTGAGCGTTTCGGACAAAAGATCGACGGTCCCGTACGTCATGGCCTTCACAGAATATCCGTCGGGAAGATTGTCGATCGTCACTCGGTATTCCGTACCCGTGGCAGGGAGAAAGGTACTGGTTAATCGCGAAAGAACGACGACCCTTCCCCCAGTCTCAGTCATCCGCAGAAACGTGAAGCCGCCTGGACCGAACACCGGCAGCTTCCCGCCGTTTTCAACCTGAATCTGAAATGGAATGGTGGGATCCGGCGCGATGGAGAAGCTGCTGAATGCGGTTCGCGCGCTCGTTTCACTCATCGCGAAGTTGATTCCTGAGATCGTTTTTTCGGATGTTACCGAAACAACGGTGCCACCTGCCATACTCGTAACGCCGGGATAGTACGTCGGAAAATCGACGCGGCCTGCGACTATGTAATAAGGTCCAGGCGGAATGTTCTCCAATCGGAAGCGGCCGGACTCATCGGTCTCCGTGAGTCCGACAAACGGAGCAACATTGCCGACTTCATTGGGCGATTCCGATTTGGCAACCGCGGCAACGCGGATTCCCGCGGCGGGTTTCCCGGCCTCTGTTTTCAGCTCTCCAGTAACAAAACCTCCCGGAGTCGACAATGCCGGTATTCCCTGAAGCATCATCAATACCTGGAGCAGCAGCGCAAGCATGGCGTGATTGGACGCCAAGCCCGCGCGCTCGTCAATTTTTTTCGAATTGGGTAATGAGGGGTCTGTCCCCTATTTCAACTTGTCGGAAAAGTTTTCACGGAGTTTTGAAACCTTTGGTGCGGCGACACCGGCGATGTAGGGTTGTCTCGGGTTCAGTTCCGCGTAGTTCTGATGGTAGGCCTCAGCCGGATAAAACGTTTCCAGCGGCTCCAGAGTCGTCACGATCGGATTGGAAAATACACCTGCTGCATTGAGCTGCTGAATGTAGGCTTCGGAAACTTTCTTCTGCTCGGCATCCGCATAGAAAATTGCAGAGCGATACTGCGTTCCGATGTCTGCACCCTGCCCGTTGAGCTGCGTCGGGTCGTGCGCAATCGAGAAAAATATCTTCAGCAGCTGCCCCAGCGTGCACTGGCTGGCATCGTAACGGATTTCAATCGCTTCGGCATGACCGGTATCGCCTCCGCAAACTGCACGATAGTTGGCGGTCGCGGCGGCTCCACCGGCATATCCGGAGACGACAGACCGGACTCCACGCAACTGGCGAAACACGGCTTCAGTACACCAGAAGCAACCGCCGGCCAGAATGACGGACTTCTCCGTTGATGCTGTCGAGAGTGGAGTGTCGACAACAGGATCCGGAAACTGACGTGGCGGAATTCGGCATGCATTCATTTCACAACCCCAGATATGAAAGATCCAACCGTCCGTTCAGAACCGGCGGACACCAGTAGTAGCCTCCGGTCACGGCGCGCGAAAACTGGAACAGCGCGTCGGCAATTCCATCCTCCAGTCCCACCATGCGTCGAAGCATACGATCAAAACGATTCAGCGATTCCACATACGCAATGAACTCGAGCCCCTGTTCCTTCGCGCCAGCCCACGGCATGGAGCGACGCCACATGAACGCCGGTGGATCGAAACTTTCCTGTGCGGTGCGCTTCACGTGCGACGATTCCGGAGCATCCGCGATCTCTTCGTTTGTATCCTGCTTTCGCCCGATGATGGCATCGCGTCGACGCTCTGAATACTCACGAAAATGTTTCAGATCGTGAGCCCACCGCTGGACGGCCACAAAGCTGGACCCGGCGAGTTCCGAAGGACCGGACACCAGCGCAGCCTCCGCCGCCTTCTCCGCCTTCGGATTCTCGGTTCCATCTTCATATCCGGTAAGATCGCGCCCACCGGCATATACAAATGTGTCCATCACGTCGTGCAGTTCAAAAGAGGATCCGAGACGCGCGCGGACATTTTCGGTCGCATCGAATAGCGTGCCACGCTCCTTGCCACGCAGAAAGACCCAAAGAGCCTGCTGGGTCGATGGAACCGCGAATGCCGGGCCGGACAAACCTGGGAACGTCGACAGTCCTGGCACTTCTTTCCCAAACGCCCGAACCGCCGGTTCGCCCAGGCCGACAACACCGGCTTCGAGTTGCCATGTTTCCCGAAAACGCACCAGGGCGGATTTGAAATCCGAATCCGGCTGCAGTCGAAATGCAACGGAACGGCCCACTGGCGGAGATGCTGCAAGTATGGATGGCTGAGATTTCGCGATATCCGATGCACTCATCTGGGAATACTAACTTATCTCCAATTCGGAGGACACGGCGAATCGAACTGCATGCGCTGCTTCGTCCGTGGATGTTCGAACTCCAGATGCGTTCCGTGCAGGCCCAGTCGTCCGAGGCTGTTACTTCGACTGCCATAAACCTTGTCGCCGGAAATGGGATGTCCCCGCTCGGCGAGATGAACCCGGATCTGATGCTTGCGACCGGTCTCGAGCCGCACCTCCAGCATCGATGTCCTGGCGTTGCGCTTCAGCACGCGCACGTGCGTGACAGCCGCCTTGCCGGTACCGGCATTTTTCGTGGAGTAGACACGGAATGCGGAGTTCTCCGCGAGCAACGACCGGATGGTGAACTGCTCCGGCAACACCCGGCCTTCGGCAATCGCGGCGTACACCCTTCCCGCACTGTGATCCTTGAACTGATTCTGGAGGTGCTCCTTTGCCTGATCCGTCTTTGCAAACACCAGCAAGCCCGACGCTTCACGATCCAGGCGATGCACGATGAAAATCTTTTCCGCAGGGCGCTTCGAGTTCGCGTAGGCACGTAACGCCGCATAAAGGGTCTTCGCGCGTTCGGTCTCGGTTCCCATGGTGAGCAGTCCCGCCGGTTTATCAACAACGATGACGCTGTCGTCTTCGAACACCACACGGATTCCGTTGGATAGGGCTTTCTTCACGCTCTGATATATTCGCAGAATATGCGCACAACACTCAGCGTTCTCTTGATCCTGACTCTGGCGACATCGCTGGCAGCATGGGGACCCAAAGGACACTTCATCGTGAGTCGCCTCGCGATTGAAACATCGGCTTCCCGGCTGCCCCCATTCATGAAAGCCGCGACGAACGATCTGGTCTATAACGCTCTCGAACCCGATCGCTGGAGGGAAGAAGCCGGAACCGCCATGAACATCGCTCAGGCGCCCGATCATTTCTTCGATTCCGAATACTGGGGCGCGGTGTCGACGATTCCAAGGGATCGCTATGCGTTCATGTCGCAGCTGGCAGCGAAGAAGGTGGACCTGCTCAAGGTTGGCTACCTTCCATACGCCATCATCGAGAACTATGCGCGACTGCGAAATGCATTTCGAAACTGGAGGAATGCAAAGACCGACGCCGACCGGGAGTCCGCAAGAGGCAATGCGGTGCATTATGCGGGAATTCTCGGTCACTACGTCGCCGATGGAACCATGCCGATGCATCTTTCGGTTCACTTCAATGGCTGGGCGGATGGATACGCCAACCCGAAGGCCTTTTCGAAAGATCGGATGTTTCACGGTCGATACGAGACGGCGTATGTCGATGCCGCCATCAATCAAGCGATGGTAAAGGCGAAGGTCGGAACGCCGCAGAGACTGACAGACGTCTTCGGTTCCGTGAAGGGACACTTGACCCGAACGTTCTCCGAACTTGAGCCGATATATGAGATGGAGAAGGCCGGGGAATTTAATCCTCAGACGCCTCGGCCGAAGGGTACGGATTTTATTGCGAGCGAGCTGGCGAGGGGTGCAACGATGCTGGGAAGCCTGTGGTACACGGCGTGGATGGAAAGTGCGGAACCTCCCGCTCCTTAGGGAAAAACCGGGGGAAATCGGAAAATTCGAAAGTGCACGATTTCGATATTTCCAATCCAAAATTTAAAAATGAACGATCCGAGGGGGACACGTCCAGCGGATTGTCCAACTTGAAATTTTGGATTGGAAATTCTGGATTCGTCCGATTTCAAAATTCCCCGACTTCCCCGAGCCCTACATCTCCACCGGCAAATTACACTGCAGCCACCCCGGGGCGACCACCCGTCCCATCGGATCCTTCGCTCCTCCAAACCCACCCTGCATATTCGAAACGTCGGAGTACCCGGCCTTATCCAACAGATCGGCGGCATACTGCGAGCGGCCACCCGCCTGACATCCCAGTATCAGCTTCTTGTCTTTGGGATATGCGGCCTCCATCGCCTGCACAAAGTTGGGGTTCGGCGTCATCCTGCCGGACGACGGGTCCGGGATCATGACCGGAATATTCGCGGCTCCCGGCACGTGACCTGCCTGAAACTCCGGAACGGTACGAACATCGACATATGCGGCGGTCTTGTCCTTCTGAAGGACGTCGTTGGTCTGCAGCGGATCCGTCTGTTTCACACTCATGGAAATCTCCTTTGTCGGGTCTTCCACTATAACCCATACTGATTCCTCGATGAATTACGTCGGAATAGACATTGGTGGAACCAATATCAAGGCGGGATTGGTGGATGACTCCGGCGCAGTTCGCGATGCACGAAGACTCCCGACACAGGTCAACGATATCGACGTTCTGCTGAAATCCCTTTGCACCATCGTTGCGGAATTTCAGTCTCATGACTCCGTTGAAGCCGTCGGAATTGGAATTCCCGGACTGCGATCCACGCGAACCCATCTCATTGAGACATCGCCAAACATCCCCTGCATTCATAATCTGAACCTTGAAGCCTTGCTCTCCAAACAGCTGAAACTGCCCGTCATATCCGAAAACGATGCGAATGCGGGTGCGTACGGCGAGTGGGTGGCAGGAGCCGGTCGTGGCCTCCAATACATGGCTTATCTCACGATTGGTACCGGCCTGGGTTGCGGGCTCATTCTCTCAGGCGCGCTCTATCGCGGAGCGTCCGGCTACGCCGGCGAAATCGGTCACGTCAACGTCGAACCCGGCGGCCTACAATGCGCCTGTGGCTCCACCGGATGCTTCGAAACGCGGGTCTCGGCGCCCGGCCTGATTGCAACAGCGCGAGAGCTCGGAATGAACGAAACCTCCGCCGAAGCCATCTACGACGCGGCGATTCGTGGCAACACGGCCGCTCTGGCCGCGTTCGCCGATACCGGCCGATTTCTGGGAATCGCCTGCGCGGATCTGATCAACCTGTTGAACCTCGAATCCATCATTGTCGGAGGTGGCGTTATGGCTTCCGCCGACCTCCTTCTCCAGTCTGCAACCGCCGAGGTCCGACGACGGGCATTTGAGCCCGCGGCCCGGATTTGTCCGATAGTACAATCACAATTGCGATCAGACGCCGGATTGATCGGCGCGGCCATGCTCGCCCGGGACCGTCAGTAACTATGTCGTCTTTATCTCATATCCGAAATTTCTCAATCATCGCTCACATCGATCACGGCAAATCCACGCTCGCCGACCGGCTGCTGGAAATGACCGGCGCCCTCAGCAAACGCGAGATGTCCGCCCAGGTTCTCGACGACATGGACCTGGAAAAGGAACGCGGCATCACCATCAAAGCCAAGGCCGTACGCCTGAACTACCACGCGCGGGATGGCAAGGACTACATCCTCAATTTGATCGACACGCCCGGACACGTCGACTTCAGTTACGAAGTTTCCAGAAGCCTGGCCGCCTGCGAGGGCGCATTACTGATCGTCGATGCATCGCAGGGCGTGGAAGCGCAGACGCTCGCCAATTCGTATCTCGCCATCGAGCATCACCTGACCATCGTTCCGGTCCTGAACAAAATCGATCTTCCCGGCGCCGAAGTGGAACGCGTGAAGGAACAGATCGAATCCATTATCGGAATCGACCCCAGTGAAGCCATTCCCATCAGCGCCAAGTCGGGCCTCGGAGTTGAAGAAGTACTGGAAGCCATCGTTCTGCGCATGCCCGCGCCAGTCGGCGATGTCGACGCTCCGCTCAAAGCCCTGCTCTTCGATTCGTGGTTTGATCCGTATCGAGGCGTCATCGTCATGGCGCGCCTGATCGATGGCGTTGTCCGCAGGGGAATGAAGATCCGGCTCATGTCCAATGGACAGGTGTATCCGGTCGACGCGGTTGGCGTCGTCAGCCCGAAGATGAAGGAAGTCGAATGCCTTTCTGCCGGTGAGGTGGGGTTCATCATCGCCACGATCAAAGTTGTCGCCGACACCAAGATTGGCGACACCATCACCGACAATGCCCGTCCCACGGCAGCGGCCTTTCCGGACTTCCAGGAAATCAAGCCGATGGTGTTTGCCGGCCTCTACCCCATCGAACCCAATCAGTACGAAGGACTCCGCGACGCTCTCGACAAGCTGCGGCTGAACGACTCGTCCTTCTTCTACGAGCCCGAAACATCGACGGCGCTGGGATTCGGTTTCCGTTGCGGCTTCCTCGGTCTGCTCCATATGGAGATCATCCAGGAGCGATTGGAACGCGAGTTTCAGCTTTCTCTGATCACGACGGCGCCTGGTGTTCGCTACCGCATTGCGAAGACCGACGGATCCATGATTGAAATCGACAACCCGACGAAGTTTCCAGACGTTCAATCCATTCGCGAAATCGAAGAGCCCATTATTACCGCGATGATCATGTCCACGGACGAGTTTGTCGGCGTGATTCTGAAGCTGCTCGAAGACAAGCGCGGCATCCAGAAAGGCTTCGAATACATCGCGCCAGGCCGCGTGCTGTTCACCTACGAAATGCCGTTGAACGAGATCGTGCTCGATTTCTACGACCGGCTGAAGTCTATTTCACGCGGATACGCGTCCTTTGACTATCATATTTCCGGTTACAGGGCGGCGGATCTGGTGAAGCTGGACATCCTTGTGAATGGCGAACCCGTCGATGCCCTGTCGTGGATTGTCCATCGGGACTCGGCTTACGCCCGCGGAAAATCCCTGGCGGAGAAGATGAAGGAATTGATCCCGCGCCAGATGTTTGAGGTGGCCATTCAGGCGGCGATCGGCAGCCGCATCATTGCCCGCGAATCCATCCCGGCAATCCGAAAAAATGTAATCGCAAAGTGTTATGGCGGTGACATCAGCCGGAAGCGTAAACTCCTCGAAAAGCAGAAAGAGGGCAAGAAGCGAATGAAGCGCGTCGGAAGAGTCGACATTCCACAGGAAGCGTTTCTTGCCGTACTGAAGGTCGAAAACTAAATGAAGCTTCAGACCACACGGAAATATCTGGGCTCCTTTATCTTCATTGTCCTGCTCAGCCTCTCGATGGCACTTGGCGCAACCGCTGGAGTGATCTTCGTCTACAACAGCGACCTGCCTCAGGTAACCGCTCTCGACGACCTGCGCTCACCCGTGATTACCAAAGTCTATGCAGACGACGACACTACCGTGATCGGGTCGTTTGCCCAGGAACATCGAATCGTCGTTCGATACGATCAAATTCCGCCGTTAATGGAAGCCGCCATCATTTCCGTCGAAGATCAGAACTTCCGTTCCCACTGGGGCATCGATTTTCTGGGCATTGCGCGCGCCAGTTTGAAAAACATGATGGCGGGCCGTGTGGTCGGCGGTGGAAGCACGCTCACGCAACAGCTGAGCAAAAACCTGTTTCTGCTGAAGTCCGGAACTGCCGAACGAAGCCTTCGGCGCAAAATCCAGGAAGCCATGCTCGCGATTCAAATCGAGCGCAACTACACCAAGGATCAGATCCTGGAAATGTACTGCAATGAGATCTTTCTAGGCGGCGGCCAGTATGGCTTTGCCGCTGCCGCGGAGTACTACTTCGGCAAGGATCTCAAGGACGTGAACATCCAGGAGGCCGCTCTGCTTGCGGCGCTGCCCCGCTCGCCATCCAACTATTCGCCGATTCTCAACTACGATCGCGCGAAACTTCGCCGCAACTACGCCATCGACCGCATGGTGGCGGAAGGCAAGATCACGGTTGCAGAGGGCGAGCAGGCCAAGATGACCGAAATCGTTCTTGCTCCGAAACAGCGGCCGGATGACCTGGCGCCTTACTTCGTGGAAGAAATACGTCAGTATCTCGATAAGACCTACGGTCGATCCAAATACCTCGAAGGCGGACTAAAAGTTTATTCCACGCTCAATGTCGCCATGCAGACCTTCTCCAACGCGGCGGTGCGACATGGCCTGCGCGAATACGACAAACGGCATGGCTGGCGAGGGGTTGTGCGAAACCTCGCGACCGAAGGAATACTGAACTACGAGACGTACGAATTGCCGGACTGGAAACTTCCGATTCGCCCGAACGACACGGTTCCCGGAGTTGTTCTTTCGACGTCTCCCGGAAGCGCAATCGTCCGGATAGGAACCTATCAGGCCGTGCTGACTCCGAGTGACGTGGCATGGACGGGCGCCAAAGCGTCGCCGGAAATGCTGCTGAAACCGGGAGACGTTGCGCTGTTCCAGGTCCGCGCCACCAATCCCAAAGAGAAAAAGATCGAAGTCATGCTCGATCAGATTCCCAAGGTGCAGGGCGCCCTTGTTGCGATCGAACCGCAGAACGGAGAAATCAAGGCGCTTGTCGGCGGATACGATTTTGACGAAAGCAAATTCGACAGGGCCACACAGGCGTTGCGGCAGACGGGTTCGTCGTTCAAGCCTTTCGTCTATACGGCAGCCATGGACCGGGGCGTCATCGATCTCGAAGACACGATCATCGATAATCCCGTCAGCTTTGGAACCTACTCGCCGGGAAACTACGACGGCAAATACGAGGGCAAGATTTCAATACGGCGCGCCATGGCGGATTCGCGGAATATTCCGGCGGTGAAAATCCTGAACATGCTGGGCGTGACCAATCTCATTCCCTACGTTCGGAACTTTGGCCTGACGTCGCGAATGGATCCGTTTCTCCCCCTCGCCCTGGGCGCTGCGGATGTCACGCTGGTGGAAATGACGTCGGCGTACTCCACATTCCCCAACGATGGAGTTCGCGTCGTCCCGCGTTATATTCGCTCCATCACGGACTACGATGGCATCGTCCTTGAAGAGAATCTGCCGGAACTCAAGGATGTCATCCCTCTCCAGGTCGCGAGGAAAATGACGGATTTGATGCAGGAGCCCATCAAGGAAGGCACCGCCTCCAAGGCTCTGGAGCTCAAGCGACCCCTTGCCGGTAAAACCGGGACAACAAACGACTTCACCGATGCGTGGTTCCTGGGGTTCAGCCCGTCGCTGAGCACAGGGGTGTGGGTAGGCTTTGACGAAAAGGTGACACTGGGCGATAAAGAGACCGGTGCACGCGCAGCCCTTCCGATATGGATGGAAATGATGGGGCAGGTGCTGAAAGATAAGCCGGTGGAACAATTTCAAATTGCAGATCCGAGCGCTTCTCCAATTTCCACAGTTTCTACAGCTTCTACAACTAAAGGGAGTCCGTAATGAAAACCGCATTGCTGATTTTGGTCCTTAACTCGATGGTGTACGCCCAGGGAGTGTCATTGGGAGATGCTGCACGCCAGGAACGGGCAAGGCAGAAAGCCAGCACGGGCAACATCAAGGTCACGGTCACCAACGAAACGCTCGGGACTGCCGCCGCACTGCCTCCGGCCGAGGAGCCCGATAAAGCAGAACCCGGCAAGACGGATGCGGAATCGGCGAAAACGCCCGGCAAAGGCGAAGCAAAGGCCGACGCCAAAAGCGAAGCTCCAAGCGACGAGACAAGCTGGCGCGAGGCCTTTAAGCAGGCACGCGATAATGCAAAACGGGCTGAAGACCGCGCACAGGTGGTGCAGTTGGAACTCAACAAGCTCAACATGGATTTGCTGACGCGATCGGATATCTACAATCGCGAAGGTCAGCTCAATCCGTTGATCGACGCCAAGAACAAGGAACTCGCGGCTTCAGAAAAAGCACTGGAAGATGCCCGTCAAAAGGTCACTCAACTCGAGGACGAATTGCGCCGGTCCGGCGCGCCGATTGGCTGGTCTCGTTAGTGGTCTATCTCGGAATTGACGGAGGCGGATCCAAAACCGCCTTCGTCCTTGAAGACGAAAGCGGCCAGGTACTGCACCGCATCGAAACCGGACCTTCCAACTGGCTGTCCATGGGAAAGGAAGAAGCCGGACGAAACATCGCCGCGGGAATCCAGCAACTGAAGACGAAACCGGACGTCGTCGGCGCAGGATTTGCCGGCGCCGGACGCCCCGAAGGCATCCAATTCTTCAAAGACTCCCTCGCTGCCCTTCTTCCGAAAGCCCGGATATTTGTCGAGACCGACGCATTCATTTCCTACATTGGAGCCATTGGAATGGAACCCGGAGTCCTGTTGATTGCCGGCACCGGGTCGATCGCCATCGGCAGGCGCATGGACGGCTCGATGATTCGTGTCGGCGGCTGGGGACCCATATTCGGAGACGAAGGCAGCGGATTCTGGATTGGCCGCGAAGCGATACAGTCCGCGCTTCGCGCAAACGACGGGGGAACGGATCCACAGTTTGTGTCGGTCGTATGCAAGTTGCTTCAACTGGATTCGATCACAGATGTCAGCGCTTCATGGAAGTCCGGCGCTTTGACCGTTCGGTCGGTTGCGTCGCTTGCGGCTTCGGTGTTGGATCGATATCCCGCCGAACCGGCGAACCGGATACTGAATGCTGCCGCTGAGCTTCTGTGTTCGCTTTCGGAGACAGCGATTGCCAAAGTCGGCATTCCAAATTGCCGGCGCTCCATTGCAGGTTCCATCGGAAGTCATCCGGTAATGACGCAACTCTTACGCGCGCATGGCAATGGCAAGGACTTCGAAACTCCCCGGAAATCGCCGGAGCACGGCGCGATTGTCTGGGCACAATCGCTGTTGTAGGAGGGAGGATCCGGGAAAGCGGAAAATTTGAAAGTGCACGATTCCTGAATTTTCAATCCGCAATTTAAAGTTTCAAATCCGATGGGTGACTAGACATGGCCTTTGAAACTTTAAATTTCGGT
>Ga0184628_10000362_pt1 | contig 25190 bp, 22 predicted proteins | sample PLM4_5_b1_FD_133149 | JGI IMG/M metagenome (GOLD analysis project Ga0184628, IMG submission 133149) | Groundwater sediment microbial communities from an aquifer in East River, Colorado, USA - PLM4_5_b1 | ecosystem: Environmental > Terrestrial > Soil > Riparian zone | place: USA: East River... | reverse complement strand
GGATGAAATAAAGAATGGCCGATTCCGGCAGGACCTCTATTTCCGATTGAACGTGGTTCACCTTCACATGCCGCCGCTCCGGGAAATCCGGGCCGATATTCCAGTGCTGGCCATGAATTTCCTTCGCAAGCAGGCCCGGGAAATGGAAAGGGAAGTAACAGGCTTTTCAATCGAAGCCATGAAGGCGTTGATGTCCTATTCCTGGCAGGGCAACGTTCGCGAACTCGAAAACGAAGTGCGGAGGGCCGTCGTTCTGACCGGCGGAAAGCAAGTCGATCTGGAAGATCTTTCTGAATCTGTTCGAGAAGAAGAACTCGACGGCTCGGCTCAGAATTCCGAAAGCCCCCTGTCTGCGAAAGATCTAAAGCAAAAGTTGAAGGATCGCGTCACAACTCTTGAAATTCAGATGATTCGCGGCGCGATGACCCAGACCGACGGCGACAAGCGCAGAACAGCTAAACTACTGGGACTCAGCCACCAGGGCTTGCTGAATAAATTAAAGCGCTACGGCCTGCAGTAGCGCTACTGTTCCAGGATTTCAAATTCTCGGACAACAATTTCGATGCTGTTCCGAGTCCCGCCAACTGACCGTTGAAATCGGAGCAGTCGGCCAGTCGCTCCATCGAAGCTCGCCATTGGATACGAAGCATAACCAGGGGGAGCGCCCAGAAGCTGAGGCTTTACTTGAAGGTCGATTTCCTGATCCATGGTGTGGAACAACCCTTCGACCGTATAAGAATTTCCTCCCGCTTCAGTTTGAAGTGAATTCCCATTACGTTCCAGCTTCACTACCGCTTTCGCCCGGACTGTGACTTCATACCTGCTGGTTTCCATGTGGTCACCGGAAGTCTCAACAACCATACGATAGTTACCGGGGCCGGACTTTTCCCATCGAGTTTGTGCGGCATGGAGCGTATCCGGAGTTAGTACTGGAATGCGGGAGCACCCGAACATCAGAAGAAGAAGCAGAACGGAGGCCTGGCGCAAGTCAGCCACCGAGCGTAATCATTTCGATTTTCTTGTGGGATTCCGGCTTATATGGCATGCCGGATTGAAGATGTTCCCAGCGGACATCCGAAAAACGATCGCTTCGCGCGGACCAAAGTGAACCAATCGCATCGGTGAGCGCCGCATCGCTGGCGCCGCTGCGCATGAGAGACTTCACATCGAATCCGGATTCGGCAAACAGACATGTGACGAGTTTGCCGTCCGCCGTGAGCCGGATCCGTGTGCAGCTGCTGCAGAAGGGTTCCGTGACGGAACCAATTATGCCGACTTTGCCCGATCCATCAAGGAACTCGTAGTCCACAGCTGGCGCGCTGCCTCCCGCTCTGCCGGCTTCTCGCACTGGAAACCGAGCGTGGATAACCTCGAGCATTTCGCGCTTCGTAAACGTCTTGTTCAGGGTCCAGCCATTGGCGTTTCCAACATCCATGTACTCGATAAATCGCATCTCAAAACCATTGGTCCGGGCAAACGCAACCAGGTCGACGAGCTCGTCATCATTAAATCCCCGAATAACAACGGCATTGATTTTGATGGGCTTCATGCCCACCCGCTGTGCGGCAAATAGACCCTTCAGGACGGCATCGAGATCGCCCCTTTGCGTAATTTCCCGAAAACGATCCGGCTTCAACGTATCGATGCTGACATTGATTCGATGCAATCCGGCGTCGAAGAGGCTTTGGGCCTGTTCTACCAGCAACGCACCGTTGGTGGTCAGGGAGAGATCTGAAATTCCGGGGATACCGGAGAGTGAGCCAACCAGCCGGTAGAGTTCGCGGCGAACCAGAGGCTCTCCACCCGTGAGACGGAGTTGGGTAACGCCAAGTCCGGCAAAGAGCCGGGCAAGGCGCTCAATTTCTGCAAAGGACAGGACTTCGGACTTGGCCATCCATGTGTACTCATCAAATGGCATGCAGTAGGTACAACGGAAGTTGCATCGATCCGTGACGGAAATTCGAAGATCGCGCATGGGCCGGTTCAGTTTGTCCTGGAAGTTCACTTTGTGATTATGAGGGAGCAGGGTTTTCGCTTCAACAGGGTTGTCAGTCCGTACCGGCCTGGAATCAATGTCGCATAAGATCTGTTATGTGGGGAATTCGTCGCTTTGCCTTTAACCGGCTGCCAGTGCGGGTTCCATTCGAGTCCTCCGCCGCAGTCCACGTCCGGCTTCAGTTTCAGATCTGTGGAAATACCTGTGCAAATCTCTCCGTACCACTGTTTTGTCAGTGTAAGGCATCGGTTCCTGAGGGGTTATGCCTCTTTGGCGAATACCTGCGCCTGTTGAAAACTCCATCGTTTTCAACCGGTGAAATGCCCGCCGTTACAAGGTTTCTTCCATCGGATCTCGCTGCGGAGCCCTGTTTCACGGCATCCTGAAAGGCGCATCCAGGCGGATGCCCGCTGTGAGAGCTTTGCAACAGAAAAGTCACTTCGTGAACACAATTGGAGCTGATTTGTGGGATTCTTCTAAACTATTAATTCAGAATTGTGCCGTCAAGTGTCACACGCAACTGGAACTTATCGGAACCCGATGGGATGTCGAAGCCATCAACAATGACCTCCCAGGTGCCGGCCTCAGGGTTTTCCACCGAAGCACGTTCCGGATCGGCGAGTGTCGCGCCGGGTTGAGAACCGCCTTCATCAACGAGAACGTTTCCGTCTGGATCGATGATGATCATATCGATGTCGCTGGTGGGATAGTGGCCCCAGTCATCTTCCCAGCTTAAGTGGAAGTTCGCGATCTGGACTCCGGCGGGAATCCGGATGGGTATGGTCTTCATCTTCTTGTCTCGGATAGTGCCGAATGCGGTCACGCGCGGAAGAGCCTCATGTATCGAGTGAATATTCACATTCGCCGATACATTCCCGGCATTGATGAAGTCGCCGAGCAAAGTGATGCGCATGATTCCCGTATCGGGATCGTTGACGGTGAATTCCCCGGTGTCAAAAAGAAAAGGAAACTCCTCTGTGTAGAAACCCACTGAGTAGTCGCCATTTGCGCCAATGGAAGATGTTTTCGCACTATGGATATTGACAAACAAATCATCGCCGCCAAAGAACTGGTTCTGCCGATTCAGTGGCAGCGAGAAATCGATGTGATTAATGGACACCACAATGGCTTCCGTACCCGGTTCGACATTATAGAGAATATCGAATCGCTGGCCGGGCTTCAGTTTGCCTGTAGAGAGCCGGACATTTCCCGAAAAGACATTCAAATCGGTATTGCGCTCCACATTTCGCGAAACCTCTTCATCCGGCCAGGACGGACCTGGAAGATAATCCAGCGCCCTTCCGCTGGCGAGCAGATTGTATGCAGCCAGCGCATCGGGCATACCCTTTCCGTGATCGATATCAATGGACCCGTCATCGATCTGGTTTTCTTGCGCTGTTGCAATGATGCTGTTGCGGATTTCCGTCGCGGACGCATGTGGAAACGCCTGGCGCAGTACGGCCGCGATCCCTGCAACAATTGGTGCGCTGAATGAAGTCCCACTGGCAATACTCAAATCGCCGTCGCACGCGTCCTGTATCTGACCCGGACAATACCCCTGGGCAAAATTCCCCAGGGCGCTCACAACGACGTCCGGATTGAGCCGACCATCTGCATTCGGTCCTCGTGAACTGAACCACGACGTCTGGGTTCCCGAAGACGGATGATAGAGACCTCCAGTTCCCGGTCCAAAAATCAGTTCGGCCAGAATCCGATCATTTGCAGCGCTGGTGATACCGCCGACTGTCAGAGCGCTCATCGAACTTCCCGGGCTGGCAATCGTCAGGGACGATGGGCCCGTGTTCCCTGCCGAAACGACAGGAATGATGCCCGCCTGCAGGAGGGCGTCCACGGAACGATCCAGAATGCCTCGTCCGGCATAAATCGTGGACACGCCAAGGCTGAGGTTGCAGACGTCGATTTTCAGACCGCGTGCCCCATGGCTCCTGTCGTAGTCCCGACGAAGGTCAATCACGTGTTGAATCGCTTCAAGAATTACCGACAGCGGCGCTCCCACAGATGCGTCGACTCCAAATACACGCACGGCATAAATCTTCGCGCCAGGCGCAGTACCCACAAGCGTCAGCTCACCGGTCCTGGGGTCCAGAGCGCCGGGAGCATAGGACGACAGAGCATCCTGAAGAGCTTCGCCAGGTATGAAACTGCCATTTCCTGAAATCAGTCCTGTCGCGAACGTCCCGTGACCATCATTGGCCACGTTGGAAAATCCATTGCCATCTCCGACGAAATCCCTTCCACCAATCAGTGACTGGTCGGCGTCCAGATACGTAAACCCCGGGCGATATCCCGAATCAATGACGGCGACGATGGTGCCTGCGCCGGAGTACCCCCGGGCATGGAGCTTGTCGATCCGCGTCCCCGCATTGTTCAGTGAATAGGCATCCGGATGTGACGACGCAAATTCCGCCAGTCCTGATGGCGGAATCGTCCGCAAGGACTGTGATTTTGTCGTGATAACAGGACCGATCTGCTTTCCGCTGACGTTCCGTGCACCATTGGATTCGACACCGCGCGGCGCGGGAACGCTGACATCTTTCGACATCGTTGCCGGACCGACCAGCGTGCGTATTGTATCCAGAGCGTCGACAGGAATGTCTGCTGCAATACCATCCACGTACGTAAATTGATGCGTGACGCGGCCACCCTGGGAATTGATGGCTGAAATGAAGCGATCATAGGGCTTCGGAACCTCAATCAATACGTGTTCGTACCTCCGAATGTTTTGCGCGTGCGTTACTGACGCAAGGATCGACAGAGAAAGGAACAAGGTCAGTAAAGCACGTGGGATGTTGCGGTAAGTGGTCATTCAGGAGCCCTTTCGTCTGCAGAGTTTCACGAAATTCCGATATATAGGCGGTTTTGTCAAGGCTATTCCCGGCCGGCCAAGCTCTGACGAAATCCTTCTACCTCGCTCCGGGGATAATAAAACGAAGGACATTCGGTAAAGTCCCGCCTTTTGGTTCTGGTATCATTTCTCGCCAATGAGAAAGCCGTTGCTCTTCCTTCCAGGTCCGATGCAAGTTCCCGACGAAGTCCAGGCGGCTGGGAACAAGCCATTATTCAATCACCGGTCACCGCAAATGTTCGATCTTGTATGCCGCCTGGAATTGGGATGCCGGCCATTGTTTGGAACCAGCGCCGATGTGATTTTCCTGGCTGCCTCCGGCTCCGGAATTATGGAATCCGCAATCGTGAATCTCACCTCGCCAGGTGACGAAGTCGTTGTGGTGGTCGCTGGAGCTTTTGCCGAGCGCTGGGTTCATATCTCAAAGGCCTTCGGTTTGACGGTTCAGTTGATCGAAGCGGATTGGCGAACTGGCGTCACGGTACAACAAGTGAAGCTGGCGCTCGATCAATACCCGGAGGCGAAGACGATTTTCCTCACCTGGAGTGAAAGCTCTACCGGAGTCCTCATCGACCTCGATGAAATCGGCAGGCTGGTGCGAAGTCAGAATAAAATCCTTGTCGCCGATGCGGTTTCGGGCCTGGCGGTTTCTCCCATGAAGATGGATGACTGGTGTGTGGATGCCGTTGTTGTAGGATCTCAAAAAGGTTTGATGCTGCCGCCCGGCCTCGGTGTCGTGGCGATCAATTCACGTGCATGGGACAAGGCCAAACGCTCCACCATGCCGCGATTCTACTGGGATTGGACCAAGTACAAATCTGCCATTCCGTTTACACCCGCAACATCGCTGCTGTTTCAGCTCGAAGCCGCCCTGGATTTCATTCGCAATCATGGACTGGCGTATATCTTTGCCCGCCGCGCCGAAGTTGCCGGACGCATTCGCGACCTGGTGACACAATGCGGTATGGAGATCTATGCGAAGAAACCCGGAAACGGAATTACCGGAGTTATTCCTCCCGCCGGATTTGATTCGAACGCACTGATCCGGAGACTCGAGAAGGAATTTGGAATTCAAATCGCCGAAGGGTTGGGTGCCATCCAGAAATCCACATTCCGAATCGGACATGTAGGACACGTGTCGGATGAAGACCTTGAGTACTTCATTCACAGCTTCCGGACCTGCCTGGAATAATATGAAATCATTACGATTCGCCGCTCTCCCCTCTCGCATTGAAAGGCTTGAGGAACTTGCGTACAACCTCAGCTGGAGCTGGGACAATCGGGCCCGTGAACTGTTCAAACGACTCGATCCCGAGTTATGGTCCCTGACACAGCACAATCCGGTGAAGCTGCTGAATGAAATCGATCCCGCAAGGCTACGCCACGCTGCCGAGGATCCGGACTTTCTCCGCGAGTACGAAGTGACCATCAAACGCTTCCCTGGGAGCCGGCAGCACGCACCCAAGTGGTTTACGCACGAATTTCCGCAGATGATCGATGAGAAGATTGCATACTTCTCTGCGGAATTCGGACTCCACACTTCCCTGCCGATCTATTCCGGCGGTCTTGGCATCCTGGCCGGAGACCATTGCAAGGAATCCAGTGATTTGGGCATTCCGCTGATAGGCGTCGGATTCGTCTATCCGCAAGGGTACTTCCATCAACGCATCCGCTCCGATGGCTGGCAGGAAGACATCTACGAAATTCTCGACAGAAGGAACGTACCCGTCGAGCCCGCGGGCACCAGTCCCGGTGGCCGCTACCTCGTTGAGATTCGGATCGGTCCATCGAAAATATTTGTCGAGGTCTGGCGCGTCAATCTTGGCTCCGTCGTCCTGTATTTGATGGACACCGATGTTGAGGAAAACGCACCGGGCGATCGCGAACTGACCGCGCGGCTTTATGGCGGCGATAAGGAACACCGTATCCGCCAGGAAATTGTTCTCGGAGTCGGCGGCGTGCGCGTGCTTCAATCACTCGGAATCCAGCCCGGCGTATTTCACGGCAATGAAGGACACACCTCATTCATGTTGCTCGAACGCGCACGGGAAATGGTCCTGTCCGGACTCAAATTTGAGGAGGCTGCCGACAGAATTCGAGCAACCAGCATTTTTACAACGCATACACCGGTGGCCGCAGGCCACGATACATTCCCCTTCTCAATGATGGAAAAGCATTTTTCCGGCTACTGGGACGATCTCGGCATCACCAAACAACAGTTCATGGACCTTGGCGATTACGCGGACGCGTTCAACATGACCGTTTTGGCTTTCAACCTGGCGGGACGTCGAAATGGCGTCAGCAAACTGCATGGACGCGTGACCCGGCGCATGTGGCAGTCCGTGTGGCCTGATACTCCAGAGGATCAGATTCCGGTAACGTCAATCACGAATGGAGTTCACGCTCCAACCTGGATTGCATCGGAGCTGGCCAGTCTGTTCGACCGTCATCTCGGCCCGGAATGGATCGACAGGCATGACGATATTTCTTTCTGGAATCATGTGGTGGATATTCCCGATCAAGAGTTCTGGAATGTCCATCAGACCCTGAAGAAGAAACTGATCTCCTTTGCACGGGAGCGAGCCCGTACCCTGTGGGCTGAAGATTTCATCGATTCCCGGCAGGTGATTGCTATGGGGACCCTGCTGAATCCCGACGCCCTGACCATTGGATTTGCGCGGCGATTTACGGGATATAAAAGAGCTTCGCTCCTGTTCCAGGATCTGGATCGTGTGAAGAAGATTCTCTTGAATCGATGGAAACCGGTGCAGATTGTATTCGCCGGCAAGGCACATCCGGCTGATGAACACGGCAAACATCTGATTCACCAGATCTACAGTCTTGCCGCAGATCGCGATCTTGCGGGCCATGTGGCGTTCATCGAAAATTATGAGATGCACGCTGCCCACTTCCTGACTCAGGGCGTTGATGTATGGCTGAACAATCCACGCGCACCCCTGGAAGCCTGTGGCACCAGCGGGCAGAAAGCCGGAATGAACGGGATACTGAACCTCAGTGTTCTCGATGGCTGGTGGTACGAGGGTTACAACGGCAGCAATGGCTGGGCTATTGGGGATCCCCCTGAAGACCTCGAAGTTCACTACGACGATACAACCGATGCCGAGTCGCTTTATGAGCTGCTCGAACAACAGATTGTCCCGCTCTACTACGATCGCGATCAGAGCGGTCTTTCAAGCGGCTGGATACAAATGGCGAAGGAGTCTCTGCGTTCTGTAGTACCGCAGTATTCCGCACGCAGGATGCTGAAGGACTATGCGCAGAAAATGTATGTTCCGGCTGCTCTGGATGCGATGAAGGTCAAGTCCACTGTCTGACAGCGACTGGAGAATTTCTCAATTTTCAATGCTCAATGTTCAATTCTCCTCCGAGGGAGCGAGAAACGTTTCATTCCCTCGGATGAGAATTGAACATTGAGCATTGAAAATTGAAAAATTCCCGGACCCCTTTTCTCTAGAGGTTGAGGCTCCATACCGTTCGACGCTCCGGATCCAGACCGCAGGATTCCAGAGCGCGTTCGATCGCGGAGTTTCCCGGATGGACCTGGCAGCTGAACCGGTGAATACCGCGTTCCCGCCCGCGTACGATCAGAGCATTCAACAGCGACCTTCCGACGCCGGCACTCCGCGCAGCCTGTTCTACAAACATCTCGACGAGTTCCATGGTTTCTCCGCCGAACTCCGAACGCCATTCGTAGGATGCATATGCGAAGCCGCACAACCCGATCTTCCTGCCATCGATTTTTTCAGTCGCAGCAGCGAGGGTTTCCGCCACAAGAATGATGCCGAGGTCCGGCGATTTCATGATGTGTTCGTATACGCGTTGAGCGTCGCGCCGCGTGGCACGCGCATCCCACTTCACGAGAAGCTCTTCGACAAATTCGCACATTTTGTCGATATCCTGCATCCCGGCGGGGCGTATTTGAACGGCAGCCGTAGGTAGTGCTTTCATACTTGGAAATCCCGGCCTATTGTAGTTCGGAATTCGGAATTCCGGAATCGTAAATCCCGGATTATAGTGGTGCGCATGCGAAAGACGTTTCTCGCTTCCCTTGTGGGCTCAATACTGCTTCTCGCCACGCTTCAACTGTCGCGAAGCCCCGCTCAGGTTGCTCCAGCCGGTGTTTCACGAGCAGAGTTCAAACAGCACATCGAAGAATGGTCTGAGCCCGAAGGCTACTTCGACACCGATAACTTCATCTCAAACGAAACATCCTACCTTCACGTGATTCCGGAGCTTCAGAAGCAGGTCCGGCCTGGCGGCGTTTATATTGGCGTTGGGCCCGATCAGAACTTTTCCTATATCGCTCGCACAAAGCCATCGCTGGCGATCATCGTCGATATTCGGCGGCAGAACATGTTGCAGCATCTCTTTTTGAAAGCGCTCTTCGAGCTTTCCTCATCCCGTGCGGAATATCTGGCGCGATTCTTTGCCCGGGAGGCTCCTGTCGTTAGTCCGGCAGCATCGCTTCCCGAGATGCTGCGCGCTGTTCGACAAGCCAGAACGAGCGAGAGCCTGTTTCAGCGGGATCTCATCGCCGTAAAGCAGAAATTGACGGAATACGGAATACCCCTGACAGCGGACGACCTTTCGAAAATCGAATACGTTTACAGCTCGTTTCATGAGGAAGGTCTCGACCTGCGGTTTTCAAGTCTGGGGCGAAATAATGCGTCACAATATCCGACTTTCGAAAGCCTGATGCTGCAGACGGATCGAACGGGAAAAATGCAGAACTATCTGGCGGATGAAGAATCGTTTCTCTGGATGAAGAGGTTTGAGGGGGAGAACCGGCTCATCCCCATCGTTGGAGATTTTTCCGGACCTCATGCGTTTCAGGCTGTCGGCGCCTTTCTCACCAAGAATGGGTGGAAGGTTTCTACGTTCTATACCTCGAATGTGGAGTATTACCTGTTTGGTCAGTCGTCGTGGAAATCGTACGTTCAAAACGTGCGAGCACTCCCGATGCTTCCCAATGCGGTTTTCATCCGCGCCTATTTTTCCGGAGCAGGTCCGTCACATCCTCAGGCCGTTGCAGGACATCGTTCGACATCACTGGTCCAGGACGCGGGGGCCTTTCTCGCGAATGAGAAAGCCGGACGCATTCGGCAGTACTGGGATGTCGTGAATGAAGCCAGGTAACCGGCCTCGCGCTCAGTACCCCGGGACTTTGTTGAACTGACGCATTTCACCAACCCTGGGAAGCACCCGGTGACGAGCGCGGGTGGCGAGCTTTCGTACCCAATCCAGGACGAGGTTAAACAAGAGCCGCAATCCCCGCGTCATGTACTTGCCGAGCCAAAGCATGGTCAATCCGCAGACCACAAATATGCCCGCAAGCACGATCATCAGAGTTCCCTGCCCCAATGGAGTCAGCTGATCGAATATTCCAGCCACCGGACCGCCCAGCTGGATGACGCCGTAGGAGAGAAGTCTGTCCCACACTGCCGGCTCATAGATTCGAGTCAGCCCCAATATCAGCAGCAGAGTGCTGATCAGAAAAACTGCTGCCATCGTTGCGTAGAAGGACACCACAACGCCAGTCAGTGCGACGAGAACACCCGCGAGTACGGCAATGCCGCCGAAGCCCAGGGGTATTCCAAACAGTGCAATGAGTATGCCGGCGATAATGTGCACCGGGAATTTCCGCCGCGTACCGGAACTCACCATGGTTTCGGGCAATCGATCCGATACCACTTCGGCGGGCTCTCCAAGCTTTCCAAGTACTGAAAGGATTCTGGTCACATCGTCGCCATCACCCGCCTGCAGATACGATTCAAAGATGTGCGACCGGATCTCCTGGAGAAATTCATCGCGCTCGAGTGCTGGAACCGGACGCAGGTGAACCTTCAGCCGGTCCATGTAATTGTCCACGATTATTTCGACGGCATCGGAATAGTTGTTCATGAGACTCACCTCTTTCGGACAAGCAGTTTCTTTCCGGCATCCGGGCTTTCCCGGACGGCCCAATCGTTCTTCACAAGGGAAACCAGCAGATCGAGTTCCTCGGTCAACTCGCTGAACAGACGCCGGCCGGCGGGGCTGAGAGCGTAGTACTTGCGCGGAGGCCCCTGATCCGATTCAACCCATTCGGAACGCACCAGGCCATCGCGATCCAGCCGTGCCAGAATCGGATAGATCGTACCCTCCTTCAACTGGATTGTTCCATCTTCGGTAAGAACCTTAACGAGGGAATAACCGTAATGCCGGTCGCGATATAACACGGCCATCACCGCCAGCTCGATAATGCCTTTTCTCAGCTGGACTACCCTGTTGTCTCTTCCCTCCTCCGCGTACCTCATAATGAGGGGTATACGTTAATACATAGTACCGGGTTCCATCAAATTCAAATTTTCATCAGTGGGGTTAAGCTGTTGCCGGTTTGGACCTTCCCCATTAGACTAGGAAACACTTATCGGGGCCCGCAATTGTCGATTCGCAGAACAGAGGAGTCTTATGATGTCTGTTAAGACGGGATCTATACGGAAATCAGTCCCGCTTGTCGCCTTCGGCGTGTCTACGTGCGTCGCCTTCGTTCTCAGTATGACCGCACAGGCTCCCGCCCCGGCTCAAGCCGGCAGAGGCGGCCGAGGTGGAGCACCACAGCCAGCTGTGATTTCTCCCGAAGTGACCGCGGACCGGCACATCACATTCCGGATCAATGCGCCCCAGGCGCAGGCTGTGCGAATGAACGCCAGCGATATTCCCAATCTTGGCCAGTCCGCCACACTTACCAAAAATGAGAACGGCGTTTGGTCGACGACCGTGGGCCCCGTGGATCCCGGCGCATATCGATACAGTTTCGCCGTGGACGGTGTGGCGACCATCGATCCGCGCAGCCCCGCAGTCAGCGAATCCAACGTAAACGTCTGGAGCCTGGTCTATGTTCCCGGTGCCGACTTCATGGATACCAATGACATTCCGCACGGTATGGTAGCTTCCGTGACTTACTACTCCACGGCTCTGGGCAAGTGGCGTCGCATGCACGTGTACATGCCGCCGGGATACGAATCCAATTCCGACAAATATCCCCTGCTTTACCTGCTCCACGGCGCCGGCGATAGCGACGATTCGTGGACTTCGGTGGGCCGCGCCAATTTCATTCTCGACAATCTCATTGCGGCAAAGAAAGCCAAACCGATGGTGGTTGTCATGACTGCCGGGCACACGCCTGCCACACAAGGAAACGCGGGCGGCTTTCTTTCGGCCACGGACGATTTTGCCAGGGACTTCACCACCGATGTCATGCCCTACATCGAGAAACACTACCGCGTGTTGACCGACCGCGCGCACACCGCAATTGCAGGACTCTCGATGGGCGGGAGCCAGACGCTCAACATCGCGATTCCCCACTTAAATCGATTTGCATACATCGGAGTTTTCAGCTCCGGTTTGATTGGAGAGTTCCCTGCCACCGGTCGTGCCGGTCGTGGCGCGGCGACAGCAGCTCCAGCGACGCCACCTGCTGCGCCGGCGCTGAATCCCAACAGCTGGGAGAACCGGAATTTGACGATGCTCGACAATGCTTCGCTAAAAAAAGGACTGAAGTTGGTATGGTTCGCCATTGGCAACGACGACAACGTCATTGGTACGACCGCCCCATTGACCGTGGACCTGCTAAAGAAGCACGGTTTCAATCCCGTATTCGAACATAGCGAAGGGGGCCACACCTGGATCAACTGGAGGAACTATCTGAACACATTCGCTCCACAACTGTTCCAGTAGAAGACGAGACCAGGTCGCAGATGGCACAAATCAAAATCTACGGAATCGCGTCTCATCTGAATCCGATGAAAGCAAAATTATCGGATGCGATCCACTCCTGCGTCGTCGAAGCTCTCCAATATCCGGAAGACAAGCGGGCGCATCGCTTCTTTCCATTGGATCCTGCCGACTTTTATTTCCCAGCCGGACGAACAGAACGGAATACCATCGTCGAAATCAGCATGTTCGAGGGTCGGTCGGTGAATACGAAGAAACATCTGATTCGGCTGCTGATGCATCGCATTCAGTCGGAGTTCGGAATTTCGTTACAGGACATTGAAGTCACGATCACTGAAACGCCAAAACACAACTGGGGCATTCGCGGATTGCCCGGCGATGAAGTGGGACTGAACTACAAAGTCGACATTTGAATATGGCCGGATTTCGCCTGCGCAATCGTCTTTTCGCATTCTTCGCTGTCACGGCCGCAGTTATCGGCGTGCCGGGTAATGGTGGTGCTCAAAACGGAAAAAGCGAGGCGGCGCCATCAAAGACCGTATGGGAAGGTGTCTATACCGAGATTCAGGCGGACCGCGGAATGAGGGCCTACGAAGCCAATTGCGTTTCCTGCCACAGCTCCGGACCACCGACCAGCGAAACCTTCATGCGAAATTGGAGCGGAACGGACCTTGGCGGTGTCTTTGACCAGATCAAGTCATCGATGCCCGCGGATGCGCCGTCGAGTCTGAGCGATCGCATCTACCTGGATATCCTCGCCTACATGCTTCGAGCGGACGAGTTCCCCTCCGGTAAGACTGAACTTGGGGAGACTTCCCTGAAAAGCGTTCGTGTTGACCCCAAAGATGGATCAAAACAGGTACCGAATTTCGCACTGGTGAGCGTGGTGGGATGTCTGGTTCAGGAAGCCAATAAGGCGTGGCGATTGACGAACGCCAGTGAGCCCGTTCGAACAAAGGATCCCGACGCATCGAAGGATGACGAATTGAAGTACGCGCAGGCAGCTTCGTTAGGGGGCCAGAAGTTTCTTCTGATGGATGTTTATCCGGCACCGGATTCCCTGAAGGGTTCCAGAGTTGAAGCGAAGGGGTTCCTCATCCGAGATTCACAGGAGAATCGATTGAACGTAACGTCCATTCAATCTGTTGCCGCTCGATGTGAGACTCCACGAAACTGAGTCGGCGGCGCAATACGCTGGATTCCCTTCAGTCGCTAACGTGGAGTTGCCGAATTATTTTACCCTGGTGCTCAGCAGTTCCTGTATGGCGGCTCGGGTGGGGGCATCGCCGGCGATGTTCATTCCAATCGGTATGCCCTGCACAATCTTCAGCGGCGTCCAGCCTCTCTTATTGGCATGATCCCAAACTTCGACCTTAGCGCCCTTCCCTGCCAGGTATCGCACGACAGACGGTACATGCTTATAGGCAGCACCGTGCATCGCGGTTTCTCCGTTCTTGTCCACCGCATTGACGTCATTCCCCAGGTCGATTGCGAGCTTGACAGCTTCGAGCACCTCGGGCTCCGAACCTGGATCTTCTCCGGGTGAACTTGTGCCGATGCCGGCAGCAACCATCAGGGGAGTTGTCCCGTCATCGTTAGCCAGCAGCGGGTCGGCGCCGAGTTCCACCAGAAGCCGCATCAATGGCACGTCCGCAGTCCTCGCCGCGAGTAGAAATGGGGTCGCGCCAATGGAGTTCAGATTTGTTGTACCCATGCCCGGCTTTCGAGTGACCCGTGCATTCACGTTAACCCCACGAGCCACAAGTATACGAACGAACTCGAGACTGCTCATGTTGCCGGATCCTGGAGGGGCGGGATTGTTATCTCCGATTCCGACCTTGCGCACCCAGGTCACCTGGTGCAGTGCCGTAAAACCCTGAGGCGCAGCATTGGGATCGGCCCCGGCATCCAACAGGAATGCCGCGAGTTCATAGTGTGCGTTCTCCGACGCCAGAAGAAACGCATTGGGCGTGTTGTCCGGCTGAGCAACACCTGCGCCTGCTCCTGCAGTTGCACCACCACGAGCGCCTCCCCGCCGTGTCTGCAGCGATTCATTAATAGCCGCTCCGCCGTCCAGCAATGCCTTCACTGCGGCAATTTGTCCCTCGCGGGCTGCAAATAGCAGCGGCGTAAATCCGCCATTCGAACGGGCGCGAATATCCGCGCCATTTTCGACAAGAATCCGAATGACGTCGGCGTTTCCCTCGGCAGCTGCCCACATCAGTGCGGTCTGCCCGCGCCAGGTCTCCTTTGCATTTGCGTTTGCGCCGTGTGTCAGCAGGGATTTCACTGCATCCACCTTGCCGGTTCGGGCAGCCATCATCAAGGCAGTCTCACCCTCTGGAGTTGCGGTGTTTGGATCCGCGCCGGCCTTTAACAGCATCTCCACGAACGCACCATTTCCGTTTGTGGACGCGAGATGCAGTGCGGTGACTCCATATCGGTTTGCAAGCTTCACATTGGCGCCTGCACGAATCAGGAGTTCAGCAACCTGGAGACTGTCCACGCGTGCAGCCCAATGGAAGGCCGTACTGCCGTCGGGTGCGGCAGCGTTGACATCAACGCGCGGTGTCGCGCGTTGGTCGAGCAGCGCCATTACGGCGGTCTTGTCGCTCTTCTTGACTGCATCGACCAGCCTCAGGTCGGCAGCGAAGGAAGTGGTCGCACTCCAAATCAGCAGCGGAAGGGCGATTATCGGAAGTGAAGTCTTCACAGCACTTCCTCGATTCTCCCATCACTGTCGGCAAACTTGTCCAGATGGACACCGGCCTTTTCCAGCAACGTCAAATGAAGATTCGCCAGCGGTTTCGGTGTTGCATAACGGATGTGGCGCCCGCCCTTTCCGGATGGGCCTCCAGCAACGATCGCAGGAAGATTCGTATGATCGTGCACGTCCGGATTTCCCATGCCGCTCCCCAGAAGGTACGTTGTGTGATCCAGCAAAGTCCCCTCGCCGTCTGGCGTGGCTTTGAGTTTTCCAACCAGATATGCGAACAGCGACACATGATACGCATTGATTTTCGCGAGCTTTGCCAGTTTCTCCGGATCGTTGGTGTGATGTGAAACCGGATGATGCGCCTCCGGAACTCCAATTTGAGGATAGGTGCGAGTGCTGGCTTCCCGAGCCATTTGAAAGGTAATGACGCGCGTGACATCCGCCTGCAGCGCCAGCACCTGGAGATCGAACATCAACTTCACATGATCTTCCCAGACCGCCGGTACGCTGGAGGGACGGTCGAGCGGAGGCAATGGCGATTCGGCAGAGCGTTCCTCGGCCTTCTGAATCCGCCGTTCGACTTCGCGAATGGAATCCAGATAGCTGGTCACTGTCGTTCGATCTCCCGCGCCAAGCTTTCCCTGAAGGCGCGCCATGTCGCTGGTTACCCAATCGAGAATGCTTCGATTCTTCCGAAGCTCCGACTGCCGGTCCTGTACGTTTCCGCCATCCCCAAACAACCGTTCGAAAACCACACGAGGATCCGCCTCCGCTGGTAGCGGCGTTTTCGGAGAGGACCACGACAGATTATTCTGGTAGGCGCATGCCAGCCCGTTATCGCAGTTCCCTACCTGCGCAATCAAATCGGTCGAGAGTTCCAGGGAAGGTATGGCGGTCTCTTTACCAAGCTGATTCGCAGCAATCTGATCGACTGTTGTTGCCAGTTCGTAGTCGTTGCCTTCCGTTCTCTTTGGCCGGACGTTGCTGAGAAAGATCGCATTGGCCGCCGCGTGATTGCCGGTGGGGTAGGTCATGTCTTTGAGCTCGGTATTGGTGATCACCATCACCTGATCCAGATAAGGCAGCAGCGATGCGAGTGTCGGAGACAGTTCCGTCATCTTTCCTTCAGTCTTCGGAATCCACATCGCCGGATTCATTCCCATCGGGATGTAGACATAACCCAGACGGCGCGCCGCCGGAGTCGCCGCCATCGCAGACAACGCGGGAATCATTGCGTCCAGAAACGGCAGCCCCAGCGTGATTCCCATGCCGCGGAGAAATGTGCGCCGGTGGAGAGACATCTTCTTGATGATCATTGTGACCTCCTCATCTGGAATGGGGTACTCTTGATGACCCCTGAGATCAACGACGAGAACCGGTAGTTGTTCGTGCGGGCGTCGCGCACGATCGAGCGAATGGCTGGAGCATCCTCCGGGCCCATCCCCCGCCCGAGGGCATACGTCATCAGTTTTTCCGCGACCGTTGATGTCAACAATTCCGGACGGTTCATCAACGCACGCTTGAGACCGTCGACTCCTTCGTAGCTGGCGCCACCCGGAAGAGCCCCAGCTGCATCAATGGGCAGATCTCCTTCGTTTCGATTCCGCCACCGTCCGACAGCGTCAAAATTGTCCATGGACAAGCCAATGGGATCCATCAACTGGTGGCAGGTCGAGCAGGCCGGGTTCGATCGATGCTGCGCCATCCGTTCGCGCATGGTAGGTATCTTGCCAACAGGGTTGTTGTCCTGCAATGGCGGAACATTTGGCGGCGGTGGTGGTGGAGCGACACCCATGATGTTTTCCAGAACCCACTTGCCGCGCAGAACAGGCGACGTGCGGTTGCCATAGGAAGTCACTGTCAGGATACTTCCCTGGCCGAGAAGCCCTCCGCGTACGCTGGTATTGTCCAATGTCACGCGCCGGAAATTGCTCCCGTACACGTTTGGAATTCCATAGTGTTTCGCCAGCCGCTCATTCACGAAAGTGTAGTTGGCGCCCAGCAGTTCCATAACGCTGCGATCTTCTCTGATAATGCTGTCGAAGAACAGCTCGGTCTCGCGCCGGAAGGCCACACGCAGATTGTCGTCAAAGTCTGCAAACAGACGCGGATCCGGAACGGAGGCTTCCAGATTTCGGAGGTAAAGCCACTGTTCAGCAAAACTGTTCACAAGCGAATCCGATCGGGAGTCCGCCATCATCCGTTTCACCTGACCGTCGAGTATTTTTGGATCGTGAAGTTTCCCGGCGATTGCCACGTCGAGAAGCTCATCATCGGGAATACTGCTCCACAGAAAGAACGACAAGCGGGAAGCCAGATCGATATCCGGGACTCGATACGGCCGATTCGGCGCGAGAATGGCCGGATCTCTTTCAATGCGGAATAGAAACTCTGCACTGGTCAGCACTGCGCGAACTGCCATTTCAATCCCCGCCTCAAAATCTCCTCCCACCCTTGCGTCCTTGTAGAATTTGAGGGGTACCTGCAGATCTCCTTCAGTAATGGAACGGCGATATGCCCGCCGAGCCAGCGTCGACAGAATCGTCGAGGCACAACGGTCTTCTTCCGCTCTGCTGGACGACGGCGTGGGATGGCATACAAACAGGCGATGCCGGCTTGGTGTCTCTCCAACGCCCTTTGCGTCGAAGGGGCCGCCAATCGAAACCGAATAGACGGCAGGCTGGACCCGGGGATGCCGGTCCATGTTGAAATGCGCCTCGTAGGGTTGCCTCTCCGTTTCAATCAATGCCGAAGTCTTCTTGATAAACGTCGCACCGACAATGTGTGGACCTGCAGTAACGTGAGTCCGGACCTTCAGGTGCGTGTCCGCATCGATATCGTTGTAATACGTTCCGCCTGGAGGGGTCGACCGCTTGGGTGCGACAGTGAAGGTTTCCACACTCGCGTCGTCGAGCAGGATTTCCATCTGGTGTGATTCGGTGAGTCCCTCCACATTCTCGTTTCGGTTCCGCATCAAACGAACCTGAATTTCGTAATCGCCCTCGACCGGAAAGGTGTAATGAAAGGAAGCGCCGCCCCGTGTTCCGAAAGGTAAACCTTCGACATGGTCTTCCTGAGTGAAGTCGACCGGCAGAGTGACAACATACGCGACCGGAGCACGCATAGGTGTACCGACGGCAAGGCGGCTGATCTTCTGTGCGGCTCCCAGGTAGCGCTCCAGTAGCGTTGGAGAAAATCCTGCAAGACTCCCATTGTCGAACCCATAACTGACATCATCTTTCGGGAGCAGCGACGTAACATCCACATCCAGTGCGAGCAAATCGCGAATCGCATTCTGGTATTCGGTGCGGCTGAGCCGACGGAAGGTGTCGGTGCGGCCCGGGTCAGGATTCGCAGCGGCAGCACGGTCTAACGACGTTTCGAGATAGGAAACAACCGTGTTGTAGGCGCCTTCATCCGGCCGCGGCAAGCCCGACGGTGGCATCATGCGCACCCGAAGTTTCCGGACGACTTTTTCCCAGATCTCAGAGTTTGCCCCGACATTTCCGGCATCGAGGGCATCGAGCGAAAGTCCACCCGTATTGGATTTCTGGTTGTGGCAATTGATGCAGTATTGAGTCAGAACTGCATTGGTGGCGCTGACTGGCCCCGTAGACTGCGGCGAACCAGGTCGCCCGGCTGCGGCAGCAGTTTGTTGCAATGAGCCCGCTCCGAATGAACTCGCGGCTGCAAAAAGGACCGTCATCCCGCCGGTAACCCAAAAGCGCAATCGCCTTGTCATCAAAGCCTCCGATCCCGAAATCCGCTTCTGTCTCTAGCCTTATATAACAGTTTCGGGACTTCCCACCACTACGCCGTCTCACGGGCGGCGTGGGTTTCGATAATGCCCTCCATGCATTTATCACGGATGACAGTCACCATGTCCTTTGCTCTTTTCCGGGCTATCTCTCATCCGGTGGTCAACCGATCTGCGGTACCTCGGGCAAGCTGACAATTCGTCCCCCTCGCGCGAAATTCCTACCCTCTCTCTGGCATGTCTTCGGACATCTCTTTAAAGAGCTGACGCGAGGTATGAACCCTTCCTCGAAGTACGAAAGATCTCTCGACACAGATCGCCCCTTCGTCGCTTCTTCAGTTCCTTGAAGCCAGTAGCAGAAATGCTTTTATGTCTTTCATCATTACGGTTATGGAAACCACATTCAGACAAACGGGGTTGATTCGGATTTTTCTCACCTTGCTTTTAGGGTTCACTGTCGTTCCAGCAGTACTCGCCGGGAACGTTTACGGAACGATACGCGAAGGGAACAGCCCCGTCCGTAGCGCCGCAGTCTCCATCATCTGCGGGACCGAAAGCGTTCCCGGCCGGACGGATGCGGAGGGCGTCTACCGGCTTTTCACAAAAGCGACTGGAAACTGCCAGTTCGTAGTCGAGCTTCCGGGCAGGAAATTGAGCGTTTCAATGTACTCCTTTGACCGGCCTACGGCTTACGACTTCGATGTTGTGCGCGACGGCACTAACTGGATTCTTCGAAAGCGGTGACACGTGTCGGAATTGCCAAAACAGCGTGATTATTGGGACAAACTTCAAATTTTGCTGGATCCCACCGGGAAGGCTCTTACCGCAATCCTGGTCGTAGCCCTGGGTTACTTTGGAAACAAGGCCCTCGAGAACGATCAGAAACGCCGCGCCTTCGTGGAACTGATGAGCAGCCGGGAGCAGGCCGACAATAATCTGCGAAAGGATATGTTCGCCAAGGTTATCGATCAGTTCATTGGGCAGAAAGCCGCCGGTCTGGAACCGCGGATACTGAATCTGGAATTGCTCGCGTATAACTTTCACGAATCCATCGATCTGGGTCCGTTGCTCAAGCAGGTATATCAGGAGTCCCTTGAGGAAAAAGCCACACGCACGCAGCGCAAGCGGTTGCAAAACCTCGCACAGGATATCGTTTCGCGGGAAGTAGATACGTTACAGGAAACAGCGTGTGTCCTGAAGGGCGATGTCGTTTTTGACGAACTGGAAAAATCGCAGGCTCTGTCCCATGTGATCAATGGTTCGTGTCCTCAAACATCCGAACTCCAACCTAAATGGTTCAACGTCGATGTCATGACGAATCCCCAGGCCACAAATCTCAGAGGGCAAACCGAGGTGGACGTCGTTCTCTCCATTCGCCCCGCAGCAAATTCACAGGATCAGGAGAAGCGCGTTCAATTCGCGGTAAGTCCTTTCGACTTTCCACTGATCGACAATACCAGGCTGGACAACCGCAGCCGGGCTTCGCTTGTCATGACTCGCGTCGACGATGGGGGAGTGACATTGGTCCTGATCTATTTCCCAGGTTCCCGTTCCAGTGTTAAAGACAGGCCGTACCAGGATGAGGTGATCAAGAGCCTGGATGAAACACTGGCCCGCAAATAAGGCAGGAGGCGTAGCGCCATGACATCCATATACAATTTCTCTGCTGTATTATTCCTGACAGTTGCAAGCCTTTCGGCCACGATGGGTCCCGCGCAAACATCTCCTCCTGCAACCAATCCGAACAAGCAGGAGGACCAGGCAACTCCAACCAGGGAAACCCGGGGAAATCCTACGGACAAGGGGACCACTTCCGCGTCGCCGATTCTGACAATTACTGTGGTGAACGAACAGCTGATGCCGATTAAGGGCGCCACCGTAATTCTGTTCGCTGCCGATTCCGACGAACGAAAGACGACCGGGGCCGAAGGCAAAGTAACGTTCCAGCTCCGAAGGGGCCCGCTCACGTTGCGAGAAACAGCAGATCACATGAATCCCCACCAGGAATTGGTGCCGAATCCGGAAGAACCGAAGGACACCGTACATCGCGTCGTCATGGAGTCCAGCAGTGGAACATAGCCCTTCTGCGCTACGGCGACTCGCCGGTTGCCGTGATGATCATTCCACTTTGCTCAACAGTTCAAAGTAGCGCGCAAACATCTGGATTCCACCGGATGCCTGTTCCCAGTCGAAGTTTCCATTGGGTACGTAGTATCCGTGTTCCGGCAAGCTCAGTCCCAGAAGACCGATCGGAGCTTTAAGGTATTTCTGCGTTGTGACAACGGCGCCGATGGATCCACCCTCTCGCACCCATGCTTGCTCTTTCCCAAAAGCCGTTCGCATGGCGTCTCGCGCCGCATCGGCGAATGGTCCGGACTTCGGACCAGGTATGGTTTCAGGAACGACTCTGGAATGATTTGAACATCCGGATTTCGTTTCTTGATGAAGTTCTTCACTAGCCGGAAGATCTTTGCCGGATCCTGATTCGGAACCAGACGCATGCTGACTTTCGCCTCGGCCTTTGGCACAATGGCGGTCTTCACACCCAGTCCCGTGTAGCCGCCCACCTTGCCATGCACTTCAAACGTGGGGTGAACCATGAATGACGGACCGCATCTTCGCTCGAGTTGCTGCGGATTTTCTTCAGTTCATGGGCGCGTCGAAATTCCTGTGTTGTGAATCCGGACCGCATCCCATGCGAACCCTATGAGACGAGAAGTTGTTTTCGTTAAAGCAATTCCGGAGCGCGCAATCCGCGACTCCCGGAGTGCCAGTGAAACCGTCAAGGTTCAGTCTCTCTGCGTACTGAAATGGCTTCCGCCTCCCGCGTCGATCACGTCGCGACGCAGCTGGACCTTGCCGCCGCTCAGGAGAAGTCTTTCGCTGGGTTTCTTGTCCTTACGGTTTTCGGTGATCCGCAGGTTTGTTGCAGTCGGAAGTGCAGACATGCTGTGAGTTTCGACCGCCTTGAAATAGTTATGGTCATCAATGCCAGCGTCCATAGGCAGTCCCGCCATTGGTATTCTCATAGGTTTCTCCATTGCTCTACTGGCGCGAGATTGTACTGCTTCAATGGAGACTTGTTGTGGGGAGAAACCAATAGGCCCCATCTGGGGGATGGGGCCTATTTCGATCCGGCTACTTGTCTTTCTTGCCTTTGCCGTTCCCGTTGCCGTTACTTCCGTTTCCGTTGCCCTGGCTATTGCCGTTATCGTGTTTGCCCTCTACTGCCGCAAAGTGCTGCCCCTTATATTTCGTGCCTTCTTGCCGATAGATCACGTATTGCTTCTCACGATAATCCTTCAAGCGTTCCACCTTGTACTTTCGGAATCCCGGCGGGAGAGCTTTGTATTCGATATATGTCCATGGTCCACCGTAGCCGCCGCCCCAAAACCAGTCATTGCCCCTGAGGTAATAGTATCTGCCACTGAAAAAGAAGATGTCGTACGGAACCCCAACGGCCGCATACAGGCCAGGCTCCGCCAGATAAACCATGGTCGGCGCTGAATGCACGATGACGGGTGGTGGAGGACCTATATTCACATTGATGTTCACCTGGGTTGCTGCCGATGCCACAGACATGGCAGCCGGCAATGCCAGGCTGCCCAGTGTCAGCGATCCCAAAATCAGGGCCGTCTTCAATATTTGTCGTTTCATGCTTCTGCTCCTTTTGGACTGCCTGCGAAAACTCTCTAAACTTGGAGCGCGGTCATCGCGTTGTCAAGGCAGTCACCGAATGGAAGAGCACGGGGCGCCCAAGTCGCTATCTATTTGAATTGCATGGATATTTGCCCGTAGTGCCGGGCGGGGCCAAGTACCGAATCAAGGAAACCTTACCTGATCCGGGCAGGGGCAATTCAGCTTCCTGGATACGTCTATATAAAGGTTGCTCGGCAAGACACCACACTTTGTAGGAACTCCGGACGGATATCGAAAATGATGAAGCGGATGATCTGACGCAGAAGTTCGGGAATTAGTACCCCCGTCCCCGGAATTAGCGCCGCTGGGTTGCGCTGCGTGCGGACTTCATCGCCTTGCGGTGCACTTCCAGACTCTGCCCGGTTTCGCGTGCGAGACGTGGACTTGCTACAAACAGGTGCCGGACCACGTCCGGCGCGATGAGAACAACTACGGTATCCTCCAGAGCAACGGCCCGCATGTCTGCAGTCTGATGGCCGAGCATGCCCGTTTCGCCGCAGAATTCACCGGCACGGATTTTTGCGATTTCGCTGACTTCCCCGTCCTGGGTTACCTGCAGCGAGACGAAGCCGGACACAACGAAGTAAACACCTTCCAGATCATCACCCTGATTGAACAATCTCTCGCCCGCGCCGAAAGTCAGGGGCCGGGTCTGTCCGCGATCTTCAGGAGCAATTTCCGGAAGACCCGGGAAACGGCTCAGCATGTCTGCAGCTTCGGGCTCTGCCTGATTGAAGGGGCGCTCCGATTGGTGCTGCACCTGGACATTAACGGGATACGGTATCGTGAACCCCTGTCGTTTTGCCAGGTACCAAATTCGAGTGAGGAGTTCGTTTTTGACGGGCCAGCGGTCGCGCTCCGCGGTTTTGTAGACGAGTCTATACCGGATGCTGTAATCGTCGTAGCTGACCGTCGCCACATACATGTTGGAGGTTTCCAGAACGCCGTCCGTCTGCCGCAACAGTTCGAGCAATGCCTCACGTACCTTGTAGGGTGGATCCTGATAGCTGAACCCGATTTCAATTGTCTCCAATCGAGTCGGAGTGGGACGCGAGTAGTTCACAATCGTTTCCTTGTTCAGTGTGGAGTTCGGAACCACCTGAATGGCGCCGCCCATTTTCTCGATGTGCGCGGACCTCCAGTTGACCTCTCTCACCTCTCCCGTGATGCCGCCTACTTCAATCATTTCCCCAACCTCGAACGGGCGCTCCATCAGCAGCACGAGGCCTGAAAACAAATTTCCGAGCGGTTCCTGCAATGCAAGACCGACTACAATTGACGTAACGCCAAGCGTTGCAATGGCGCCGCCGATCTCCTTCCCCCAAACGACGGAATAGACGATTGCGAGACCGATCGCAACAAACACCAGCCGCAGCAGATCGCGCAACAATCGGGGCACCTTGTTCTGCCATGTGCCCTGGCGAGCTGTTTCGAACACCAGGTTGTTGACGATACTCATGAGACTGACAATTACGGCTGCCCAGCACAGCGTTTCCGCTAACCGGACCAGCAGACTGGTGGAGGGCAGTACCGCGACCCAGCGTAGAAAGAGAGCGATGGCAATGAGCGGAAGCACCCATGTCCGAACGCGACGAAGGGAGCCCGCCACGGGATGGCCCGCACGGTCAAGGACAAGCACCAGTTCGCTGAGCGCCACCAGCAGTATCGGGAAGCCGATGGCGAGTCCAAGAGCCACCGACCAGCGTCCCTGAAGCTGAAGCAAAAGCTCTTTCACGCGGTTACCTCGTCCAGCAGCGAGTACAGTTCGACCCGCCCCATCCCGCGCACATCAAAATTTATGGCTGTTCCGAAGGCGACGAGGTCGCGAACGCGGTCATATACGGGACGAGTCACCAGAATCGACATCCGGCCATCGGACTCGATGCCTCGGGCCACCTTTACGGTGTCGCCCCAAAGGTCGTAGATGAACTTGCGGCGCCCTACGAGGCCGCCGACAACCGGCCCGGCATTGATGCCGATTTCCGCCACCAGGTTCACACCGCGCTCTGCATTGAAGCGCTTGACGATACGCACCACTTCGCTGGCGAATTGCACCATGAGCGCCGTATGATCGGGGCGCTCCACCGACAGACCCGACACCGCCAGATACGAGGACCCGATGGTTCGCACCTTTTCGACGCCGTACTGCTCGGCGGCTTCATCGCACGCCGCAACAACGTCGCTCAGCAATGCCATGGAGTCGGTTTCTCCGAGTTCGGCGGGCAGCGATTCGAAGCCGCTGAAGTTGACATATGCCACGGTAACGTCTGCGAACGACTGGCGCGCTTCGCTATTTCCTTCGCGCACCTGTGCGGCGCCCGATGCGGGAAGCAGGCTCATCAGAAGCCGCTCGTTCTCCTGCACCTGTTGCTGAAGTTCATGCCGGCTCGTCCGGAGATTCGACACCATTTCATTAAAG
>Ga0184628_10000361_pt1 | contig 25287 bp, 20 predicted proteins | sample PLM4_5_b1_FD_133149 | JGI IMG/M metagenome (GOLD analysis project Ga0184628, IMG submission 133149) | Groundwater sediment microbial communities from an aquifer in East River, Colorado, USA - PLM4_5_b1 | ecosystem: Environmental > Terrestrial > Soil > Riparian zone | place: USA: East River... | reverse complement strand
TGCGCGAGCAGCGTGAGCAGAGGCAGCGCGACATGCACAGGAACGCGGCGGAGGTGTGCAAGACCCGCCCCTCGGCCGAGCAGCGCGAGTGCATGCGCCAGCAGATGTGCCAGCAGGCGAAGGACCCGGAGCGCTGCGAGGAGAACGCGAAGAAGAACGCCGAGCGCCGCGACAAGGTGCTCGAGACGTGCAAGGGCAAGCAGGGCGCAGTGCTGCAGCAGTGCATGCGCGAGGAATACAAGAAGCTCCCGCCGCTGAAATAGCGTCAACCCGCGTCGCCGGCTGAACCTTCGGCCGGGACGCCGCTCCAAGCGCATGCACCCCATGAGACGCCTGCTCGCGCTGTTCCTGCTGTGCTTCGCCCTGCCCGCGGCGGCTGCGTCGCTGCCCGAAAAGGTGACGTCCATCGAGGGCGTCACCGAATACCGCCTCGCCAACGGCCTGCGCCTGCTCACGGTGCCCGACCCGAGCGCCGACACCGTCACCGTGCATATCACGTACCTCGTCGGCTCGCGCCACGAGGGCTATGGCGAAAAAGGCATGGCGCACCTGCTCGAGCACATGCTGTTCAAAGGCACGCCGCGCCTGCCCGGCATCAAGGAGGAACTCACGCGCCGGGGCGCGCGCTTCAACGGCAGCACCTCCTGGGACCGCACGAACTACTTCGAGACGCTGTCCGCCACCGACGACAATCTCGACTGGGCGCTCGGCATGGAGGCCGACCGCATGGTGAATTCGCGGGTGCGCCGGCAGAACCTGGACAGCGAGATGACGGTGGTGCGCAACGAGTTCGAGATGGGCGAGAATCGCGCCGGCAGCGTGCTGTTCGAGCGCATGATGCAGCTCGCCTTCCCCTGGCACAACTACGGCAACGCCATTGTCGGCTCGCGTTCCGACATCGAGTCGGTGCCGATCGGAAACCTGCAGGCCTTCTATCGCCGCCACTATCGGCCGGACAACGCCCTGCTCGTGGTCGGCGGCCGCTTCAACGAGCGCCGCGCGCTCGCGCTGGTGGCACGGCATTTCGGCCCGCTAAGGCGCCCCGCCAAGGCGCTGCCGGCGCTCTACACCGCCGAACCGACCCAGGACGGCGAGCGCCTGGTGACGCTGCGGCGCTCGGGCGACACGCAGATGGTGTCCGCGATGTACCGCGTGCCCGCGGGCAGCCACCCGGACTACCCCGCGGTCGACCTGCTGGTTGCCGCGCTGCGCGTCGCGCCGGAAGGCCGCTTGCACAAGGCATTGGTGCAAAAGGGGCTCGCCGCCTCCGTATGGGGCTGGGAGCGCGCCCTGCACGATCCGGGCTTCGTCAATTTCGGCGCCGAACTCGGCAAGGAAGCCTCGCTCGAGGCGGCGCGCGACGGCCTGCTCGGCGTGCTCGAAGGCCTCGGCCCGGAGCCACTGCGCGCCGATGAGGTGGAGCGCGCCCGGCTGCAGCTGCTCAACGAGATCGAGAAGGTGCAGATCGAGGGGCGCCACTACCTGAGCGCCCTCACCGAGTTCCAGGCGATCGGCGACTGGCGCCTGTTCTTCCTGTATCGCGACCGCCTGAAAGCGCTCAGCCTGGCGGACGTGAACCGCGTGGCGGTGGCCTACTTCAAGCCGGCCAACCGGGTGCTGGGCCTGTTCGTGCCCACGAGCGCGCCGCAGCGCGCGCAGATTCCGCCCACCCCGGACCTGCAGGAGGCGCTGGCCGGTTACCGCGGCCGCGACGCGTTGGACGCGGGCGAGGCCTTCGACCCGTCCCCGCGCAACATCGAGGCGCGCGTGCAGCGCAGCACGTTCGCCAACGGCATGCAGGCAGCGCTGCTGCCAAAGCGCACCCGGGGCGCGAAGGTGGTCGTCCAGCTCAACCTGTACTGGGGCGACGAGGCGAGCAAGGCCGGCCGCAGCACCGCCTGCGCGCTTGCCGGCGGCATGCTGATGCGCGGCACGCAACGGCACACTCGCGCCGAGCTGCGCGACGCCTTCGAGAAGCTCAAGACCACGGTCTCGGTGAGCGTCGAGGGCGCCAGCGTGCAGACCCAGCGCGAGCAACTTGCCGACGCCCTGCGCCTGGTGGCGGAGGTGCTGCGCGAGCCGGCCTTCCCGCCGGCCGAGTTCGAGGAGCTCAAGCGCAGCACGCTCACCGGCATCGAAGCGCAGCGCAGCGACCCGGCGGCGATCGCCGAAGAGCAGCTCGCGCGCCACCTGCAGCCCTATCCGCGCGGCCACTGGAACTACACGAAGTCGCTCGACGAGCGCGTCGAGGACCTGACAGCGGTGACGCTCGAGCAGTCGCACGCCTGCTACCGGGACCTGGTGGGCGCGACCGGCGCGCATTTCGTGGCGGTGGGCGATTTCGACGCCGCGCAGCTCGGCGCGCTGGCGCAAGAGCTGTTTGGCGGCTGGAAAAGCCCGGCGCCCTACGCGCGCATCCCCAGCCGCTACTTCGACCAGCCGGCGCTCGAGCGCGAACTGCCCACGCCCGACAAGGCGAACGCGGTGCTGCGCGCCGGGCTCAACCTGCCGATGCGCGACGACCATCCCGACTTTCCGGCCATGATCCTCGGCAGCTACCTGCTGGGCGGCTCATCCACCGGACGCCTGCCGGCGCGCATCCGCGAAAAGGAAGGCCTGTCCTACAGCACCTACGCCAGCTTCAGTGCGAGCCCGCTCGACGCGCTCGCCGGCTTCGGCGCCTCGGCCATCTTCGCGCCGCAGAACAAGGCGCGCGTCGAGCGCGCCCTGCGCGAAGAAATCGCCCGCGCGCGCGAGGAGGGTTTCGCCGCGGCGGAGCTCGAGGCGGCGAAAAAGGGACTGCTCGAAGCCCGGCGCCTGGCGCGCACCCAGGACGGCGCCGTCGCGGCGCGGCTCGCCAACTACCTCTTCGCCGGCCGCACTTTCGCCTGGGACGAGGAGTTCGAGCGCCGCATCGCCGCGCTGAGCGCGGCCGAGGTGCGCGACGCGCTGCGCCGGCACCTCGACCCGGCGCGGCTTTCGGTCACGAAAGTCGGCGATTTCAAATAGTCGAGCGCGCCTAGCGCTGCTTCAGCAGGTCGCGGATTTCTTCCAGCAGCACCTCCTGGCGCGGGATTGCCGCCGGCGCGGGCGGCTTCTCGCGGTGCAGGCGGTTGATCGCCTGCACGGCGATGAACACCACCCAGGCGATGATCAGGAAGTCCAGGCAGCTCTGCAGGAACTTGCCGTACTTGACGGTTGCCGAACCGATGGTGAGCGCCAGGCCGGCGAAGTTCACGCCGCCGACCACCGTGCCGACCAGCGGCATGATCACGTCCTCCACCAGCGAGGCGATGATCTTGCCGAAGGCGACGCCGATGATCACGCCGACCGCCAGGTCGACGACGTTGCCCTTCATGGCGAAACTCCTGAATTCCTGCAGCATCTTCATCGCTTGTCCCCTGGTTTTCAGTCGATCGGCAGGTATTGCACGTCCAGAATCTCGAGCTGCTCCGCGCCGCCTGGCGTCTCCAGGCGCACCACGTCGCCGTCGCGCGCCTTGAGCAGCGCCTTGGCGATGGGCGATTGCCAGGAGATGCGGCCGCGCGCCGGGTCCACTTCATCGGCGCCGACGATGGTCACGCTGCGTTCGCCGCCGTCCGCGCAGCGCACTCTCACGCGGGCGCCGAAGAACACCTGCTCGCCGTCGCGGCCGGCATTGTCCACCACCTCCGCGCTCTCCAGCCGCTTGATCAGGAAGCGCACGCGCCGGTCGATCTCGCGCAGCCGCTTCTTGCCGTACAGGTAGTCGCCGTTTTCCGAGCGGTCCCCGTTGGAGGCCGCCCAGGTGACGGTGCGCACGACCTCGGGGCGCTCCACTTCGACCAGTTGGCGCAACTCGGCCTCCAGCCGCGCGTATCCCGCCGGCGTGATGTAGTTCTTGGCCGGCGGCGCCTCGGCCTCGGCCGCGGGCGGCAGCTCCTCGTCGAGTTCGGATTCCTTGACGAACGCCTTCGACATGATGACGGAATTCTACCCGCACGCGACTTGCAAGGCCGCAGTGCGTCACCGAGAATCCTCCCCTGCGCAGCGGCAAAGCCGGGAGGCGACGTGGCGGCGATCCAGAGAACAGTCGAAGCAGACGACCTGCTGACCAGGATGCGGATCCGGGAGGTGATGCTCTTCGGCCTCATCGCGCTCACCGCTGCCTTCGCCAACCTGCCCGCCGAGACCATCGAGGAACTCGGCATCAACCGCGATTACCTGATCGCCGCGCTGGGCAGCGCTGTGGTGATCGGCCTGTTCCTGTACCTCAGGTTTTTCTTCTTCCTCGCCATCGTGCTGCTGATCCTCGGCGCCAACCTGCCCGACCAGGTCGCCGAGCGCTTCAACATCTCCAAGGTCCCGCTGCTCCTCGCGCTGGTGACGATGGTCGGCGTTTCGCTCGTCAACCATGTGGTGAAGCTGCTGCCGACCGGCCTGGAGCCCAAGCCGAAGGAAAAGAGCCCGGAAGGCGTGCGCGCCCTGTTCTACGCCATCGAGAAGAACAGCGTGCCGTACGCGCTGAAGGTGCTGTCGATGAACTTCGACCCCAACCTGCAGCACGAAAACGGCTACACCCCGCTCGCCTTCGCGGCACTGAAGGGCAACCAGCAGATGGTCGAGCTGCTGCTGCGCAACGGCGCCGACCCGGCGCTGACCACCAGGGAAGGCGACACGCCGGTCGAGGTGGCGCTGCGCTTGGGGCACGGCGAGGTGGCCGACCTCCTCAAGCGCGCACGCCAGGAGCTGGACGCGCGCGGGGCCGCAGCCCCAGGGGAGAAGTCGCAGGCGCGCGCCTGACGCCTGGGGCCCGGCGCGGCGGCCGCTTGCGGCCGGCGCGGATTGCGGCCACAATACTGTATAAATAAGCAGTTTATTGCATGGCCCCCGAGACCCTCGCACTCCCCATCGCGCCGCAGGCCATTTGCCGCGACGCACTGCTCGAAAAGTACGCCAAGGGCGACGAGTCCTCCGTCGAGGAGGTGCGCCGGCGCGTGGCGTTCGCCCTCGCGCAGGCCGAGCCCGAGGCGCGGCGCGCGCAGTGGGAGCGCCGCTTCCAGCAGGCCCTGGAGGACGGCTTCATCCCCGCCGGCCGCATCAACTCCGCCGCCGGCGTGAAGCTGCAGGCGACGCTGATCAACTGCTTCGTGCAGCCGGTGGGCGACTCGATCTCGGAAACCGTCGACGGCAGGCCCGGCATCTACACCGCGCTGCAGGAATCCGCGGAGACCATGCGCCGTGGCGGCGGCGTGGGCTACGACTTCTCCTCCATCCGGCCCAAAGGCGCGGAAGTCAAAGGCACGCAGTCGCGCGCCAGCGGCCCGGTGTCCTACATGCGCGTCTTCGACCGCTCCTGCGAGACGGTGGAGTCGGCGGGCGCGCGCCGCGGCGCTCAGATGGGGGTGCTGCGCTGCGACCACCCGGACGTGGAGGAATTCATCCACGCCAAGGACCAGGGCGACCTGGCCAACTTCAACGTCTCGGTCGGCGTCACCGACGCCTTCATGCAGGCGGTCGAGGGCGACCTCGAGGTCGAGCTGGTGCACAAGGCAAAGCCCTGGCCGGGCCCCGGCACCCATCAGCGAGCCGACGGCATGTGGGTCTACCGCAATGTGGCGGCGCGCGCGCTATGGGACCAGATCATGCGCTCGACCTACGACCATGCCGAGCCGGGGATCCTGTTCCTCGACCGCATGAATCGCGACAACAACCTGAACTACTGCGAGAGCATCGAGGCCACCAATCCCTGCGCCGAGCAGCCGCTGCCGCCCTACGGCTGCTGCTGCCTGGGCTCGATCGACCTGACGCGCTTCGTGCGCGAGGCGTTCGCAGAAGGCGCCGCATTCGATTTCGACGCGTTCGGCAAGGTTGTCGAGGTGGCCGTGCGCATGCTCGACAACGTGCTCGAGGTCACCGCCTGGCCGCTTCCAGCGCAGCATCGCGAAGCGATGGCCAAGCGCCGCGTCGGCCTGGGCTTCACCGGGCTGGGCGACGCGCTCATCATGCTGCGGCTGCACTACGACAGCGACGCGGCGCGCCGCATGGCCGCGCGCATCGCCGAAGCCATGCGCGACTGCGCCTACCGCGCTTCGGTGGAACTGGCGAAGGAGCGCGGCGCCTTCCCGCTGTTCAACGCCGACCTCTACCTCTCGGGCACCAGCTTCGCCGCGCGCCTGCCCGAAGAGATCAAGGCGCAGGTGCGCGCGCACGGCATCCGCAACTCGCACCTGCTCTCGATCGCGCCGACCGGCACCATCAGCCTGGCATTCGCCGACAACGCCTCCAATGGCATCGAGCCGCCGTTCTCCTGGACCTACACGCGCAAGAAGCGCATGCCGGAGGGCCACCTGCAGGAGTTCCCGGTCGAAGACCACGCCTGGCGCCGCTTCAAGGCGGGGGGCGGGGATGTGGAGCACCTGCCGCATTACTTCGTCACCGCGCTGGAACTGTCTGCCGCGGCGCACGAGAAGATGGTCGCGGCAGTGGCCCCCTATATCGACACCAGCATCTCCAAGACGGTCAACGTGCCGGAGGACTATCCCTACGGCGAGTTCAAGGACCTGTATCTGGTCGCCTGGAAGTCCGGCCTGAAGGGCCTGGCCACTTACCGGCCGAACAAGGTGCTCGGGTCAGTGCTATCCGTCGACAAGCCGCAGGACTTCGTCGAGGACGACGTCAACCGCCGCATCCGCATCAAGACCCTGCCCGAGCCGGTGCTCGCCAGCCTGCGCTGGCCGGGCCGGCCGGCGTTCTCCGCCGGCAACCTGTCCTGGACCTACATGATCGAGCACCCGCGGCACCATTTCGCGGTATTCGTCGGCGAGTCCGAGAACGGCAGTGCGCACGCTTTCGAGGTATGGGTCAACGGCAGCGAACAGCCGCGCGGACTGGGTGCGGTGGCCAAGACTCTCTCCATGGACATGCGCGCCAACGACCCCGGGTGGCTGCGCCTGAAGCTCGATACGCTCGCCCGCACCACGGATGACGACGCTTTCGACATGGCGTTTCCGCCGCACGGCGAGAAACGCCGCATGCCCTCGGTGGTCTCCGCACTGGCGCAGCTGGTGCGCTGGCGCGTGGAGCAGCTGGGCGGCCTGGCCGGGGAAGGCCAGTCCGATGCCTTCGCCGCGAGCGTCACACCGGTGCTGGACAGCATGTTCAGCCTGAAGGAACCGAAGACCGGCACCGACGGCACGATGTCCTGGACCGTGGACGTGCACAATCCGCGCACCGGCGACGATTTCGTCCTCGGCCTGAAGGAAATCGCCCTGCCGGATGGAACGACGCGGCCCTATTCCTTGTGGCTCTCGGGCGAATACCCGAGGGCCCTCGACGGCCTGTGCAAGCTGCTGTCGCTCGACATGCGCGTCGTCGACCCGGCCTGGGTCGGCATGAAGCTGAAGAAATTGCTGGATTTCCCCGAGCCGCTCGGGGATTTCATGGCTTTCGTGCCGGCCTCGAAAAAGCAGCGGACCTGGCCGTCCACCGTCTCCTATGTCGCGCGCCTCGTCCTGCACCGCTACGCCATGCTCGGCTTGCTCGACGAGGAAGGCCTGCCGTTGCAGCGCATGGGCGTGCTCGAAGCGCCTGCCCGCGGCAGCGCGCCGCTGATGCAGGGCGCGAAGTGCCCCGAGTGCGCCAGCCTCACGCTGATCCGCAAGGATGGCTGCGACTGGTGCAGCGCCTGCGGTTATACCGGGGTCTGCGGCTAGGCATCCGGTTTCGGGCTTGGGTACTCCAGCGCACAGAATTTGGTGCGGCGCAGGGAGATAGTCACGATTTTGAGGGACTGAAATCGTGCATCGCAAACCCGGGGCGGTCGGTGTTTCCGTCCTGATTGTCATTGCGACGCTTGCCGCGTGCGGCGGTGGTGTGGGCGGGGACGGTGCAGCCGCCTCGCCGCCGCCCGAAAACTTGGCAGCCGCCGCGCGGCCGCCCGACAACGTGTCGGGCTTCGCCTACGTGGTAAATGGCCGCTCCAGAAACGTCTCGACATACACTATCAACGCCGCGACCGGGGCACTCACCAGCGTCGGTGCGGCCGTGGCGGCGGGGACCAGTCCCGGGCCCGTCAGCGTCCACCCCTCCGGCAAATTCGCCTACGTAGCGAATTGGGACTCTGCCAACGTCTCCGTGTACATCATCAACGCCACGACTGGAGCGTTGTCGGAAGTCACCGGCAGTCCATTTGCGGCGGGGTCCAATCCAAGACCCATCACCCTCGATCTCTCCGGCAAGTTCGCCTACGTGACGAATTACACCGACAATAACGTGTCGGCCTACACCATCGATGCCGCTACAGGGGCGTTGTCGGAAGTCGCGGGCAGTCCATTTGTGGCGGGAACCTTTCCCCATTCCGTCACCGTCGACCCCTCCGGCAAGTTCGCCTACGTGGCAAATGGCGGTTCCGACAACGTCTCTGCCTATACCATCAACGCCACGACTGGGGCGTTGTCGGAAGTCGCGGGCAGTCCATTTGCGACGGGGTCCAATCCCGTACCCGTCACCATCGATCCCTCGGGCAAGTTCGCCTATGTGGTGAATAATTTTTCCGACAACGTCTCCGCGTACGCCATCGACGCTACCACTGGGGCACTCACCAGCGTCGGGGCGGCCGTGGCGACGGGAGAACGCTATCCCCGATCGGTCACCATCGCCCCCTCCGGCAAGTTCGCCTACGTGGTCAATAGCGGCTTTACGGCCGACGGCACCATCTCGGCCTACACCATCAACGCGGCGACTGGGGCACTCACCAGCGTCGGCGTGCCCGTGGCGGCGGAATGGGGTCCGCAACCGCTCACCGTAGACCCCTCCGGCAAGTTCGCCTATGTATCGAATGTCTTCGACGATGCCATTCAGCCTGGCAAAGTCTCAGCCTACGCCATCGACGCCACGACCGGGGCGCTCGCCCGCGTCGGTGCGGCCGTGCCAGCGGGAATCTATCCCCAACGCGTCACCGTCGACCCTTCGGGCAAGTTCGCCTACGTGGCGAATCCCTACTCGAACGACGTTTCGGGTTACACCATCGACGCCGCGACCGGCGCGTTGTCGGAAGTCGCGGGCAGTCCGTTTGCGGCGGGGTTCAATCCCGCCTCGATCACCATAACCCGCACGATCCAGTAATCCCGCCGGCGAGGAGGAACGCCGCGTTTCCTGTTCGTTGCCCTCGCCGGCTATCGCACCTCGACCAGCACTTTGCTGATCTTGCCGGTGAAGGCATTGTCGCCCTGCTTGTAGTCGTTGGACACGTTGGTCTCGCCATCGAGCCCGACGTCCGCACCTTCATCCGCAGAGAACGCGAACGGCTGGGTCTTCGGAATTTTCCCTTCGGCGAGCTTCTTGCCATCGACGCTCAGGATCGACTTGCCGCCCGTGCCCGGCTTGGCTGCATCAGGGATGAATTCGTACAAGATCGTGTGCTTGCCGGCCGCTAGCGCCGTGGTGCTCGCGATGTTGGTGCGCTCCAACGCGAACCAGTTGTACTCGTGGTGCACCTTGCCGTCTTTCATGTAGAGGACCCAGCCGCCGAAGTAGCCGGCCTGGGCGATGATCACGCCCTGCGCGTTGGCGTCCTTCACCTCCACCTCGGCGGTGATGGTATGGTGCACCCCCTTCACGTTGATGAAGGCGTTCTCCATCATCCCCGTCATGCCTGGGTAGACCGTCAGCGACTTCCGTCCGCCCAGCAGGTCTGGACGACCCGCGATGGCCGGGTTGAAGCGCTCGGCGCGCCGGTCGTCTATCGGGAACACGTGGTTGCGGAGGGCCTCCTTCGCGAAGACCGCCTGCAGCTCCTTCAGCTTCTCCGGCTGCTGCTTGGCCAGGTTGTTCGCCTGGCTGAAGTCTTCGTTCACGTTGTAGAGCTCCCACACGTCGTCCTTCAAGGGAGGAATTTTCGCGGCCATGTCCCAGGGGATGGAATGCCGGGTGCAGGCCACCCAGCCCTCGTGGTAGATGCCGCGGTTGCCGAACATCTCGAAGTACTGGGTCTTGCGCCGGTCGGCGGCCTTGGCGTTGTCGGCCGAGTACAGCATCGAGACGCCGTCCATGGGCCGCTGCTTGATGCCGTTCACCATCTTGGGCTGCGGCAGTTTCGCGGCTTCCAGCACGGTGGGGGCCACGTCGACCACGTGGTGGAATTGGCTGCGAAGCTCACCTTTGGCTTTGATGCCCTTGGGCCAGTGCAGCACCATGCCGTTGCGCGTGCCGCCGAAGTGGCTCGCCACCTGCTTGGTCCACTGGAAGGGCGAGTTGCCCGCCCAGGCCCAGCCGATGGCGAAGTGCGGGAACGTGGTGGGCCCGCCCCAGGTGTCGATGTGCTGCGTCATCTGGTCGGCTTTGCCGATGATGCCGTTCAGCGCCATCATCTCGTTGTAAGTGCCTTCCGGCCCGCCTTCGGCGCTGGCGCCGTTGTCGCCCACGATGTAGTAGAAGACAGTGTTGTCCAACGCGCCGATCGCTTCGAGTTGCGCCACCAGCCGTGCCACTTCATGGTCGGTGTGTTCGGCGAAACCGGCGAAGGTTTCCATCTGGCGCTCGAAGAGGCGCTTTTGCTCGGCGCTCATGTCCGCCCATGCCGGAATCTCCTTGGGCCGGGGGGTGAGCTTGGCGTTGGCCGGGATCACGCCCAGCTTCTTCTGGCGGGCGAAAGTCTCCTCGCGCAGCTTGTCCCAGCCGCCGCTGAATTCGCCCTTGTACTTGGCGATCCACTCCTTGGGCGCGTGGTGTGGGGCGTGCGTCGCGCCTGGGGCGAAGTACAGGTAGAAAGGCTTGCCCGGCGTGAGGGTCTGCTGGGCGCTGACCCAGTTGATCGCCTGGTCGGTCATGTCCACGGTGAAGTGGTAGTCAGGGCTTGGCTTGTGCTCGACGCGCACCGTGCCGTCGTAGATGGCCGGGGCCCACTGGTTGGTCTCGCCGCCGATGAAGCCGTAGAACTTGTCGAAACCGGAGCCCGTGGGCCAGCGGTCATAGGGACCGGAGACCGAGACCTCCCAGGGCGGAGTCTCGTGGTATTTGCCGAAGGCGGCGGTGCTGTAGCCGTTCTGGCGCAGGATTTCGGCCAGGGTCGTGATGGTCCGCGGGCGTACACCGGTGTTGCCGGGAAAAGCGGTGGCGAGCTCCATGATGGCGCCGGCGTTGTTGGCATGGTGGTTGTGGCCGGTCAGCAGGGCCGTGCGCGTGGGGCTGCAGAGCGCGGTGGTGTGGAAGCGGTTGTATTTGAGGCCGCCGGCCGCCAGCTTCTCCAGCGTGGGCATGCGGATGGGTCCGCCGAAGGCGCTGCTGTGGCCGAAGCCGATGTCGTCGATCAGCACGATCACGACGTTGGGCGCGCCTTTCGGGGCCTTCACCTCGAAGCGGGCCGGCGCCTTCGCCTTGCGCGCGTCCGGCTCGGTGATCGGCTTGGTTGTCGGTGACGGAATCGGCAGCACCGTGCGATCGAGCGCAGCGCCCTTTGTCTGCGCAAACGCCGCGGCCACGCACCACAACATCAAACCACCTACGGACATCTGTCGAATAAATACGGTTCTCATGGTTTCCCTTTCCCAGTCACTTCGTCATCCACAGCAGGCCGGCAACCGTCTTGACGTCGGTGATGCGCCCGTCGCGCACCATCTCCACCGCTTCGGCGAGCGGCAGCGTGAAGACTTCCAGGAACTCCCCTTGTTCCAGCTTCTGGGTACGCAGCGCCAACCCGCGCGCGAGCCACATCTCGATGCCCTCGTCGCTGTAGCTGATGGCGTTGTGGATGATGCCCATGCGCCGCCAGTCGGTGGCCACGTAGCCGGTCTCCTCCAGCAGCTCGCGCTTCGCGGTGTCGAGGTGCGCCTCGCCGGGATCGAGCTTGCCCGCCGGGATCTCGATGAAGTCGCGCCGGTGCGGGTAGCGGAACTGCCGCTCGAGCAGCACGCGGCCGTCGTCAAAGAGCGCGACGATGGCCACGGCCCCGGGATGCCGGATGTACTCGCGCATGGTTTCGCTGCCGTCGGGCAGGCGCACGCGATCGCGGTGCACTTTGAGCAGGCGGCCGGAGTAAACCTCCTCGCCCGCGATGAAATGCTCCGTCAGATCCATCGCTACAGTGACTTGATGGCGAAGAAGCACAGCTGCATCAACGGCTGCGGCAGGATGCCCAGCAACAGGACGGCGAGCGCATTCGCCGAGAGCAGAATGCGCGCCGGGCCCGGCCCCTGCGCGCCCGCCAGCACCGGATCGTCGAAATACATCAGCTTGACGATGCGCAGGTAGTAGAAGGCCCCGATGAGCGAGAACACCACTGCCGTCACCGCCAGCCAGAGCTGCCCCGCCTGCACCGCGGCCGAGAGCACGGTGAACTTGGCGTAGAAACCCGCGGTCGGCGGCACGCCGGCGAGCGAGAACATCAGCAACAGCATGAGGAACGCCGCCCAGGGGTCGCGCCGGTTCAGCCCCTTCATGTCCTCGAGCCGCTCGCACTCGAAGCCGGCGCGCGACAGGTGCAACAGCATGCCGAAGGCGCCGAGCGACATCACCACGTAGACCACGGTGTAGAACATCGCCGCGCTGTAGGCGTCCGCGGCGTTGAGCCAGTTGCCGCCCACCACGCCCGAGAGCAGCCCGAGCAGCATGAAGCCCATGTGGGAGATGGTCGAGTAGGCCAGCATGCGCTTCAGGTTCGTCTGCGCGATGGCCGCGAGGTTGCCGATGGCCATCGAGAGCACCGCCATGATCACCAGCATCTGCTGCCAGTCCGCCGCCAGGCCGAGCATGCCGTTGACCAGCAGCCGCATCGCCATGGCGAAGGCGGCGAGCTTGGGTGCGGTGCCCAGCACCAGGGTCACTGCAGTGGAGGCGCCCTGGTAGACGTCCGGGATCCACATGTGGAATGGAACCACCCCCAGTTTGAAGGCCAGGCCCGACACCATGAACACCAGGCCGAACACCAGCAGCGTGCGCGCGCTGCTCGAGGTGGCGGTGAGGTGCTCGATCTGCTTCGCCACCTCGGTGATGGTCAGCGTCCCGGTGGCCCCGTAGATCATCGACATGCCGTAGAGCAGCAGGCCCGAGGCGAGCGCGCCGAGCACGAAGTATTTCATTGCCGCCTCGACGGAAGACCCCGAATCGCGGTTCAGCGCGACCATGGCGTACAGGCAAAGCGACAGGAGCTCCAGGCCCAGGTACAGGCTCAAGAAACTGTTGGCGCTCATCATCACCATCATGCCGAGCAGCGCGAACAGCAGCAGCGTGAGGAACTCGCCGCGCAGCAGCCGGCGGTCGAACAGGTACTGGCGCGAGTAGGCCAGCGCCACCGATACGGCGATGGTGGCGGCGAGCTTGAGCAGGTGGCCCATGACGTCGGCGACGAACAGACCGTTGAAGGCATAGACCAGCTTCCCGCCGGTGCCCGTCAGCACCAGGAGCGTCCCCAGGGCGCAAGCCAGCAGGATGAGCTGGGCAAACCAGTAGCTCACCCGGCGGCGCTCGTCCCTGACGTATAGGTCCACGATCATCAGCGCGCAAGCGCCCGCGAGCAGGATGATCTCGGGCAGCGCGACAAGGAAATCGAGCTGCATGTCAGAACTTCGGCTGCGCGACGTGGCGCAGCAGCTCGCTGACCGAGGCGTGCATCACCTCGGTCAACGGATTCGGGTACACGCCCATCGACAGCACCGCCGCCGCGAGCAGGCCCAGCACCAGGAACTCGCGCGGGTTGAGGTCCTTGAGCGCCGCGACATGCTCGTTGCCCACCGCGCCGAAGATCACGCGCTTGTACATCCACAGCGTGTACGCCGCACCGAACACCAGGGTGGTGGCGGCGGCGAAGGCCAGCCAGAAGCTCCTCTGCATCGCCCCCATGATCACCATGAACTCGCCGACGAAGCCGCTGGTCGCCGGCAGCCCGCAATTGGCCATGGCGAAGAGCATCATCAGCGCGGCGAACTTCGGCATGGTGTTCACCACGCCGCCATAGTCCGCGATCATGCGGCTGTGCATCCGGTCGTAGAGCACGCCCACGCACAGGAACAGCGCGGCGGAGACGAAGCCGTGCGAGATCATCTGCACCAGCGCCCCCTCCACGCCCCAGGCGTTGAACACGAAGAAGCCCAGGGTGACAAACCCCATGTGGGAGATGGAGGAATAGGCGATGAGCTTCTTCATGTCGGTCTGCACCAGCGCCACCAATCCGATGTACACCACCGCCACCAGCGAGAGCGCGATCATCAGCCAGGCCAGCTCGCGCGAGGCGTCCGGCAGGATCGGCAGCGAGAAGCGCACGAAGCCGTAGGCGCCCAGCTTGAGCATGATCGCCGCCAGCACCACCGAGCCGCCGGTGGGCGCCTCGACGTGGGCGTCGGGCAGCCACGTGTGCACCGGCCACATCGGCACCTTCACCGCGAAGGCGAAAAGAAAGCCGAAGAACAGCCACTGCTGCGCCTCCAGCGACAGCGGCAGCTTGTGCCAGTCGAGCACCGCGAAGCTGCCGGCCTTGCCGTAGAGGTAGAGGAACGCCACCAGCATCAGCAGGGAGCCGAACAGCGTGTAGAGGAAGAACTTGACCGCCGCGTAGACGCGGTGCGGCCCGCCCCACACGCCGATGATGATGAACATCGGGATCAGCGTGGCCTCGAAGAACACGTAGAACAGCACCCCGTCGAGCGCCGAGAACACGCCGTTCATCACGCCGGAGAGCATCAGGAACGAGGCGTAATACTGGCCCACGCGGCTCTCGATCACCGTCCAGCCGGCGATCACCACCAGCACCGTGACGAATGAGTTGAGCAGCAGGAACAGCACCGAGATGCCGTCCACGCCGAGGTGGTAGTGGATGCCGAAGCGCGGGATCCAGTTCACCAGCTCCACGAACTGCATGCCTCCCAGTTCCGGCCTGAAGCCGGCGTACAGCGGGATGGTGACCAGAAAGCCGATGAGCGCGCCGACCAGCGCGATCGCGCGTTGCAGCGGCGCATTGCGGTCGCCGCCGGCGGCCAGCACCAGCAGCGCGGCGGCGATCGGCACCCAGATGGCGAGCGAGAGCAGCGCCATGCTAGGTCCGGGCGAACCAGAGAGTCAGGAACACGAACACCCCGATGATCATGGTGAACGCGTACTGATAGATTAGACCGGACTGGAACAGGCGCACCACCGAGGAGATCCAGCCCACCAGGCGCGCCGTGCCGTTGACCATCAGGCCGTCGATGAAGGTCTGGTCGCCGGCCTTCCACAGGCCGGTGCCCACGACGCGCGCGCCGGCGCCGAACAACCAGGCATAGAGCTCGTCGAAGCCGTACTTGCGCTCGACCACGGCGTACAGGGGGCCCAGGCGCATCGCGATCTTCTTGGGCAGGTCGGTGCGCACCCGGTACAGCCACCACGCAGTGGCGATGCCGGCAACGGCCAGCCAGAATGGGGGCGCGCTCAAGCCGTGCAGGATGAAGGACCACAGGCCGTGGAATTCCACGCCCGGGTTGCGGATGAAATCGCTGTACACCACGCTGCCGATCCACCATCCCGAAGCCACGGAAGGGATGGCGAGCAGCACCAGCGGCACCGTCACCACCCCGGGCGACTCGTGCGGGGCGTGCGCGGCATCGAACCTGGGCATGCCGTGAAAGGCCATGAATACCATGCGAAAGGTATAGGTCGCCGTGACGAACACGCAGGCGAGCACGCAGGCGTAGGCGAAACCCGCCCCCGGCGTGGCGGACAGGCGCGCCGCCTCGATGATCGCATCCTTGGAGAAGAAGCCGGCGAAGCCTGGAATGCCAGCCGAGGAAATCGCGCCGATCAGCACGGTCCAGTAGGTGAGCGGCATGAACCGCTTCAGCCCGCCCATGCGCCGCATGTCCTGCTCGTGGTGCAACGCGATGATCACCGAGCCCGCGCCGAGGAACAGCACCGCCTTGAAGAAGGCGTGCGTCATCAGGTGGAAGATGGCGGCCGAGTACGCCGAGGCGCCCAGCGCCACCGTCATGTAGCCGAGCTGCGACAGCGTCGAATAGGCCACCACGCGCTTGATGTCGAACTGGGTGAGCGCCACCAGGCCCATGGCGAGCGCGGTGACGGCGCCGATCGCCAGCACCACCGAGCGCGCGGTCGGCGAGAGCTCGTACAGCGGCGCCATGCGCGCCACCATGAAGATGCCCGCGGTCACCATGGTCGCGGCATGGATCAGCGCCGAGATCGGCGTCGGGCCTTCCATCGAATCGGGCAGCCACACGTGCAGCGGGAATTGCGCGCTCTTGCCCATGGCGCCGACGAACAGGCAAAGGCAGATCAGCGTCATGTGCGCAGCCAGCGACGGCGCCTGCTCGAACACCGTGGCGTAGTCGAGGCTGCCGAAATACGCCAGCACCAGCCCGATGCCGAGGATGAAGCCGAAATCGCCCACCCGGTTGACGAGGAAGGCCTTGAGGTTCGCGTGGATCGCGGTGGGCCGCGTGTACCAGAAGCCGATCAGCAGGTAGGACACCAGCCCCACCGCCTCCCAGCCGAAGAACAGCTGCAGGAAGTTGTTCGCCATCACCAGCATCAGCATGGAGAAGGTGAACAGCGAGATGTAGGCGAAGAACCTCTGGTAGCCGGGATCCTCGGCCATGTAGCCGATGGTGTAGACGTGCACCATCAGCGAGACGAAAGTCACCACCACCATCATGAGCACCGTGAGGCGGTCGATGAGGAAGCCGATTTCCAGCCTCACCCCGCCGCTCGTCAGCCAGGTGTAGACGCTGCCGTTGAAAGTGTTGCCCTGCAGGACGTCGGCGAAGATCCAGCACGAGGCGAGGAACGAGACCAGTACCCCGAGGATGGTGACCGAGTGCGAGCCGGCGCGGCCCAGCGCGCGCCCGAACAGGCCCGCGAGGATCGCGCCCGCCAGCGGCGCGAGCGGCACCAGGAGGTAGAGGGTCTTCATCCCTTGAGCGAATCCAGGTCTTCCACGTTGATGGTGGCGAGGTTGCGGAACAGCACCACCAGGATCGCCAGGCCGATCGCCGACTCGGCGGCGGCCACCGTGAGGATGAAGAACACGAACACCTGCCCCGCCAGGTCGCCGAGGAAATGCGAGAAGGCGATGAAGTTCAGGTTCACCGCCAGCAGCATCAGCTCGATCGCCATCAGCAGCACGATGAGGTTGCGGCGGTTGAGGAAGATGCCGACCACGCTGATGGCGAAGAGCAGCGCGCCGAGCACCAGGAAGTGATTGAGCGTGAGCAGGCCCATCAGCGGTCCCTCTCCGAGGGCATGGAGACCATGCGCACCCGGTCCGCGCGCCGCACCGCCACCTGCTGCGCCGGGTCCTGCCCCTTGGTGTCCTTGCGCCTGCGCAGGGTGAGCGCGATGGCGGCGATGATCGCCACCAGCAGGATCACCGCCGCGATCTCGAAGGCATACACGTACTGCGTGTAGAGCACGCGCCCCAGCTCCTTGGCGTTGCTGTAGTCCGCGGCCACCATGGGCGTGCGCGTGGGAACGCCGAAGTAGCGCTGCGCCAGCACCGCCACCATCTCGAAGGCCATCACGCCGCCGACCACCGCCGCCAGCGGCAGGTTCTTCCAGAAGCCCTCGCGCAGGCGCTCCAGGTTGATGTCGAGCATCATCACCACGAACAGGAACAGCACCATCACCGCGCCGACGTACACCAGCACCAGGGCGATGGCGAGGAACTCGGCGCGCAGCAGCAGCCAGATGGCCGACGCCGTGACGAAAGCGAGCACCAGGTACAGCGCGCAGTGCACCGGGTTGCGCGCGGTGATCACGCGCAGCGCGGCTGCGAGCAATATCGCGGCGAAGACGTAGAAGACTACGGTCTCGAACATGCGTCGTTGTTGTTGTGGTGGTCAGCGATACGCGGAGTCGGCTGCGCGGTCCTTCGCGATCTGCTCCTCGTAGCGGTCCCCGACCGCCAGCAGCATCGGCTTGGTGTAGTACAGGTCGCCGCGCTTCTCGCCGTGGTACTCGAGGATGCGCGTCTCGACGATGGCGTCCACCGGGCAGGCCTCCTCGCAGAAGCCGCAGAAGATGCACTTCACCAGGTCGATGTCGTAGCGCGTGGTGCGGCGCGTGCCGTCGGCGCGCGCCTCGGACTCGATGTGGATGGCGAGCGCCGGGCACACCGCCTCGCACAGCTTGCAGGCGATGCAGCGCTCTTCGCCGTTCGGATAGCGGCGCAGCGCGTGCAGGCCGCGGAAGCGCGGGCTCTGCGGCGTCTTCTCCTCCGGGAACTGCACCGTGATCTTGCGCGCGAACAGGTGGCGCCCGGTAAGCACCATGCCGCGCAACAGTTCCAGCAGCAGGAAGGAGCGGAAGAATTCGCCGACGCGCGCGATCATGGCCACAGGCTCCAGGGCGTCTGCATCCACAGCCCGATCACCGCGATCCACACCAGGGTCAGCGGGATGAACACCTTCCAGCCCAGGCGCATGATCTGGTCGTAGCGGTAGCGCGGGAAAGTCGCGCGGATCCACAGGAACATCGACACCAGCACGAACACCTTGGCGAGCAGCCAGAAGAACGGCGGCACCGCGTCGGTGAACGCGCTGGAGACCGGCGCCTGCCAGCCGCCGAAGAACATGATCGCGGTGAGCGTCGCGATGAGGATCATGTTCATGTACTCGGCGATGAAGAACAGCGCGTAGGTCATGCCCGAGTACTCGACCATGTGGCCGGCGACGATCTCCGACTCGCCCTCGACCACATCGAAAGGCGCGCGGTTGGTCTCGGCGATGCCGGAGATGAAGTACACCGCCAGCATCGGCGCGAGCGGCAGCCAGTTCCAGGAAAGGACATTGAGGCCCTTGGCGGCGAACATGCCCCGGCCCTGCTGCTCCACGATGTCGGAGAGATTCAGGCTGCCCGACACCATCAGCACCACCACCAGCGCGAAGCCCATCGCCAGCTCGTAGGACACCATCTGCGCCGCGGAGCGCATCGCGCCGAGGAAGGCGTATTTCGAGTTGGAGGCCCAGCCGGCGATGATCACGCCGTACACGCCCATCGAGGTGAGCGCAATCACGTAGAGCAGCCCGGCGTTGATGTCGGCGAGCACCACCTCCGGCGCGAACGGGATCACCGCCCAGGCCGCGATCGCCGGCATCACCATCATGATCGGTGCCAGGATGAACAGGCCCTTGCTGGCGTTCGCCGGGACGATGATTTCCTTGAACAGCAGCTTCACGCCGTCGGCGATCGGCTGCAGCAGGCCGAGCGGGCCGACGCGGTTGGGTCCGATGCGGATCTGGATCCAGCCGATGAGCTTGCGTTCCCACAGCGTGAGGTAGGCCACCGACAGTATCAGCGGCACCAGGATGGCCACGATGTAGGCCAGGTTCCAGGCGGTATCGATGAGCGCTGCGCGCCATTCCATCTAGGCCACCTTCTCCACCGGCGCCTTCGCCAGCTCGAGGCTGCCGAACATTGCGCCCAGGCCCGCGGTGGACGGATGCGCGGCCGCGACGCGTACGCAATCGTCGGGCAGCTTGTCGTCCAGGGCCGCAGGCAGTCTCGCGGCGCCGCCGCCCTGCCGGACGATCACCGGCTGGCCCGCGGCGACGCCGAGCCTGTGCAGCAGCCTGCCGTTCATCCATGCCTTGGGCGGCTGCGCGTCGCGTGTTTGCTGCAGCGAGGGCGCGCGGCGCACCAGGGGATCGGCGAAGTAGATCGGCACATCGGCGATGCGCTGGATGCCGCTGGCGTCCGTAGCGGACATTGCGATTCCCTCGACCTTGTTCGACAGCAGGCCGGCGACGTCCCTGCCGCCGAGGCAGGCCTCGCGCACTTCGTCGATATTGTCGTATTCATATCCAGGCTTGCCGAGCAGCGTGCCCAGCACGCGCAACACTTTCCACGCTGGACGCGCTTCGCCAAGCGGCTGCACGGCGGCGTGAAAACTCTGCACGCGCCCCTCCGTGCTGATGAAGGTACCCGCCGTCTCAGTGAACGGCACGACCGGCAGCAGGACATCGCCCACCTCCGACTTCCAGGCCGTCAGGTTCACTACGAATTGAGCATTGCGCAGCGCGTGGGGATCGGCACAGTCGAGCTGCGGCTCGACATTGAGCAACAACACGGATTTCTTCTGCAGCACAGCGGGCAGACCGCCGCCGCTCGGCAATCCAGCCACGTAGCCGCCGACCGAATTGGCGGCTTCGCCGAGGAACCCGACTTTGACGCCCAGCGCCTGGGCGGCGGCGTGGATCTGCGCCGCCTGCGGGTGCTGCTGAGCGAAATTGCCGAGCAGCACCGCCGCATTCTTGCCGCTGGCGAGCTGCTCCTGGAACTTGGCGATGGCCTGCGGCAGCGCCAATGGCGCGACGATGGTCTTGCTAGCGACCGGCATCAGCCAGTCATCGTCCACCGAGTGCAGCACGTGGATCTGCGCGCCGCGCTTGGCGGCCTGGCGCAGGCGCTGCGCGATCAGCGGGTGGTCCTTGCGCAGGAACGAACCGACCACCAGCACGCGGTCCAGAGCGCCCAGCTCCGCGATCGGCATGCCGAGCCAGGGAATGCCCGCGCGCTTGCCGTCGGCGGAGAAATCGCTGTGGCGCAGGCGGAAGTCCGCCGCGCCAAGCTTGCCCGCGAGGAACAGCTCTTCCAGCGTGGCATGCGGCGAGGCGAGCACGCCGGCGTCCTTCAGCCCGGCCGCAGCGTGCTGCAGCGCGACCTCCCAATCCACTTCCTCGAGCTTGCCGTTCCGGCGCAGCATCGGCCGCGCCAGCCGGTCCGGGGCATTCAGGCCTTCATAGGAGAAGCGGTCCTTGTCCGAGAGCCAGCATTCGTTGATCGCCTCGTTCTCCAGCGGCAGGACGCGCATCACGCGGTTCTGCTTCACCTGCACCACCAGGTTGGAGCCCAGGCCGTCGTGCGGCGACACCGACTTGCGCCGCGAGAGCTCCCAGGTGCGCGCGCTGTAGCGGAAGGGCTTGGAGGTCAGCGCGCCGACCGGGCACAGGTCGATCATGTTGCCCGAGAGCTCGGAATCCACCGTCTTGCCGACGAACGCCACGATCTCGGCGTGCTCGCCGCGGCCGACCATGCCGAGCTCCATCACGCCGGCCACTTCCTGGCCGAAGCGCACGCAGCGCGTGCACTGGATGCAGCGGCTCATTTCCTCGGCGGCGACCAGCGGGCCGATGTCCTTGTGCAGCACCACGCGCTTTTCTTCCTGGTAGCGCGAGCCGGAGCCGCCGTAGCCCACCGCCAGGTCCTGCAACTGGCACTCGCCGCCCTGGTCGCAGATCGGGCAGTCCAGCGGGTGGTTGATGAGCAGGAATTCCATCACCCCGTTCTGCGCCTGCTTGGCGCCGGGCGAATGCGTCTGCACCTGCATGCCTTCGGTCGCCGGCGTGGCGCAGGCCGGCAGGGGTTTGGGCGCCTTCTCCACCTCCACCAGGCACATGCGGCAGTTGGCCGCAATGGAGAGCTTCTTGTGGTAGCAGAAGTGCGGCACGTAGATGCCGAGCTTCGTCGCCGCGTCCATCACCGTGGCGCCGTGCCCGACTTCGACTTCGCGGCCGTCGATCCGCAGCTTGGGCACTAGGCGGCTTCCTTCACGGCGTGGATCGCGTGCGCCCCGGACCTGCCCCACTTGGGTTCGGTGTCCGCGCCCTGCACCAGGCAATGCTTGTGCTCGACGTGGTGCTCGAACTCGTGGCGGTAATGCTTGAGGAAGCTCTTCACCGGCAGCGCCGCCGCGTCGCCGAGCGCGCAGATGGTGCGGCCGGCGATGTTGTCGGCGACGTTGTCGAGCAGCGCCAGATCCTCCATGCGCCCCTGCCCGTTCTCGATGCGGTTCACCACGCGGTACAGCCACCCGGTGCCCTCGCGGCAGGGCGTGCACTGGCCGCAGGATTCCTCGAAATAGAAGTAGGACAGGCGCTCCAGCGCCCGCACCATGCAGGTAGTCTCGTCCATGACGATCACCGCGCCCGAGCCGAGCATCGAGCCCGCCTTGGCGATGGAGTCGTAATCCATGTCGGTGTTCATCATGACGTCGGCGGGCAGCACCGGCATCGACGACCCGCCCGGGATCACGGCCTTGAGTCTTTTGCCACCGCGCATGCCGCCCGCCATCTCCAGCAGCTTCGCGAACGGCGTGCCGAGCTTGACTTCGTAGTTGCCCGGCCTGGCCACGTGGCCGGTGACCGAGAAGATCTTGGTGCCGCCGTTGTTCGCCCTGCCCAGCGCAAGGAAAGCATCCGCCCCCTTGCGCAGGATCCAGGGCACCGCAGCCAGGGTCTCGGTGTTGTTGACCGTCGTCGGCTTGCCGTACAGCCCGTAGCTCGCCGGGAACGGCGGCTTGAAGCGAGGCTGGCCTTTCCTGCCCTCGAGCGATTCGAGCAGCGCCGTTTCCTCGCCGCAGATGTAGGCGCCATAGCCCGGGTGCGCGTACATCTCGAAGCTGAAGCCGGAGCCGAGGATGTTCTTGCCGAGGTAGCCGGCGGCGTAGGCTTCCCTGAGCGCCTCCTCGTACTGCTCGTACTCCGCCCAGATCTCGCCGTGGATGTAGTTGTAGCCGGCGCTCGCGCCCATGGCGTAGCCGGCGATGATCATGCCCTCGATCACCGAGTGCGGGTTGTAGCGCAGCAGATCGCGGTCCTTGCAGGTGCCCGGTTCGCCCTCGTCCGAGTTGCATACCAGGTACCTGGCGCCGGTGTGCTGCTTCGGCATGAAAGACCACTTCAGGCCCGTCGGAAAGCCGGCGCCGCCGCGCCCGCGCAGCGCCGACTTCTTCACTTCCGCGATCACCGCGTCGGGGGCGATCTTCTCGGCGACGATGCGGCGCAGTGCGGCATAGCCATCACGCTCCTCGTAATCTTTCAGGCGCCAGTTGGCGCCGTCCAGGCCGGCCATCAGGATCGCGTCGGGTCCGTAGTCGAGCATCTCAGCCCTTCTTGGACAGTTCGTCGACCAGCGCGTCGAGCTTGTCGCGGGTCATGTAATCGCACATGCGCTTGTTGTTCACCAGCACCACCGGCGCCATGGCGCAGGCCCCCATGCACTCGCCTTCCTTCAGCGTGAACCAGCCGTCGGGCGTGGTCTCGCCGAAACCGATGCCGAGTTTCTTCTTCAGGTGGTCGGCGGCCTCGAGCGAGCCCTGCAATCCGCAGGGCAGGCAGGTACAGATGGTGAGCTTGTGCGTGCCGGTGGGCGCGAGGTTGTACATGCCATAGAAGCTCGCCACCTCGTAGACTGCCACCGGCGCCATGCCGAGGACCTGCGCGACGCAATCCATCGTCTCGGTCGAGAGCCAGCCCTTCTCGTCCTGCGCGACGATGAGGGCGCTCATCACGGCCGACTGCTTCTGCCCGGTGGGATACTTGGCGACCTCGCGGTCGATTTTCTGCAGGGATGCGGGCGAGAGCATCGCGCGGTCGTTCATCGGTCGATATCTCCGAATACGATGTCCAGCGTGCCGATGATGGCGACGGCGTCGGCCAGCATGTGGCCTTTCGACAGCTCACTCATCGCCGACAGGTGCACAAAGGCCGGCGAGCGCAGCTTCATGCGGTAGGGCTTGTTCGCGCCGTCGGAGACCAGGTACACGCCGAACTCGCCTTTCGGATGCTCGATTGCCGCATAAGCCTCGCCTTCGGGCACATGCATGCCCTCGGTGAACAGCTTGAAGTGGTGGATCAGCTGCTCCATGTCGCTCTTCATCGCCTCGCGCGAGGGCGGCGCCACCTTGTGGTTGTCGACGATGACCGGACCCGGATTGGCGCGCAACCAGTTCACGCACTGCCTGACGATGCGGTTGGACTGGCGCATCTCCTCGATGCGCACCAGGTAGCGATCATAGGTGTCGCCGTTCACGCCCACCGGAACGTCGAACTCCATGCGGTCGTAGACTTCGTAGGGCTGCTTCCTGCGCAGGTCCCATTCGACGCCCGAGCCGCGCAGCATCACCCCGGAGAAGCCCAGCGCCAGGGCGCGTTCGGGCGAGACCACGCCGATGCCCACCGTGCGCTGCTTCCAGATGCGGTTCTCGGTGAGCAGCGTCTCGTAGTCGTCGACGCATTTCGGGAAGCGCGCGCTGAAATCCTCGATGAAGTCGAGCAGCGTGCCCTGGCGGTTGGCGTTCATTTGCGCAAGCACGCCAGCGCTGCGGGTGTGCTGCGCCTGGTAGTTCGGCATCGAATCCGGCAAGTCGCGGTACACCCCGCCCGGGCGGTAGTAAGCCGCGTGCATGCGCGCCCCGGAGACCGCCTCGTAGCAGTCGAACAGGTCCTCGCGCTCGCGGAAACAGTACAGGAACACCGTCATCGCCCCGAGATCGAGGGCCTGGGTGCCCAGGAACAGCAGGTGGTTCAGGATGCGCGTGATCTCGTCGAACATGACGCGGATGTATTGCGCGCGCAGCGGCACCTCGATGCCGAGCAGCTTCTCGATCGCCAGCACGTAGGCGTGCTCGTTGCACATCATGGACACGTAGTCCAGCCGGTCCAGGTAGGGCAGCGTCTGCAGGTAGGTGCGGGTCTCCGCCAGCTTTTCGGTGGCCCGGTGCAGCAGGCCGATATGCGGGTCGGCGCGCTGGATCACCTCGCCGTCGAGCTCGAGCACCAGGCGCAGCACGCCGTGCGCCGCGGGATGCTGCGGCCCGAAGTTGAGGGTGTAGTTGCGAATCTCCGGCATCGTGCTAGCCGCGGCCCTCGCCGTAGTGCTCCTCGCGCACGATGCGCGGCGTGACTTCGCGCGGTTCGATGGTCACCGGCTGATAGACCACGCGCTTCTGCTCGGGGTCGTAGCGCATCTCGACATGCCCCGAAATCGGAAAATCCTTGCGGAACGGGTGCCCGATGAAGCCGTAGTCGGTGAGGATGCGGCGCAGGTCGGGATGGCCGTCGAACACCACGCCGAAGAGATCGAACGCTTCGCGCTCGTACCAGTTCACGCTCGGCCAGATCTCGTGCAGCGACGGCAGCACGGGAAACTCGTCGTCGGCGAACATGCAGCGCACTCGCAGCCGCCAGTTGTGGGTGACGGACAGCAGGTGCACCACCACGGCGAAGCGTCCGCCCTCCCGCGCGTGGCCGCCATAGGTGGAATAGTCCACGCCGCACAGGTCCATCAGCTGCTCGAAGCGCAGCTCCGCGCTGTCGCGCAGCTTCAGGCAGGCCGCCTGGTACTCCGCGGCACGCAGTTCGACCGTCACCTCGCCGAGGCGCTCCTTGGGCGCGAGACCCGCCTGCCGCAACAGGTCGTACAGCTTTTGCAGCCTCGGCGTCATCTGGCGATCGTGCTGGTGCGCCTGATCTTGTTCTGCAGCTGCAGGATGCCGTAGAGCAGCGCCTCGGCGGTTGGCGGACAACCCGGCACGTAGATGTCGACCGGAAC
>Ga0184628_10000360_pt1 | contig 25318 bp, 22 predicted proteins | sample PLM4_5_b1_FD_133149 | JGI IMG/M metagenome (GOLD analysis project Ga0184628, IMG submission 133149) | Groundwater sediment microbial communities from an aquifer in East River, Colorado, USA - PLM4_5_b1 | ecosystem: Environmental > Terrestrial > Soil > Riparian zone | place: USA: East River... | reverse complement strand
TGTCTATCTGTTGTTGACGACGGCAGCGAGTCCACTTAGCTTAGGTTTGTTCGGTGCGGTTGAGTATTGGTTCCCTCCGGACCCTCAAAACGGCCTCCGTTTATGAGTTCACCCGCGCCAGAATTGGCGTTTTCGGGACTGGGACCTGCTGTGTCCGGGGCATCAAAACCCCGGGAAGTACCGGTGTCGGACCGGGACGTACCGGTGCCGGATCAGAGCGCCGGACTTAGGTAACGGGTGGTGTGGAGCAGCGTGACGAGCAAAACAGGCGGACAAGGACAGGTCCGTCAGGGATAATCGGGTGGTCGCCAGCCACCCGGACATTAAGGGGCTAGAGACACATGCGGATCGAACGGCGCTACACCAAGGACGGCCAGGACGCGGGCTATGCCGGGCTCAAATTCCGCCTCACCACCAGCGAGATCAAGAATCCCGACGGTTCGGTGGTGTTCAAGCTCGACAATGTCGAGGTACCGGATTTCTGGTCGCAGGTCGCCTCCGATGTGCTGGCGCAGAAATATTTCCGCAAGGCCGGCGTCCCCGCCCGCCTTAAAAAGATTGAAGAAAACACCGTCCCCTCGTTCCTGTGGCGCTCAGAAGCCGACGACGTTGCGCTTGCTCTGCTGCCGGAAAAGGAACGTCTGGTCGGAGAAACATCTTCCAAGCAGGTCTTCGACCGGCTCGCCGGCACCTGGACCTATTGGGGCTGGAAGGGCGGCTATTTCGATTCAGAGAATGACGCCCAGGCCTTCTTCGACGAGCTGCGCTACATGCTGGCGACGCAAATGTGCGCGCCGAATTCGCCGCAATGGTTCAACACCGGCCTGCACTGGGCCTATGGCATCGACGGCCCGAGCCAGGGCCACTACTACGTCGATTTCCAGACCGGCAAGCTGACCAAATCGAAATCCTCCTACGAGCATCCGCAGCCGCACGCCTGCTTCATCCAGGGCATCAGCGACGACCTGGTCAACGAAGGCGGCATTATGGATTTGTGGGTGCGCGAGGCGCGCCTGTTCAAATACGGCTCCGGCACCGGCTCGAATTTCTCGGCGCTGCGCGGCGAAGGCGAGAAACTGTCGGGCGGCGGCCGCTCGTCCGGCCTGATGAGCTTCCTCAAGATCGGCGACCGCGCGGCGGGCGCCATCAAGTCGGGCGGCACCACGCGGCGCGCCGCCAAGATGGTGATCGTCGACGTCGATCACCCCGACATCGAGACCTATATCGACTGGAAGGTGAAGGAAGAGCAGAAGGTGGCGGCCCTCGTCACCGGCTCCAGGATCAACCAGAAGCACCTCAAGGCCGTGCTCAAGGCCTGCGTCAACTGCGAGGGCTCGGGCGACGACTGCTTCTCGCCTGAGAAAAACCCGGCGCTCAAGCGCGAGATCAAGCTGGCGCGCCGGTCTTACGTGCCGGACAACTTCATCAAGCGCGTCATCCAGTTCGCCAGGCAGGGCTACAAGGACATCGACTTCCCGATCTACGACACCGATTGGGACTCGGAAGCCTATCTCACCGTCTCCGGCCAGAACTCGAACAACTCGGTGCGCGTCACCGACGGCTTCCTCAAAGCGGTCGAATCCGACGCCAAGTGGGACCTGACCTATCGCAAGAACGGCAAGATCGCCAAGACGCTCGATGCCCGCGACCTGTGGGAGAAGATCGGCTACGCCGCCTGGGCCTCGGCCGATCCGGGCCTGCAATATCACACCACGGTCAACGACTGGCACACCTGCCCGGCCTCGGGCGAAATCCGCGCCAGCAATCCGTGCTCGGAATACATGTTCCTCGACGACACCGCCTGCAATCTGGCGTCGCTGAACCTGCTGACGTTTCGCGACCAGAAGACCGGCCAGTTCCAGGTCGAGTCCTACGAGCACGCGGTGCGGCTGTGGACCGTGGTCTTGGAAATCTCGGTGCTGATGGCGCAATTCCCGAGCAAGCAGATCGCCGAGCGCTCCTACGAATTCCGCACGCTCGGCCTCGGCTACGCCAATATCGGCGGCCTCTTGATGACCTCCGGCATCCCGTATGACTCCGACGCCGGCCGCGCCATCGGCGGCGCGCTGTCGGCCATCATGACCGGCATCAGCTATGCCACCTCCGCCGAAATGGCGGAAAAGCTCGGGCCCTTCCCCGGCTACAAGAAAAACCGCGACCACATGCTGCGCGTGATCCGCAATCACCGCCGCGCCGCCTATAACGAGCGCACCGGCTACGAGAAGGTTTCGCAGCCGCCGGTGCCGCTCGACCACGCCTCCTGCCCCGAGCCGCACCTGATCGCGCATGCCAAGAAGGCCTGGGACCTCGCCCTCGATCTCGGCGAGCAGCACGGCTTTAGAAACGCACAAGCCACCGTGATCGCGCCCACCGGCACCATCGGCCTGGTGATGGATTGCGACACCACCGGCATCGAGCCCGACTTCGCGCTGGTCAAGTTCAAGAAGCTGGCCGGCGGCGGCTACTTCAAGATCATCAACCGCGCCGTGCCCGAGGCCTTGCGCACGCTCGGCTATTCGGAAAGCGACATTGCCGAGATCGAGGCTTACGCCGTCGGCCATGGCGGACTGGCGCAGGCCCCGGGTATCAACCACACCACGCTGAAGGCCAAGGGCTTCACCGACGAGGCCATCGCCAAGATCGAAAAGGCCTTGCCGACCGCCTTCGACATCAAGTTCGTGTTCAACAAGTGGAATCTCGGCGAAGACTTCTGCCGCGACGCGCTCGGCATTTCGCCGGAGAACATCGCGCTGCCGACCTTCGACCTGTTGGCCGCGATCGGCTTTTCCAAGCGCGAGATCGACGCCGCCAACATCCACGCCTGCGGCGCCATGACGGTGGAAGGCGCGCCGCATCTCAAGGCCGAGCACTATCCGGTGTTCGACTGCGCCAATCCGTGCGGCCGCACCGGCAAACGCTATCTGTCGGTGGAAAGCCACATCCGCATGATGGCGGCGGCGCAGCCGTTCATCTCCGGCGCGATCTCTAAGACCATCAACATGCCGAACGAGGCCACCGTCGACGACTGCAAGGCGGCGTATCTGTTGTCCTGGAAGCTTGCGCTGAAGGCCAACGCGCTGTACCGCGACGGCTCCAAGCTCAGCCAGCCGCTCAATTCGCAACTGATCGCGGATGACGACGACGAGGACGATGCGCAAGAATCGTCCCTTGGGGCCTTCATCGAGCGTCCCGCCGCGGCGCGCGCCGCGGGGCTGGCCGAAAAAGTCGTGGAGAAGATTGTCGAGCGCATCACGGTGCTGCGCGAGCGCGAGCGGCTGCCGACGCGGCGCAAGGGCTACACTCAGAAAGCCGTGGTCGGCGGCCACAAAGTGTATCTGCGCACCGGCGAATATGACGACGGCAGGCTCGGCGAGATCTTCGTCGACATGCACAAGGAAGGCGCGGCGCTTCGCTCCCTCCTCAACAACTTCGCCATCGCCATTTCGCTCGGCCTGCAATATGGCGTGCCGCTCGAGGAATACGTCGATGCCTTCACCTTCACCCGCTTCGAGCCGCAGGGCCCGGTGCAGGGCAACGACTCGATCAAATACGCCACCTCGATCCTCGACTACGTGTTCCGCGAGCTGGCGGTGAGCTATCTCGAGCGCTTCGACCTCGCCCATGTCGACCCGAGCGAGACCGGCTTCGACGTGCTCGGCAAGGGCGAGAACGAGGGCAAGCCGGCGCCCAACTTCGTGTCCAAGGGCCTGACGCGCTCGCGCCCCGATCGTCTGTCGGTGGTGAGCAGCGGCACGCAGCCGGCCTCGGTGACGGGCGGCAACGTCACGGCGTTCTCGGGTGCTGCGACCGCGCTCAAGGCCGAGCCGGAGGCGAAGCTGTCGCCGGCGCAACTGCTTGAGCAGCGCATCGATCCGAATGACGCCAAACTGCACGCCAAGCACGCGGCCACCGAGAAGCGCGCCGAGGCGCGCGCCAAGGGCTACGAAGGCGAGGCCTGCGGCGAATGCGGCAATTTCACGCTGGTGCGCAACGGCACCTGCATGAAGTGCGATACGTGTGGAAGCACCACCGGATGCAGCTAGGACCGATCAACCGCAACACGCTCTATCTCCTCGTCGGCGCACTCGCCGTCGTGGTCGTGGTGCTCGCCTATCAGCTCTACCAGGAGCGCAAGGAGCCGCAGGGCATGCAGATCAATGTCGGGCCGGGCGGGATAACGATTGAGAAGAAGTAAGCGGGCGGATTTGTAGCCTCTCCGGGTCATGGTCTGGCTAAAGCGCGAAGCGCATCCTCGCGCGTAAAGTCACGGCCATCCACGACTTCAAAAGGCGGCCGAAAGGCCGCCTTTCGCTTTTTAATTCCACAAGGCGAGCTACGATTGCCCGGTATTATGGCGCAAACGCCACAAGTGGGTTCACCTTGCTTAGATGGTGTTGTGTCATGAGATGCCACCCCCTGCGCATAGCTACCTTCATAGGATACGATCCTACGCGGGAGGCCTTTCAGCATGGCGCGATGGGGTTTTTGGGACTGGGTGGCGTACGTTTGCTTGGGTATTGCGGCATTTGGCCTTGCGGCTGGCGCGGCCCTCAAAGAGGACCCGATGATGCTGAGTCACTTACCTTCTTTGTTCGCAAGTCCGCGATGGGCCTACGTCCCGATCGTACTTTTCGCTCTAGGGTCAGCCATCCTGGCAATACGCTTTACAGCGCCGCTGTTGGGCCCATCCCAAGGGCCAGCGAATACACCTGCACCGGCATTGAGCAGCGCCGAAGCGCCCGCAGATCGAATATTTGTAGATACCACATCTAAGTTTCTTTTCGACTTGGTCAAAGGCCAAACACACTTCCAACGAAAAAAGATTACGGAAATTTATATGGGGAAATGGCTGAAGGTGTCTGGCCCGGTAAGCAACGTACAGGCTCTTTCAAGTGGACGCTCTGTTGTTTCAGTTGGTCTCGACGACGTTCGACAACTTTCATTGTGGTTCGATACAAAATGGTCCGAGCGGGTAGGCCTACTGATGATGGGTCAAAACGTTTCAGCAATTGGTAAAATCAATAACATTAGCGGAATCGAGATTGAGATGGAGGATTGTGAACTTTTACCGTCGTAATCGGCCCCCCCATCTGAGGCTGAAAAAACTAACTAATAGGCGTTCAAATCTCCTCCAATGCCACGCCGTCCAATTTCAGGGCGGCAAGGCCAACGCGCAGCGCTACTGACCATGCGCCCTAACGCCGCAACGGCGTGGCGGGCGATCCGGCGGCTTGACGCAAACCGACATCGACAACGGCCGTCTGATCCGCGGCGTCGGCATTGCGCCGCCCTGCCCCGCCGAGTTCGCGATCTTCCGACAGGCGCAGTCAGGATCGGGGAGCCCGCAGGGCGGACTGGAGCGTGGACTCATAAATTCGCGGCAAATGTCCGCTTTCGGAGAACATCGGACAACAGTGGATTTTCGCCCGTGATGGTTTGTCCGCTAATGACCCAAAGCGGACGTTACCGGGATGCTGTTCCTATTCAGCCCGCAGGGTCTAATTTGATGACAACGGTATCCCAGTCCGCGCATAACGCGAAGATAGATTGCTCTCAACTTGCAATGGTGTTTAGTGCTCCTATCCCCCGCCGGGGACCTTTGGGAGGATTCAATGAAAAAATGGACATTGGCGCTGGCGATCATGGTCGCCAGCAGTGCCGTCGCGTCTGCTCAACTCTATGGAACGCAACAAAACTCAGGCGGCCTATACGGCACCGGATCAAATCCGAGCAGCCACCAAGTCGATGGCTATACGCGCAACAACGGCACTTACGTCGCGCCGCACCAGCAGACCAACCCGAACAACACTCAGACGGACAACTACGGGACGAGCGGGAACGTGAATCCCTATACCGGCCAAACCGGCACTCACCGGCCGCGATATTAAGTGATGCGGACAGGACCGGTAGCAGTCGCGATACTAGGCATCGCGCTGACTGGTTGCGCGGGTCGCGACCCGCAGCCGATTGCAACCGTGCAGCCTCAAGATCAATTCTCGACCTGCACAATGATCTCGGCAGAGATTCAAGCGAACAATGTTCGAGTTAAAGAACTTGCTGAAGAGCAAGGTCTAAAGGTTGCTCAGAATGTCGCCGCGGGCGTTGTCGGCATCGTAATCTGGCCAGTCTGGTTCGCGATGGACGCGAAGGGGGCAGCTAGCAAAGACGTGGTCGCGCTACAAGCTCGTCAGCAATATCTTGCAGCGTTAGCCGTCGAGCGTTGCGCGCCTCCGAAAGTAGCGGTTCAGAATCCATCGCGACCTCCGCGCCAAAGCGCCAAGTCTCGCACTCCGGCTCCAGCGGCATCGCCTGAATAAGGCCGCCTGAGTTGGCGGCCTCTTTCGTTTCAAACCCGATCCGTTAACGCCGCAACGGCGTGGCGGGCGATCCGGCGGCCGCGCCGCATTCGCTTGAGGCAACGCCCGACTGCGCTACACTCCGCCCGCCATGGCGCACTCAAAATCCATCCGTCAGCTGCTCCAGGAAGACTGCGAAGCCGCGAAATTTGCGGCCAATGTCCGCTTTTGGGCAACTGCAAACAACAGTGGATTTTCGCTAGTGATAGTTTGTCCGCCAATGACCCAAAGCGGACATAATTTTATTTCATAAAATATTTCGCAATTGGCCTCGCGTTTCCATCTTGAGCATCATGCGAACAGAGCTAGGGATTGCGTTCATCAGCGTATGTTGGCTGACGACAGCGATGGCGAACGAGATTCGCATTAATCAAGCTCATATCGATGATGACGGGATGCTTGTTGTGCGCGGCGAAATATTAGCTACCCCGAAATTGCAAATTGTGACCCTCAACCGCAGATTTACAACGCGCAGCAGCAAGGATGGCGAATTCAGCTTTAAGATTCGCCGTACTCCATTCTTGTGTAGGTTTTTGGTGCAGGCAAAAGAATTGAGCCAAGCGGGCAAGGTGGACAATTGTCAGATGAACGATATGAGGCTGCTGCCCGACCGTCCTCGATAACTTAGGCAACTTGAGCTTAAGGAGGCGCTAAATGGTTCGGTCGCGAATGACCCAAACGAGACATGGCATTTTTTTGCCATAAGAAAAATATCCAGTTATATTTGATCGGCTTGAGGATGGAACGCGAGGGGGCCATGTCAGCAACAATCCGAATAATTGCAGGAGCTATCGCGCTTGCGGCCATATCGGACATCGGCTGCACGGCCGCGCACGCGCAAACCGCTCAACAGATGAACTGGTGCAACGGCAAGGACGGCGCCACCCCCGACTTGGAGATTAGCGGCTGCACGGCGGCAATCCAGTCGGGACGGGTAGTAGGCACTGATCTGGTCATCGTCTTCAACAATCGGGGCATCGCGTACAACGCCAAGGGCAATACTGACAGCGCTATCGCGGACTTCAATCAGGCGATCAGGCTCAATCCGCAATACGCCAATGCGTTCTTCAACCGCGGGCGTGTTCACCGGGCCAATGGCGACCACGACCGCGCTATTGCCGACTACAGCGAGGCAATCAGGCTCAATCCACAATTTGCGGTAGCTTTTTTCGGCCGCGGAATTGCGCACAACGCCAAGGGCAATACTGACAGTGCTATCGCGGACTTCAATCAGGGGATCAGGCTTGATCCGCAATCTGCCAGTGCATACCTCAATCGCGGCACCGTGTACTATGCCAAGGCCGACTACGGCCGCGCTATTGCCGACTACAGCGAGGCAATCAGGCTCAATCCGCGATATGCGTCTGCATTCTACAATCGTGGCCTCGCAAAACAAAAGAATGGCGATACCACCGGTGGCGACGCCGACATCGCAAAAGCAAGGCAGCTACAGCCGGGAATCGGACAGTAACGCGGCAATGTGGCGCGGCAGACTAAGGCCATCGACAATAATTATTTTTGACAATCCCGCTCTTGTATATCGTCATCGATCCTTTCAAGAACACAATCAGGAAAGCGGTAGCCGATGCTTCGCAAATACAACAGCCTTGCTTTGAATGCTTCAAGACTCGAATCCTCAAACGACTCTCCAGCATGTGGGAGATCAATGCTGTGCCGTATATGTGTGATAAAGTTATCGCCAGTGGCGTAGCTGTCGCCAGTGCCAGTGCCATAGCAGTACAAATCGCATTGATCCTTTCTATCTCTCGTCTCCCAGCGGCAATAGCTCATCGTTGTTCTCTTATCGAATTCAGCGTGGCCAGACCGCGCTAGAAGCGGCGCAAAATTGCACCCTTTCGCGGCAACCTAATGGCACGGCGGTTTGCGGTGCATTGTCGCCTTTTGGCACTTAGCGGACATTCGCGGCATCGCAACATTTTGTCTGCAATTGGAGCAACAGCGGACAAACGTAGATTTTGGCCCGCGATGGTTTGTCCGCTCATGACCCGAAGCGGACGTCAGAAAGGGTACCACCGATATATCGCTCGACTCCCACCTCATAAGGGCGCACTGGTTGCAGCGCGGTTCGGTCGCTATACCGGAGTATCGCTAAACGCCTCAGCGAGCTTTGTCACAGCCGGAATAGGCAGCGTGACGTTGCCGCGCTCGGCTCGCATGTGGAGGTGAAAATGTTTTCTGCTGCAACACGTTTCGTCATGGCTATCGGCATTACCACGGCAGCGGCGCTCAGCGGCGCGACAGCACAGCCGTCGGCCAAGCCTGAAGCCGGCGGCGACCTCGCCACGCTCAACTCGGTCTTTTGGAGTGAATATAAGGCCGTCAATGACAGTGCCGATTTTACTGCGTTGAAGAAGGCCGCGGGCTCCACCAACAAGGTCAATGCCGCAATCGCGGAAGGCCGGAAGACGAGCAGCCAAAGCATCGTCAATGTCGCGGTCGACCAGCCCGCAGAAGTGGCAAAGTTGCTGACTGGTATCGCGGCGTCGCCGACCGGCAGCGCAAACCAAACGGCAGTCGCCACCGTGCTCGCGATGCGCACGACCGCGAAGGCGCGCGCGGCGGCCGCGCCGCTGGTCGCGCCGGCTGCCAAGGCACAAGTCGCGGCGATGACGGCAAATTTGTCGACCGGGATCGCAGGCCTGCCTGGCATTTATCTCGGCGACAATGCAGCGGCGAACGGCGGCGCGCGAGCGGCGATACCCACCGGCTATTCGCGCGTTGCGGGCGGATCGATGGGATGCCGGCCGCGTTGATGGGTAAGGACAGAGAAATGAGCCTCAATCGAAGACAGATTTTGAAGCACGGCGCCGTCGGCGCCACGGTTGTGGGCTGTGGCGGCTTGTTCGATCGGGCGTCGGCCGCTGTGGCGCTTCCGAAGCCGCCGCTGCTCGGCAACACGACGGCACCCAAGCGACTGGTGATTTGGGGCAGCTATACGTGTCCGTTCACCGCGAAATTGTGCAGCATTTTGTACAACATTCTGCGCGACATGCCGGACGCGGCGAGCGTGGAATGGCACCATTTCCCGACGCATCCGCCCGACCCCGCGCTGCATGTGGCGGGTCTCGGGTTCACGGGAAATCATTTTTGGGGCTTCACCTTCAAGGTATTGGGCGCTGTTTTTGCTGCCGGTGGAAAATTTGACGGACTGACGAATGAAAAACTGATCGAGTACGCCAAGGCCGAAGGCGGGTCGGAAGAAACACTGAAAGCCGCCTATGCGGACAAGGCGAAATGGGCGGCGGTCAAAGAAGACCTGCTGGCGGGGCAATTGCTCGGGGTCACGCTCACGCCCGGGCTGTTCTACAATGGCTATTTCATGACGCCGGAAGGCTTGCCGCTCAATACCGACGCCTTCGACAAATCGTTGCGCGCGATGTTGAAGACTGCGTGACTGGGTTACCGAACCGCCGTCTCTGCTCGCGCGCGCCGACCAGGTGATCGAATAGAGATACTGTTTGCTGCGGTGCGTCGGTCGTTAATGGCACTTAGCGGACATTGGCGGCACCGCAACAATTTGTCCGCTATTGGAGTAACGCGGATATTGACCAACCGCCACGCCGCACGACCGCCCCGGCTAATGTGTCGGCGCCCGCATTCGCTTGAGGCAACGCCCGACCGCGCTACACTCGGCCTGTCATGGCGCACTCAAAATCCATCCGTCAGCTTGAGCAGGAAGAGCGCGAAGCCGCGGAAGCCGAGAAACGCCGTCTCGCGCCGCACGGGAGCGGCGCGCCAGGGCTCTTGGCGAACTGTTGGACGGGCATTTCGGGTTGGCGTTAGCTGCTGCTGGTGGGCGTGTCCGATGACGCGTTTTCATGTAGCCCGCGGGCAAACTCGCTCACCAACTTTCCGAATGGGTCCGCGGCAAGATCGGGATTGCTGGCGATTTGATCGCGCGCTGCGCGGGCCGGCGGGATATGCGTTGCGGTGCTAGGAATGTGCGGCGCCGCGGCGGCGTTGACGCTCATGGTGATCTCCTCAGGTAGGGATGCGCTGCCAGAGGCACAGCAAATGCCATGCCAGTGTTGAGCCCGCGACTAGCGAGACGAAAATGGCTAGGAAGCGCTGATCACGGCAGATTTTCCCAACCCGAGTGGGAAATTCTTGCCTGGCCTGTGGCAAACTCGTCCTGCTGTCGCTCTACGATCAACTTGGCAAGGGTCTTACATTGTTGCGTCTTGGGACCGCATGCGCCGGACGTTTCGGAGATAATGCGCCCGCGTTTGTCCGCTATTGGAGTGACGGCGGATATTGACCACCCGCCACGCCGCGCGACCGCCCCGGCTAATGTGTCGGCGCACGCATTCACTTGAGGCGACACCCGACTGCGCTACACTCCGCCGGCCATGGCGCACTCAAAATCCACCCGTCAGCTTCTCCAGGAAGAGCGTGAAGCCGCGGCAGCCGAGAAACGCCGTCTCGCCATGCGCCGCCCTGCCCCGCCGAGTTCGCGATCTTCCGGCAGACGCATTCAGGACCGGCGAACCGCTGGGCGGACCGGGGCGTGGACTCATAAATTCGCGGCCAATGTCCACTTTTGGGCAACTGCAAACAACAGTGGATTTTCGCTAGTGATAGTTTGTCCGCCAATGACCCAAAGCGGACTCCGGCGGTTCAGTTAACGACGCGCGGGGCTTCGAGCCCGGGTGTCCAGCTAGGATCGTATGCTTTAGGATCAAGATGCTCGCGCTTGATCTGCATGCCAGCCGCTTTGCGGCCAAGTTCGTAGAGCGCTGCCATGTTCGACGGCTGGTCCATCTGGCGTAACCGTTCAATGGCCGCGGGTGCCATGCGCTCCAGCAGATTGTCCGCCAGCCATTTTTGTTCGAGTTTCAGGTCGTAGCGCAGAAAGCGGAACAGTTGTCCGGTCGGAGGCGTCAACCGGCCGAGGTCCCCCAACTCCGAATTGATCGGCCAAGCGACAGGTGACTGACCGAAATAGGTCATCAGGGTTAGAACAAGCTGTTCGCTTTCGGAAATCATCGCGGCGAGTGACCTGAGCGCAAGGCCAAGCGCGCTCAATCGCATCGTATCGATGGAGTTCAACGTTGCGCGGAACGATCCAGTGCCGATGGATACGATCGTCAGATTGCCGGGACCGAGCTTCCAGTTCAGCCCATAGCTGGGCAGCAACGCGGCCATCAGCAGCATGAGCGAGGGATTGTTGTGCGGCGTCAGACCGCCGTCGATGAACAAGCCGCGCGGTTGGCCTGCCACAATCTCGATCAACTCGGGATCGAAGAAAGCCGGGGCCGCCGTGCTGGCGCGGACAAGGTTCGCAATCGGCAAATGCCGGTTGCCGATAAAGGCGCGGTCAGGCGGCGTCTCCCAATAGATCGAGTGCGGATTGTTCATCACCATCCATGCGCTGCCGGTGTCCATCCGCTTTAGCAAGATGCAAAGGCCTGTTTGCAGATCAGCACTATCGAGCGTGCGGTTGCCAATGATGCTGGCCAATTCACGCATGAGGTTGCGAGAATCGAATTTCGCATGCCAGCCGAGTAATCGAAAATAGGAGCGCTTGAAAATGCGCGGGGCAATCTGCCGGTAGAAATCATGGATTTCGGACGCGCGGTAGCCGAGCGCCAATGCGACTGCAATGATCGAACCGGTCGACGTACCACCGATCAGGTCGAACCATTCGGCAAGACGCACCTGACGTCCTTCGATTTCCGCGATCTGCGCTTCCAGTTGCTCAAGAAACGCGATCGTTGCCGCGCCGCGAACGCCCCCGCCGTCCAGAGACAGAATGCGTTTTGGGCCGGCTGCGAACAGGTGTTCGTCGCGCGTTTTCACCAGTCTGGTACTTGCGCCCGACCGAGCGATCCGGTCAGCGGGGGCGATTGCGCCGACAACCAATCTTGCGATCTCCGCCCTTGTCGCAGCCGTGGAATTCGTCCCCGGCGACGCGTCGTCGCCAATCAGCGTGGGAGGCTGATCGCAATCGCTTCGAATCCAGATCACCGGTATCGCGGCTTTGATCGCGAATGCGATAATCGCCTTGGTGCCCCCCAATCCAGCTTCCGGCTTTCCGTCCCATACCGCAACTAACAGGTCGCACTCGCGCAGGATGAATCGCCCCGCCTTTTCGTAAGCAGCCGACGGATCACCATCCTCGTCCAATTCCACGATGGTTTGCGTTTGCGCCAGCGCGGCATCGAATTCGGCCGTGCGATCGACGCCGCCGGTTGCATGCGCCGGAGTAAAATCCTTCCGGTATCGCGCTTTTGGAAAGGGTAGCACCGCTTCCACCCACCATGTTTTCGGCCGGACGTAGACAGCGATCTGATCGGCGCCTTCCGCCAGACTGGACAGAAGCCGCACGGGCCGTGCCACTTCGCCGGTGCGGGTACAGGCGGCATCGATATCGGCAAAAACAAACGAAAGCTGCTGCCGGATGCGCGAGATCTCTAGGTCAGGAATCTTGTTCAGCCGGTGTCCGGTGATTCCGACGACGAACGCTCGCATGTCACGATGCCCCGGCCGCGCGAACGCTCAATTATACGCTGAATGACCCGTCCGGCAAAACGCCGAACCCCTTTCTCAGCGCGGTCCGCCATCATCTTGCTTTTCGAAAGAAACTCCTAAAGGATCATGATTGACTGTTGGCGATGAGCTTTTGATAACGGGCTCGTTCTTGATGATCATGAATTTCGACGTCTTTATCAGTTACGCCAGCAAAGACAAGCCGATCGCTGATGCGACCTGCGCCGCCTTGGAAGCGGCGCAGATTCGCTGCTGGATTGCGCCCCGGGACATTCTCCCGGGTGCGGATTGGAGCGCCTCCATCATCGAGGCACTCGATCAGTGCAATGCGATGGTGCTGATCTTTTCTGCCAAGGCGAACGACTCGCCGCAGATCCGGAATGAAGTAGCGCACGCTGTGCAACGCGGCGTCCCGGTCATCCCGGTGCGGATCGAGGACATTCCGCCAGCGAAATCCTTGGCCTATTTCATCGGAGCGGTGCACTGGCTAGACGCGGTGACACCGCCGATCGAAACTCACCTGAAGCGTCTCGCCGAAAATGTCAAAGCGATTCTCCAGCTCGCAGCGACATCCGGGACGGCCGCCTCACCAAGCAGCGACGCAAAGAAGCTGCCGTCCGATCCTAACAAGACGGAACACATGGCGGCTCCTACCGCCTCAATGCCAAAGGAATTGTTCCGCCGATCGAAACTTGTCATAGCCGTTGGCCTTGGCGCGGTCGCCATTGTGGCGATCGGGGTCTTCCCTTATGTCCGCCCCGCTCTCGATTGGTGGTTCGGGGCAGGACCTGCTCCGGTCGCCGCCGTGCGGCCTGCGCCGACGCAATCCGTCCCGGCATCGGCCGCGCCATCCCTCACTGATCAGATGCTCGCTCGATACGCGATCACGGCGCCGGGCCTTTCATACCAGGTGCGCCAAACCAATGCGCAGGACTACGAGAAAGAAAAAGCCCACAAGGCCCAAGCCGTTTCGCTGTCTCCGCCGGGTTTGTGGCGATCCGGGTCCAGAGAGACCGCCGAAGTAGCAGAAGAAGCCGCGCTCGAAAACTGTCAAATCTACCACGGCAATCCATGCATTCTGGTGGCCGTTAACGAGAAGCTCGTTCCCATTGCGCCGAACGGAGAATGGCCACGACGCGACATGTCGCGCGTGCGATATGCTGGCAATTTTGATCCGAATCAGATGCCCGCCGTCGCCCATCTGCGGCAGCGCAGAGACATTGCCGGATATGCGGCTGCCCCCGGGCCTAAGGCCATTGCCTATGGTCCGCCATCGCGCGTCATGATCGAAATCGGCGCGCCGAGCCAGCGCGAGGCGGAAACGCGCGTGCTTGATGCTTGTAACGAGGACCTTCGTCGTAACGGGCTTCCGGGCGGATGTTTCCTCTACGCTGTTGGCAATCAGGTTGTCTTGCCACAACGGCTGCGTAAGCCGATGCCCTGAACCGCGCCGCGGGCGACTCGATCACTTGGTCCGGAGCATGTGCCAACGGCTTCGCGCAGGGTCGTGGCATCGTGCAGCGGTCTATAGACGGCAAACCCTATGAACGAAACGAAGGCGACTTCCGCGGCGGCAAGCTAAATGGCCGTGGCATCATCGTCGCACTCGCTGGGCAACGACCAATGCCGCCGCCAAGCAGTGCGGTTTGCAGTAACAATTCTACTGTCTCAACTCGCCGAAGGCTCGATGTCGGTTAATGGCACTTAGCGGACAATCCAGTTGCGCCCAGCGCAATCCGCGATCATCTGATCATCGCCACGCCTTTGGCGTGTGCGCCGGGCACGTTTGCTGCCGGAGGTAAAGGCGGCATTCGCCGCGGATTGCGGCATGTCCGTTAATGATCAAAAGCGGACATCAAACAGTCTTGAACGATTCAGTCCCTGGGGCGTTCCCCCTACCGGACATCCAGTCCCCCAATGGAGCTGACAATGAAGAACGCGATCATAATCGCCGGAATTTTTGCTGTGGCGGTGACATTTGCACCGCTGCAGGCATCGGCTCGCAACGGCGGCGGCAATGGCGGCGGCAACGGCGCATCCCACGGCAGCGATATGCGCGGACTTGATCGCGCCGATCAAGCCGCCGGCGTTCACGGTGCCAAAGGCCGCGCTGTAGCGCGCAATCACGGCGCCAACGCCAACGCTTTTTGCCCTCCCGGTCAGCGCAAGAAGGCCGGGCTGGGAAGCCGTTTTCAGTGCTGACGATGTAACTCCCGGACCTCATTCAAACGCGTGAATACCTCAGTAACAGCAAAGGACACTTCGATGAAAAAGTTGCTTGTAATCGGCGCGCTCGCCATCGCCAGCGTCGCCTTCTCGGCATCCGCGAATGCGCAGGGCGTCTATCTAGGTTTCGGCAATGGGCCGGGTTATTACGGCGGCCAAGGTGGCTACAATGGGGGCTATCGCTCCTATAGCCGCAGCTATTCCTATGGCGACGCCTACGCGCAGGACTATCGTCAGTGCCGCGTCGTCAGAATAAAGCAGGGCCATCATTACCGCAGCGTTCGCCGCTGCTGGTAGCAAACGACTGACGCATTAACGGCGTGGCCAGCGATCCGGCGGCCACGCCGCATGCCGTTGAGGCAACGCCCGGCTGCGCTACACTCGGCCCGTCATGGCGCACTCAAAATCCACCCGTCAGCTGCTCCAGGAAGAGCAAGAAGCCGCGGAAGCCGAGCAATGCCGTCTCGCCATGCGCCGCCCTGCCCCGCCGAGTTCGCGATCTTCCAGCAGACCTAGTCAGGACCGGCGAGCCCGCAGGGCGGACTGGGGCGTGGACTCATCAATTTGCGGCCAATGTCCGCTTTTGGGCAACAGCGAACCACAATGGATTTTCGCCCGTGATGGTTTGTCCGCTAATGACCCAACAGCGACATTTGCGTGACCGCACAAACAAAAACCCCGGGCGATTGCCCCGGGGCAGTTGGTTCACAGATGAATTTTGATTAGCGCTTGGCGACGACGCCTTTGCCCTAATTGAGCTTGAAGTTGAGGCCGATGCGAACCATATCGAAGCGCGCCGCGCTGTAGCTCGCAATCATCGTGGCCACCCCTGGTGGCTGCGTAGCCGGAATAAATAGGGTGCGGCCTCCGAGGTCGACGTGGAGGTACTCGACCTTGAGGCTCGCATTCATCGTGGCGCTGCGCCAGAAGGCCCGTTCCGCGCCGACGCCCGCCGCCCACCCCGTCTGCGTGTGACGTTCGGTCTCCAGGAAACACGCGGAACTATTGGCGCAGTTGAAAGTACCCCCCGCGCTCGTATTGCCCGGTGGGGCAAAGGTGCTCGACACGTTTGCGGTGCGCTCGACCTGACCGTAGGCAAAGCCACCAGTCGCGTACAGAAGCAGGTTGTCGGTTGGCAGAAATCCGACGCGAGCCCGCATGGTTCCGAACCATCGGATATTCGTGCCGGCAGTGGTCGACCAATCTGGAAGCCCAAAGAACGGATCGCTGAATACCGTCCTTATCGTGCCGTTTGCGCTGCCTTTGATGGAGGCCGCCTGCAGGTCCGTTTCCACACCCACGAGCCAGTTCGATTGCAGCTGATAATTGTAGCCGGCCTGAAATCCGCCAAATCCGCCGGAACCCGAAAACGAGATAGTACTGCTTTGCGCTGTCGCGGGGGGAAACGCGGGGAAGGTGAATAGGTTGCCCGTGCCACTACCGGGGAAAATCTCCGCGGTCTCGTTGTTCAGCCATCCGTAGCCGGCATTCCCGCCAATATACCAGCCGCTCCAATTATAGGATGGCGCGACAACAGCTGGCGTATAAGCCGGCGCTTTGACCGGAAGATCAGCAGCCATCGCAGGCGCTGCAAGGATCGCAGCCGCTGCGGCAACAATGATCAGTGATTTCTTCATGTGAACCACAACCTGTTCGGCTGCGGAGGTCCGCGCGCCCGAGCAATTAGGATCTTATGTACTTACGGCGAGAGATTACCTTACCTGACCTGCCTTTGGCTGTGCCTTATTGGCAACATAGACGGTCAAAATTCGCGGTGTCCACGACAGGCCATTGCCGAGAAATAGGACTTTTCTCTGCGCTACCTTGCCGTACTTTCCGTGCTTCCTAATGTCTGGAATTGGCCCTTAGCGGACATGGCTTGGACAGACCCCGATGTCCGCTTATGACCCATAACGGCCATAGCGCGCTGAGTATCGCGGCACGAAATTTATCGAATATCCCTTCAGGCGTTCAGTCGATCTTCAGCCCGAGCGCTTTGACGACCGGCGTCCAGAGAGCAACATCGGCCGCGAGGGATTGTCGGAATTTTTCGGGGTTTGAGTCGAGAGTGGGCTCCATACCCGTGTCGATCAACATCTTCTGGTAGCGGGGATCAGCGACCGCCGTACGCGTCGCCTGCGCAATCTGTTCAATAATAGCAATCGGAGTCCCGGCCGGCGCTAGCAGCCCAATGGAGCCTGTTACGGTCATGCCAGGAAAGCCTAGCTCTGCCGCAGTCGGAAGCTCAGGCGCAGCCGTGAGACGCTTGGGGCTCGTCACGGCAAGAACCCGCATCTTGCCGGCTCGATGGAGCTCGAGCACTTGCCCGGTCACGCCCACTATCCCCATCGGAACTTGTCCACTGACCAGATCCGCGATCGCTGGTCCCGTGCCACGATAGGGCACCTGCGCGATCTCAGGTGTTCCCGTGAGCGATTTGAATAACTCGCCGGTTAGATGTTGGATCGTGCCGACACCAGCGTGACCGTAGGAAAGCTTGCCGGTATTGGTTTTCGCATAAAGAATTAGATCCTTTAGCGTCTGGACCGGCACCGCAGGATGAACGGCGATACCGAGAAAATAGGCGGCCACGCTCACGATCGCGTCCAAGTCTTTGACCGGATCATAGAGTGGACGGCTCTTGAGCAGGGCCTCATTGACATGCGTCTGGGTGCCGCCGAGCAAGATCGTGTAGCCATCAGGCCGGGCCCGTGCGACGGCGGAAGCACCAAGCGAAGCGCCAGCACCACCAATGTTTTCAACCACCACCGTACCGAGCAGGGGCTTCATCTTATCCGCCCATGGGCGACCGACAGCGTCGAACGCACCACCGGGCGGGAACGGAACCACGAGGCGGACTGGCCGCTCCGGATAAGTCTGCGCCCAAGCAAAGTGCGACACCGCTGGCAGCACGGCGGCACCCGCTACCAGACGAAAGAATTGTCTACGGTAAAGGTTCATCGCAGCCCCTCTGTATTGATTGTGGCAACTCTAGCAAATTTTGCTTGCGATTTGTCGGAGTTGGCGAAAAGGATGTCTGCTTTTTTTGCGTCGCAACGAGGGACGCAAATGGCACTTCGCGGACAATCCAGTTGCGCCCGCGTTTGTCCGCTATTGGAGCAAAGCGGACAAAGTCGGGTTTTGGCGGGTGGGTGTTTTGTCCGCTAATGACCCATGGCGGACGCTGATTTAATAGCCTGTAAGTTGCTGGAACGATCTACTCAATCGAGCGTTTTATAGGCAGCCCAGGGAGGCTGATCCCATGATCGAGCACAAGAGTCAGATTTTGAATGACCACGAGAGCCGGATTTTGGCATGGGGCCTGACGCTAGGCATCTGCCTAATCCTGATTGGAGCAGCCGTTTCACATTACTCGCCGGTATGAAAAACCCATATTGCGAGCATCAGATGAGCGACCGCATCCACACTATTCTAGCTTCCATCGCCATGGCTGCGATGTATGGAATTATGACCTACACGGCCTTTTTTAATTGAACGATATGGGCCGCCTCAGTTGGCGGCCTCCCACAAGCGCGATGTCGGCTATTGGCACTTAACAGACAAACCTACCGCGCCGGTTTTTGTCGCCTATTGGAACAACAACGGACAAAGAGCGGCCCGGAGGCTGAATTGCTAGGCCGCGATTGACCCAACCCGGACGTTACTTCCGTTTATTGCGATGTCCATTTTTTCCCCAAAGCGGAGATGCCGCGTCTTACCGCCACCAGCCCGGTTGTACTGGACGATAGTACTGGCCGCCGCGCGGGCCCGGATTTCCAGCTGAGGAGTTCGAATTGCGCCGGAAGCCAAAGCTGAAGAGGTCGTCGCCCCAGACGCTGTCGCCCGCAACGCGGATGTCGGCCGTGGGCTCGCGCGTTATAAAGCCGCCTTGGGGCTGATTGCTCAGCACCGCGACAAACTCGGTGCGGTAGTTGGTCTCTTTGCTCAGCGGCTCGTCCGAGACGATGATCGAGGATCGCGGCACTGCAGTCGGCGCGATGCGATCGAGCAAATCCTGCGGGATGGTGATGCGGTCGAGCGCGTTCTTGGCGTCGTCGCCCTCGTCGATGGTGACCGCGGTCCAGCGCAGGCCGGCCTCGTTGCGCGCCATCGCCGTGAACACATGCGTGCCGATCGGCCTGTCGGGATTGCGGATCGTGACGGGGACCTCAATGGTCGCATCGAACACCTCGCCCCCGTCCGGCCACCGCTTATGCGTGTTGCGCCGCACGTAAAGCTTCTGCGTTGCGCGGCTGATGTAGACCGAGACCGGCTCGAGCGCGAGCTTGCCCTCGGTTGCTGCCTTGGCGGTTGCGGCCTTCCGGGTTGCGGCCGCCTTGGCGGCGTCCTTTGCGGCGGCGGCGGCGTCGAGTTTGGACTTCGCGTCGGCCCTGGCGGTGTCGAGCTGCGTACCCAGTTCCACGGCCTTGGCGGCGGCCTTCTGCTTCCGGTCCTCGGCCTGCGCCTTGGCTTGGTCCGTCTTCGCGGCGGCGAGCGCCTTGTCGGCGGACGCGAGCGCGGCGTCGGCGCTCTTCTTGAGCGATTCCAGCTTGCGCAGCGACGCCGTGAGCAATGCTGTCTCGCGCCCTGTTGTCGCGATGGCCTTCTTCGCCGTGTCGGCTGCCGTGGCGGCCTCCGCGGCCTCGCGGACGAGCGTCTCGGCACGCACCGGAGCGGCCGCGATGGCCTCCGCCTTCGGCACGAATAGCGCGGCGTGGGAAAACTCGACCGGGACCGGGTCGTTCGGCGCGATGATCACCCGCATCCCGATCCGCGTCTTGTCAAACAGCTTCTCGGCAAAGCCGTAGGGCATCCTTATGCAACCGTGCGAGGCCGCATATCCGGGCAGCGGCCCGCCGTGCAGCGCGATGCCGTTCCAGGTGATGCGCTGCATGTTCGGCATCCAGGCATCGTCATACATGTTCGAACGGTGGTCTTTTTCCCTGTCGATGACGGCAAAGACGCCCGCTGGCGTCTCGCGGTCCTTGGTGCCGGTCGACACCGGGGCGCGCATGATCCAGCCCTCGGCGTCGTAGAAGGTGACCTGCTGGGTCTTGATCGACACGATCGCCATTATCGGCTCGCCCGCAGCGCGCGGCGCCGTCGCCTCTTTGATTTGCGCGGGGCGCGCCTGTCCGGATGCGGCGTCGGGGCTCAATGCCGTCAATGCGGCCATCGCCGCGAGCGTCACAATGGCGGCAGGTCCCCAACGGCCTATCGCCACGGTGGATTGCGCCGTCGTCAATCGATTGATCATGCCATGCCCGTTGGAATGCCTGTCCGCGTTTGCGTCGAATCGAATATCAGATCGCGATTTCCGGATCACTAACAGCCGCCACCATCTACGCCGCCAATTCGCACGTAGTGCCGCCGATTGGAAGTCCCTGCATCACCCGCAGCAAGCTCGTTCAGGGACTTCCAATCGATAAGCGGCACTAGAATCAAACACTTGCTAGTGCCTCTTTGCTTCCGAAGTTCGCGTCAGAGGTTGCTGCGATGTATCACGAACTTCGGAAGCGGGGCACTAGGGACTATCGGCACGTTTCGGTGGCGATTCTCTCATATACGACAGCTCACGTAGGAGGAAGGGTGGCTCGCGGCTAAAATTGGCACTTAGCGGACAATCCAGTTGCGCCCGCGTTTGTCCGCTATTGGAGTGACAGCGGACATTGACCGGCACTGACACTGAATGGCTCGGTCGCCAATGACTCATTACGGACATCGCGAGCCGCTGAACGACCCCTTCCAGTAAGCTAGTTTAAGTGGGTACGATGCTGTGTCTTGAGCCTTGGGGGCTACTTGGGGGCTACATGAGACGGCGCGCGTTTTTCAGGCTTCTCGGCGGCGCGGCGGTAGCGTGGCCGCTTGCTGCCATTGCGCAAAGCCAAACTTTCCCAATTGGGCCTCCGGCAAATCCTGCAGCCAAGCTACGCGCGCAGGAAAAAGCGGCTGCAGAGAGGCGGTTGAGAGAGAAAGAAAAGAGGGAGGAGTGCAAAAAACGAGCAGTGACCGAAAGGATTGCGTCTCACGAGCGAAAATCCTTCATGTCTTCATGCGAAAAGAAATAGCCTGCGAAGCGAAAAGTGGGTGGCTCGGAGCGGTGTCTCCTGATGGCACTTAGCGGACATTTTGACCGCGCCCGAGAATGTCCACTATCGGGGGTTAATGCAGACATCGCGCGAACGTGTCGCCATGACCAAGTCTGAGCCTTTTCAGACATTCCGTATCAGCATTTAAACGCTGGGGCGCGATTTCAGCTTGAGACTTTTGGATGTTTTTGAGGCTTAGGCTCGGTCCAGCGCACTGCAAGAAGCCAACCTAACCAGAACACTGCGAAAAACAGTGACAGCGAAACTGGTAAACTCGCCGACGGATAAACTCGATCCAAATACAGACCGAGTATGATTACGAACGATTCGCCAACCAAGACAATCAGACCATAAACAATTAGGATCCACATAGGCGCTGTTCCTTGTTGGTAAAGTTTGTAGGCCGAATAAGTTCATCGCGATGTAAATTGGGTATAAAATGCATAGCCCGCCGGCCAGACGGGTGTCCGTCACCGGGGTTAGAATGGACTAAAGTCGGACATCGCCAAATGTCCGTTAATGGCACTTAGCGGACAATCCAGTTGCGCCCGCGTTTGTCCGCTATTGAAGTAACAGCGGACATTGACCGACCGCCAATCGGCTTTGATTTATGAGTACACGCCCTAGCCAACGGGCTAGCACCCGATGACAGGCTCCGCGTCATCCGGCAATCTCTCGCGTGAGACATGGCGCGATACGCTTCGCTATGGCGTCCTGCGAGCTTCATTTAGGCTTCGCCGAGCCGCCCGCGATCATGGCCAGCATTTCCTTCACGTCGACCGCATGCCCGCCATTGGGCGCCAGCTCGAGATATTTTCGCAAAGCCTGCAACCCCACCGGCATTGACCTGCCGCCCGGCCGGCATAAATTCCCGTCCGTCAAAGCGGCCATGCACCGAAAGCCGCCTACCCTTGGGAGGCCCTGCCATGGCCCGCGCCAAAGTGTCTGCGGAACGATTGCGCATATTCTCCGACGCCGTGTTCGCCGTGCTGATCACGGTGCTGGTTCTGGAACTGCATCCGCCGCACCAATACACCTTACAGGCACTGCTGCAGCTCTGGCCGACATGGCTGAGCTACGCCCTGAGCTATCTTTTCGTCGCCGTGGTCTGGATCAATCACCATCATCTCATGCGCTATGCGAGCGAAGCGACGCCGCGTCTGATCTGGATCAATTTCGCGTTTCTGTTTTCCGTGTCGCTGTTCCCGCTAGCCACCGCTTGGATGGCGGCGAGCGAATTGGCGCCGCAGCCGGTGGCCTTCTATGCGGCGGTCTCCTTCCTGGTCAACGCGGCCTACATATTTCTGGTCAGGGAGCTCATCGGCCGCACCCGGCATAAAGACATCACGCCGCGGACGCGCAAGATCATGCGCGTGCGGTCCATCGCGACCCTCGGCCTGTTCGCGGTGGCAACGATCGTCGCGCTGATCTATCCGCTGGCCGCGCTGGGCATTTGCTGTATTTGCCTGATCGTTTATCTCAAGCCCGACGCCGAAATTTGACGCGCGCTAGCGCCGCAACGGCGTAGCGGGCGACCCGGCGGCTTGACGCAAACCGACATCGACAACGGCCGTCTGATCCGCGGCATCGGCATGTCACCGCCCTGCCCCGCCGAGTTCGCGATCTTCCGGCAAGCGTCATCCGCCGATCGTTCGCGCGGGCCGGCACAATGCGCTACGCTAGGGCGCGCGACGCGCTCCCTCTCGTCGAAAGGCCTTCAATGCCGCGGATCTTGTCGGGCGCGCTCGCCGTTGCGCTGACCCTGCTGCTGGCGACGGCGGCAGCGCCCGCGCCCGCCTACCAGGACGCCGCGCCCGCGCCCAAGAACACACCCAAGAACACACCCAAGAACGTGCCCAAGAAGAAGCACCATGTCACGCGGCACTGGCACGGCTACGGCTTCCTGCCCGGCTACCGCCCGCCCGAGATGATCGAGCGCGAGCGGGCCGAGCACTACTGGCAGAGCGGCCCGCATTATTACGGCCCGGCCTGGCCCGGCTTCTACCGCGGGCGCTGGAACGGCGGCGGTTTCGGCCCCTGCTACACGTCAACGCCGATCGGCTACATGTGGAATTGCGGGCGCTGACCGCGCCGCCACGCGGTCTCACAATTCTTTGAAGACGATGATGGCCGGCAACCTCCGATCGGACGATGCGGGCGGTCCAATGCCGCGGCACACAGGCCCGACCCTGGACAGGAGAGATCGATGAAAGCCGCCCTACGCATTCTCACCCTCTGGCTCACACTCTTGCTCGCCTTCGCGGCGCTGCCGGTGCGGGCGGAAACGATCGACGTCTACGACAATCACGGCGGCAGCGTCGTCGCCTATGACCAGCGCTGGTCGGCCATTGGCCAGCAGGGCACCCATGTGCGCGTCGTCGGCCCGTGCAAGTCGGCCTGCACCGTGCTGCTCGGCCACATTCCGCGCGACCGCATCTGCGTCACGCCGCAGGCCAGCTTCGGCTTCCATCTCGCCAAGATGCCGCGTGCCACCGTGATCATCTGGAATCTCTATCCGGCCGACATCAAGGACTGGATCAACGCCCATGGCGGGCTGCAGACCGACCTGGTCTGGATACGGGCGCCGGACACCTATCAGCATTTCAAGAAGTGCTGAGACGCGGTGGGGCTGGCCCCGCCCGCTTATTCCTCTTTCTCGGTGGTGAAATACAGCGGATAGCCCTTGGCCCCGCCCAACTCGCGTTGCGGGCGGCGGCAGCGCGCATCGGTTGACAATATAGACCGGTCTGTATAATCTCAAAACCATGCTCCCTGAGCCGCGCCCCGCCGATGCCGGTACCCCGAAGGCCAGACTGATCCTGGCGACCCTGGATCTGCTGCGCCGGTCGGGCTTGGCGGGCGCCGGGATCAACCAGGTGGTCGAGGCCAGCCGCTCCCCGCGGGGGTCCGTCTATCACTACTTTCCCCGCGGCAAGCACGAGCTGGTGGCCGCAGCGCTGCGGGACGCCGAGCGAACCGAGGGCGACGGTCTGCGACGCCTGTTTGGGCAATCGATTCCGCTCGGGCAAAAAGTGCGCGCGCTGTTTGCCGCCGTCGGGGCGAACCTCGAATCGAATGCCTACAGGAAGGGCTGTGCGCTGGCGGCGGTCACGCTCGATCTCACTGAGGATTCGGAGGAACTGCGCGGGGTCTGTCAGAGCGTCTTCGACACTTGGCTGAAGGCCATCGCCGCCGGGCTCGCGGGGGCCGTCGAAGCTGAACGTCGCGCCGTCGCGCAGCTTATTCTGGTCACCCTGGAGGGTGCGCTCATCCTCGCGCGGGCCAGCGGCACGCAACGCCCCTTGCTCGATAGCGGCGCCTGGCTGGCCGATCTTCTCGCACTGAAATATCCGCCTGCCCGGCGCGGTCGGACAAGTCGTCGCTGAGTCTTCAACAGGGGAAACCGGATGCGTACCGATACGTTCAGTGCAAGGTTACGGGGGGTCGGCGTGCTCGCCGTGCTCCTCGCGGCCTTCGCCGCCGTGCTGATGGTGGTTGTACGGACGACGTCTAGGTCTGCTCCCGTTGTTCAGAGCGCGGCGCTGATCCAACCCGTGGTGGCGCTCGTTATCCTCACCGCGATTGTGATTCTCATCATGGTCGTGTTCCGGAATTTTGCGTTCGTCCGCGGCGCCGCATCCGGGCGTTACTTCAAGACTTTCACTACCGACAAGCCGGACGAATGGGTTGAACGTCCGACCCGCACCTATATGAACCTGCTGGAGCTGCCGGTCCTGTTCTATGTCGTATGCCTGCTCATGCTGACGACGGGCAAATTCGACGCCGTCCAGGTTTCATTGGCCTATGTTTTCGTCATCACCCGCTATGTGCATGCCTTCATCTATATCGGCTTCAACCACGTACCATTGCGCTTCGTCGCCTTTATGACCGGTGTTTTGACGCTGGTTGTGATTTGGACGAGCTTTGCCGAGCAAAATCTGAATTGGCATCTCACGTGAAAGTACAAGCAAGGCCGGGAACACCGTCAGCGCCGCCTACTCCTCCTTCTCGGTGGTGAAATACAGCGGATAGCCCTTGGCGCGGCCCATCTCGGTCGCCTCCTTGGCCTTGGTGTCGGCGACGTCCTTGGTATAGACCGCGATGACGCAGGCGCCCTTCTGGTGCGCCGTCATCATC
>Ga0184628_10000359_pt1 | contig 25330 bp, 20 predicted proteins | sample PLM4_5_b1_FD_133149 | JGI IMG/M metagenome (GOLD analysis project Ga0184628, IMG submission 133149) | Groundwater sediment microbial communities from an aquifer in East River, Colorado, USA - PLM4_5_b1 | ecosystem: Environmental > Terrestrial > Soil > Riparian zone | place: USA: East River... | reverse complement strand
CGGTGAGATGCACGTATTCAGGAACGTGAAAGTAGCCGACAACGCTATGGGCTTTACGCACGCGTCTGGCGCATTCGGTCGTTACGCCTTCACGTCACAGGTCGTGGACTCGCTGTTCGTGGGCGAAACCGAGAACATCGGCAACCCCACCACGGACACGGAAAAGGCTTACGGCCGCAGCTTGCCGAAGCCCACACTCCCGGATTTCCCGATCCACGGCTACGAGTACTACGATTACCGTCATGACGTGGTGAATACCACCTTCCGAAATTTCGAGGACAACGCCACTCGCAAGTCGGGAGCGATCTCTAACCTGCTGTTCAGCAGCTTCGGGGTCAGCACCAATAACGCCTTCGAGCGTGTGAAATTCGTCAACGCCAAGCCGGTGTATTTCCCTCCGATGGCGGGCAACGCCAAGTGGGCCAGCGATAATGGAGGCAGTACGTCCTACAAGACCGCGGCGTACAAAGATAAGGACGGCTCGCTCGGCGCTGGTCCCAATTCCTTCGTAATCATCAACGACGGCGTCAACGACAGTATCGCAGTCGACACACAAGCCTGTGAGATCAAGCCCACCTGGAACGCGGCCGTGTGCAAGGGTGATGTCGGCCGCATGACTATTGGCGGCGGCGCTGCTGGTGGCGGCGGCGGTCGTGGCGGTCCCGGTGCCGCTCCTGGCGGTGCTCCCGGTGGCGGCCGCGGCGGTGCTCCTGGCGGTGCACCTGGCCTACAAGGCGCAGCACCTGCTGCTCCCGGCGCTGGCGCTGGTCCTGGCGCAGCTGGTGGTCGAGGCGGAGCACCCGCTCCCGGCGCAGCTGCTGGTCCCGGCGGGCCTGGTGGTGCTCGTGGCGGCGGTGCCGCTGCAGCACCTGCTCAGCCGCCAGTCGTTCTCAGCCGCAATGGCAAGGATTTCCCCGTCACCGGGGCAAGCAACGTACGAGCCGGTACCGAGATCAAGGTGACCACCGAAAGGCCGAACGTGTCCCTCTCCGTGACGGAACTGGATAAGGGCTCCTGGGTGATCTTCGAGCTGCCGGGATTCACCACCGCAGCCTCGGGTACGCCTCAGGCCAGCCTGGATGCACTGCGCCAGGCCAGCGACACCTCGTACTTCAAGAGCAACAATTCGCTCTGGGTCAAGTTGGTCTCCCCCGGTGACCCCGGCAACGGCGCCCCAGGTGGTGGAGCCACCCTCCAGGTCAGCCGGTAAGCTGATCCCTGCTGCATGAGCAAAAGCCCCCGGCGCAAGCCGGGGGCTTTTTTATTTCGAAACGTTCCGTTGCAACGAATCTGGGACTCGAAAGGCCCGCGTTTTTTATTCGCTACTCAATCTTTGTGCGGTTGCCGCCGCGGCTACCGGTTGAAGCCGTAGGATGCGTTCCAATGGACCCGCCGTGATCCCACCAAATATGGCGCCGGCTACGAAAAAGTTTACAAAGTTGGCGAGAACGAAGAAGTCGAAGTTCAGTTCAAATCCGATGACGTCTTGTGCATGGCCGACGACAAACATTGTTGGAGAGAAGCTGTAAACGGTTACGACCCAGAATGCAAATAGTCCGGCCGCGCACGCAGCGATCCAGCGAGATGCCTTGAGCTGTCCCTTCCGAAACGCCTGCCACTGGAATAGTCCGATAATCGCGCCGTGAATGGCAGCCGGAATATCCAGCAGTGTGATCGCCCATACCGGAAGAACTTCCAGTACCAGTCGTGGGTCGGGCATGATGGCCCGTGTGACACTTGCGGCAAGAACCGCTCCTGCGGCACTGAGCAGGATCCACCGCATTCGGCTGCAGTATCTGCCTGTAAGGACGAACGATTGGAGAATACCGAGCGTTAACCAAAGGGGAATACCGAACAACTGGCGGGGAAAGCCGAACGGCGCCAGGAAGTTCGATAACGATAGCCCGATCGCAAAACCCGCACTGCAGGCAAGCACCCAACGCAGACGAAAACTCCATTTCAGGTAATCTCCGGCCCTGGCAGTGAGCAATTCAAAAGCGGAGAAAATGAAGTCCGGCACGATTCGGAACCACAGCAGCACCAGGCCTAGATGGCCCCGGTCGCGCTTTGCATCGCGAGCAAGATCGCGAAACGCCTGTTCAACAGAGTCTCCAAACGTGGCTGTAAATTCCCGAGGGTAGATGCGCATGAGCTGCCGATAGAAGCGAACCGACCAGCTGGCGGACGACGTTGGAATGGGATTGGTGCTCATGATTGTTTCACCAGTTTCTGACTGCGGGCATAGCGCAGCAGTGTGGATAGACGTTCGGATTCCGCGGCAACCACTTTTCTGCCAATCGCAGTCAAGCCATAGTACCGGCGGCGTTCGTCATCGAGCTTTGGGTCCGGCCGGTCGTCGGATTCTTCGATCAGGCCCGCTGCCAGAAGTCTCTTGATCGATGTGTACAATGTCCCGGGTCCGAACTTCGTTGCTCCGCCGGTCATTTTCTCCACATCCGACATGATTCCGTATCCGTGCCGCTGGCCGTCAGCCAGCACCAGCAGAATGTGAAAATCCGCGTGATTAAGTGGAAGGTATTCCTTTGCCATAAGCACCTCACGTTGCATCTACAAGCGATTGACTATATCTAATGTGGATATACTTATGCCGGGTGGCGTTTCCTGTCAATGGGGAAAATTCCAGATCGTGCGCGGTCGCAGGCCGCGCCTACAACACGTGTACACTTTCAAGGATGGGTGGACCCACATACCCCGCAGCACGCATGGTTGCCGAACGGATACAGGCTCGTCTGTCGGAGATCTCCAGCAAGTTCCTGGAACCGGGATACGCTCCGAAGCCGGATGCCATCGTCATCGAAGAAGTCATCAGCGCGGCTTTCTGGGCCAGTCTGCGGCGTGAAGAGGGAAGAGCGCCGTCGATTTCGCTGGCCTTCGTTCCACCCGAACAAGTCGCAATGCCGCTGATCTTTGAGAACAGACTGCCCCTGGGTCCGGATGTTCTGGTGCGGTTGGCGCCCGCCGTCGAGAGACCGGGGATCCACCTGGGAGTATGGTCCTATGGCGACCAGCTGAGTGTCTGGGGAACCACACGGAGCGTTCCCACCTGGTGTTTTGTTCTCGAAGTGATTGCGCCGGGTCTGCTTGTCGTCAAATTCCGCAGAGCCGAGCCTTCGACGAAGTTCGCAAATATTGCCGTGCTCGAGGGCGCCAGCGTGAAGTTCATTGAGCAGCAGGATGTCGTGATCTCTGAAGTTCCGACGGCGCTCCGCTCGCTCCTGACCTTCTATTCCTCAGCAGGCCGGGAAGAGTCCGACAACATTTTGGTACGCCTTGCCATTTCCATGCGTGCACACCAGCGCGGCGGAACGCTTCTGGTTGTTCCACGCAACAGTGAAGAATGGCGCAGGTCGCTGGTAAAGCCGATTTCCTATTCCGTCACTCCACCGTTTCCGGCAATCGATGGCCTGTCTCACGATTCGGATGCCTTCCGCGCGGCAATCGACGCCCTTGCCGGCTGGACGGCGGTTGATGGAGCGACGGTGATCTCCGATCAGTTTGCCCTTCTGGCATCCGGCGTGAAAATCATTGCGCGCGAAACATCGAGCCGGATCGCGCGCGTGCTGGTGACCGAACCGGTCGAGGGTTCACAGAAAGTGATTGTGGAGCCGGCTCAACTCGGAAACACGAGGCATATGTCCGCGGCACAGTTCGTTCACGATCAGCGCGACGCCATCGCCCTGGTTGCGTCGCAGGATGGCCGTTTCACAATATTCGCCTGGTCTCCATCCGGCGACATCGTTCACGCCCACCGCCTCGAATCGCTGCTTCTGTAGCGAGGCTTTTTATCGCTTTTTATCGAGGTTGGATGGACTTTGCGACATCCGGGAATTCCTGCAGGAACCTTTGAAACGCGCGTTCTCCCGCCTGCTCGCCGACCTTCTGTCCACGGCTCATTGATTCGGCAGACAGTGCAGGCAGAACCTGGATTGTCTTTTGCCCGAGTGGAGATTCATAGAATGCGATCAATCCCTTGATTTCTTCGTTGGTGAAGTATTTGTCGTAGAGTTCCGGTGCGATGCGGCTGAGGTCGGCCTTTCGGAGTTCCTCGGTCATGATGGCGGAGAACCTGTTCAGCATTTTGCGGTTTGCTTCGTCGCTCTGCCCATTGGCAGCGAAGAGCGGTTTGAGCATTCCGATCGCCTGGTCCAGCATCTGGCTCTGCAATTTATCGGCGCCCACCAGATTGAGAAGGCGTTCGATATTTACCGTCTTCTCGGACTTTGCAGGAGCCTGCTGGGCGAATGCAGGCACCGTGACCACCAGTATGAGAAGCATGGAAATTAGTTTTATTTTCATCTCGGCATCGTAACCGCGGGACGTGGTTTCGCAAGCGGTTCGGAGCACGATTTTCAGGGTGAGGATCGCCGGTTTCCTGGTGCGGCATAGTACTCTTTCCGAATGAACATGCACATTCAAGCGGTGGTCGGCGTACTCATTGCCGCGCTTGGCGGACTCGCTGTCGGATTGGAGCGCGAGTGGTCCGGACACGCCGATGGTCCGAAGGCCCGCTTCGCCGGAGTGCGCACATTTACTCTGCTTGGATTCCTGGCGGGCCTGTCCGGCCGGCTTTGGGTCGATGAATTTCGAATTCCAGCAGCCGTTTTTCTAGTCGGAGCCATGGCATTGATCGTGTCCGCATACGCGGCGGCGGCCCGGCGGGATGCGGATGCGACCACCGAGGTTGCCGCATTGGTTGTCGTTGCTGCCGGTTTCACTGCGGCAATCGGCGGGTGGGCGCTGTCCGGAGGTGTCGTGATGATCACGACGCTGTTGCTGGTGGAAAAATCCAGGCTTCACGATCTGGCGAGGCGCCTGGATGACACGGCATTGCGCGCGGCCGTTCGATTTGGCGTGATGGCTGTCGTCATTCTGCCCCTGCTGCCCGAAGGTCCGTATGGTCCGTGGGGCGGCATTCGCCCAAGGACGCTCTGGATTGTCGTTTTGCTGTTCTCCGGAATGAGCTTTGCGGGAAATCTGGCTCGGCGGTGGGCGAAAGGATCTTCCGGCTATTCCGTTGCAGGAATTATCGGCGGCGCTATCTCTTCCACTGCAGTGGCCCTCAGTTTTTCGAGGCTCAGCCAAAATGAACGCACCCAGGACAGGCCGCTTGCCGTTGGCGTGATTGGCGCGTGCACCGTTCTGTTTATCCGAGTCGCCGTCGCCGTTGCGGTATTGAATCCGGGTTTGGCTCGAGCAGCAATTCCGCTTTTCGGACTACCGCTTGCCGTGGGCGCCGCATTGACGGCGGTAGGAATGTGGCAGAACTCGAAAACAGCCACACCGAAGGGTTCGGACAACGGCAATCCGCTGCAGTTCTGGACATCACTGCAAATGGCTCTGCTGTTCCAGTGCGTGTTCTACGTTGTGCATGGATTGAACGCACTTTGGGGCGACCAGGGTCTGATCGTGTCGGGCGCCATCGTCGGGTTAACCGACGTGGATGCACTTGCGGTTTCCATGTCGAAGGGCACACAAGGAGCGACGGCGGAAATTGCGTCGCGTGCCCTGGTCGTTGGAATCCTTTCCAATACCGTTTTGAAGACGAGCCTTGTTCTGGTACTTGGACGCGGCCGTTATCGGTGGCTGGCTGCTGGCGGCCTGGTGTTGATCGCCATCGGATTGATCATTTCACTTACGGTTTTCGGCTAACGGATTAGGGCGTTCCAGAGTTGTACTCAGCGCGCGCAAGATGATAACCTCCTCCCGCTGACCGTGTGATTGGAGGAGGTGTTCGATGCGCCATCGTTATCTTGTTTCGCTGGGCGCCCTGGGTGTTCTGATAGTCCTTTCGTGGGCCGCACTTTCGCTTGCGGCTCAGAACACTGCTACAGCTCCAAAGCCTGCAACGGCAACGAAAGCACCTGCAGCTGCTCCCAAGCCGACAACTCCTGCCAAGCCCGCGGCCACCGTACCTCGCACGCCGTGGGGTCAGCCGGATTTGCAGGGAACATGGTTCGTGTTGGCGGATGTTCCTCTGCAACGTTCCAATGCGAATGCCAATAAGGAATTCCTGACCGATGAAGAAATGGCGGCTTCGGACAAACAGAAAGGTCTGAATCCCGGCCGCAATGCCCGATCTGCCAACAGTGTCGCGGACGTTGATGGTGCATACAATGCCGTCTTCAATTCCGTTCTGAAGACCGGCAGGCGCACGTCGATGATCATCGATCCACCCGACGGGAAAATTCCTCCAACTGTCGCGGCGGCGGCCCCGGCCGGTGGCGCCGGCAGAGGCGGTCCAGCTGCGGCGGGTGCGCCTGCTCGAGGAGGCGGTGGCCGCGGCGGGCAGGCTCAGAACGACAACCCCGAAACTCTGGCGCAGAATCCTCGATGCCTCGGCGTCCAGATGCCATTTGTTCCGAACAACACGCTCTTTGCACAAGGCACGGTGATGCAGATCGTGCAGGGACCCAAATCCATGGGGATATATATGGAAGACGATCACGCCGGGGGAGGCAACCGCGTCATCTTCATGGATGGGCGGCCGCATCTTCCACCGAGCGTCAAAACGGTTCTGGGAGATTCTCGAGGTCATTGGGAAGGGAACACGCTGGTCGTTGAAACGACGAACTACACCCAAGGCTATCGAGGTGCGAACCCCGATACCTACAAGACCATTGAAAAGTTTACGCGCGTTGGTCCCAATGATTTGAAGCGGGAGGTCACGTTTGACGATCCGAAAACATGGACAAGGCCGTGGACCGTGCTCATCGAAATGGGAAAGACCGACGATAAGCGCCATATGATTTTCGACTCCGCCTGTCATGAGGGAAACTACGGTGTCACCGGCATTCTCGCCGGCGCGCGCAGGGAAGAAGCGGCAGCGAAGAAGTAATGATTACGGGAAATGTTTTCGGGCGAATCCCTCTCCCGAAGGGAGAGGGTGCCCATCAAGAGATGGTCGGCCGGGTGAGGGGTACCACATAAAAAATAATTTAGTGCGGCACCCCTCACCCGGTGCTTCGCACCACCCTCTCCCTTCGGGAGAGGGATTCGCGCCAGAACATCTTTCCGTCCTACTTCTCCTCGCCATCGGTAGTGGGGCAGCCGCTCTCATCTACGAAATCGTCTGGTTCCAGCTTCTCGAACTAACCATCGGATCTTCCGCCGTTTCTCTCGCCGTGATCCTCGCCACATTCATGGGAGGCACGTGCCTGGGCAGTCTTCTCCTGCCGCGTCTGATTTCGTTCCAGCGAAACGCCCTCCGTGTGTATGCCGCAATTGAGATCGGTATCGGAGCTCTCGGACTTCTCGTACTGTTAATGATTCCGCTGGCCGGCAGTGTCTACACCGCGTGGAGCGGATATGGAATGCCCGGATTCCTGTTCCGTGGCATTGTTGCCGCAGCCTGTCTGCTTCCTCCAACGTTGCTGATGGGCGCCACGCTCCCGGCTCTCGCACGCCGCGTCGACGCGACACCCGGCGGCGTTTCATGGCTGGGCTTCCTCTACGGCGGCAACATTGCCGGAGCCGTGATCGGATGTCTGCTTGCAGGGTTCTATCTGCTGCGCGAGTTTGACGTGACGACCGCGACTGTCGTTGCTGCAGTGATCAATGTCGCGGTTGCGGTCATCGCGCTGGTCCTGGCGTGGGTAACGAATCATCCGGATCCGTTTCGGGAAGCGGTGATTCCTGACGATTCGCCAACCACGCCCACAGAAGCGATGGTCTATGTGGCGATCGGATTGTCGGGCCTTTGCGCGCTGGCGGCGGAATCGATCTGGACGCGAATGCTGGGCCTGCTTCTGGGTGCTTCCGTTTATACACTCACCATTATCCTTGTGGTCTTTCTTACCGGACTCGGGATTGGCAGCAGCATCGGATCCCTGCTTTCGCGCAGTGTTGTACGGCCGCGAGTCGTCCTCGGCTGGTGCCAGCTGATGCTTGCCGCGGCGATTGCATGGACGGCATTCAGTCTCGCCGCATCGTTGCCGTACTGGCCCGTCAATCCTTCGATATCCTCGAGCATCTGGTTCAACTTCCAACTCGACCTCGATCGAGCTTTCTGGGCGTTGCTTCCACCGACTCTCCTGTGGGGCGCCAGCTTTCCTCTGGCATTGGCTTCGATTCAATCGAAGCGGCAGGATGCGGCAAGACTGTTTGCGGGTGTCTACGCAGCCAATACGTTGGGAGCGATCGTCGGCGCGATCGCAGCAAGTCTGGTGCTGGTGGCCTGGATCGGATCGCAGCACACGGAACAGTTGCTCATCGCGTTGTCCGTGATTTCCGGCATGCTGCTTCTATTGCCCGGTCTTCGCCGAAGCGCCGCGATTCTGGCGGTGGTGTCCGTATCGGCAGGCGGCCTTCTGATCTACAGCGTCCCGCCCATTTCGATGCTGCTCGTCGCGCACGGCCGGTATGCGGCGACCTGGGTGGGCAAAGGCGACATCATTTTCGCGGGGGAAGGCCTGAACGCGTCGGTGGCGGTGTCGAGTTTTCCAAACGATGTTCGCACATTCCATGTTGCAGGAAAAATCCAGGCTTCAAACGTTCCGCGCGACCTGCGGTTGCAGCGAATGCTGGGCCACCTCACGTCGCTGACACCGTCCCATCCACGCTCTGTTCTCGTTATTGGTTGCGGTGCCGGAATCACGGCAGGCGCAGTGTCCATCGATCCGGAAGTGGAACGTGTGACCATCGTCGAAATCGAACCGCTCGTCCCGCAGACGGCCTCGAGGTTTTTCAACGAGCAGAATTACGACGTCATCGGAAGTCCGAAGGTGCAGCTGCACATCGATGACGGTCGACATTTTCTGATGACGTCGAAGGAGAAGTTCGACGGGATCACGGTCGATCCTCTCGATCCCTGGGTGAAGGGCGCCGCAAACTTGTACACTCGCGAATTCTACGAAGTGGCTAAGGCGCACCTCAATCCCGGCGGCGTCGTGACGATGTACATTCAGCTGTTCGAGACGAATCGGGAAGCCGTTCAGAGCTCGGTTGCGACATTCTTCGAAGTGTTTCCAAACGGCACCATCTGGGGCAACACCTACCAGGGGCAGGGCCACGACATGGTGCTGCTCGGTACTGTCGAGCCGCTTCGCATCGATCTCGACGCCATGGAAAAGCGGATTGAAGGAAACCGGATGACGCAGTCCCTCGTGGATATCGGCATGGGCTCAACGTTGGATTTGTTTGCAACCTACGCGGGACGGCGATCCGATCTCACCGAATGGCTGAAAGACGCCGCGATCAATCGGGATCGTAACCTGCGTATGCAGTACCTTGCCGGATTTGGTTTGAACCTCGACGACAGCGCCAGCATTTATGCCGGCATGCTGGCCTACCGCCGCTTCCCCCTGGATCTCTTCGTCAGCAAAGAGGGCCGAGTCGATTTCCTGCGTGGGGGAGTTATGGGGACAGACCCCTCAATCCCTTAATTCTGGTTAGGCAGATAGGGGATTGGTCCGTCCCCAGAGCTCTGCATTCATTCATTTTGAATTCATTTGAAATGCGTCGCTTTTAACGATGCCAAGCACAATTGCCGAGAAACGATTATTGTTACGATTAGCGTCGCGTGCGATTGAACGGATCAAGGGCATATCCTGAGGTTCAATGCGGCGGCCCAGGGCGTATGTCATCAGTTTCTGAGTCAGAACCTGAACAAACTGGTCGGAATGGCCGACAAGCCATCGCCGCAGATCGGCAGGTCCGTCGACTTTGGTTCCATCGTAAAGAGTATCCGCGGCGTTCACCGGCGCTCCGCCATCGGTGGTGCGCCACATTCCAATGGCGTTGAAGCTTTCCAGCGCATTGCCGATCGGGTCGACCAGTTGATGACATGTAATACATGAACTCTTGTATCGATTGCCGACACTTGCAACGAGTTCCTCCATTGCGGTACGCACGGATGGCGCGACGACGGCAGGATCGGTCCAGCGATTGATCAAAGGTGGGTCATTGGGTGCAGGGTCGGGCGGGCTCACCCCGAGGAGGATGTTCATCGCGAATTTTCCCCGGGTAACAGGTGATGTTCTGTTCTCCCGAGACGTCACCGAAAGGAAGGCTGCTTTACCCAGAATTCCTCGCCGCGCGTCGAAGGCGTCCGTGAGCGTGATACGGCGGAACTGATTTCCGGTGATGTTTGGAATACCATAGAGCCGTGCCAGCCGGTTATTGACAAACGTGTAGTTCGCCGTCAAGAGATCTACGACGTTTCGATCCTCTCGGACAATACTGTCGAAAAACAGCTCTCCTTCGCGCCGCATGGCTTGTCGAAGCCCATCGTCAAACTCCGGGAAGAGTGTCGGAACCGGCGCGACGTACTTCAAACCTCTTAGCCACAGCCACTGACCGGCAAAGTTAGTCGTGAGCGTATCAGCGCGGTAGTCCTTGAGCATGCGCATGGTTTGCTCTTCCAGAACGACGGGTTCGTGGAGTTTTCCCTGAGTCGCAAGATCAATCAGTTCCTGGTCGGGACTCGTGCTCCACAGGAAGAAGGAAAGCCGGGAGGCGAGGGCTACATCGCTGATGCGAAATGCATCACCGGACTTTGCTTCGGAGGGAGCGTCCTCACTGCGGTATAGAAACTTCGGGTTCGCGAGAATTTTCGCCAACGCAGTCTCAATGGCTGAATCGAATCCGGAATTCTTCAGGCCTGCAGTGAATGTTCCAACTATGTCGTCGATATCCGCAGCAGTGGCGCTGCCGCGGTAGGCATTTTCGGTCAGTGTACTAAGAATTCTTCTGTAGCATCTTGGGCTTGGATCGTTGGGGGCGAGTAGCCGTTCCGCTTCCGGATTGCAGACGAAGATTCTTTGATGGCTCGGCGAATTTGTTGCTGTCTGTATGGCCAGGCGACTGATGACAGGCGCCACACCGGCGTAAACATCGCGCGTTCTGGGAGAGTCGAGCGCACCCACGATGTTATCGAACCCAGCAGTGGAGTCGTCACCAGGCAGGAGTTGTGTCGAATCAAATTCCAGATCCAGCAGGTCTCGAATCGCGTTCGTGTATTCCGTGCGATTCAGCCGATGTGGCCCGATCCGTGGGACGTATGTCTTCGCATTCCGATCGAGTTCGGATTCGAGGTACTGAATCATGGAATTGATCGTTGCCGCGGAAGGCCGAGCGACTGAGGCGAACGGCGGTGGGTCCATGCCTGCTCGGAGCCGCTTCACAATCTTCTCCCACAGTTCTCGATTGTTCGCCACATGAGCAAGGTCGGCATTCGAAGCATCGAGAATCAAGTATCCGACTTGGTCTGACGGATTATGGCAACTGACGCAATACTGGTTGATGAAGGCACGCTGGGGATCGACGACTGCAGCAGCAGGAGGTTGCTGTACGGCAACCGGAGTCGGAGGTAACTTCGGTTGAGGACTCCACAGTGGAGCGCCAAGTGGCGCCGCGAATGCGGGAAGAACCAGAGTCGAAAGAGCCGTTAATTGGATTGCTGCGATGGAAAGAGTCAGCACTCCGATCGTTGTCAGGAGCGTTGTCGCGACCGACCTCGATGCCTTGCTTCGATTCAATCCGGAATCCAGAATGGCAATCAACCTCGATTTAAGTTGCGATGAATGCGCCATCGAAACGGCGGATTGTGTGAATCCGTCGTTGAGACCGCGCGTGACCTGAAGCAGATGATCCGCGTAGTCTTCGCCAGTTGCGCCAAGCCGAAGAACGCAGTCGTCGCAGGAGCGTTCGCGTTCCGCATGCATGCGACGCATTGCATACCAAACGAGCGGATTGAACCAATACATCGTGGTGACCGTCTGGGCCAGAAGCTGGCCGACACTGTCGTTTCGTTTCACGTGCGCCAGTTCGTGCGCAAGGACCAGTCGCTGGCGGATTGGTGACCAATCCAGTGCAGCAATGGGCAGCAAAATGACTTTTCGAACGATGCCCCATGTCATCGGTGAGATCGCAGCTGTCGAGATACGAAGTTGAACTGTTCCCGGCACACCGATTTCCTTCTGTGTTTCCGATAGACGTTCCCGCAATCCTTCATCTGTCAGCGGAAGAGAACGTTGTGTGAGACGTTGCAGGTCCCACACCGATTTCAAACAGCCGATGAGAAAAACGGCGGAGCCCAATCCCCAAAGAATCGGGAGCCACTGCCCTGCCGTCCATTGAGTGGCCTCGGTGTGAGCTGACACGTGCAATTGAGTGGCCGCAGCCGACGGTGCTGCCGTCTGGCGAGGTTGCCTGACTTCTGGACGCGCAGAGAATCGCGGCACATCCGGCACTGCCGGTGTTGCGGGCGTGGTGTCGAATACAGCGGTTAGTCTCGAGCTCTCCGGCAATATCGCAAGATTCCATTCTGGAATCCATCGGGAGACAACAGGGAACACCAGTACTGCGAGGAGTCCGACAGCCCAGAGCGCATGCCTTACCGATGCTGAAGTTCGTCTCAACGCAATGGCAAGGAGGCTCACGCACACAAGAAGTGCCGACGTTCGGATAACGATTCCGAATACATTCGCCACAGTCATCGATGACCTCCTTTGTTCTTTGCTCGCGCTTTCTGGATCAACCCTTCCAGTTCGTCGAGTTCTTCCCTGGAAAACTGCGAGGGCGCGACGTCGAGCAGTGCAGCTGCCGCACGTCCGCGTGACCCGTTGAAGAAAGTCTGGATCAGGTGAGATATCGCCGATCGCCCGGCTTTTTCAGGATGCAGTTTGGGGATGAAGACGTATTTTGCGCCGTCGCGTTCATGACGGACGTAGCCCTTGTTTTCAAGAGTTGCGAGCAGTGTGCGGACGGCGGAATAGCCCGGAGGATCCGTCATGCTTTCCATGACCTGAGCGGCGGTGGCCCGTTGCTTCGCGTACAAGATGTCCATGATCTGCCGCTCTCGACGGCTTAGTGAAGCATGTTGTCCGGCCATTATGCGCACACGCTATCACCAAGCTTGGGAGGCGATCAATAACAAAGTGCGTAAAAACACGCACTTTGTTGGAGGTGGTTAAGAAGATATGGGGACAAACCCTTCAATCCCCTAATTCTCGTCTACCAGAATTAGGGGATTGAGGGGTCTGTCCCCATAACTCCCTAACTATGGAAGGTAGCGGCTGAGGACGACGACGGCACGGGCCGTCGCTGCAGCGGAGATCCACTGATCGTGGCCGTGGGGAAATCCGCTTTCAAAGTACGGTTGAAACTTCGGTGCGCGGCTGGCGACGTGCCATGAGCCATCGGCCTCGCGTGTTCCGAGAAGATACTGTATGCCTCGCTGAATGTCGGGATCCTTCACGGGAAGCACACCCGAATCCAGCGCCGCGCATAAGGCTTCGCTGGTGGCGAATGCGTCACTGGCGAGATTCGGGTTGCCGCCCCAGCCACCGTCGGGACGCTGCCGTACCATCAGGGCCTTTCCAGCCATGAGGAGATCGTTTCTGGGAGCGCCAGACCGCTGCAGGCCGAGGAGTCTCATGGCGTAGTCGTCCGTCGATTTCGGCTGTGCATTCATCAGCCAGTTGCGAGCCCTGGCCATGTGCTCATCGACTTCCGTTTTCAAGGACGGAGGAGCATACGTACTCAGCGCGGAAACCGCAAGCGCGACACGATAGAAGTCTCCATCCTGCATTGGCGCACGCGAAGCTTCTTCACGAGGCCAGCGTCCGTCGGTGAACTGACGCGACAGAATGAAAGCCACCATGGCATCGGTGACGGAGTCGGCGGGATACTTGTTCGACTGAAGCGCGTAAAGCGTATACAGCGTCGAATCCAGGCCTCCGCCGGAATCCAGACGCTGCACAAAACCGTTTTCACGCGCACGCAGCCCCGTGCTCATGGCTTTCCATTGATCTGCGGCGGCAGGTTCATCCATCGGGATCGACTTTTCATGGGCCGCGGCGAGCGCCAGGCCTGTCAGCACCTGATGATGACAATTGACGCAGCCGCCGTTCGTCGTGGTTGTCTTGCTGCTTTGCTGCAACAGGGCGGTGCTGGCTTGAATCATGGAACGAAGTTCGGCGACGTTTGGAATGGGTTTGATCGCGGACTTTGCAGTCGCAGCCTGGGGTTTCACATCGCCACCCAGCAATTTCAGGACTGCGGGATCGCCATACTTGCGAGCCCAAACCAGAGCGGTCTCACCGGTAGTTGTCTGGACTTTGGTGTCTGCGCCAGCGGCAAGCAGGAGCTTGATCACTTCCGCGTCCTGATTCTCGGAAGCGACGGCAAACATCAGCGGAGTCATTCCGGCCACATCGCGAGCGTTTACATTGGCGCGCGCATCGAGAAGCACGCGGATCATTTCCGTCGATCCGTAGGGAGCGGCCATCATGAGTGCCGTCCGGCCCTTGAATGCCAGGGGGCCATTCTTGACGACAGCGGCATCTGTCGTCGCCATGTTCACATCGGCGCCTTTCTGGATCAGGGCCTTGACCATCGCCGTGTTGGATTGAGCTGCGGCAGCCATCAGTGCGGTGTGTCCGGACTTGTCCGTGGAGTCGACTGCGTTCACATTGACGCCCAGTTCCAGGAAGTACTGAACCATCGCGAGATCGTTCTGGTTGGCCGCCATGATCAATGTCGTCCGTCCGCCGGCACCTGTCACTTTGGGGTCTGCTCCTTTGGCGACCAGAAGTCGCGCTATCTCGATGCTTCCGGTGGTGGAGGCTGCAAGCAGCAGCGCGGTCTGATTCTGTTTCGACTTGTCATTGACGCGCGCGCCCGTATCCATCAGGACGCGAACTTTCGCAATGTCCCGAATGCCGAACATCAGCGGAGTGGCGCCGAAACTATCGACCGCATTGACGTCGGCTCCCGCTTCAAGAAAAACTTTCATCGCATCGACGGTGCCGATACTGGCCGCGAGCATGAGGGGAGTGCGGCCTCGATCGTCGGGCGAACCGGGGTTTTTCCCGCTCGTCAGGGCTCGCAGTTTCGGGATGTCGTTGTTGCGAATGGCGGTGTAAATGTCCTGCGACGGCAGCTGCGCCGCCGATGTGTGGCTGATCAGAACAAGAAGCAGAACGAATACAGGGAAGCGGTATTTTGAGAGCACGGTGCGTCCTTTCGAGATACGGTTCCGCCAAAGATAATCGGACTTTCAAATCGTGAACAGTTAATTCGCAGATCGAAGCATCGCCAGGTGATCCCGTAGATCCTGCTCCTGGTCACTGCAAGCTGAGCAGCATGAAGGCAGGATCTGCGTGAACGACCAGGGCTTCGCCAATCAGGAATGCATCGGCTCCGGCTCCCAGAAGCGCATCGATCTCGGCAGTGTGGCGAATGCCGCTTTCCACAACGAAAAAACAGTTATCTGGAATCAACCCGGCCAGGCGGTGCGACGTTTGGACGTCCACTTCAAGCGTCCTCAAATTCCGATTGTTGACGCCGATGATCTCCGCTCCCGCATCCAATGCCTCGCGGAGTTCGGTTTCGTCGTGGACCTCCACGAGCGCATCGAGGCCCACCACCTTTGCAAGAGATAAGAAGTACTGGAGCTCGTCCGGCTCGAGCATCGCGACTATCAACTGAATGGCGCTGGCCTTCGCGTTTCGTGTTTCGAAGATCTGATAAGGATCGAATATGTAGTCTTTGCGCAAAACCGGAAGCGGCGACTTGTCTCGAGTCTCACCGATCCATGCCAGGCTGCCCTGAAAGAAGTCTTCTTCGGTCGCGACCGAGATGGCCACCGCACCGGATTCCGTGTAGGCACCAACGAGTTGCGGAACCGAAAAATCCTTACTTAGGACGCCCTTCGAGGGCGAAGCTTTCTTGACCTCTGCGATGACACGAATCGGCTTCGAGTTCTGCAGTGCCTCCTTGAAAGATGGAGTCGCAGGTGCCTTGAGCGCGAAATGCTTCACGACGTCTTCAGGGACACGCATTTTCGTCCGCTCAAGCCGTTGCCTTTTGGCTTCGACGATTCTTGTGAGAATGTGCGTGCTCTCGAGCACTTTCATCTGGAGATCTCCCTCCACTGTTGCAGCTTGTTTAACGCTGAACCGCGCGACGGCGCTCGAGGACTGTTCGAGACCCTCGGAGAGACGGGGAGGCCGTCGCAGCATTACTAACATAAGGGCATTTTTGAGCCATGAGGATTTGAACTACGGCAGCCCGCGGCTTGTGCTTCCTACGTTTCCCATCCAGCGGAGCAAAGCCTTTTGCGGAGTTCGGTTGGCTGGCCCCTGACGGATTGGCAGCTCCACAAATTACGTCACAAACGGCTGATCAGGATAATGAGCAGAACGAAAGCAGGGAAGCGGCGTTTTGAGTTCATCTTGCGTCCTTCCCGGATACGGTTCCGCCAAAGATAAAAGGAGTTTCAAATCATGAACAGTAAATTCGCTGGTCGAAGCATCGCCGCCGGCCCGGTCACGGCTTCTTTGCCGGTTTTGCGGCGCGTTTCGCAGTCAGAGCGTCTGAGTTCTTGAATGCTTCGGCCAGCCAGTCGGTGAGCGGCGATTCCACCTGGTCACGGTGAGTGATGAAGACCAGATGCGCGACCTTCAGTTTGGACGACTGGTGTGTCTTGCGGATGAGCGGGTTCTTGATGGTACGTCCTAGAAAGAAGTACACCTCGAGGAGCTTCTTCTTTGGACGCACGAAGCAATAGCACGCCTTCCGCGAAAACATGATGGACTTGTGAGACGCGTAAATGCGCTGCTTGCCAAAATCCGCTGCCGTCTCTCGAAGACGTTCCCATGCGTCCAGCAGATCTTCGGACAAATCTGCGGTGAGTTTTTCTTCCGACGTCGTCCAGCAGTCGTGCTCTTCGTTGTCTTCAATCCACTGTCGGCAGTGGTAACACTCTTTTCCCGGCATAAGCTCCGATCAATTTAAGAGCTGAAGGACATCCTGTAAAGAAAACGGATTGTGCAATGGATGCGACCGGCTAAAATTGATGAGCCATGGGAACCTTCTACACCCCTTGCACTGTGCAAAACCATTTGGACCGGAAGAAGCAGTATCGCATTCCGAAAATGCTGATCGATACGGGAAGCGAGTACACGTGGATCTCGGAGAGCGTGCTGGAACGCATCGGAATTGTGCGGGAGAAGAAGGATCTCGCCTTTCTTATGGCAAACGGACAGCAGATCACTCGAAGTGTTGGGTTTGCTATCCTCCGCATCAAAGAATATTTCACCATCGACGAAGTCGTTTTTGCAGAGAAGGGTGATCTGTTGTTGCTAGGTGCCAGAACTTTAGAAGGATTGAATCTCGTTGTCCGGCCACGTGAGAAGAAATTGGTCGCCGCCGGTCCCATTCCTGTTGCAGCATCCCGTCGCTAGTCGTTTCGCCCGCAGGTTCCGGGCCAGCCTTCACGACAGGCGAGCGCCAGGAGCGCAGACGGATCCCGCTCTCGGATCTCTCCTTTGCTGCCTCTCAGAATGATGGGAAAGTCCTCAATCGTCGGTGGCACGCTGGCGTATCTGCCGTTACCGTTCGTCAGTGTTTGAAGATTCTGACAGGCTGTCGCGTGCCCGAGATCGCAGCCCATGCGAAACGGCTCTGAGGCTCCCTCGGGCTCAAGCCGTCGAAGGTCTTCGCCCGAACGCGAAAGCGCAATGTGCATGAGGCCGGCTTCGTTGCACGCCCAGCCGGATCCGCGGTCGCAGTACTGGGTTTCCATATCGGCAAGATAGGGACACGCGTATCTTCGCCCGTCTTCGCAGGCCTGCCGCCAGAACGGAAGCCACTGGCCCGGATGACTATCGCTTAATCCGTTCGCCAGACTCAGTCCCACAAACACGGCGGCCCAGATCGACATGAATGCGAGATGACGCTGACGTGGTGACAGCGATCGGCCAAGCGCAGCAGGATCGAATCGATGGAGTAGATTTGACCGCGCAACGCGATCGATCCCCTTGATGGACAAATTCAGGAACGGCACCTGAAGCAGCTTGTCGTAAAACGTCGGCATCCCCGCCTTGCCCAGCAGGTCATACAGTGCGATCGTGCTGAGCCCATAGAGTGCGCCGAAAATGATTCGTCCCAGTTCCGTACGTGGGGACGTCGACGGATCGGTAAACAGCAGATGCATCCCCAGGAACACCGCAATCGGGATATACGAATCGTAGAAGAAGTAAACGCCTGTCGCCGTAAAGTAGGCGAGATTGAACGCATAAGTCGCAACCACCGCCGACATGGTCATTGTGGTCACTCCGAAGAAGAATTGTCCGGGCAGGCCGATCAGGAAGAGAAAGACGTACATATGCGGCGGGTAGAACTGCGTCGACGCAATCTCCCTGCCCCATGTGATGTCGCTGGAGCCGGTGGCAAGTAAGCCGATGGAAAACACGGCAAGCGGAAACGACGACGGATTAAAGATGTGCGACATCCGTCCTTCTTTGCTCCAGCGGATCAGTTCCTTCGCCGCGATCCCAAGCGCCACCATGGCGAACTGCAGGAAAAACCAGTCCGGCCTGAACCACAGAAACAGATTGATGCTGAAGATAACCGGGAACGGACCGAATCCGAGGGTATAGGAATCGCGGCGTGACCAGACCAGCAGCATGTCGAACGCGTAGGCGAAGACCAGTTGGGCCAGGATCAGTCCGGCCATCGAATACACCTGCGGCCAGTGCCATCCCCAGTACAACAGCACAGAGCCCTGCGCGCACGCCTGCACGTAGTGTTGCTTTTTCAGGCTCACTTCGATGGAGAGACTTCGATTCCTGCGCAGAGCCCCGACGTTCAGCACCACATTCCATGCGATTAGAGCGATGGCCGAGGCGAGAGAGGCCCACATTAATTTCGGATTCTGGCGGACCGGCGTGAGGACGGCCATTCCAGCGAGCGCCAGCGTAAACACCATCGGCAGGAGGAGCGCTTTTCTTCCGGAGGATAGGGGAACGGAAGTCTCTGAAATATCGGATTTGGATCTCACGCTGGCTGGCGATCTTATCAGTGTCGGGCCAAGGGTTCCCTTGCTTTTAAGGGAAGTATTGAAATAGATTTGGCGCGCAGATTGACGGAGCAACTGGAGGGGTAAATGAGAACACTGGTTCAGTCTCTTTTTTCGATCGGTCTTGTTGCGGCGATAGCGACTCCGCTGTCGGCGCAGTGGCCAAATTTCCCGACCCCTGGCGTACCCAGAAATGCGGCCGGGCAAGCGGATCTCACGGCTCCTACCCCGAAGACTGCAGATGGTAAGCCGGACCTTTCCGGACTATGGCAGAACGGTCGTGGTGGAGGCGGCGGCGGCGGAAGAGGCGGCGCTGGTGGCGGTGGTGGAGCTGCTGGTGGTGCGGCACCCGCCGGAGCACCGGGCGCAGGACGAGGTGGCGCCGCAGGCGCTCCTGCTGCAGCCGGCGCGCCCGCCGGAGCCCCAGGTGCAGGACGAGGTGGCGCCGCAGGCGCCCCTGCCGCTGCAGGTACAGCTCCTGCCGGAGCACCGGGTGGCGGTCGTGGTGGCGCTGCGGGCGCGCCTGCTGCAAACGCATCCGGTATACCCAACGCCTCATTTGCCAATGCCGGCAGTGGAATCCAGGGCGGCTTGCCCTACCAGCCATGGGCTCTTGAGCTGATGACCAAACGCAAGGCGGATAACAGCAAAGACAATCCCGATGCGCACTGTCTGCCGATGGGTTTCCTTCAATTCCATACCCACCCCGAGCCCCGGAAAATTATTCAGACTCCCGGAGTCATTCTCATCATCTATGAGGCAAATAGCGGCCTCCGCCAGATTTTCACTGACGGTCGTGCGCTGCCTCCCAAAGATGCAGAACCCTGGTGGTATGGTTACTCGGTGGGCAAGTGGGAAGGGGACACACTGGTAGTCGAAACCACAAACTTCATCGACGGCATCTGGCTGGATGTTCAGGGCAGCCCCTTGAGCCCGGAAGCTAAAGTGACCGAACGATTCCGGAGACCGACCGTTGGGACTCTTGAAATCGATGTTACGGTGGACGATCCAAAGGCATACACCAAGCCCTGGACCGTTCGCGTGAATCAGCGCCTGATGCCGGATTCAGAACTCATCGAATTCATTTGTGAAGACAGGGACGCCACGCACTACATCGGTGCGGAAGCGAAGTAAGGAGGAAAAGTGAAAATACGGTTGTTCGCACTCTCTATGGGGTTCGCTTCAATCCTGGCGACGGTTCCGCTGTCCGCTCACCATTCCTTTGCGGCGCAATATGACCGCGCCAAGCCGATAACTCTCACGGGGCCCGTCAAGAAGGTCGACTGGATCAACCCGCATGCCCGCTTTTTTATCGAAGCGAAAGATGCCGCGGGTAAGGAAGCGCTGTGGGAAATTGAACTCTCGGCACCTGCGGGTTTGATGCGGAACGGGTGGACCCGAAACTCACTCAAGATTGGGGACGTGGTGACGGTGAATGCGTCGCTCGCAAAGGACGGTTCCAAGCTGGCCAATGCCACAACCGTAACGCTCGCCAACGGAAAAAGAGTTTTTGCAGGTTCATCCGGCGGGGACGAACAGAACCCCGCTCCCCAGCCGTAACGGTTCGGTTTTAGAATGGGCTGAAAGCTGGCATACCCGACTCAGTCCGCGATTCGGGGAAATCGGAAAATTCGAAAGTGCACGATTCCTAAATTTCCAATCCAAAATTTAAAATTTCAATCCCGCTCGGATCTGAAATTTTAAATTTTGGATTGGAAATTTAGGAATCGTGCACTTTCGAATTTTCCGATTTCCCAACCTCTTTGCTGACTTCGGAGACCTACTTCACATCCACGCCAGGCCGTTGAACTTCGTAGGGAGCACCCTCGCCACCTGAAGATCCAAGAAACAGCTGTTGTCCATTGGGCAGCGTGAGGTCTCTTCCATTGGCGCGCTTTGAGCCGTCTTTGGACTGATACCCATCGACGTTGATCTTCGCACCGACCTTCACCGTATCCTTGGTCACTCCACGTCTCATGAGGATGTTCGGGCTCCCGGCCTCAATGGCCCAGTTCTCCACCTTGCCGTCGGGTTGCACGACATCGACATAAATCCAGCTGTGGGGATTGGTCAACATAACCTTTGTTACGGTGGCGCCAATGAACTTGACCGGCTTGTTCGCATCAAATTCCGCAGCAAAGGCATGATGTGCCCTGGCCGGCGATGTCAGCAGGACAATACCTGCGGCGGCAATGGATCCGATGATTAGTTTGGCTCGCATTAAAGGGACCTCCTGAATTTCTTCATTTTGCCGGCGGATTTCCCGACACATAGCGTTCGTACACCGCCTCGCCCGGTGGAATTTTACGCGTGATATCTACATTCATCGTGTTTCCTTCCCAGTGCTTGACCAGTTGCTCCTTGCGAAGATGGCCGTAAATGGTTTCCTCCACCATTTCGACGCAGCGGAAATCCATGAGCTGGGCATTCGGCTCCAGGCGGCGGTACAGGGGCATGCTGATTTTCCAGGGCCGCGTATAGACCTGAGGGTCGTCGATGGTCGCCTCATAGCGTATGGCATCTTTGCCCATTGGAGTAAATCGCTCGATGACGTGCAGCGCGTCGCTGTGAAAATTCCCGGCTCGATCCAGCCATGTCGCATCGGTGAAGCTGTTAACGTCGACGACGAGTGTATCCCCTTCCCAGCGTCCGACCGAGTATCCCATGTAGGACACATTGGGATATTCGTCCATCTTGTTCAGATGGATGGTGCGCTCGGCATTGGCGAATTCAAACACCATCATGACCTTGGTTGCGCTTTGGATGATCTGGAACGGATGGGGCAGATACATGGCGCGTGGAACACCGGGCTGGAAGCATTTGATTTCCGGATCGCGATCCATCCAGTGGTCCAGGTTCTCTTTCTTTCTCGCGGCAGCCCATGGCTGGTAGGGAATCTCCTCGCCTTCGACGACGCCGAGTCCTGCGGGAACCCAGCCGACGGTGCCCAGGCCGACAACCGGTGCCGCCAGTACGACAGAGTTCGGACTGAATCCTGGCTGGCCGATCATTGGACGCGCGGCATGCGATTGAAGATCCCAATTCGCCGTGTTGTTGGCTTCCCAGATTCCGCTGAAATCGGGCTTGCCGGCGATTCGTGCCAGTCCCGTCTGAGCCGGTGCGGTGGTCGCGCGCTGTTGAGCGCCATGAGATACGAAGATTGCGAGAAAAACAACGGTCGCGGCCGCGGCTGTTAAAGCGATGGTCCAGCTTTTGTTCCAGTTTCGCATGGTGCCGACAACACTATTCGCTGGGGTCGTATTCACACAAGGGAAAATTGAAGGACGTCCCTCAAACTAATTTCGCAGAGCGAACGAGAACAGGGAAGTGCCGGCCGCCACTGAAACGTATTGTTTTCCATTGATGGAGTAGCTCATGGGGCCGCTGTTGACCTGGCCACCCAGCGGGATTTTCCATAACAGGTTTCCATTTCGGGCGTCGAGTGCGAAGAAGTAGCCTTCACGTCCACCGCTGAACACGACGTCGCCTGCCGTGGAGAGAACACCCGCCCAGGTGATGTCGTTCATCTTGAATTCCCACTTCTGGTCGAGAGTTTTCGGATCAAATGCGCGGACCACGCCGTAACCTTCTTCTTCGGTTTTCACGTTGGGCGCCAGCGCGGGGTCGGCCATCGGCGTAGTGTTCGCGCCGCCGCGTCCGCCTGCCGGGGCGGGGCCACCGGTTTTCGAGTTCTCCCACGCCGAAACATAGAACAGGCCGGTTTTCGGGCTATACGACGGTGGATACCAGTTTGTTGCGCCGAGGATGGTGGGCATGATCGCGGTACCGTCGCCGCCGTTGGTAGTGGCAAGTTTGCCGGGGACTCGATGCGGCCGGCCTTTTTCATCAAATCCGTCCATCCAGTTCACTTTCACATAGGGCTTGCCCTGAATAAATTCTCCGTTGGTGCGATCGAGGACGTACATCAGGCCGTTGCGATTCGCCCACAGCATCACTTTGCGCATCTTCCCTTTTATCTCGATATCCGCGAGCACGGGATTCTGCGTGGAGTCGTAGTCCTGGTCGTCGTGCGGCGTGAACTGATAATGCCATTTCAGTTTGCCGGTGTCGGCGTCGAGCGCGACCACCGAGTCCGAGTACAGGTTGTCGCCCAGGCGAGTGGGCGCCTGATTGGTTGGCGATGGGTTACCGGTACCCCAGAACGTGAGGTTTGTTTCGGGGTCGTACGAACCGGTGGTCCAGATTCCAGCACCTCCGACTTTCCAGGATTCACCCGACCATGTTTCGCTGCCGGGTTCGCCGGGACCGGGAATCGTGTAGAAGCGCCAGACTTCCTTTCCGGTTTTCGCATCGTAGGCGGCAAGGAAGCCTCGGATCGGGCCGTCGCCACCGGCGGTTCCAACGATGACCTTATCCTTGATGATCAGTGGAGCGACCGTGATCGGGTAGTTCCGTGCAGGGGGCACGGTGGGGTTTACGGGAGTGTCCCATATCAGCGTGCCGACCTTCGCGTTGATGGCAATCAGATGGGAGTTCAACGTACCCATGTACAGCGTGTCACCGAGTATGGCCAGTCCGCGGTTCACTCGGCCGCAACACGCCGTTGCGGTTTGCGGGATCGGGTATGAATACCTCCAGAAAACGCGACCCGTTGCCGCGTCGAGGGCCACGACCTGTGTGTTCCCATCGGTGTTCGCCGTATTGGTGGGCGCCTGGATCGTATAGAGAATGCCGTCGACGACGATCGACGTCGTTTCAAATTTCTCCAGCGACTTCGCCTGCCAGATCCATTGCAGTTCCAGATTCTTGACGTTGCCGGTGTTGATCTGATTCAGCAGGCTGTATCGCTGGCCCAGCACGTTTCCCGAATACGTCAGCCAGTTCTGCGGTTCCTTGTCCGTATGAAGGAGCCGGTCGAAGGTGATCTGCTGCGCCTGAAGAATGGAAACGGCCGCAAGAGTCAGAAACCCCAGGGCGACATACACGGTTCGCAGTTTTCGTTTCATCACTGCCCCTTTAGAGACATCAGGTAGCTGATTACGTCGGCCAGTTCCTGAGTCGTGAGTTTGTCCCGATATGACGGCATCGGGGAAGTCATGGTCGCCTCGCGCACGTTTTCCTTGGAGACGTTGGCGAGCTTTTCGGTGGAATCGAAGATTTGATAGGCGAAGGTATCCACGCTGAGAAGCTTTCCCGAGATTTTCTTTCCGTCTTTCATCGTGAGAAGGACGTACCGGTTCTGAACAGTAACCAGCGCGTTCGGATCGAGTATCGACTGTGCCAGCTGGCGCATCATGGTGTCGTTTGCAGTGTTCGCTGCAGGCGCTGCGGGCAACGCGGGTGCGGCATTTGCGGCTCCGGCTGCAGGTGCGGGTGCGGCCGCGCCACGTCCGGCGCCACCACCGCCTCCTCGAGGTGGCGCACCGATCGCGCTGAGGTCCGGACCGAATAGCGAACCGGTTCCCTGGACTCGGTGACAGCTTTGACAGTTGGCCTTGGTGCTTGTGAAGACTGCTTTACCGCGTGCGGCATCGCCTGGAGGAAGCAAGATATCGGGCGGAGTCTGCCCCCACAGCAATGGGCTGGCCGCCATCGCCGCCGCGAGGATCACGGATCGAATCGGAAGTGTTCCCATACGGATTGCCGCCTTTGATGGATTGTGGGCGCATCTTAACATCACAGTCCGTGGAGCACGGGAATTTTAAAGGCGGGATACTAAGAATCCGTGGTTGAACGACGGTTCGAAAGCCGCCAGAAGTGCGGGAAACGCGGTTGAAATTGTCCTGGAAAGTCCGGACCTTTTGAGGAGCGGATCGGAGAGCGCCTTTGTGTTCTGCGGCTTCAGTTGGCCTGAACCATGCTTTCTGAAGGGATGTGCATGCCGTATCAGCGGAGTACACGCCGAGACATCCTGAAGAGACCCTGCTCTACCGCGTCGTTGCCGAACAGTTGGAAACATTTCTAGCAGGACAGCGCGAACGGGATCGCGCCGTACCGGGGTTCGTCGAAGAGGAGTTTCGATCCTTTCTGAGATGCGGCATAAAAGAATTCGGCTTTTTGCGCCTCCGGTGCACGCAGTGCGGTAGAGACCGGCTGTTGCCGTATTCGTGCAAGAGTCGTTCGTTTTGTCCATCTTGCGGTGGACGAAGAATGTCGGAAACTGCCGCGCATCTTGTCGATCGCGTCATTCCGCCGGTTCCTGTTCGCCAGTGGGTATTTTCGCTGCCCTATGCCTTGAGGTATCGGGTGGCATTCGATTCGGCGCTGCTCGCGCGCGTGTTGGGAATCATGATTGGAGCGGTATTCGGATTCCTGGAGCGGCGCGCGCAAGACAGTGGAATTCCGCGTTCGAAATGCGGTGCGGTGGCGTTCGTGCAGAGATTTGGTTCAGCCCTGAATTTAAATCCGCACAGTCACATTTTGGTATTGGACGGGGTTTTTGCCGCATTTGACGCGGAACGTCCCGAGTTCTTTCCGATACGTCCTCCGGACGCGAAAGACGTGGCGGCGGTGGCCGAACGCGTGGCCATGCAAGTCACGGCGTTG
>Ga0184628_10000358_pt1 | contig 25391 bp, 21 predicted proteins | sample PLM4_5_b1_FD_133149 | JGI IMG/M metagenome (GOLD analysis project Ga0184628, IMG submission 133149) | Groundwater sediment microbial communities from an aquifer in East River, Colorado, USA - PLM4_5_b1 | ecosystem: Environmental > Terrestrial > Soil > Riparian zone | place: USA: East River... | reverse complement strand
TGGTTCGGCCATGGCACCGCGCATGCGCATGCCGCGGCCCATCATGCCGCCGCCGTTCTTCATCATAGCTTCGTGCGCCGCAACCATCCCGCGCTGGGCAAGATCGGTCACTTCTGCGGCGTGGTCCTGGAGAGCCTTGACGGCAGTCGCGTCGGTCGAGGTCTGGACAACGACGATTCCCTTCTCGGTCGTCTCATACGCGGTCTTGATCTTGTCTTTGTTCCGGAAGATCGCGTGCAGCGCCGGGGTTTCGATTGGCAGACCCGGGTCACGTCCTTCTGCGACCCGCTTTCCCATTTCGGCGACGTGCTTCTTGATCGTCGCGGTGACCTCGGGGTCGTCCGATTCCGTAACCGTGCGGATGCCGTCTGGGAGGTTCGTCACCGTGCGTTTGATGCTTTCATGGTTTAAGAACAGGTCGCGAATGTCGCTATGCTCCGCCGCGGTCGCGGAGCCCCCGTTCATCCCCAACATGCCGGGGCCCATCCCCATCATGCCGGAACCCATTTGACCGCGCATGCTGCCCATCTGTCCGTGCATTCCCGGGCCCATCTGGCCTCGCATGCCCATCATGCCACCGGGACCCATGCCACCAGGGCCCTGGCCCTGCATGAACGGAGGCCCGAAGCCGCCCGGGCCATGACCGGTTGTCTGCGCCAAAGCCCAGCCGCCCACGAGCAAGGTGGCGGCAGCGATGCCGCCAATCACCAAAAATTTTTTCTTCATTTGAATCTCCAATGCCTGTGCAACAGAAGGTCCGTTGCTTGTGCACATTGGAGAGGCTGGAGTTCACCAAAGTTTTTCAGAAACAGGGTTTTTTGTGACAAAGTTTGTCAAACGTGGCGGTAGCCATAATCCGACACATATTTCGCAAAACCTGCCGCAAGCGTTGGTCTATATTGCAGGAATGCAAGGTGGGCCGCATATCCTGATCGTCGACGACCATCGCGAGATTCGCGACCTTGTCTCGCGCGCGCTGTCCAAGGAGGGATTCCGGGTCAGCACGGCGGCGGACGGCCGAGCCATGCAAAAGGTTCTGGCTGATGGCCGTATCGACCTCATCCTGCTTGATCTCATGCTGCCGGGCGAGGACGGGTTATCGCTCTGCCGCACGCTGCGCGCGGAATCGAACATCCCGATCATCATGCTGACCGCAAAGGGCGAGGAAGTCGACCGCGTCATCGGCCTGGAGATGGGAGCCGACGATTACCTCTCGAAACCGTTCGGCAGCCGAGAACTGATCGCGCGGATTAGAGCCGTCCTGCGCCGCAGCCAGGAAAAAGTGTCGAAGGGAGACTTCGGGCAACAACCCGGGAGTTACAATTTCGACCGCTGGAGTTTAGACGCTGGCGCACGCGCGCTCCTGCGCGATGATGGCGTCACGGTGCCGCTAAGCACCGGCGAATACGATCTGCTGATTGCGTTAGTCGAGCGGCCGCAGCGTGTGCTCAATCGCGATCAATTGCTCGATCTGGCGCGCGGTCGTTCTGCGGTAGGTCTCGACCGCAGCATCGACACGCAAGTGAGCCGCCTTCGCAAAAAACTTGAGATCGATCCGGGCGACCCAAAACTCATCAAGACGGTATGGGGTGGCGGTTACATGTTCATGCCCGCGGTGATTCGCAAATGAATCGGCTTCTACCAAAAAGCCTATTCGGCCAGACCCTGCTCGTTTTGGTCGCTGGTTTGATCGTGTCGCTCGTCGTGGGGTCGTGGATCTACACGATGGACCGCGAGCAAGCGGTGCGGGCCGTCGGCGGATTTTCCGCAGCACAGCGCATTACCAATCTCACGAAGTTGGTGCAGGACACCCCGCGCGAAGGGCGCGAGCGGATTGTTGCCGGCCTGAGCGATCAGACCTTTCGCGTCTCACTCTCGGCCCAGCCCCCCGTGATCATCCCGAACGACGAGGACGCGGCGGTTGCGCAGGCGATTAAAGAATTTCTCATCGACCAGCTTTCGCTTGGACCGGGACAGCAACCGCGCGTGTCGGCATCGCCGCCGGACGGTGCAGTATTTGGCGGTGGGCGCCCGATGATGGGGCCAGGCCCGATGATGCATGGATTCCGCGGCTTCGGCGGTTTCGGGGGTTTCCGCGATTTGCAGGTCGCGGTCCCCCTACCCGATGGCCAATGGCTCTCGTTCATGACCGCCCTGCCGGAGAGCGGGTCGACTTTTTCGCGCCAGTTCCTGCTCTCGATGGGAATTATGGCGATCGTTATATTCGCCGTGTCGTTTTGGGCCGTGCGCCGCGTGACGGCGCCGCTTGCCGCAGTATCGGTAGCGGCCGAACGGCTCGGCAATGACTTGAATGCACCGCCAATGCCGGAGACTGGCACGATCGAGACGCGTCAAGCTTCGCGCGCGTTCAACACCATGCAGGCCCGGCTGCGCGGCCTGATCGAAAATCGGACACGCATGCTGGCGGCGATCTCGCACGATCTGCGCACACCTTTGACGCTGTTACGTCTGCGCGCCGAAAACGTTGAAAATCCGCAAGAGCGCGACAAGATGCTGGCCACGATCGTCGAGATGGACTCGATGGTCGGCGTAACTCTGCAGTTTGCCCGCGATGAAGCTACGACCGAAATACGACGCCCCACCGACATCGCGGCGCTTGTACAAAGCATCGTCGATGACATGGCGGATGCCCGCCTGCCGGTAAAAATGCAGCTCGCCGAACCTGTTGTGTACGACTGCCGGCCTGATGCCTTGAAGCGTGCGATCCGAAACCTCCTCGACAATGCGGTCAAGTACGGCAAGGCAGCGAACGTGGCGATCCAAACGACGACGAAAACGATCGAAATCATCATAGATGATGACGGCCCCGGGATTCCCGAACAAGAACTCTCGCGCGTGTTCGACCCGTTCTATCGTGTTGAGGAATCACGAAGCCGGGAGACAGGTGGAGTTGGCCTCGGTTTGGCGATCGCCCAGTCGATCGTGCAGGCCCATCGCGGCGAGCTTGTCCTCAGCAACAGACCAACCGCAGGTCTGCGCGCCCGAATCGTATTGCCTCGATGAATGGCTAGCTGGGGCTGGGACTGAAAGGTAGCCCTACCCTGGTCCACGACTGCATGCAGTCGCTGTGCGTCGGTGCGCGGCCATATTCCGTAACCTGTAATTAGGCGAATCCACGATTCCGACGATTGCCCTGCCCGACCAGAGCTTTGCGAATTCAACATTTGTTTGACTGAACGATTTTTCGAAACAAATTCAAATTGTGGGGATCCGCCGTCCGATCAATCATGCAATGGCAGTGTCGAAGCCTTCCGCACGCAGACGATTCTAGTTGCGCCGCTGCGGCGGCATACCGAATGATGGGTCCTGTCCTGGCACGATGACATGGTCGCGGCCGAGCGAGCTGATATCGCACACGCCGAGATTGGCCATGGTGCGGCGTATCTCTGCATCGAAAATGGCTAGCGCGCGGCGCGCGCCGGCCTCACCCGCGGCGCCGACGCCGTAGAGCGTGGCGCGGCCGATCGCCACCGCGTCGGCACCGAGCGCCAGACCCTTGAGCACATCGCTGCCCCGCCGGAAGCCCGAATCGACGATGATCTTCAGCCGGGCGCCGGCCGCCGCGACGATATGCGGCAGCATCTCGATCGGAATGGCCGCGGCATCGAGCACATTGCCGGCATGGTTTGAGACGACGATGCCGTCAACGCCGCACGCGGCAGCCTTCATCGCATCGTCGGGATGCAGGATGCCTTTGACGATAAGCGGCCGCGGCCAGAGATCGCGCAATCGACGCAGGTAATCCCAATCGAGCGAATCGTTGCGGCTCATGAAGCCTGCCACTTTGCCAGCCGTGTAGTCTTTCTCGCCGGCGGCCGCCGGCGGGAAATGGATATTGGGAAAGCGCGGCAGGCGCCCCTCTGCGAGCACATAGCGGGCGAGCGTGCCGAACAGCCAGCGCGGATGGCTCAGCCCGTCGATAGCACTTTGCAGCGTGACCCGCGGCGGGAAGTTGGCACCGTTACGGGTATCGAACTCGCGGTTGTTGTAGGTCGGCGAGTCGACGGTGAGGACCAGCGCCTCGAAGCCGGCGTCGCGCGCCCGCGCTACGGTGACCAGCGCGGCCTCGGCATCGCGCCAGACATAGAGCTGGTACCACTGGGTGCCGCCGCCCTCGGCTAGCACGGTCTCCATCGCGGTGCTCGACGTGCTCGCCAGGGTAAAGGGGATGCCGGCATCCGCCGCCGCGCGCGCCAGAGCGATCTCGGCGCGGTACCAGACCCAGCCGGCAATTCCGGTCGGGCCGATCAGCAACGGCAGCGCGTGCTTTTTGCCGAACAGGGTGATGCCCGGGTCGCGGCCGGAGACGTCGGTGAGCACCCGCGGCAGCAGTTTTATGCGGTCGAGCGCGGCGCGGTTGTCGCGCATCGCGATCTCGTCCTCGCTGCCGCGGTCGCAAAACTCGAACAGCGCCTTCGTCAGGCGTCGGCGCGCCATACGGCGCAGATCCTCGATGTTGAGTGCCTTGCGCCGCAGATCTCTCATGCGCCTCCCCAGTGATCCGACCGGGCTTTTTAGAGCAAGCAGTGTGAGATAAGGAGCCTACCGCACTGTTGCCTAATCTACCATTCTGCGAAACCGATTGCCCTAACAGGAATGCACCAAATAATTTATCGTTATGTGGCGTTGGAAATTAGCCAGCGCCTTCGCTACTTGGATCCTTGAAGAGATCGAACAAATTCGGCTCATTTTTAATTGGGACGACATCGCGCGCGCTCACCCCGCGTAGTGAGGCGTTAATGTATATCGAAGTTGGTCTGCGAGACCGGCGTTAACGGCGTACCGTTGTCGGTACGATTGCGCGCATGCCTGTGCGAACGCGCCGATAGCGCACGCCTGGCTTTCGAACGTTGCGCGACTTGCAGCGTGGGCTTGTTTGGTTGTGCCGCGCAGAAGCTGTCGACGGCATCCACCACGGCCGCGCTGATCAGTTGCTGCCGCTCGGGCGAGGCCATCACCAGTTCCTCGTCGCGGTTCGCGATCGAGCCCGCTTCAAGCAATACAGCGGGCAGTTGCGTCTTCTGCAACACGAACAGCGTGTCGTAGCGGTAGACGCCCGCATTGGCGTCCAGGAGCGTGCGTTGCCACCGGCCCATGACTCTCTCGGTGTAATGCGGCGTGTATTGCAAGCCCCGCGCCTTCAACTGTTGGCCCAGCATGCTGCCGAACAAAAGGCTATCTTTGGGATCGCGATTGTCGTCGGAAACGAAGATCGAATGGCCCTTGAATCGGTCGCTGAACGTTTCCGGCTTGCCGTTGTAGTCCCATTTTTCCAGAAAACGATTGGGCACCGAATCGTGGTGAATGGACAGCAGCAGATTTGCCGATAGCTCGTTGGCGCGTGCCACGCGCGAGTACATGCTCCGGATCCCCGGCCCGCCTGTCACCATGAGGACCGTCTTGGCAAAGCCGGCTTCGAAGAGAGCCAGATCGATCTGCTTGGCGAGCCGCAGATTGAAATCGAATTCGTCGGCCCCGCGCGCGCTTTTGGCGCCGGGCGATTTCGCTGTGTGGCCAACGTCGAGCACGACGCGAAAGTCCGGACGGGCGCAGCTCGCCGCGCCTGATTTCACGGGACTATCAGGCGGCTCGGCGCGGATTATGCCGACCGGCAGCACGGACAATACGGCTGCGAGCGATACCGCAATAGTGAGCCAATAGCGGATCATGATGCATTCTGTGACATTTCCCACTGACAAACAATTATATCTGTGGAAGCTTCAGGCCCAACATCGAAAATGCGCCGGATATCGCGAGAGATCGCCGACTTGTCCGCTTTCGGACCAAAGCAGACAAAGGTCGATTTTGGCCCGCCATGCTTTGTCCGCTAATGACCCAAAGCGGACATTCCCGGCGTCCACTGAAAAGCCCACTTATCGAGTTTCTCGAAGTCGCGTCATTGTATAAATGGAGGAATATGGAACGCGGTAGCATTGCCTATGACTGACCAACCGGAAGGCTTTTTTCAAGGCACTGAAATGCCGACTGCCGGATGGTGGGAGGCACTCTGGCCTGACCCTGCGGGAGTGCTTGCGGCGGTCGGTCTGCGGCCTGGTATGAACGTGATCGACCTATGCTCCGGTGATGGTTGGTTCACCCTTCAAATAGCAAAAATCGCGCGGCACGTTTCTGCGATTGATATTGACCCGAATTTGCTGGAAGTCGCGCGGCATCGGTTGGCGGAAAGCGTAGTAACAAATTGCGACTTCATGCCCGGCGACGCCTACGACATTGCCAAACTAGCGGGACCGGCGGACTTTGTTTTCATGGCGAATGCTTTTCATGGCGTCCCTGACCGCTCTCGGTTGGCACAAGCCGTAGCAAGTGCACTGAAAACGGACGGCTATTTTGCCATCGTCAATTGGCATAAGCGCCCGCGCGAAGAAACGCTCATCCTCGGGGAGCCGCGAGGGCCAAAAACAGAATTAAGACTGTCGCCGGAGGAAACCATAAAGTCAGTGGAAGGTCGCGGATTGAAATTTATGAAGATTGCCGAAATACCACCGTATCATTACGGCGTCGTGTTTCAGCGTTCCGAAGTTTGAGGCTTCACTATGCCGCCGTTGCTCGACAACAAAGATCCCACAGCTAAATCAGTATTTGCACCCTCCGCTCTTCTGCGCGAGGCGCGTCGTCAAAAGGGCCTTGCGACGGTCAATGTACCGTCAGTCTGCGTCTTAGACCCGGATGGCGACATAGTTCGCCGTCTCAAAGCGACGGGCCAAGCACACCCGGCAAACGCTTGGCCCTGCTACCACACAGAACTGTATATATTCACGGTCGGCACGCGGGATGTGGGCATTGTCGGTTGTGCAGTTGGTGCGCCGTTCGCTGTGCTCATAGCGGAAGAGCTTTTCGCCAGTGGTTGTGGTTTGCTGATTAGCATTACTTCCGCAGGACAAATCACGCCCGCCGGTCAGCTTCCATATTTCGTCGTGATTGATCGCGCCTTGCGCGATGAGGGAACAAGTTATCACTACGCCGTACCCTCGGAATACAGCGAAGCAGACCCGAATTTAGTTGCCGCGGCTGCTAATGCGTTGAAAGCCAAGGGCGTGAACGTTCTCACCGGGTCTAGTTGGACTACGGATGCGCCGTTTCGCGAAACAGGGGGAGCAATTGCTGCTGCGCGCGCCAAGGGCATACTGGCCGTCGAAATGGAAGCCGCGGCTCTTTATGCGTTCGCCCGTGCCACGAACAATAACGTTTTGTGCTTGGCGCATGTCACAAACACGATGGCGGTGGCAGAACAAGATTTTGAAAAAGGCGATGCAGACGGCACAGTTGATGCCTTGCGAGTGCTGGAGGCGATCGTTACCGGTCTTCAACCGTGATGTTCGCTATTGGCACAAAGCGGACATGTCGCTTGCCGCGGCAAATGTCTGCATTTGGCAGAAGAGCGACATTTTTTGGAATCCGCGCGTATCTATCGAATGGAAGTCACTGACACCTCGAGCAACCAGTCTGAGTTACACCAGTCTCCCGGTTCAGACTCCGCAAAACGGGAATTTTCCAATGTTTGCGTGGAGACTTTCCGCCATCTTGGGACCAAGGAGTTCGAAAATGGAATTCCGGAGACTCCTGCAGCTTGCGAAAGCCCGCGAAATCCGGCCTTAAGTCGGCGGATACGCGCGGAAATGGTGGAGGCTACACTGGTTGGCTGGCGACGCAGTGCAGATGGCACCCTGCTCTGCCCGTTTTCCCTGCTAACAGGGAATTTTACAGGGAATTTTGCAAAATCGCGGCTTCTGGCGCGCCAGAGACTCTAAATAATGTCGTCGTTATTGGGCTTTCGATGCGAATTCCCTACTCAATGGAACAGGGAATTATTTTCGCGAAACAGGGAATTCTGTCTCAAGAACAGGGAACTTCATCTGCCAAAACCGAAATCAATGCCGGATGAGGTTTTCGGTACACACAGCTCCCACGACATTCCCCACGCCTTGGCGTGAAGCCCGAAGACTTCCTTGATCGTGTCTGACTCCGGCATCCCGTCCGGTCGCAGACTGACCACGCGAATGCCGTGCGGAGCGAATTCGGCGGACAGACCCCGGGTAAGAGCGAGGAGCAAACGAGCGCGGGGCATCGAGTTCATCGGCGGATTAGGTTTTGGTACACACAGCCCGAGGCGGCGCCGCGGTCAGCGCGCTCGGTAGGCGGCTAGGAACGCATCAACTGCGATGCCGACCACGTGGCGGATGCGCTCGGGTGGCGGCGGTGGTGCGAAATTAAACAGCACCGGCTTGAACAACGTCGCTTGGCAGGCATCGAGAAACTGTGCCGCCGCCACTTCGCAGTCGTCGATCGCCAAGATGCCGGCGCGCACCTGCGCCTCGAGATAGGTGTTGAGTTGAGCAATCCCGTTCCCGGGGCCATTTTCGTAAAATGTTTTGCCGATTTCAGGCATGCGATCGGCAATCGCGATCACGATCCGCAGGGACGAGGCCTTCTCTGGCTGGCAAAGGAAGTTCACAAGTCCGGTGCCAACTTGGGTGAGCATGCTCGCCACATCGCTGTTGTTGTTATCTAGTCGGAAGGCGCCTTCGGCGTGCATGGCGCATTCCTGCTGCACGATGGCGGCGAACAGCTCTTCCTTGTTCTTGAAGTAGACGTAGAGCGTGCCCTTGGAGACGCCGGCCGCCTTGGCGATATCCATCATGCTGGCCGCGTCGAAGCCGCGCGCCAGGAAGACCTGGCGGGCGCCTTCCACGATCTGCCGCCGTTTGGCGCTGTCGTCCTCCGCGCCAACCGGGCGGGTGTGAGCGAGTTCGGCGAGATGTGACATGGGCGGGCGCTCCTCTCAGGCGCCGATACCAGTTCCAATTCTAGCGCCGATTCTGACCGGCTTTTGCAGCATATCAGACCTTCGGCTAATGACCGAACCGTTCGGTCAAAAAAGAGTTGACTCCATTGCTAGGTAGATATATTGACCGAACCGTTCAGTCAATACCTTGGAGCCAAATATGACACCCGACCCGAAGAACGAAGAATTTGCCAGGTTTGGCAACCTTTTAGCAGGTGCTCGGGGGCCTAACGCCGCCCGGCGTGCCGCACGCGCCGTTCATCTCGCTTCGGCCTTGGACAGCCAACACGGCAAGGGGCCCACGGTTTCCCGCGCAATAGGCCCGGTGAACGAGCCAAGCCGTATTTTGGCGAAAATTGCTCAATCTGGATTGGCGCGTACGGCCGTCTTGCTGACGGCGCTCATGATCCTCGCCGGCTGCGACAGTCAGGCGAAGGTCGGACAGGACGTCGTTCGGCCGGTGAAAGTTGCCGTCGCCGGCGATGCCGCGGGTGGCCGGACGCTGACTTATTCGGGCGTGGTGCGGCCAAGGATCGAAAGCATGGTCGGCTTCCGCGTGCCGGGCAAGATCGTCGAACGCCTAGTCAATGTCGGCGACCGTATCGAGGTCGATCAGGTGATCGCACGGCTCGACGACACCGACCTGCAGCTTGCCGAACGCAGCGCCAAGGCCGCCGTCGATGCTGCCCGCAGTCGTCGCGACATGGCACGCAACAATCTGGAGCGTGGCAAAGCCCTGCTGCCCAGCTCGGCCATCTCAAAGGCCGAGTACGACTCGCGCAACAACGAAATGGATTCCGCCGCGTCGGTGCTGGATTCCGCGGAAGCTCAGCTGCGCCAAGCGGTCAACGCGGTCGGCTACGCGATGTTGAAAGCCGACAAGGCGGGCATCGTTACCGCAGTCTCGGCGGAGCCGGGACAGGTCGTCAGCGCCGGGCAAGCCGTTATCTTGCTGGCCCATCGGGACGAGACCGAAATTGCTGTTGCGGTGCCGGAACAAGATGCCGGATATCTCGCGGTCGGCCAGCCGACCAAGATCACTCTTTGGGCCGGGCCCAAGGTCAGCATCGCGGGGCGCATTCGTGAAATCGCCGGACAAGCCGACTCCGCATCTCGCACCTATGCCATTCGCGTCTCGGTGAGCGAAGCGCCACCGAACCTGCGCCTCGGAATGACCGCGTCGGTCGCGTTGCGCATCGACGACCAGGCCCCCGGCATCGTGGTGCCGGTTGCGGCCATGACCGAAAGCGATGGCGGCTCTGTGGTGTTCATCGTGGACCCGAAGAGCAAGACCGTCCGCAAGGCAAAGGTCACGGTCGCCGGAACTGCGGAAAACGGTGTGCGGATCGCCGAAGGGCTGCATACCGGCGACCTGGTTGTCACCGCGGGCGTGCAATTTCTTCGCGACGGAATGCCGGTACGTCTGCCGACCGAGCGCCAGCAGGCGCGCGCGGGCAGCTAAAGGGAGGATGCCATGCGCAGAGAAACGTTCTCGCAACCGGAACGCCACGTTCCCGCTGGCGCATCGGAGGGCTTCAATCTATCGCGCTGGGCCATCAACCACGGCGGCTTCACCGCGTTCCTTTTCGTTCTACTGCTGGCTGCCGGCATAGTCTCGTTTCTCCGCGTCGGCCAGAAGGAGGATCCGGACTTCACGTTCCGCGTGATGGTCGTGCAGGTGATGTGGCCCGGCGCCACCGTCGAGGAGATGCAGGATCAGGTGGTCGACAAGATCGAGCGCAAGCTGCAGGAGACGCCGGGACTCGACTTCGTCCGTTCCTACACGCGATCCGGCTTCGCCAACATCTTCGTCAATCTCAAGGGTTCGGTACGCGGCGACGCCGTCAAGGATGGGTTCTATCAGGTCCGCAAGAAGCTCGGCGACATCCGGCAGACGTTTCCGGAGGGTGTTATCGGCCCGTTCTTCAACGACGAGTTCGGCGACACCTACATCTCGCTTTATGCCATTACCGGCCAGGACTTCGCTTATCCCGAATTGAAGAACTTCGCCAAGCGCGCGCGCGATATCCTGCTGCGCGTACCGGGGGTCGCCAAGGTTGACCTTCTGGGGACGCAGGACGAACGCATCTTTATCGAGGTTTCCTCGGCCATGCTGGCCGAGCGCGGACTGACGGCGCAAGACATCCAGGCTGCGCTCGCCGGCCAGAATGCGATGGATCCGGCGGGGCGGATCGAGACGCGCGACCGGTCGGTCCGTATCGACGTGGAGGGCGGGCTCCGATCGGTCGAGGATATCCGTGAATTACGCTTGCGCGCCGGGCAGCGGACGTTCCGGCTCGGCGACATCGCCGAAGTCAGGCGAGGCCTCGAAGATCCGGCCGCCGCCAGGACTCGTTATCAAGGCCGCGAAGCTGTCGTGCTCGGCACGACCATGGCCCCCGGCGCCAATGTCACCCAGGTCGGCGCCGAGGTCGATCGCGCGCTCAAGCGCATTGAGCAGGACCTGCCCATCGGAACCGAGCTGGGCCGCATTTCGGATCAGGCGCAGGTCGTCACTCAATCGGTGCATCAGTTTCTCGAGGCTTTCGGCGAGGCGGTCGGCATCGTACTTCTGGTGTCGCTGATCGCGCTCGGTTGGCGGGCCGGTTTGGTCGTCGCCCTGACCATCCCGCTGGTGCTGGCCGCCACGATATTCGTCATGTCGCTGATGGGGATCGATCTACACCGCATCTCGCTCGGTGCCTTGATCATCGCGCTCGGGCTGCTGGTCGACGACGCAATGATTTCGGTCGAGATGATGGACCGCAAGCTGAAGGAAGGTCATAGCCGGCTTGATGCGGCCACCTTCGCCTACACGTCAACGGCGTTTCCAATGCTGACCGGCACGCTGATCACCGTCGCCGGCTTCATTCCCGTGGGTTTCGCGCAGAGCACCGCCGGTGAGTATGTCAGTGCGCTGTTCTGGGTGACCGGCATCGCGCTCATCATCTCCTGGTTCGCCGCCGTCTATTTCACGCCGTGGATCGGCTATCGGATTCTCAAGGCTCACGACAACGGCACCGGCCACCACGACGTCTTCGACAGCCGGCTTTACCGCGCAATCCGGGCGGTGGTCGCCTGGTGCGTGCGCCGGCGATGGCTGGTCGTAGGTCTGACCTTCGTCACGCTTTTTGCCAGTATCGCGAGCTTCGCTCTCATCCCGAAGCAGTTCTTCCCGACGTCCAATCGTCCCGAAATCCTGGTCGACCTGTGGTTGCCCGAAGGCACCTCATTCGAGGAAACCGAGCGCGAGGCCAAGCGCCTCGAACAGATGATTTCGAAGTATCCCGATCTCGCCTATGTCACGACATTCATCGGCGAGGGTGCACCGCGTTTCTACCTGCCGCTCGATCAGCAGCTCAGGAACCAGAACTACGCCCAGCTGCTGCTGATGTCCAAGTCGATTGAAGCGCGTGAGCGGCTCCTCGCGGACGTCCGCGGGATTCTGGCGCGTGACTTCCCGGCGGTCCGCAGCAAGGCCGATCGGCTATTCAATGGCCCTCCGGTGGGGTGGCCCGTGCAGATCCGGGTCACCGGCTCGGATCGCAACGAAGTGCGCCGCCTGGCGACAGAAGTTGCCAATGTGATGCGCGCAAATCCGAATATCGATAGCGTCCATAACGACTGGCTCGAGCCGGTGCCGAGCCTAAAACTCGAAATCGATCAGGATCGCGCCCGCGCCCTTGGGGTCACGTCGCAGAGCGTGCGTCGCTCACTGCAGGCGATGCTGTCGGGCTTCCCGATCGGAGAGTTCCGCGAAAGCGACGAAACGATAAAGGTCATGCTGCGCGAACCGTCGAATACCCGCAATCTGCTTTCTGCATTGGATACCGTCTACGTGAAGACGACGGATGGCGCATCGGTGCCGCTGCGTCAGGTCGCCAACGTGCGGGTGATGCTGGAGCCGGGCATCCAATGGCGCAGAGACCGCCTGCCCTCCATTACCGTTCGCGGCGTTGTGCCGGATAGCGTTCAATCATCCGACGTCACCGCGGCGATCTTCGCCCAGCTGAAGCCGCTGCGCGACAGCCTGTCGGCCGACTATCGCATCGAGATGCAGGGCGCGGTTGAGGAATCGGCCACGAGCCAGGCTTCGATCAACGACAAGATGCCGGTGATGCTGCTGGTCATTTTGTTGTTGTTGATGGTCCAGCTGCAGCACTTCGGTAAGACCCTCATCGTCCTGGTCACAGGTCCGCTCGGATTGATCGGCGCCGCGGCGGCATTGCTGCTATTCCAATCGCCGTTTGGTTTCGTCGCCATTCTTGGCGTCATCGCGCTTGCCGGCATCATCATGCGCAACAGCGTGATCCTGGTCGATCAGATCCAGCAAGACTTGGCGGCAGGACACGACGCGTTCACTGCGATCGTCGAATCGGCGGTCCGCCGGTTCCGGCCGATCACGCTTACCGCCGCGGCCGCCGTGCTGGCGCTGATCCCGCTCGCTGGCGAAGTGTTCTGGGCGCCGATGGCATTGGCGATGATGGGCGGCGTGATCGCGGCGACGGTGCTGACCTTGACCTTCCTGCCGGCATTTTACGCGCTGGCGTTCAGGGTCGCGGTGCCAAAGAGCCGCAACGGACAGTCCGTCGACAAACCAGACATGAAGGCCATAGCCGCGCCGGCTCTGCAGGCCGCTGAATAATTCTCCAGGACTGGCGCGGTCCAACGACGTGGCGGCACTTCTTCTGTCGTTCCAACCGATGACATTGAACAGTCGGCGCCTAGTCGAAGCCATTTAAGTGAGGCACACTACCCAACGGCCTATGTTCCATAACGTGTCAATATGCGAAACTAGTTCCCCTGCCCGCGCGAGTTCATCGGGTTCGGCGTTGAGTAGTTGCCGGAGACTGATTGCTGCGATCTAGGCGGCATCGTTTTTGCATTTGCCGAAAATAAGTCGGCAGACCATGGCGCGAAGGGACCTTCGTTCTTGGCAGCCGATGCTGCGCAAGGAGTGCTCATTGGTCGATTGACCAGGCGCTGAGTCGCGGTTCGACGCGAAGCGGCCCGAAGGCCGGTGACGGAATCCTGCGCTGGGATGCTGCCTCATGTGCTGAGGCGATCTTGAGAAGGACATCCTCCCTGCCTGGTTCAGCGCGCGAGCTAGCTCTAGGTGACCATCACGCTGCTACATCCAAAAATCGGTCAGGCTACTCCTATTGCAGCAGCTCAAATAAATAGCTCTAATATTAAGTCAGATGGAGGACAGCCATGACTAAGCGGACATTTTGCACACTACTGATGTCGGCCGGGCTCGTTGGCGGCATTCTCGCCGGATCAGCGGCGTCACTTTTGGCCGCCGACAAGGCCATCAAGATCGGCGGCCTGTTTCCAATGTCGGGCCCGGGATCCTATTTCGGCGCACAGGACAAGCAAGGCGTTGAGCTCGCACTTGAGCAGCTCAACAAGGCGGGTATAAACGGTTACAAATTCGAGGTTCAGTACGAAGATTCGTCCTGCAGCCCGCTGCCGGCAACGCAAGCCGCCAAACGCCTGCTCGATCAGTTCAAGCCCGATGTCGTGATCGGCGAAGAATGTTCGGACGCAACGCTTGCCGTCATGCCGGTCATGGAACAGGCCAAGGTTCCGCTGCTCAATGCCGGCTCCTCCGCGATCAAGATCACCGATCCAGGCAATCCCTGGACGTTCCGCATCATGCCGAACGAAGTGATGCAGGGCGTCGATATCGCGACAAAAGCCTACAATCAGTTCAACGCGCGCACGGCGGTGCTGCTGCACGAGAATACCAATGCCGGCATCGGCAATGCTAACGTTTTTGCTGAAACCTTCACCAAGCTCGGCGGCAAAATTCTCGCCGATATTGGCTTTGGCCGCGACGTCAATGACTTTACCTCAATTGCGACCCGCGTTGCTGGTCTTGGCAAGATCGATGTGATCCCCACCTACACGCTGGAAGGCCAGGGTTTGAAGATCACGCAAGCGCTTGCGCAGGCCGGTGTCGTCAAGGGCGGCGGCGGCCAGTCCATACAGCTCGGCACGATTTGGCTGCCCTTCGGCTTCGAGCAAAAGGCGGGAAAGGCGGCGGTGGGTTATATCCGCATCGTTCAGTTCGACCCGACCGACCAGCGCGATGTCGTCAAGAAGTTCATTGAGGCGTTCAAGGCCAAATACAACGCGGATCCGACCCACCTCAACGCCCATGCCTACGACCAGATCATGCTGATCGCGGACGTGGTGCGCCGCGGCGGCAAAGACGCCCAGTCCATCCGCGACGGACTTGCGGCGACCAAGAGCTTCTCCGGCGTGACCGGCAGCGTCGAATTCGACAAGACCAACCAGAACATCAAAATGGATACGGTCCACTACATGGAGACGCAGGCCGACCTGTCCTGGAAGGCCGTGAAATAGGACCAGCCTTGCGGACATGCTGTCCGTCATCCTCCAGCAGGGGATCAACGGCGTCATTGTGGGGAGCCTCTACGTGCTGGTCGCGTTGGGGCTTACCCTCATTTATGGCGTTCTGGTCCAGATCAACTTTGCGCACGCCGATATCGTCACGCTGGGGGCGTTCATCGCCTATTTCGTGACTCACCTATTCAGCGGCAATTATTTTGCCGGCATCGCTGCCGCCTTGGTCGTCGGGGGAGTCCTGGGATGGCTGGTGAACGCCGCCATTTTTGCGCCCTTGCGCGAGCGCGGCAGCGAGCTGTTGCCGCTGATTGCAACCATCGGGGTTTCCATCACCCTGCAAAACGCCATGCTGGTCCTGCTCGGACCGATCCCCTACGCCTTCGATACGCCGTACAGCAATAACGTGATCCGTTTTGGCGGCATATTCCTGACGGTGCAGAGCGTCCTGATTATCGTGATGTCCACGATCGCCATCGGCCTGCTCTATGCCTTCATGAAATTCACCTTTCTCGGCAAAGCGCTGCGCGCGGTCTCGCAGGACCGCGAAACCGCGGCGCTGATGGGCATCAATCCCAATCAGCTCATCATGCTGACCTTCGTGATCGCCTCGGCTCTGGCCGGCATGAGCGGGGCCATGCTCGGCCCGGTGCTGGTGCTCACGCCCTTTGCCGGCACCACCGTCATCGTCAAGGCCTTCGCCATCGTGATTATCGGCGGCTTCGGCAATGTCGAAGGCACCATTATCGCCGGGCTGATCGTCGGGCTGATCGAGAGCTACACCACGCAATTTCTCGACCCCGGTCTGATCGACATTGTGGTCTTTGCCCTGCTCCTGCTCACGCTCGCCGTGCGGCCGACCGGTCTGATCGCCGAGAAGCGCGAAGAAAATGTCTAGCCCCGCGATCACCGAGCCGCCGGCAACGAGCATGGGCAGCGCCATTCTGTCGTCGCGGCGCTTTTGGTTCGTCATGGCCGCAATCGTGATCGGGCTGCTGCCCATGATCTTTTCCGATTCCTATTGGCGCACCAATTTGATCGTCTGCGCGATCAATGTGCTGCTGGCAGTCGGGCTGGATTTCGTTCTGGGCTATGCCGGCCAGCTCAATCTCGGCCAATCGGCGTTTTACGGCATCGGCGCCTATGCCTCGACGCTGCTGGTCTTAAAGCTCGGCATGCCGTTCTGGCTGGCGTTCGCTTGCGGCGTCCTGCTCGCGGGATTGGCCGGCATGCTGCTGTCGATCTTCGCCGTTCGCCTGCGCGGCCATTATCTGGCGATCGCATCGCTCGGCTTTGCCGTCATCACGTATCAAATCCTGCTCAACTGGATCAGCCTGACTCAGGGCCCCCTCGGCATTTACGCGATCCCGCCGCCGCCGGCGCTGAAAATTCCGGGCCTGCTGGTGATCGAATTCAACAATCTCGCCAATCTTTTCTATCTGACCGCCGGTTTTGCGCTGCTGACCTACATATTGCTCGATCAATTGGTCCGGTCCCCGATCGGCGAAACCTTGACCGCGATCCGCGAAGACGAGGTCTCGGCAGCCTCCCTCGGAATCAACTGCCAAAAATGGAAGGTGGTGGCCTTCGCCATCAGTTCGGCGGTCGCCGGCGCCAGCGGCTGCTTCTATGCGAGCTTCGTCGGCACGCTGGTGCCAGATGCCTTCTTCATCACCGAGTCCTTCACCATTCTCGCAATGGTCATTGTCGGCGGCATGGGAACGCTGATCGGCCCGGTCCTCGGCGCCATCTTGCTGACGGTGCTGCCGGAGCTGCTGCGCGGCATCGGCGATTTACGGCTGATCGTTTACGGCGTGTCGGTCACGCTGGTCGTGTTGTTCATGCCGGGCGGCATGGTGCAGGCCGGCCAGCGCATCGCGGCGCGTCTTGGGCGGCGCGCGGCGGCCGGCGATACCGGGAGCGGGCCATGACGGCCGCGAGCGCCATGCTGTTTCAGGCCAATGGGCTGCAGAAGAACTTTGGCGGCGTGCAGGCGGTGCGCGACATTTCGCTGAGCATTCCCGCCGGCGTCGTGTTTTCCATCATCGGGCCGAACGGCGCCGGAAAATCGACGCTGCTGAACCTGATGAGCGGCATTTACCAGCCGGATGCCGGCACCATGACGTTCGACGGCGTCAATCTCGTGGGCATGGCCGCGCAGCGGCGCGTGCGGCACGGGCTGGCGCGAACATTTCAGAAGATAAGGCTGTTCAAGCAACTCTCCGTTCTTGAGAACGTCATCGCCGGGTTTCACACCCGGCACGACATCCCGGCCTGGCAATATATCGTGCACGCCGCCGCGTTCCGCCGCGACCACAGACGCTGCCGCGACGAGGCGATGGAGTTGTTGACCTTCGTCGGGCTGAGCGGCCGCTCGCAGGTCACTGCCGGCTCGCTGTCCTATGGCGAGCAGCGCATGCTTGAAATCGCCCGCGCGCTGGCGACCGCGCCGCGTCTGCTGATGGTCGACGAGCCGGCGGCGGGCCTCAACGCGGTCGAGGTCGATGCGCTGCTGATGCGGATCGCGAAGGTGCGCGACCGCGGCATCACCGTCGTGATGGTCGAGCACAATATGGATCTGGTGATGAAGATTGCCGACCGCATTATCGTCATGGACTACGGCCAGTATCTGTTCGAAGGCGCGCCCTCCGAGGTGCAAGGCCACCCCGGCGTGATCGCCGCCTATCTGGGGGCCGAAATCCAATGACCGCCCTGCTCACCGCCGAAGGTCTCGAATTGGCCTATGGCCAGGTGCCGGCCTGCCGGGACATCACGTTTCACGTCGACGAAGGCGAAGTCGTCACGCTGGTCGGCGCCAACGGCGCCGGCAAATCGACCACCTTGCGCGCGGTCGCCGGCGCGCTCATTCCGCGCGCAGGTACGATCCGGTTCGAGGGGCGCGATATCACTCGGCTCCGTTCGGATGAGCGCACCAATCTCGGCATCGCGCTGGTGCCGGAAGGCCGCCATGTGTTCCCATTCCTGACCGTGCGGGAAAATCTCGAACTCGGCGGCTTCAAGTTTCGCAAAGAAGGCGCAAAGGTGCGCGGGCTGATCGAACGGATGTTCGCCATGTTTCCGAAACTGAGCGCGCGCGCCTCGCAAAACGCCGGCACGCTGAGCGGCGGCGAGCAGCAGATGCTTGTGCTTGGCCGCGCCATGATGTCGGAGCCGCGCCTATTGTGCCTGGACGAGCCCTCGCTCGGGCTGGCGCCGATGATCGTGCAGGATATTTTCCGCACGATCCGGGGCATCAACGCCGCCGGCACCAGCGTTCTGCTGGTCGAGCAGAATGCCCGCTATGCGCTCGAGACGGCGAGCCGCGGCTATGTGCTGCAGACCGGGTCGATTATCGCATCAGGCTCATGCAGCGCCTTGAAGCAGGATGAGCGCGTCCATCAGGCCTATCTCGGCCGCGCCGCCGTGGCGCCCCAAGCATCGGTATCGCCATGACGCAACCTGCCCTCACCGGTAAGGCTGCAATCGTTACCGGGGCCGGCAACGGCATTGGCCGCGCCATCGCCATCGTATTCGCGTCGGCCGGCGCCTCGGTCGTGTGTGCCGACATCAATCCCGCCATGGCGGAGGATACGGCGCAAACGATCATCCGCGCCGGCGGACGCGCGCAGGCGCAGCGCTGCGACGTCAGCCTTGAGGCCGACGCCCGCGCCGCCACTCAAGCCGCGCAGGCGGCCTTCGGCAGGATCGATATTCTGGTCAATGCCGCGGCGACCGACGATCCGAACGGCACGGTGGTCGATATCGAACCCGCCGTGTGGACGCGGGTGTTCGCCGTCAACGTCATGGGCGCTTACCTCATGAGCCGCGCGGTGCTGCCGGCGATGATCGCGGCCGGCGGCGGCAATATCATCCATATCGCGTCCCAGCTCGGCCGGGTTGGCGCGCCGGCGCGGGCGGCCTATTGCTCGTCGAAAGGCGCGATCATTCAACTCGCCAAAGCCATGGCCGTCGACCATGCCGCGCAAAACATCCGGGTCAATTCGCTGTCGCCGGGTGCGGTCGAGACCCAGCGCCTGGTGCTGCGGTTCGGCGACATGGAAACCGCGCGCCGCGTCGCCGGCCCCAAGCATCTGCTCAATCGACTCGGCCAGCCGGACGAAATCGCCCAGGCTGCCTTGTTTCTCGCCAGCGACGCGGCGAGCTTCATGACCGGCGCCGACATGCTGGTCGACGGCGGCTACACCACCACCTGAGCCTCACGCCTATCGGCCCAGGATTGCCGACACGGTGGCGCGCGGGTCGCGCTTGCGCCAGGACCCGACATCAACTGTATGGAAAAACTCCGAGATGTGCTGGTTGAAGGCCGCCGGGTCTTCGAGATTGATGGTGTGGCCGGCATTCGGCATCACGACGAGCGCGGCGGTCGGAATTGTCCGCTTCATGAGAATCCCTGGCTCGAGACACGGCCAATCCTCATCGCCGGTCATGATCAGCGTCGGCACGGTGATGGCCTTCATCTTGTCGACCAGATCAAACAGAGACGGCCGCCGTTTCTGCACGCCGCGCATGGTGCGCGCCGCGCCTTCGGTTGAATTCTCCGCGAGCTGGTCGGCGAATTCGCGCCAGCCGCGCGGATCCTTGTTCTGGAACTGCACGCGCGTCGGCCCGAGCGCGTAGCCTTCGGCGGCCTTGGCCATGCCGAGCTTTTCGAAATTCTTGGCGGCCGCCTCCGCTTCTTCTGAAAATTGGCTGCGTTTATCAGGGGTAGCTCCATAGCCGCAGCCTGCGACCACCAGCGAGCGAGCGCGCTCCGGGTAGCTGAAGCCGAAATGCAGCGTTGCGAAACCGCCCATCGACAGGCCAACGATATGCGCCTTGTCGATTTTGAGCGCGTCGAGCACCGAGCGGATGTCGTCGCGCGCGCGTTCCTGCGAATAGCGCTCACCGTTTTTGGGCACGTCGGAGGGCGGATAGCCGCGCGCGTTATAAGCGATGCAGCGGTAGCGCTGGCCGAAAAACCGCATCTGTGCCTCATAGGAGCGCAGGTCGGCGGCAAATTCGTGCACCAGGACGATCGGAATTCCGCTGCCGACCTCTTCGTAATAGAGCCTGATCCCATCGTCGGTTGTCAGGTGCGGCATGGTGACCCTCACGTTCGTGGTGTCAGAAGTTAAAGCTGCGCGCCGACACGCCGGCGTCGATCGTCACGACCGACCCGCTGTTATAGCTGCAATGGTCGGACGCCAGATAGGCGATCATGCTGCCGACCTCTTGCGCCGTGCAGGCGCGGCCGAACGGCAGCGGCTTGAACAGCTCGCGCCAGTTTTCGGCATCGCCGGTGCGATCTAATGCCTTCTTTTTCATGAGGCCCACCAGCCGCTCGGTTTCGACCGGACCGGGATTGACCGAAATCACGCGGATGCCATCGCGCGGGCTGACGCTGCCGAGCGACTGGCTGAAGACGGTGAGCGCCGCATTTCCGGCGACGCCGCAGATATATTCCGGATCGTGGGTCTGGGCGGCATTGCCGGTGACGTTGATAATCACGCCCGCGCCGCGCGCCTGCATCAGCGCATAGAAGGCGCGGCACATATTGATGTACCCGAAGACCTTCAGGTCCCACGCCTTGCGCCAGGTCTTCTCGTCAATGTCGAGAAGCTTGCCGCCTGGAATGGCGCCGGCATTGTTCACCAGAATGTCGATGTGCGGAAACTCCGCTGCGAGCTTGTCGACGTTTCGGCTGTCCGAAAGATCGGCGGCGACGGTATCGATCCGCACCTTGGCGACCTTGCGTGCAATCGATACTTTTGCCGCGGCGAGATCGGCGGCGGTGCGCGACACAAGAATGACGTTGCAGCCCTCTTGCGCCAAAGCCTCGGCGGTGGCGCGGCCGATGCCCTTGGAGGCGCCTGTAATCAGCGCGGTCTTGCCTGCGAATTTAAGATCCATCGGCGGCATCCATGACGGGGGCGGCAACGGCCGCCGCGTGAACTGACCAGTGGTGTGATATCCGGCAGGCTGAAAACGTTGAACGCCGAACTATGACGGCGGCCGATTGACCGCACAAGTGCGCGGCGTGGCTCTCTTGCAAGCCGCTCATGCCGGCCTTGCGCGACGCCGGGACAGCATACGGCGAATGCCTTCGTGGTGGTCGATCCGCGGCGCAAAGCCGAAATCACGTTGCGCCGGGCCGATGTCGACCGGGCCGCGTTGAACGGCCGAGTGCGCAGCGTCAATCGTGAGTTGGACCGACCGGCCCGCTTGCGCCGCGGCCTGCGCGAAATTCTCAAGCGTGACCTGTTCGGGAAAAGCCACAAAATAATATAGCTGGCTTCGCCGCGTGGAAAAGCAGGCCGCCACCGCGGCGTCCGCGGCATCGTCGACATAGATATAGGGCCAGTCGCTTACCGGTTCGACCAAAGCGGGCGTTCCCTGGACCGCGGCGTCGACGATGTCGTCGACGACAAAGCGCGTGCGCCTTCCCGGCCCGTAGATACTGGTGAAGCGCAGCGAACACAGATCGAGCGGCACTCGCCGCCACAGGCCGCGCAACACCATGTCCATCGCTGCTTTCGAGGAGCCATAGGCGCTCATCGGCCGTAGCGGGTAATCGGCGTCGATCGGCTCGGGCTCGTAGAATTCGCCGACCGCCGACACTGACGAGCAGTAAATAAACGTCTTCACGCCGCATTTAAGCGACCCCTGCAACAGATTGAGGCTGCCCGCAACGTTGATATCCATAACGCGGGCCGGATCGTCGGCCAGCACCATTGGGCCTGATACACCACCGCAATGAATGACGTGGCTGATTTGCTCCATGCGCAACAGGTCGTCGAGCCGGCGCCGGTCCGACAGATCGTCAATGACATGGCGCCGCACCGCATCGGGCGCTGGTGAAGGATCGAGCCCGACGACATGGTGGCCGGCCGCCAACAGCCGCGCCATGACGGCCTCGCCCAGAAATCCGCTGGCGCCCGTTACCAAAACATGGGCCATTGCATCACCGTTACACGATCTTGGCGTCGCGCAGCCGCTGGATATCGGCGTCGCTGTAGTTCAGCCCACGCAGGACCTTTTGCGTATGTTCGCCGGCCTTTGGCGTCATGGTTACGATTTCCGGCGGCGTACGCGAAAGCGTGACCGGCTGGCCGACGATGGCGATGTCGCCGCGCGTTTCATGATGGCAAGGAACGGCGATGCCGAGTTCTCGAACCTGCGGGTCGGCGAAGACCTCGTCCATTTTGTAGATCGGCCCGGCCGGCACGCCGGCGGCTTCCAATTTATCGAGCCATAGGGCCGATGTCTGCGTCAGAAATATCGCGTCGAGCAACGGCATCAGCTTGGACCGGTTACGAAACCGGTCGGCGAGCGTCGCGTAATCCGGGCTTGCGGCCAGGTCGGCGCGTTCCAGCGCCTTGCACAACGCCCGCCACTGGCCGTCGCCGCCGACGCCGATATTGATGTAGCCGTCGGCCGTCTTCATCACGCCCATCGGCGTCGAATAGGGATGTTCGTTGCCGGCCTGCCCCGGCACCTGCTTGTCGACCAAATAGCGCGCCGCCTGGAAATCCAGCATGGCGATCTGCGCCTGCAGCAGCGAGGTCTGGACCCATTGGCCGAGCCCCGAGCGTTCGCGCTCGGCGAGCGCGATCAGGATGCCGGTAGCCGCGTAAACGCCGGCTGAGGAATCGGCGATAGCGATGCCAGCACGCATCGGGCCCTCGCCCGGAAAGCCGGTCACCCACATCAAGCCCCCCATACCTTGCGCGATCTGGTCGAAGCCGGCGCGCAAGCGATAGGGTCCGCTCTGGCCGAAACCGGAAATCGAGGCGAGAATAATGCGCGGGTTGACCGCGCGCAGCGCTTCATAGCCGATACCGAGCCGCTCTTTGACGTCGGGGCGGAAATTCTCCACCACCACGTCGGCGTTCTCGGCCAGGCCCAGGAAAATTTTGTGGCCTTCTTTTTCCTTGAGATTGAGCGTGAGCGAACGCTTGTTGCGATGCAGATTGAGCATGTCGTAGCCGTCGCGCACGCCGCTCATACCCTCGTTCGGATCGACGCCCGGTGGCGCTTCGACCTTGAGCACGTCGGCGCCGAAATCCGCCAGGATGCGGCAGCAGGTCGGGCCGGCGCGCACGCGGGTCAAGTCAAGCACACGTAAATTTGAGAGCGCCGGCGAGATGGCTGGAACCGTCATGCCAACAATCCTTCGCTGCCATCGATGAGATCGCCAATGGCCGCCGGAACACGGCCGTGCCAATCGGTTTTATCCTGCACCCGCAGGACGAGCGCGATGAGATCGAAATCACTGCCGGTGCGCCCGACGATCTGCAACGCGACCGGCAAACCGCGATCGTCGAAGCCGGTGGGAAAGGCCAGCGTCGGAAATCCCAGCATATTCACGAAACGCGTGTAGCTGCTCAATTCATAGAGCTGGCGCGCGCTGAATGATGGCGACGCCGGATCGGCCTCGGCCAGCGGCGGGGTGCGGCTCGCCATCACCGGCAAAATAGCGGCATCGGCGTTGCCGAGAATCTGCGTCTCGAAATCCTTTGCAAGCTGCTGTCGCAGGGCGCGGCTCGATGCCAGCGTCGCATCGTCGATGGTCAGGCCTTTGGCCAGCCGTCGGCGCAGCACCGGACTGATCGCCGGATGATCGAGACGGCCGGCGTGAAGCCTCGCCGCCTCGCCCTGCATGACAATCATGGCATGCTCATCGATGGCCTTCATTGCAGGCAGTCCGTTGGTCTGCGATATGGCGATGCCGCAGGCCGCGATGGCGTCGATGCCTTGCTGGCAACACCGGCGTACCGAGGGCTCAGCCCGTGCCAGCGCATCGGCCAAGACGACGACGCGTTCAATCGCCTGTTGGGGCGACAGGTTTGGCGCCAGCACGGCGGCCGCCGGCGCCATATCGGCGGCGCTGCGCGCCAGCAGTCCGATGCAATCGAGGAACGGCGCCAGCGGCAGAGCCGCGGCGGCGCTGACCGCGCCCCAACTCGGTTTCCACCCGGTGACACCGGTACAATGCGACGGAATGCGGACCGAGCCGCCGGTGTCCGAGCCGATGGCAATCACCGCCGCGCCACTGGCGACCGCCACCGCGGAGCCGGACGACGATCCGCCCGTGATAAAATCCAGATTCCACGGGTTCCGCGGGTAAACGCAAACAGCGTTATATCCGGACGGTTCGTAGGCAAGCTCGGTCATAGCCGTGAAGCCAACCCGGCATGCGCCGGCATCATCAAGGCCTCGCAGAACATCGGCATAGCCGCTCAAACTAAAATCCAAGACTTCCGCCAATCCACCTGTCGGCCGATGTTTCGGTGCGACGAACAAGTCCTTGGCCGCGTACGGAATGAATGCAAGCGAACCTTTGGTCGACGGCTCGACGTCCGAATGTTCAATTTCAACAAACGCGCGCAAACGCGAATCAAATCGCTTCGCCCTCGCACTTGCGGTTGTTGCCAGCGTTAATTGCGCTCGCGCCGTTAATTGCCTCCAATCAGAAAATCTTCTGAAATCTTTCACTGGGCGTATCTCCTGACGACAACGCCATGTGGCCGTTCGTAAGTTCGCAAGTATTGGCGGTCGTTTTCAACCTCCACTTTGTCAGCATAATTAATAGTCCGCCAGATGCTTGCATTTCAGTAGTTAGAAACACTAGTGTTGATGAATTTAGTACGACATTTTTTGCATGCGTTAACAAAAATAGATGTGAGGAAGCCCATGAAGATAAAACGCATCGAGCACATCGCCATTGCCGTCAAAAGCATGGCGCAGTCTCGAGAAATATTTGAAACGAAGCTTGGCATGAGCCTCGAATACGAGGAATACCTACCGCAGTATAATACGCGGTTAGCGATGTATCCGGTCGGGCAGACTTATATCGAACTCTTGGAGTCTGACGGAGACAACACCGACACGGCGCGCTGGATTGCCGAACATGGCGAGGGCCTGTTTCACATTTGCCTTGAGGTAGAAGACATCGAGGAGGCTTTGGACGAGATGAAACGAAAAGGCGTCAAACTAATAGACGAGCAACCGCGTATCGGCCATGCAAATTCGCGTATTGCGTTCATCGACCCTAAATCAACAGGCAGCGTCCTGATCGAGCTCGTGGAACTGCCAAACCTATCCTGACGGCATCACTTAGAAATACCTAGTGGTCGCGAGCCGCACTCTTTGTAGCCTGACGCCGATATTCCGTAATCTGTAATTAGGCGAATCC
>Ga0184628_10000357_pt1 | contig 25445 bp, 24 predicted proteins | sample PLM4_5_b1_FD_133149 | JGI IMG/M metagenome (GOLD analysis project Ga0184628, IMG submission 133149) | Groundwater sediment microbial communities from an aquifer in East River, Colorado, USA - PLM4_5_b1 | ecosystem: Environmental > Terrestrial > Soil > Riparian zone | place: USA: East River... | reverse complement strand
GCGTAGGCGAGCAGGTACAGCGGCACGATGGTGAAAGGGTTGGTGTAGAGCGTCACCAGCAGCGCCACCGGCAGGTTGCGCCGCAGCGGGATCGCCAGGAGCAGCGCGACCAGCATCTGCAGCGGCCCGGGTATCAGGCCCGCGAACAGGCCGATCGCCACCGCCCCTGCGACCGAATCGCGGTTCAGGTGCCAAAGGTTCGGGTGATGGAGCAGTGTCCCGAACTTCGCGATCCAGCGGTTCTCACGCACGCTGGCGGCGGTGGGCACGTACTTGCGAAAGAGCTTGCGCGGCATCGGGTCATCCGGCGTGGCGCCGGCGCGTTGATTCTAGATGACTGGCGCGGCGCTTGCGTTCACGGCTGGCGTGATCCTGCTGCAACAGCAGGCGGCGCTGCCGCAGGTGCTCTGGCTGGTTCTCATTCCCGTGTCCATCGCGCTTGCCGCGTGGCAAAGGATGCTGCTGTTTCCCTTGGCCTTCGCCATCGGCTTTCTGTGGGCCGCGGGAAACGCGCACCTGCGTCTTGGCGAGCGGCTGGCGCCGGAGCTCGAAGGCAAGGACCTTGAGGTCGCGGGCGTCGTGGCGAGCCTGCCCGCAGCCATGGAACGTGGCCTGCGCTTCGAGTTCGAGCTCGATTCCGCAGACCCGGGATTGCCGCGACGCGTGCTGCTTTCCTGGTACCGCAACCCTTTCGCCGATGAATCGCCCGCGTTGCTCGCGGGTGCAGTCCACCCCGGGGAGCGCTGGCTGTTCACAGTGCGGCTGCGCCGGCCGCACGGCAACCTCAACCCGCACGGCTTCGACTACGAGGCCTGGCTGACCGAGCGCGGCATCGGCGCCACCGGCTACGTGCGGCAGCGCGGTGCGCAGCGGATGCTCGGCAGGCGCGACAGCCTCGCCGATCGCATCGAGCAGGCGCGCGAGGCGGTGCGCGACCGTTTCAAGCGCGTGCTCGGCGAGACCCCTGCGGCGGGCATCCTTGCCGCGCTTGCCGTGGGCGACCAGCGCGCGATTTCCAACGAGGAGTGGCGCCTGTTTGGCCGCACCGGCGTCACGCACCTGATGAGCATCTCGGGCCTGCACGTGACCCTGGTCTCGGGCCTTTGCGCATGGCTGGTGGCGGCGCTGTGGCGGCGCATCCCGCGCCTGGTGTTACGGCTGCCCGCGCGCAAGGCTGGGGCGCTGGCGGCAATCGCGGGCGCGCTCGCCTACACGCTGCTCGCGGGATTCGCGGTGCCGGCGCAGCGGACTTTCTACATGGTCACGGTGGTGGCGCTCGCCCTTTGGTCCGGGCGCATCGCCTCGCCGGTGCGCACGCTGGCACTGGCGCTCGCAGTGGTGAGCGCGTTCGACCCCTGGGCGGTCCTGCAGCCCGGGTTCTGGCTCTCGTTCGGCGCAGTGGCCCTGATCTTCTATGTTTCGGCCGGCTGGACCGGCCGCGAACCGGGGCCCCTGCAATGGCTGCGCGTGCAATGGGCGATCACGATAGGGCTCGCGCCGGCCGCGCTGTTCCTGTTTTCGCAGATCTCGGTAGTCGGGCCGCTCGCCAATGCTGTGGCCATCCCGCTGGTGTCGGCGGTGATCACGCCGCTTGCGCTCGCCGCCGCGCTGTTGCCCGTGGAAGCGCTGCTGCAGGTGGCGGAATGGCTGGTGCAGTGGCAGCTCGAATATCTCGAGTGGTGCGCACAGCTGCCGGCGGCGACCTGGCAGCAGCATGCGCCGCCTTTGTGGGCGACGCTGCTGGCGCTTGCTGGGGTGGCGTGGCTGCTCCTGCCGCGCGGCTTCCCGTGGCGCGCGGGCGGGACCGCGCTGATGTTGCCCGCGCTGGCGCTGCCGGCGCCTGCGCCTTTCCCGGGGGAAGCGTGGGTCACCACTCTTGACGTGGGCCAGGGCCTCGCCGTGCTGGTACGCACCGCGAACCGCGCGCTGCTCTACGACGCCGGGCCCGCCTTCGGGGCAGAGGCCGACAGCGGCGAGCGTATCGTCGCGCCCTACCTGCGTGCTGCCGGAATCGCGACGCTGGACGCGCTGGTGCTGACCCACAACGACGCTGACCATACCGGCGGCGCGCTGTCCCTGCTGGAGGGTATGGAGGTGGACCGCGTGTTCCACTCGCTGCCGGAATCGCACCCGCTTCTTGCGCTGGCGCACTCGCCGCGGCGCTGCCTGCGCGGCATGGCCTGGGAGTGGGACGGGGTGCGCTTCGAGATGCTGCATCCGGCGGCGCAGTTCGCGGCACGGCGGCGCAACGATGAGAGTTGCGTGCTGCGGGTGAGCGCGGGCGACCTCTCCATGTTGCTGACCGGCGATATCGAACGGGGCGCGGAAATCGAACTGCTGCGCACGGCTGCCCTGCGCGCGGACGCGCTGCTGGTTCCCCACCATGGCAGCCGCACCTCCTCGACCGGGGAATTCCTGGCCGCGGTGCGGCCGCGCTTCGCGCTGGCCGCCGCCGGCTACCGCAACCGCTTCGGCCATCCGCACGAGGAGGTGCTCGGGCGCTACTCGTCTTCGGGCATCGAGCTGCTTCGCACAGACCGCGACGGCGCGCTGACCGTGCGCCTCGCGCCCGCAGCAATCGGCGTGGAGGCGGAAAGAGCGCGCCGCGCGCGCTACTGGCACGTTCCGCCCCGCCCGGCGTAAACTCGGCGCGCGGGATTCTCCCGTCCAAACTCAAGGAGGAGTTCATGGCTAAAGGCGACAATGCGGTCTATCGGGTCACCGACGTCATCGGCACCAGCCCGAATTCGTGGGAAGAAGCGGCGCGCAACGCCGTGAAGATGGCCTCCAAGTCACTGCGCGACCTGCGCATCGCGGAAGTCACCAAGCTCGACGTGAAGGTGGAAGACGGCAAGCTCACGCAGTTCCGCACGCGGCTCTCGCTCTCCTTCAAGTACGGGGCCTGATTGGGGTTTTCCGCGGTGGTGCGCGTCACCGGCAGCGCGGGGCGCTTCGAGGATTTCCAGGAGCGCGTCCGCTGGCTGCTGGTGCGCGACGCCGACGCCGAGCCCTGCACCGAGCACCACGTTCCCGGCCTGCTCGAATACCGGTTCGAGCTGAGCAAGGGCCTGCCGTTCCCGGCCTTTGTCACCGCGACCGCCGAGTATCCGGAGTTGCGCGTGGAAGTGCAGTGGGACAAGGACGGTGCGCGAGGCGGCGCCGCGATCGAGGGCGGCAGGCTGGTGGACAAGTGGGTGGGCGAGCGGGGCCCTGCCTGAGCCTGCATCCGCGCCAGCGCCATGTGCAGTGCGCTTCGGTGGCGGGGCTGCACCGCATCGCGTACCTGGAGTGGGGCGAGTCGGACAACCCTCAGGTGCTCGTCTGCGTGCACGGCCTCACGCGCTGCGCGCGAGATTTCGACAACCTGGCGCGCGCGCTGTCGGATCGCTATCGCGTAGTGTGCCCGGACGTCGCCGGGCGCGGCGAATCCGGCTGGCTCGCCGACCCGATGCTCTACGCCACCCCGCAGTATGTCGCCGACATGGTGACGCTGATCGCGCGGCTGGATGTCGAGCAGGTGCACTGGGTCGGCACTTCCATGGGCGCGCTGATCGGCATGGCGCTCGCGGCGCAGAAGGACACGCCGGTGTCGAAGCTCGTCCTGAACGACGCCGGCCCGGTCGTCGGCAAGGCGGCGCTCGAGCGCATCGCGACCTACGTCGGCATGTGGCCGCCGCTGCCCAGTCTGCAGGCGGTGGAGCAGGTGGTGCGCGCGGTGGCGGCGCCTTTCGGGCCGCACACGGACGAAGAGTGGCGCTTTCTCACCGAAGTGGTGGCCCGCAGGAACGCGGACGGCAGCTACCGCTTCCACTACGACCCGAAAATCGCAGAATCTTTCCGCAAGAATATGCCCGAAGGCGACATGGAGCTCTGGCCGCTGTGGGACGCGGTGCGCTGCCCGACGCTGGTCATCCGCGGCGCGCAGTCGGACCTGCTGTCCAGGGCCACCACGGAGCAAATGACGCAGCGCGGCCCGAAGGCGAAGGTGGTGGAGTTGCAAGGCATCGGCCATGCGCCGACGCTACTGCACGCCGATCAGATCGGCATCGTGCGGGATTTCCTCCTCTCGTAGGGTGGGCCATCGGCCCACCGTACGCCTGTAGGGTGGGCCGTCGGCCCACCTTACGCCTGTAGGGCGGGCCGTCGGCCCACCCTACCCCGGCGATTCACGCGCGGCGGTTCGCCGCGTCCCAGTGCTGCTCGAGGTTCGCGATCAGCGCCGGGCTGAAGTGGCACTGCGCCTGCTCGCGCGCGTACACCGCCATGTAGCGGCGAAAGGTGTCGAGCGGCTCCTCGCCCGCGCGGAACGCCCTGCGGTTGCCCGCCGCGCTCACCACACCCGAATTGGTGAGGTGGCCGATGGTGCGCTCGATCGCCTGGTCCATGCCCGTCACCGGCACGATCTCGTCGCAGATCTTCCTGCCCTCGGGAGCAGCGCAATCCAGGCGCTTCTCGGCAAGGATCGCCTGGCGCGCCACGCGCGCGCCGACGAAGCGCGGCAGCCGCAGGTTGGCCGCGCCGGGAATGATGCCTTCCTTCCTCGCGGGCAGCGTCATGTAGGCGTCTTCCGCCGCGATCACGTAGTCCATGGTCAGCAGGATCTGGCAGTGGCCGCCGATGGCGAAACGCTCGACCGCCGCCACCCAGGGCTTCTCGACGCAGTCCACTTCAGGATGCACGTCCGGCCGTGCCAGGCCGCGGTAGAGCTTGTTGACGAAGCCCAGGTCGCGGATCAGGTACCAGAGGAAGCGGATTTTTCCCTGGTACAGGTGCGTGAGGTTGATCCCTGCGCCGAACACGCGCTGGCCGGCGTGCTTGGTGTGGGTGACCGTGTCGCCGCGCAGCACGCACATTTCGGACCGGCGGTCGAGCAGCGCCACATCCACGGCGATCTCCATGCCCTCGAGCGTGGACTCGTCTTCGGCGTTGAGAAACCTCGGGTTGCTCATGGTGAGCACCACGGCCTTGCCCTGGCGCTTGAGGTGCGCGCCGGCGAGAGACAGCTCGCCCTCGGCTTCGAACTGCGCGAGGTGCGCGCGCGAGTCCTCGCGCGGCAGGAGCATGGCGTGGCACAGGTGAGACCCCGAGGCCGGATCGGACAGGATCGAAGCCAGGAACTTCCCCTGCGCTTTCTCCAGGCCCTGCTTGTTGCGCTGCGCAAGGCCCGCCTCGGCAGCGAGTTCCTGCGCCCCCGGCACCAGGCCGGGGAAGCGCTCGCCGGCTAGCCGGCACAGCTCCTCCAGGCGCACGAACCGCGTGCGGCCCGCGGTGAGGGCGTCGTAAGCGGCAAGCGGGTCGTGGGCCACAGCCGCAGTCTACCGAAAAGCCGCGGCCGGCTGGACATTCACTGCCCAGGCAGGTAATTTGCTGCTTCGGCAGCTATCTGGGCGAGGCAAGGCATGGGGCTGTACCGGGCTGACACCTACCGGGTCGAGGACAGCGTCGGCTACCTGGTGACGCGCGTACGCGCGTCGATCTTCGCCGCCGTGGACCGCGAGCTGGCGCCGTGGGGCATCTCTGCCGCGCAGGGCTCGATCCTCGTCTACATCGCGCACGGCCGCGGCGACCGCGCCGCCGACATCGCGCGCGACTACGACTACGACACCGGCTCGATGACGCGCATGGTGGAGCGCCTCTCGGCCAAGCGCCTGCTGCGCCGCGTGCCCGACGAGAGCGACCGGCGCGTCGTGCGCCTCGAGCTGACCGCCGCCGGGCGCAAGCTCACCGAGCAGATGGCGACGGTTGCGGCGAAAGTGCTCAACCAGCACCTGCGCGGTTTCACCCGCGCCGAGCTCGACCAGCTGAAGGCCCTCCTGCACAGGATGCTCGACAACCATGGCTAGCCGGCGCCGCACGCTGTTTTTCCTGGTGCTGCTGTTCGCCGCCGCCGGCGCCGCCTGGGCGGCGTGGTGGCATACGGTCGGGCGCCATTACGAATCCACCGACAACGCCTACGTCGCCGGCAACCTGGTGGAAGTCACGCCGCAGGTGGCGGGCACCGTGATCGCCATCGGCGCGGACGACACCGACCGCGTGCAGGCCGGGCAGCTGCTGGTGCGGCTGGACGCGGCCGATGCGCAGGTAGCGCTCGATCAGGCGGAAGCCGAGCTTGCGCGCGCGGTGCGCGAGGTACGCACGTTATACGCCAACAACCTGGCGCTCGACGCCAACGTGCGCGTGCGCGAAGCGGAGCTGCAGCGCGCCGAGGAGGGGCTTGCGCGCCGTGCCTCGCTCGCCGAGAAGGGCATGGTGACGCGCGAGGATTTCGAGAACGCGCGCGCTACGGCCGCCGCCGCGCGCGCCTCGCTGGCCGCGGCGCGAGAACAGTTGAGCGCCAACCGGACGCTGACCGACCGCGTGCGGGTCGAAGCGCATCCAAACGTGCTGCGCGCTGCTGCGCGCGTGCGCGAGGCGTTCCTCGCCTTGAAGCGCGTCGAAATCCCGGCGCCGGTCGGCGGCTACGTCGCGCGCCGCTCGGTGCAGGTGGGACAGCGCGTCGCGCCGGGCGCGCCGCTGATGGCCATCGTGCCCCTCGAGCAACTGTGGGTGGACGCGAATTTCAAGGAAGTGCAGTTGCGCGAGATGCGCATCGGCCAGCCGGTGCGCTTGGTCGCCGACCTCTACGGCAGCAGGGTCGAGTATCGCGGCAAGGTCGCAGGGCTCGCCGCGGGCACCGGCGGCGCATTTGCTCTCCTGCCGCCGCAGAACGCCACCGGCAACTGGATCAAGGTGGTGCAGCGGCTGCCGGTGAGGATCTCGCTCGACCCCGAGGAGCTGCGCGCGCACCCGTTGCGCATCGGGCTGTCGATGAAGGTCGAGGTCGAGATCCGTGACACGGGCGGCGCGCAGCTGGCGAGCGCGCCGCGCAGCGGCACGGCGTACGCCACGCAGGCCTTCGCGGCGCCGGCCACGGAAGCCGAGGCGCGCGTGCGCGCCATCATCGCCGCGCACCGGTGAGCGCGGTCCTCACGCCGGCACCGCTCGCCGGCGCCGAGCGCATGCTCGGCGCGGTGATGCTCGCCGCGGCGACTTTCATGGTGGTGCTGGACATCACGGTGGCGAACGTGTCCGTCGCCACCATCTCCGGCGACCTCGGCGTGAGCGCCACGCAAGGCACCTGGATCGTCACCTCCTACGCCGCGGCGCAGGCCATCGCCATGCCGCTCACCGGCTGGCTTACCAGGCGTTTCGGTCAGGTGCGTCTCATCGTCTCTTCGGTATTGCTGTTCACTGCGGCGTCGTGGCTCTGCGGCTTGGCCGAAAGCATCGAGACGCTGGTCGCCTTCCGCGTGCTGCAGGGGCTGGTCGCAGGCCCGATGGTGCCGGTGTCGCAGTCGATGCTGCTCGCCACCTTCGGGCCCGGCGGCGCAGGCACCGCGCTCGCCATCTGGGCGATGACCGCGACGATCGCGCCGATCACCGGGCCGATCATCGGCGGCTATATCACCGAACAGATTTCCTGGCCGTGGATTTTCTACATCAACGTGCCGGTCGGGCTGCTCGCCGGCGGCATGATCTGGCTGCTGTACCGCGAGCGCGAGACGCCCACGCAGCGCGTGCCGGTCGACGTGGCAGGGCTCGCGCTGCTGGTTGTCTGGGTCGCTGCCCTGCAGATCATGCTCGACAAGGGCAAGGAACTGGACTGGTTCGCTTCCGGCGAAATCGTGGCGCTGACCTGCGTCGCCGTGGTCGGCTTCGTGCTGTTCCTCGCCTGGGAGCTGCTCGACAACCCGCACCCGATCGTGGACCTGCAGCTGCTGCGCGACCGCGATTTCTGGACCGGCACCGCCGCGCTGTCGGTGGGCTACGCCGTGTTCTTCGCTGCCATCGTGGTGCTGCCGCTGTGGCTGCAGACCTCCATGGGCTACACGCAGATCTGGGCGGGGCTGATGATGATGCCTTTCGGCATCCTCGCCCTCGTGCTCGCCCCCGTCATCGGCAGGACGCTGCACGTGGTGGACCCGCGGCTGGTCGCCTGCATCGGATTCCTGATCTTCGCGCTGGTGTCATTCATGCGCGCGGAGTTCAACCTCGAGGCCGACTGGGTCAGCATCGCGCTGCCCATGTTCATCCAGGGCGCGGGCAACGTGATGTTCTTCCTGCCCCTGACCGCGCTCGCGCTGCGCGGCATGTCGCCCGAGCGCATGCCGGGCGCCACCGGGTTGCAGAATTTCCTGCGCTACATGGGCGGCGCGGTGGGCGCTTCGCTGGCGATCACGCTGTGGGACGACCGCGCCAAGCTGCACCGCGCGCAGCTCGCGGAGCACGTGACGCGCGGCGAGCCGAACACCGAGGGCGCGCTCGCCGCGCTGCGCTCGCAGGGCCTTTCCGCGGACCAGGCGCTGGGCTGGCTGGACCGCACGCTCGACGCGCAGGCCCGCATGCTGAGCACCATCGACCTGTTCTGGCTCTCGGGTGTGCTGTTCCTCGCGCTGGCCGTGCTGGTGTGGCTGGCGAACGCGCCGCGCGCCGCTGCTAAGATGGCGGCGACTACAGGGAGCCACGAGTGAAAGACTTCACCCCTACCGCGCGCACGAAGATCAAGCGGCTGCCGAAAAGGGCGCGCTACGACCGCGACAGCGTCTATTCGATCCTCGACGCCGGGTTCATCTGCCACATCGGCTACGTCATCGACAAGCATCCCTTTGTCACGCCAACGGCTTACTGGCGCGAGGGCGATGCGGTGTACTGGCACGGCTCGTCGAAGAGCCGCATGCTGATGGCGCTGGAGACGAGCCCCAGTATCTGCCTGACGGTGATGCACCTCGACGCGCTGGTAGTGGCGCGCTCGGGGTTCCACAAGTCGATCAACTACCGCTCGGTGATGCTCTTTGGCAAGCCTTACAAGGTGATGGAGCCGGAGGAGAAGCTCGCCAAAATGGAGAGGTTCGTCGAGCGGCTCTATCCGGGCCGCTGGCAAGAGCTGCGGCCGGTGAACAAGCAGGAATTGAAAGCGACGACGGTGCTCGGCATGCACATCGAGGAAGCCGTGGCCAAGGTGCGCACTGGTCCGCCGATCGACGAGGAGGAGGACTACGCTCTGCCGATTTGGGCCGGAGTGGTACCGGTCCGGCAGGTGCTGGGTGAGCCCGTGGATGACGGGCGGGTGGCGAAGGGCGCTCCCGGAGCACCGCGCATCACGCTGTAGGGTGGGCCCTGGCCCACCGATGGTGGGCTATCGGGCCGCCGGTGGTGGGCTGTTAGCCCACCCTACGATGGTCCCTGACCGAGCTGGTCACCAGCGATTTCCCGCCCGCTGCCCGGCATCGAACTGCGGGGGATCTTTCAGGTGAGGACCGTGCCCGACGCGAGGGCCATCCGCGAGTGGATCGAGTTGTGTATGGGCGTGCCCTTGCGCCGCGCCATCCCAGGAGTGCCGAAGAAAGACGCGGGTACCACGGTGGCAAGATGCAGACATGCGAGCCGGATGCAATCGCTCTGTCCGCTTTTCGCGATGCCAGCGCGGCCGGTCAAGCCCTGGCGTAGCGCAGCTTCCTGAACGGCAGGCCGAGATAGTATTTCCGGATCATCTCAAGCCGCGCGCGCAGGCTCATGGTGACCGGGATGTCCTGCGGGATGTACCAGCTGTTCACACCAGTGCGGCGCAGGAGCCGGAAGCCTAGAGCCCGCATCTTGCGATGCTTGGCGAGATTCACCACATGGTCTTCGAGAAGGACGAGGCGGGGCCGCCAGGTGTGCAGGTCGATGCCTTCCAGCACTTCGAGCTCGTGGCCTTCCACATCCAGCGACAGCAGGTCTATGGTCCTGCCCGGGCAGTGCGTGCGCAGGATGTTGTCCAGTGTATCCACGCTGACGCTGACCGCATGGCTCTGACGGGCACCAAGGGCGGCGGGTGCCGCTTCCAGTGTGGAATACACGGCGCCGGCCCCGGCGACATTCAGTGTCATGGTCTTTCCGGCATTGGCCGGCGAGGAACAGGCGCATTCGACGACCTGCGCTTTGCGCGCTTTGCGCAGTGCCGCTGCGCACGCCGGCTCGGGCTCGATCAACTGGCCGTCCCAGCCGTGCTGCTCCAGATGGTAGCTCTGCGAATCCTGTGTCGGATGATTGGCGCCCACGTCCACGAAGAAACCCGGCTTGTCCCCGAAGAATGCCCGCACCATCTCCTGCTCGGGTTCCGAAGGGTACTTGAAGCGGGGTTCGTGGATCACGGCAGGTTTCTAATCAATGACATTGCGGGCAAGCATGCGCACCCGCGAAGCCTCCATGATAGGCGGAGTTGCCCGCAGCGGGTAACAGCGGATACGCGTGTGCTCAGGCGCCACACCACCACGCGCACGCCTTCCTCGCTGCGCTCGACGGCCTCGGCAATCTGCGCGGTCTTCACGCCGCCGGTGTGACAGACGATGAGAAGGGTCGTCACGCAGCCGCCGATGGTGGGCTGTTAGCCCACCCTACGATGCTCCCTGACCGCGCTGGTCACCAGCGCCGCGATCATCCAGCGCACCACCGCTTCCGTCTCGCGGTCGCTCGCGCCGCAGATGTCCTTCAGCACGATGAACGGCTCGATGCCGTACACCACCGAGAGCGCGTTGAGCAGACGGTCGTAGGCTGGCTTGGACAGCTTTTTCCTCAGCGGCTCGGTGGCGAGCCTGAGGATTTCCCGCCGCTGCCCGCGCCGGAACGGCTCCTCCTCCAGCAGTCCCGCGAGTTCCAGCGCCTTGTGCTCCAGCGCGAGCTTTAGCGCGGCGCGCATCTGTGCTTCGTATTTGCGGAAGCGCGGGTAGGTCTTGTCGATGAGGATCTTCAGCCGTGCCAGGCCATCCTCGCCCACGCGCGGCACGTACTCGCGCACCGGCGCGAGCGCCTCCGCCACCAGGGCGCCAATAAGCTTGCTGCGAGTAGGGAAATAGCGGTAGGCGGTGGCGCGCGACACGCCGGCGCTCTGCGCCACCTCGGCCACCGACGGGATGCGTCCCCGGCGTACCAGCACCCGCGCCTCATCCATCAGCAGGCGGAACGTGCGCCCGCGCGCCGTGCCGCCGCCGCTATTCGGCAGGCTGTAGAACATTGGCGCGCGCTTCGGCATTTTGCTTGACAAGGGGGCTGCGGCCCGCCTAGTGTCGCATCGCTTGCGTGAGACGGGTGTCTCATTTTTGAGGCACCGCCGTCACTGCGGCGCAGCAACTTTGGAGGAGGAGCTGCTGAGGATCGCCACATACTGGTGGGGCGGGAAGCGTCACGTCGGCCGCCTGAGCGAGGACGGCAGGGACGTGCAGCCGCTCGCGCTCGGGCCGCTCGCCGAGCGCCGCGGCGCACTGGCGCTGATCGAGGCGATGGCCGAAGGCAAGCCGGCCGCGCGTCCGGCCGGCGCCAAGCTGCCGCTCTCGGCGATCAAGCTCGACGCGCCGATTCCGCTCCCGCGCCGCAACATCTTCTGTTCCGGCGTCAACTACCGCGCCCATGCCGCCGAGTGGCGCCAGGGCGGCTTCGACGCGGCCTCGGCCGCCCAGGAAGTGCCCGACGAGCCGGTGATCTTCTCCAAGGTGCCCGAATGCGTGATCGGGCCGGGCGAGGCGATCAGGATTCCGCAAGCCTCCAGCGCGATCGATTACGAGGCCGAGCTCGCAGTGATCATCGGCAAGACGGGCGTGCGCATCAGCGCGAGCCGCGCCATGGAGCACGTATGGGGCTACACCGCGTTCAACGACGTCACCGCGCGCGACCTGCAGAGGAAGCACCGCCAGTGGCTGATCGGCAAGTCGCAGGACAGCTTCGGCCCGATGGGGCCCTGGCTGGTGAGCGCCGATGAACTGAACGCGGCGGACACGCGTGTGCGCTGTTTCGTCAACGGCGAACTGCGCCAGGACGCCAGCACGCGCGACCTGATCTTCAATATCCCGAAGCTGATCGAGTCCATCTCCGCGGGGATCACGCTGCGACCGGGGGACATCATCGCCACCGGCACGCCTGCGGGCGTGGGCATCGGCTTCAATCCGCCGAAGTTCCTCAAGCGCGGCGACCGCGTGAAGGTCGAGATCGACGGCATCGGCGCCCTCGAGAACCCGGTGCAGTGATGGCCACCACCTTCGTCGAGCGCATGGCGGTGGAGATCGACGGGGAAGGCGACCCAGTGGTGATGATCCACGGCCTGGGGGGCACCTCCAACACCTGGGCACCGCTGGCGGGTGCCTTTCTGCGCCACAAGCGCGTGCGCTTCGATCTGCCGGGCTCGGGTCGCTCGCACCGCGTCGAGGGACCGCTGTCGATCGCGCGTTTCGTGCAGGCGACGCTGCGCGCGATGGCCGCGGCGGCGGTGGAGCGCGCGCACATCGTCGCGCACTCGATGGGCACCATCGTCGCCGCGCACCTCGCGGCACAGGAACCGAGGGCGGTGAGGAGCCTCGCCCTCTTCGGCCCGCTGCTCGCGCCGCCCGAGATGGCGCGCGCGGCGATCCGCGCGCGCGCCCAGAAGGCGCGTGCGGAAGGGCCGGCCGGCATGCAGGCGATTGCTGATGCCCTGGTGCAGGCGGCGACGTCCACCGAGACCAAGGCGCGCCGTCCGGCCGCCGTCGCCTTCGTGCGCGAGTCGCTGATGCGCCAGGACGCCGACGGCTACGCGCGCAGCTGCGAGGCGCTCGCCGACGCGCAGGCCGCGGACACGGCGAGGATCGCTTGTCCCGCGCTGCTGGTGACGGGCGACGAGGACGGCGTTGCGCCGCCGCAGGCGGTGCGCATGATGGGCGAGAGAATCGCCGGCAGCCGCGTGGAGGTGTTGCGCGGCTGCGGGCACTGGACCCCGCTGGAGAGGCCCGAGGAATGCGTCGGGCTGCTGCAGCAGTTTTACACCCAACGCAATTAGGAGGAGAGCAATGGCAAACGTCCTGTTCACCAACGCACGCATCCTCGACGGCAGCGGCGCGCAACCCTTCGCCGGCGAAGTGCTCATCCAGGGCAACCGCATCTCGCGCATCGGCCGCGGCGCGCGCGCGCTGCCGGTGAGCGGCGTGACGGTGATCGACGCCGCCGGCGCCACGCTGATGCCCGGCATGTGCGAGGCGCACACGCATTTCGGCTGGACCAACTCCAAGACGCTCGACGCCATCCAGAAGATGCCGCACGAGGAGCACACGCTCTGGGCGGCGCAGGTGGCCAAGCAATACCTCGACTGCGGCTGGACCTCCTGCGTCGGCGCCGCGACGCCCAAGCCGCGCCTGGACTGCGTGATCCGCGACGCCATCAATGCCGGGCAGATCCCGGGGCCGCGCTACATCGCCGCCAGCCAGGAGATCACCGTCACCGGGTCCCTCGGCGACGACATGCTGCCGCACCTGCCGTTTCCCGAGATGTCCTTCGGCTGCGTAGTGGACGGGCCGCAAGCGATGCTCAAGGCGGTGCGCATGTTCCTCAAGTACGGCGTCGACCAGGTCAAGCTCAACCTCTCGGGCGACAACCTGGTCCCGGGTGCGGACGCGAGGACCAACTGGATGAGCGACGAGGAGGTGGCGATCGCGGCGCGCGAAGTGAAGGTGCGCGGCAAGCGCCTCGCCTCGCATGCGCGCTCGAGCGAATCCGTGAAGCAGAGCCTGCGCCACGGCGTCGAGGTGATCTACCACGCCAGCTTCGCCGACGAGGAGGCGCTCGACCTGCTCGAGGCACAGAAGCACAAGGTGTTCGTCGCACCGGGCCTGTCGGTGATCATTCGGCTCCTCAACGAGGGCGAGGTGGTGGGCATCGACAACAAGATGGCAAAGAGCATGGGCTACGAGCTCGAGCTCGAGGCCGCCGTAAAGAGCATGAAGGCGATGTTGAAGCGCGGCATCCGCGTGCTGCCCGGCGGCGACTACGGCTTCGCCTGGGCGCCGCACGGGGAGAACGCCAAGGACCTGGAATACTTCGTCAAGCTCCTCGGCATGACGCCGATGGAGGCGATCGTCTCGGCGACGCGCTGGGGCGGGCAGATCATGATGCGCGGCAACGAGCTGGGCGAGATCAAGGAAGGCTACCTCGCCGACCTGCTGCTGGTGGATGGCGACCCGCTGTCCAACATCGCCATCCTGCAAAACCGCGAGAAGCTGCTCGCGATCATGAAGGACGGCGTGTTCTGCAAGGAGCCCGAGATCCGCTCCGCGCGCTCGCGCTGGTCGCAAACGGCCGCCTAGCGCATGGCGAAGTTCTGGCGCTGGTTCTGGTCCCTCGTCATCGGCATCCCGATCGCGGTGTTCGCGGTCTGGGCGGTGTGGGACAACACGCGCCTGTTCTTCGTCACCTTCCTGAACGGGCTCACGCTCGCCTCGCTCTACTTCATCGTTGCGAGCGGCTTCACCCTGGTGTTCGGGCTGATGCGCAACGTCAACCTTGCGCACGGTTCGCTGTACCTGTTGGGCGGCTACCTGGGCTTCTTTACCGCGCAGTTTTCCGGCTCGTTCGTGCTTGCGCTCGCCGCGGGCTTCGCCGGGGCTGCGCTGGTGGGCTTGCTGATGCAGGTGGGCATATTCCGCTTCATGCAGGGGCAGGACTTGCGCCAGACCATGGTGACCATCGGCCTGTCAATCGTGTTTGCCGACCTGATGATGTGGGCGATCGGGGCGCAGGTGCACCAGATGGAGGCGCCGGAATGGCTGATCGGTCCGCTGCGCGGCATTCCCCTGATCAACGCCTACTCGAAATACCGCATGTCGCTGCTGCCGATCGGCATCGTCATCGGCGTGCTGCTGTGGCTGTTCCTGAACCGCACGCGCGTCGGCATGATGATCCGCGCCGGGGTGGATGACCGCCAGATGCTCGCCGCCGCGGGCGTCAACGTGAACCTGGTGTTCGCGGTGACGTTCGCCATCGGCGCGGGGCTCGCCGGCTTTGGCGGCGTGATCGGCGCGGTGGAACTGTCGATGGTGCCGGGCGAGGACGTGCGCCTGCTGCTCGCGTCGCTGATCGTGGTGATCGTCGGCGGCATGGGCAGCGTGGTGGGAGCGGCTCTGGGCGCGGCGATCCTCGGCCTCGCGGAGACCTACGGCCTGGCCTATGCGCCGACCTACAGCGTGGTGTTCACCTTCGTGATCCTCGTGCTGGTGATGGCTTTCCGCCCGCGCGGCCTTCTCGGGAGGCCGGCGTGAGCGCCGCTCAATGGCGCAAGGCGATGAACTCCGGCGCGGGGCGCGCCGCGATAAGCGGACGGCCGGCGCGGGGTCAGACCCCAGTTTCTGTCGTTCAGTCCGGGGGTCTGACCCCCGCTCTCGCGTTTGTCCGCCTGCGCCACGTGCTCGTCCTGCTCGCGCTGCTCGCCTTCCCGTGGCTCGCGACGCCGTTCATCACCTTCCAGATCGGCGCGCAGTCGCTGACGCTGGGCCTGATCGCGCTCTCGCTCACCTTCCTCGGCGGCTACGGCGGCATGATTTCGCTCGCGCAGATGACGGTGGCGGGCATCGCGGGCTACATGGTGGCGATCTTCGGCGCAGCCGCAAGCTCCGACGCGAGCATCAGCCTGGGCTGGCCGTGGTGGCTGGCAGTGCCCGTGGCGATCGCGATCGCCACGCTGTGTGCGGCCTTCATCGGCTGGCTCTCGGTCCGCACCGAGGGCATCTACACCATCATGATCACGCTCGCGGTAGGCGTCGCGTTCTACTACCTGTGCCTGCAGAACTACAGCGTGTTCAACGGCTTCCAGGGTTTCCAGCGGGTGCAGGCACCGAGCGTGCTGGGGCTCAACTGGCGCGATCCGCTGCCGTTCTATCACCTGGTGCTGTTCTGGTCGCTCGCCGGCTACTTCTGCGTGAAGTACCTGTTGCGCGCGCCGTTCGGCATCGCGCTGCAGGGCATCCGCGACAACCCGCGGCGCATGAACTCGCTGGGCTACAACGTCACCGCGCACCGCGTCGCCGCCTATGCCGTGGCGGGCGTGATGGCGGCGATCGGCGGCGTGCTGCTGGTCTGGTACAACGGCCTCATCGGGCCCGGCTCGGTGGGCACGAGCTGGATCATCAACATCCTGGTCATCGCGGTGCTGGGCGGTATGCGTCATCCGATCGGCGCCTTCCTCGGCGCGATCGTGTTCGTGCTGCTGCAGACCTTTGCCATCGATCTGTTCGACCGCGAGCGCTTCAACCTCGTGATCGGCGGCGTGTTCCTCGTCATCGTGTTGTTCTCGCCCGACGGCCTGCTCGGCTGGTGGGCGGGCCTGCAGCAGAGGTTTTCCACCATGCGGCCAACGGGCCGCACCAGCCACAGAGGAGATTCGCCATGAAGCAAAGCAAGAGGAGGTTCGTGCGTACGCTCGCGGGCGCGGCGGTCATCGCCGCATTCTCGGGCGCGGCGTTCGCGCAGCAGACGGTGAAGATCGGCCTGCTCGCCACGCTGGAAGGTCCGTTCGCGGCGGGCGGCGCCGACGGCATGCGCGGCGCCGAGCTCGCGATCAAGCAGAAGAACGGCATGGCCGGCGGCCGCAAGATCGAGCTCATCAAGGCGTCGTCCGACGCCAAGCCCGACGTCGCCGTGAACGCGACCAGGAAGCTCGTCGAGCAGGACAAGGTCGACATCATGGTCGGGCCGCTCTCGGGCGGCGAGGGCATCGCGGTCAAGGAGTACTCCAAGACCCAGCCCAACATCACTTTCATCAACGGCTCCTCCGGCGCGCAAGCCACCACGCTGGTGAACCCGTCGTCCAACTTCTTCCGCTTCAACACGGAAGGCGCGCAGTGGATGGTGGGCCTGGGCAAGGCGGCGCTCGACAAGGGCTACAAGAGGGTGATGGTGATCGCCGAGGACTACGCCTTCCCGTACTCGCAGGTGCAGGGCTTCATGTCCGAGTACTGCAGGCTGGGCGGCAAGGTGCCGGTCAAGGCCTGGGTGCCGCTCGGCGGCAAGGACTACTCGTCGGTCATCGCGCGCATCCCGAAGGACGTGGACGCGCTGGTGGTAGTGCTGGGCGGGGCGGATGCAGTGAACTTCCTCAACCAGTACGAGGCGGCCGGCGGCGACAAACCGATGGTGGGCGGATCGATCACGGTGAGCCAGGACATCCTGAACTACAAGGGCAAGCGCCGGGATTCGCTGGTCGGCACCATCGCCGGCTCGCCGATCGCCGATGCCTACGACGCGCCCGAGTTCAAGGCCTTTGTCGCCGACTATCAGAAGAACTACCCGGTGTCGGCCGGCGGCTACCCGAGCCCGTCGCTGTTCGCCCTGGTTTACTACATCAACATGAAGGCGGCGCTCGACGGCCTGGACGCGGTCAAGGGCGACCTGTCCGGCGGACAGGCGAAGTATCGCGAGGCGTTGCAGAACATGACGCTGAAGACGCCGGTGGGCGATGTGAAGCTGGACAGCAACCGCCAGGCGATCGGCTCCACTTTCGTCACCGAAGTGGTGAAGGACGCCCAGGGCAACCTGTACAACAAGGTGCTGCGCAAAGTGGACGGCATCGACCAGATGCTGGGCATGCCGAAGTCGGAGTTCCAGATGGGCTCGCGCGACGTGCCCAACTGCCCGTAAGACCAATGGCAACGGTCACCGACCTCCGTCCGCCGATCGCATCGGGCGACGCTCTCCACTTGGAGGGCGTCACCCGCACGTTCGGCGCGCTGCACGCGATCGAGGACATCTCGTTCTCTGTCGCGGCGGGCGAGCGGCGGGCGGTGATCGGCGCCAACGGCGCCGGCAAGACGACGCTGTTCAATGTTGTCACCGGCGACTATCCGGCCTCCGCCGGCCGAATACTCTTCTTCGGCGAGGACGTGACCGCGATGCAGCCCTTCGAGCGCATCCGCATGGGGCTGCGGCGCACCTATCAGTCCTCGCTCCTGTTCCGCGACCTCACGGTGCGGGACAACTTATTCCTCGCCGCGCGCGGCATCGTGCGCGGCCGCTACAGCTTCCTGCGCCAGCGCGCGGTGCACCCCTCGCGCCGCGCCACGCAGGAGTTGCTCGAGCGCGTGCGCCTCGCGCACATCGCCGACCAGCCGGTGTCCGCGCTGGCGCACGGCCAGCAGCGCCAGCTGGAGATCGGCATGGCGCTCGCCGGCGCGCCGCGGCTGATCCTGTTCGACGAGCCGGCGGCGGGCCTGTCGCCGGCGGAACGCGCCGAACTGGTGGCCCTGCTGCGCGCGCTACCCGAGCACATGGGCTTCATCCTCATCGAGCACGACCTGGACATCGCCCTGCGCGTGGTCGAGCGCGTCACCGTCATGCACAACGGCCAGGTGCTCAAGCACGGCACGCCGTCGGAGATCGAGAACGACGCCGAGGTGCGGTCCATCTACATGGGCGGAAGGCAGCTTTGAACCCGATCCTGCAGATCGAGAAGCTCGACGTCCACTACGGCCGCGCGCACGCGCTGCAGGAAGTGTCGCTCGAGCTCGAGCACGGCGTGCTGGCGGTGGTGGGCAGGAACGGCATGGGCAAGACCACGCTGTGCAACGCCATCACCGGGCTGGTCCCGGCCAAGGGCAGCGTGCGCCTCGCCGGGGAGGAGATCCTCGGCCTTTCGCCCAACGCGATCACCCGCAAGGGCATCGGCTACGTGCCGCAGGGGCGGCGCGTGTGGCCCTCGCTCTCGGTGGACGAGCACTTGCGGCTCGCTACTCGCGGCAACAAGGGCCCATGGACCGTGCAGCGCATCTACACCACCTTTCCGCGCCTGGCGGAGAGGAAGGGCCACGGCGGCGCGGAACTCTCCGGCGGCGAGCAGCAGATGCTGGCGATCGGCCGCGCGCTGCTGTTCAACCCGAGGCTGCTGGTGATGGACGAGCCCACCGAGGGCCTCGCGCCGCTGATCGTGCAGCAGGTCGCCACCATGCTCAAGTCGCTCGCGGCCGACGGCGGGATCTCGGTGCTGCTCATCGAGCAGAATCTCGGCGTGGCCATCGAGGTCGCGGACACCATCGACGTGATGGTGAACGGGCGCATCGCGCGCTCGATGCCGGCGGCCGAACTTGCCGACGACCGCGAGCTGCAGCAGCGCCTGCTCGGCGTGACCTCGCGCGGCGAAGAAGAAATCGTGGTGCCGGAAGTGTCGGAGAAGACCGAGGAGGTCCGCGTCTACACGGTCAAGCGCGCCTCGGAGTCCGTGGTACAGGAGGAAGAGCGCACGGTGCGCGGCTTCACGCGCTGGGGCACGGCGCCGGTGGACCGGCCGTTGACGGCGCCCGAACCGGAGAAATCAGCGGAGCGCGAAGCGCGGGTCGTCGAGTTTCCGGTGGCGCAGACCTTCGAGCGCGCCGCCTACGTCGCCGGCACCTTCGACACCAAGGGCAAGGAGCTGCTGTTCCTGCGCAACTGCCTGGACAAGCTCGGCCTGCGCACCGTGACGGTGGACCTGGCGACCTCCGGCAAGCCTTCGTCCGCAATGGTGCATCCGCGCGAGGTTGCGCGCCACCATCCGCGAGGCGAGTCCGCCGTGTTCACCGGCGAGCGCGGTTCCGCGGTGGCGGAGATGGCGGTGGCGTTCGAGCACTTCGTGACGCGCCGGCGCGACCTGGGCGGTGTCATCTCGGCAGGCGGCTCAGGCGGCACCGCGCTCGCGACACGCGCGATGCGGCGGCTGCCGATCGGCGTGCCCAAGGTAATGGTGTCGACCGTGGCCTCGGGCGATGTGCGCCCCTACGTCGGGCCGGCCGACATCTGCATGATGTACTCGGTGACTGACGTCTCGGGCATCAACCGCATTTCCGAGCGCGTGCTGGCCAACGCCGCGCACGCGCTCGCCGGCATGATCGCGCACGCGCGGCCCGCCGATTCCAAATCCGACACCAAGCCGGCCATCGGGCTGACCATGTTCGGCCTCACCACGCCCTGTGTGCAGGCGGTGACCCGGCAGCTCGAGGAGAAGTACGACTGCATCGTGTTCCATGCCACCGGCACCGGCGGCCAGTCGATGGAGAAGCTCGCCGAGTCGGGGCTGCTGCAGGCGGTGATCGACGTCACCACCACCGAGATCGCCGACGAGATCGCGGGCGGGGTGCTCTCGGCCGGACCGGAGCGCCTGGACGTGTTTGCGCGCGTGCGCCTGCCCTACGTCGGCTCCTGCGGCGCGCTCGACATGGTGAATTTCTGGGCCTGGGACACGGTGCCCGAGCGCTACAAGGAGCGCACGCTGCACAAGCACAATCCGAACGTCACGCTGATGCGTACTTCGGCCGAGGAAAGCGCAAAGATCGGCGGCTTCATCGCGGAGAAACTGAACCGCATGCAAGGCCCGGTGCGCTTTCTCATCCCCGAGGGCGGCCTATCGGGGCTGGACGCGCCGGGCAAGCCGTTCTGGGACCCTGCGGCGGACAAGGTGCTGTTCGACGCGATCAGCGCAGATTGGCGGCCGGGGACGGAGCGCAAGCTCGTGCGCCTGCCGCACCATGTCAATGACCAGGCGTTTGCCGATGCGCTGGTGGCCGCCTGCGACGAGATCAAGCATCCGGGGAGGCAGAGCGCATGGCCCGCATCGCACGCCAGGACATCCTGAAGAGGTTTCGCGCCATGGTCCGGCGCGGCGAGCCGATCATCGGCGGCGGCGCAGGCACCGGGCTTTCCGCCAAGTGCGAGGAAGCCGGCGGCATCGACCTGATCGTGATCTACAACTCGGGCCGCTTCCGCATGGCGGGGCGCGGCTCGCTCGCCGGCCTGATGCCTTATGGCAGCGCCAACGACATCGTGCTGGAGATGGCGCACGAGGTGTTGCCGGTGGTGGAGAAGACGCCGGTGCTGGCGGGGGTCTGCGGCACGGACCCGTTCATGATCCGCGACGACTTCCTGCGGCGCCTCGCCGCGCTAGGTTTTTCCGGCGTGCAGAACTTCCCGACGGTGGGCCTGTTCGATGGCGTGATCCGCCGGCAGCTGGAAGAAACCGGCATGGGCTACGCGCAGGAGGTCGACACGATCCGCGCCGCCGCGCAGCTCGATCTCCTTACCACGCCGTACGTGTTCTCCGAGGCGAATGCGCGCGACATGGCCGCGGCTGGCGCCGATGTCATCGTCTGCCACCTCGGCCTCACCACCGGCGGCGCCATTGGCGCCGAGACCGCGCTCGAGCTCAGGGACTGCGTGCCGCTGGTCGAGTCCTGGACGGCGGCGGCGCGCAAGGTGAGGAAGGACACGATCGTGCTGTGCCACGGCGGGCCGATCGCCACGCCGAAGGACGCGCAATACATCCTGCAGCATTGCCCGGGATGCAACGGTTTTTACGGCGCCTCGAGCATGGAGCGCCTGCCCACGGAAATCGCACTCACGGATACCACCCGCAAGTTCAAGCGCATCAAGGGAAGGAGAGCGTCATGAGCGGAACCCAGTTCGGACAATTCATCCTCGGCCTCATCGTCGTCGCGATCGTCGTCGCCATCGCGGTCTGGCTGCTCCACTGGCTGTACCTGAGGTCGTCGAAGGAGCGTGCCTTCGTGCGCACCGGCTTTGGCGGCCAGAAGGTGGTGATGAACGGCGGGGCCTTCGTGCTGCCGATCGTGCACGAGGTGATCCCGGTGAACATGAATACGCTGCGCCTGGAAGTCTCGCGCGGGCGCGACAAGGCGCTGATCACCAAGGACCGCATGCGCGTGGACGTGGTGAGCGAGTTCTACGTGCGCGTGCAGGCCGCCGAGGAGGCGATCTCGGCGGCGGCGCAGACGCTCGGCCAGCGCACCATGCAGCCCGAGACGCTGAAGGAATTGGTCGAGGGCAAGTTCGTCGACGCGCTGCGCACGGTGGCCGCCGAGATGACCATGGAAGAGCTGCACGAGAAGCGCGGCGAGTATGTCAAGCGCGTACGCGGGGTGGTCGCGGCCGACCTGTTGCAGAACGGCCTGGAGCTGGAGACCGTGTCGCTGACGCAGCTCGACCAGACGGCGATGGAATTCTTCAACCCCTCCAATGCCTTCGACGCAGAGGGCCTGACCAAGCTCACCGAGACCATCGAGTCGCGCAAGAAGAAGCGGAACGACATCGAGCAGGACACCATGATCCAGATCCGCAACAAGAACCTGGATACCGAGCGCCAGGCGCTGGACATCGACCGCAGCCTGGAAACCGCGCGCCTGTCGCAGGAGCGCGAACTGGAGGTGCAGCGCGCGACGCAGCGCTCCGACGTGGCGCGCGAGAAGGCGAACCAGGAGCAGGAGGCGGAGCGCGCGCAGATCACCGCGCGCGAGGCGGTCGAGCGCGCCCGCATCGCCTCCGAGCGGGCGGTGGAGGAGGCGAGAATCGGGCGCGAGAGCGGGGTGCAGCAGCTCGAAATCGAGCGGCGCAAGACCATCGAGCTCGCCGAGCAGCTGCGCGCCATCGCGGTGGCCGAGAAGTCAAAGGCGCAATCGGAGGCGCAGGCTGCGGCCGACCAGGCACGCGCGCTGGCCGTGACGCAGGAGGAGCGTGTATTCACCGCGCGCGAGACCGAGATGGCCGAGCGCAGGAAGACGATCGAGTTGATCGGCGCGTCGCAGGAGGCCGAGCGTGAGGCGATGCGCTTGACGCTCGCCGCCGGCGCGGAGAAGGCAGCGGCGTCCGACCGCGGCGCGGCGGTGCGCATGGAAGCCGAGGCCGAGGCCGATGCGGACAAGGTGCGCTCGCTTGCCGCCAGGATCCGCCACGAGGTCGAGGCCGAGGGCGCGACCCTGATGAACAAGGCGCAGAACCTGCTCACGCCCGAAGCGCGCCAGTCGGCGATGCGCATGCGGCTGATCGACAAGCTGGAAGGCATCATCCGCGAGTCGGTGAAGCCGATGGAGCGCATCGAGGGGATCAAGATCCTGCAGGTCGACGGGCTTGGCGGCGGGGGCGGAGGCGGGCGGGGCGACAACGGCAACGGCGGGTTCGCCGACAGCGTGGTGAACTCCGCGCTGCGCTACCGTGCGCAGGCGCCGCTGGTGGACCAGCTGCTGCGCGAGATCGGCGTCGAATCGGGCGACCTGGGGCAGGCGGCGCGCGGACTGCTCGAGCGCAGTGGTGCCGCCGCGCTCCCCGACAAGGCAAGCGGCGGCAAGTGATCAAGGTCTACAGCTCGAGCGTCATCGAGGCGTCCGCGGAGGCGGTATGGGCGCAGGTGCGCGACTTCAACGGCCTGCCGAAATGGACGCCGTTCGTCGCCGAGTCGCGCATCGAGGGCAACCTCCCGGCCGACAAGATCGGCTGCGTGCGCAATTTCCGCCTGAAGGACGGCGGCGTGATCCGCGAGCAGCTGCTCACGCTCTCGGACTACGAGTACGAGTGCAGCTACTCGATCCTGGAGAGCCCGATGGGCGTGGAGAACTACGTCGCCACGCTCAAGCTCACCCCGGTGACCGACGGCAACCGGACGTTTGCCGAGTGGTGGGCGGAGTTCGACTGCGCGCCGGAAAAGGAGCGCGAGCTGGCGCAGGGCATCGGCCGGGACGTGTTCCAGGCCGCCTTTGACTCCCTGAAGACACTTCTACGCCGTTGATCCGGGTCACGCGCTCCGCGGTGATCGACGCGCCGATCGGTCGCGTGTGGGAAGTACTGCGCGACTTCAACAGCCACTGCGCCTGGCATCCCGCGGTCGGCGAGTCGAATATCGAGCACGGCGAGCCGGCCGACCAGGTCGGCTGCGTGCGCAACTTCCATCTCAAGGACGGCAACCACATCCGCGAGCAGCTGCTGGCGCTCTCGGACCGCGACTACGTCTCCACCTACTGCATCCTCGACGCCACCCTGCCGATGAAGAACTACGTGGCCACGGTGCGGTTGAAGCGCGTCACCGACGGCGAGCGCACCTTCTGGCACTGGCAGTCCACCTTCGACGTGCCAAAGGGCCGCGAGAAGGAGTTCACCGAGCTCGTCGGCAAAGGCGTCTATGAGGGCGGGTTCGAAGGATTGAGGTCCTTCCTGCGCCGGCCCGGCGCGCGCACTGCTCCCTCGGCAGGCGCGGCTCCCGCCCAAGCGGTGGTGGCTACTGCCTTCGGCGGCCCGGAAGTGCTTCGCTACCAGCCGGTACTGGCCGCATCGCCCGGCCCGGGTGAAGTGCGCATCCGGCAGACCGCGGTGGGCGTGAATTACATCGACGTCTACGTGCGCAAAGGCCTGTACCGCATGATCGAGCCGCCGGCGGCGATCGGCATGGAGGCCGCCGGCGTAGTGATGGACGTGGGCGACGGCGTGGGTCACCTGCTGCCCGGCGACCGCGTGGCCTACGCCTGCCCGCCGCCAGGTGCCTATGCCACCGTGCGCACGATGCCGGGTGAACAGGTCGTGGTGCTGCCTGATCACTTGGACGACGAGACCGCGGCGGCGGTGATGCTCAAGGGAATGAGCGCTGAGTACCTGCTGCATCGCACGCATCGCGTGCGGCCCGGCGAAGTGGTCCTGGTGCACGCCGCCGCTGGCGGCGTCGGCTTGTTCCTTTGCCAGTGGGCGAGCGCCCTCGGCGCGAAAGTCGTCGGCACAGTGTCGAGCGAAGACAAGGCGCGCCTGGCGCGCGCCAACGGTTGCCAGTTCCCGATCGTGACGCGCGACTACCGGTTCGCCGACGCCGTGAAGCAGGCGAGCGCCGGGCGCGGCGCGGATGTGGTCTACGACGGCCTGGGCCGCGAGGCCGCGGCGGAGAACCTCGCGGCGCTCGCGCTGCGCGGCCACTGGGTGAGCTACGGGCAGGCAAGTGGAGCGCACGACCCGATGCAGACCGCGGACCTGTCGGCGAAATCCATCACGCTGTCGCGGCCAGTGCTGTTCCACTACACCGCGCAGCGCCCGGCGCTCGAAGAGATCGCGCGCAACACCTTCGAAGCGTTGCGCAATGGCACGCTGCGCGTGGAGATCCGGCACCGCTTTGCGCTGGCCGCCGCCGCCGAGGCGCACCGCGAGCTGGAAGCGCGGCGCACGACCGGTCCGATTTTGCTCCTGCCGTAGGGTGGGCCCTGGCCCACCGATGGTGGGCTGTTGGGCCACCGATGGTGGGCTGTTGGGCCACCGATGGTGGGCTGTTGGGCCACCGATGGTGGGCTGTTAGCCCACCCTACAGAATTCCTGCCGCCAGCCCCGCGGCCATCGCCGCGCCGAGCTCTTCGCAGGCGGCGAGTTGCTCGGGTTTCAGTTCTTTCACCACCACGATCGGTTCGCAGATTTTCCTCAGCCGCAGGCCGGCGACGATGCGTTCCACGGAAGTCACCGCGCCGCTGCCATCCTGGCCGGCGCCTACGAAAAGCGCCCAGGGCCTCCCCTCGATCTTGCCTTCGCAGGCGTAGAACACGCGCTCGAGGAAGTCCTTCATCATCCCCGACATGTAGCCGAAGTTCTCCGGCGTGCCGAGAATCAGGCCGTCGGCGATGAGCACGTCCTCGGGCCCTGCGTCCGCGCAGCGCTTCATCACCACGCGCACGCCTTCTTCCGTGCGTGCGCCGCGCTCCACGGCCTCGGCCATCTTCGCGGTCTTGACGCCGCCGGTGTGGTAGACGATGAGCAGGGTCTTCATGAGCGCAAGCGCAGTGCGGGATCCTGCCGGTAGAACAGCTTCAACTGTTCGTAGACATCAGGATAACGCCGCCGCGTCTCATTCGGCGCCT
>Ga0184628_10000356_pt1 | contig 25480 bp, 18 predicted proteins | sample PLM4_5_b1_FD_133149 | JGI IMG/M metagenome (GOLD analysis project Ga0184628, IMG submission 133149) | Groundwater sediment microbial communities from an aquifer in East River, Colorado, USA - PLM4_5_b1 | ecosystem: Environmental > Terrestrial > Soil > Riparian zone | place: USA: East River... | reverse complement strand
GAGGAATCGCTGATACGCCTGAATGTCGAACTGATGCGACGGTCCGCCGAGAATCAGCTGTGGCTTGTCCGTCGGCGACTTCCGAACTGCAGTCGTGTGGCATGCCGCGCAGTTCACTCCGACTCGCGGAATCCCAATAGTCGTCTTCGTAAATCCGACCGGCATTTCCTGACCCTCTTCCCATACGACGCCGAGGGACGCGTACCCGCCAGCTCCGGGCAGTTTCTCTGGGAAGATCCGGGGCATCACCAGCCACAGCCAGTATGGGACGCCGTTGGTCTCTTCGATTCCGATGGATCCGTACTTGAAGTGGTCTTCATCGGAGGCAAACGTGACCGGAACTTTCCTGAAAAGATGCCACCAGCCCACCACCGCAATAACGACAACGATGACGGCAACGATCAGAATCAGCCTTCTCCACATGCTTTTCGATTTGCTCATCAGAATGTCTTCAGAAATTCAATCAATGCATTCTTCTCCGCCGGCTTCAGAGTTATGCCATACCGGTGACCCGCCGCCGAATTTCCCGGGAGGGAAGTGTCGAATCGGAAAAACCGCCGGCCATCCAGTTCAGGCATTGAGGAAACAAAGCCCATGTTGTTCCGATCCAAAACATCGTTGCCGCGATAAAACGATTTCGGCCGATCCTCCGGAGCATTCAACAGATCTCGCAGGGTGGGCACGGATCCATTGTGCAGATACGGCGCGCGAAGCCACAATCCGTCCAGCGGCATATTGGCATATCCGTTCGTCTTCCGGAATTTTGAGAAGCGCCAAGGATAGCCCGCATACAGCGTGTTCTGATTCTCCAGCAGTTCGTACGTATAGGAATCCAGCCGATGGCGATCGGTGCCCACTTCCTCCACAGGTACCACCTGTCCCACATACTTTCCCGCGAGCTTCCGGCCGCTTTCCCCGTGGCAGTTCGCGCAGTGCTCCCGGTACACCGGCTCCCCTTGTTTCTCGAGAGTCTGATCGATTGGAAATGGATATTCCGGAGGCGTCGTATCCAGCAGCCAGTCTTCGATGCGCTTGATTCGCGGTAGATCAATCGTCGCTGGAGTCACGCCGGCGCCGAGAGCGGCGCTCTTGTTGCGTTCCTCAACAGATGAATTGTCGCCGTCCCAGTGCAGCTGCATGCCTTCACGCTGGCGTTGTTGCCAGATCGATGGCAGATCGACAGTCCCAACTATTTCCTCATCCGGGAGTTTCTCCATCGGAAAATTAAATTGAAGTGCTTTGTAAGGATTGAACGTGTCGACACGACCTGGTCCCCAATCCGGCTGTCGATCGATAAACGTGAGCCTTGCTGCTGTCGCGAGAAGTCCTGCCTTCGTTTGCGGAATCGCTGCATATCGATAGACGAGGCGATCGATGAATCCGAGATGCCCACCCACCTTTTCGATGGCTTCCATCATCCGGTCCACCGTGAATCGCTCGTCCTTTGCGCATTCCATAAGGAACCGCGTGTAGCCTTCCAGATCCATGGTGTTCGCCGGCATCCCCACGACGATCCGCGGTGCCGCCCCGGACGATTCCCGAACGGATCCGGTATGACAGACGCCACAGTTCAGCGAGACGCGATCGATCAGGACCCGACGCATCGAAAAGCCAACCGGCCGATCATGGCCAGCTTCCTGAATGAAGCCCAGGGAGGCATACCCTTTACCTGGCAGTTTGTCGGCAAATAGTTCCGGCAACGCCTTCCAGATCCAGTAGGGAATTCCGTTGGCGGGTTCGCTTCCGATGGATCCGTACTTGAAGTGATCGCCAATGTCGTCGTAATCGACGACGCCATTGGAAATAAAGGGCCATTGAAAGTAGACGACGAGCAGCGCGAAGCCCGTAACAAACAGCAGAAGATTCCGGGTCGTTTTCTTACGCGATTGCGACATTCGAAATTATGGATCCCCGAGAAGAAAGATCAGGTTCTAGTTCCGTCCTGGCGGTTGCACCTACTGGTGCCGGGAATCCTTCCACGGAACTGGAGAGTAAGCCGTCGCCGCGGCCAAGTCAATGCTGCTCGGGAGGACGGGTTGAGGGGCGCACTTACCGGCGGGGCCTCCGTTTCGGGAACTCTGGTCTTACCATTACGAGGTCAGCATGGCGGAAAGCTCAGATGGATTGCTCGAGCGTGTCCGGAAAGGGAACATTGACCTGATCCTGCTCGATATTGAAATGCCCGAGATTACCGGACTCGATGCGTTGAAGAAGTTACGCCATCTCGCGGGGCAACCTGCGCTCACGCCTGCATAGTCCGCCCCGTTGAACGCTGATCGAGGAACTTCAAGAATCTCCAATATAGAAACGCAAAGATGTAGTCCGTAATGATGGGGCCTATCAGCATTCTCGGATACTGGTCTGTATACAAAATCAGGTACACAAGCTGGGGCGTCGCGGAGGTGAGTTTTCCCAGTATACCGACGATAACGAGGTCCCTGCTGTTGTACATATTCCGGTACACCTTGTAGTACAAAACGCCGAAGACGCCCACCAATCCGATCCACGTGTCATAGTGGAGACTTAGAATCGGCGCGGGCGCAGGTTGTCCGGCCGAGGTGTAGATCCAGTTGCGGCCGATTACCAATACGACAAAACCGATGACGTTGTGCCAGACGGCCGCCGCCCACATCCGCTTCCAGAACTTTTCGCTCATTGAGTCTCCTTATATCCGTCCCGCTGGGAGACGCTTAGTGTTTACCCCAGACTCTCTCATGCTCCGACTGCCAGCTGTAGAGTGAAGGATCAAAAAACTTCTCGTAGTACTCGAGCTCCACGTGGTGAATCTGCAACCAGAGCCCGGGAGTGTGAAACGCATTCACGTGGGCCGGAAACCGCCCGTACGTATCGTAGACGTAGTTACAGATGTCCTTCACGTACTGAATCGTTTCCCGGGAATAGGACCGCGCCACCCGGACAAACTCCTCAGCACTCCCTGCCGACCGATACTGCCGTTTGAATAATTCATCCGGCCGGTACATTCCCAGACTCCCAAGTTTCTCGTCAATCACTTTGTCAACGACTTCGTTCATCGACTTCACATACGGGGGACAATGTCCCTCCAGAATTCTGTCGATCCCGACCGGATTCGGTTGCGTCGATGGCAGGGGTGGCCATCGTTTCCATTTCTTCGTCGGCTCCTCAAAGCGAAAACCCAGACCGTAAATTTCCTTCGCGGGATCTCGCTGAAACAGATACGGCGAGGGAACAGAAGCGTGGATGTATCCTCCAAGCCCCATCGCCTGTGCCATCAACATGAGGTTTTGCATATGAAACATGGCTTCAGAATCCGTCTGCATTGTACCCGCCAGACCCAGAGGGGCTATCTTTTCAGGATTTACGAAGCCGGAGCGAACACGTTGAATTCCGCCAATGGGCTGATATGAAATCTTCTGAACCAATCCAAAGAGACTGGCAACCCACGCCGCCCAGTCCACCAGCGTTTTGGGACGAAACTTCTGCCAGTCGTCAATAACGAGAGGCCGCTGACCGTCGGGTTCCGACAGGATGAATAGCAGGACGTTGATCATCTGATATGCGAGGTTTACAACCGGTACGAAGACCGTTGATCCGGGCACATTCGAAAGTTGCTGATTCCATCCGAGGTAGAAAGGCCATTGGCGTGGAAACTCGATGCGGCGGTCGAACACACGAAGTTTGACCGCCTTTGCCGCGGATATCCAGTCCGCCTCCGACCAGTCTTCCCACTTCAACGGAAACTGACGCAGCATCGCCAGGGCCTCGAGCCCCTTCGGTTGCTGGATCAGCCACGTGCCTTCATCGTTGAGTATGAAGAAGGACGTTGCCTGAACGTTGTCCCCGCTGGGGGCCGAGCGCGCGAGTACCCTCGACATCGGTGTACCCAGTTCCTTGCTGCCATCTGCTTTTTGCAACGGAACGTCGTGCATTGTGGTGAGCCCGGTCAGTCCGGTGGAAACGATGAGTATCGCCTCTTCCAGAGGGCTTAACGGTGCGGGTTTGTTCGGACTGTCATGGCTGAGCGCACCAGCCATGACCGATGTCCCGCGACTGACTCGCCGAGTGCGCCGTTCACGAATTGCCGAGAGGAGGGGATACCCCAGCAACGCCGTCAGGCCCGGAGGCAGAGTCGAAGCCCCGGATGTTTCATCTACGCGGTCTTTCAACTGGGCACCTCGAATTCTATGTCTTCTTGAGTCTGGGGTGATGGAATGAGAGCCGGTGATCGCACGATTCGGAGGCAACGCTCTCGGTCAGATCGATATAGCCGATCTTCTTCACATCCCGTTTTCCCGAGGGCAGTTTTGAATCCGCAACCCAAATTTCAAAACGAAGTGTACGGTTCACATAGTTCTCGACCATAAGCTCGTCGCGAAAATCCGCTTTCTCGGACTTCCCGCTTTCGGGCGATGCCCGGACCATGATCCACCTCGGACTGACGGAAGCTGCGCCTTTTGGCAAACCAAGTTCAGCGATCGGATAGAGCGGACGGAATGCGTTGTTTCCGTCTGCGCGCCGGAAAGTCAGGAAAGCAACCAGTCCGTTGGCAAAGTTCAGCAGCGCGTCGATATTGAACCCCGTTGGCGTATCGTTGGTCAGTTCCACATCCGTGAAGTGCGGGGCTTTCGTGCCGGCAAACACGTCGATCGCGAAAAAGTCCGCTGTCTTGACGCGCTTCGATGGATCCATCGTCGCAAACAGTTTTCCGGCGAATCCAAAGCCGCGATAATGGCCGCGAGTCGTATGGGATAGAGCCGTGGAGCATCGCACCATGATGAGGCATTTGGATCCCTGGCTGAAATAACCTGAGTAGGGAGACTTCTCCGTGATGTTCCAGGTTCCAGCGAGCGCGACTCCATTGGGATGCACCAGCTTCTGAAAATACGGCACGATATCCGTCGGATCATCCAGTGTTCTTACGGCAGCCTTGAACAGAACATTCGTCAGGCCACGGAAGAAACTGCGTAACGTTACCTTTCCCTGGGGCAATACCGAATAGGGATCACTGAACACCTGGTCCCGGACTTCCTTGAATGTCGATCCCTGGTACGAACTGCTCATTGTCATGTAACTCCATCCCTTCATCCAGTCCCTTGGATCTATGAATTATGTGAGAAAGTATAGGAACGATGCATCAACCCACTGAAGGAATTTACTCAGTGCCGATTGCCGAACGGATCGCGCGCGAAGTGATGTCCTGGCCCGGCGTGACGGCGGAATCGCATCGTGGAGGAATGATCTTCTTTCATGTCGGCCGGAGGGAAATTGGTCACCTGCACGGAGAACGGCTCGCGGATCTGCCATTCCCGGTTCGGATCCGTGAGAAGCTTGTCGAAGAAGGGAAGGCGGATCTGCACTACCTTCATCCCAAAACCGGATGGGTGTCCTACTACATCCGCAGCGAAGACGACGTCGATCCCATCGTCGAACTGTTTCGCCTGAACTATGGCCGTCCATGGCTAATAGGGGAACGAGGGGTCTGAGCTCTCGTTCCCCTGTTTCCCCGCAGCTGGTGGTGGACCTGATCTGTCTGTCATCGTCGGCACCCTCTGTACATGAGTGAATTGCACGCGATCATCTGGGTCTAAAAAATAAATCAGTTCTTCAAATCGAGAAGATTGCCATCCGCCTTGTAGTCGCGGAAGTCGGGCAGCTTCGGAATGGTGACTGGAAGCGCCTTGCACAGGGAATTGAAAATGTCCTGTATGCTTCCTTTCAGATCATCCGCTGTGAAGTGATACTGCGACTCGTAATCCGTGCGGTGCAATGATTCGACAAGCATCTTTGCAACGTTGGCGCTGCATTCTCTGTTTTGCGCAGCGGTCCAATCCTTCAGATAAGATTCAAATCCAGCGCGCGCAAAATTGCCCAACGCCTGATCGCCATACCCCAGCCATTGAAGCGCGGTCGGCGCCGGATCCACGATGGTCGGAAAGACCGGACGTCCAGTGGCGTTATAGACCACGCGCGTTTCCGGTTTTGTGGAATCCGCAACAGTGTAGTGGCCCGTAGCAGTGAGGTTATTGCCAGCTTTGATGCCAGGGCCCGACACCATCATGATGGTCTGCTTTTCTTCCTGATGCAGACCTCCATGCCCGCCGGAGTTGTCGCCAAAATTCCATCCCTGGCGGTGCATCACTGTGATGTCGCCAATCGACGGATTCTTCGAATAGAGGTATGAACCCATTCCCGCCACAGGGTTGCGGTAGTAATCGTGCTGCATCACGCTCCGGTCGGTCCATTCACTGTATGTGCCCGAATGCCAGTTATGATCGCCAGGGTTCAATCCCAGCGGGTCTTCGGCGCTGTCTTTCTCCACGCGATAGCTGTAGACAAACTGACCCGTGGGGGCATCCTTGCGGACGCGGATCGTTCCCTTATTGTCGAATGGATCCGTTACCTGAATATCCATGGTCTCCGGCAGCGGCATGCCCGGGATTGAGCTGATGGATTCATTTCCATTTCGGATGAAAATCAGACCGACTCCGGGGTTCTTCTTCAGAGTTTCGAGAAGCGTCGGTTTCCCCGACCCCCCCGGCCGATAGGCTAGAATCTGCGCGGTGCCGGGACGCCGGCTCCAATCTGCTTTCGCGCCGCCTGCAACAATGTTCGGCAGGAACAACTCGGCGTTGTTCTTTGCGCCTCCGCCATAAACAAGTCGGACATGCGTATCGTAGAACTCCTTCTTCTTCTGGAGCTCCGCCTCCATGTATTCCGTGTCGCCGAGAAGTTTGAGAGGTGTGAGCGCCTCGATGATCCTGTCGTGATATTGGGTGAACTGTTCGTTCACCTTCTGGTCGATCTTGTTTGCGACAAAGTGAATACCCAGGAATTCCAGAATTCCGGAGATGATGAGTCTCTTCTTCACGCTTTCCGCAAAATCCGTCGCCAGCTGGGCGGAAAGTGGTTCAGCCCAATCGTGGGCGGCTTTGATTTTGGGCGCAACGGTGGATTTGTCATTGAACAGGTTCGCATATGGCTTGGCGAGTTCTGCGGGAATCCGGCCGTCATCAATTCCGATAATGGCTTTCTCTACCGTGGGTGCATCCTGTCTTGCGTTCTGAAGCCCCAGTTCGTCGTTCAGGAGCTTGATGAAATCGCCAGAAAGCTTGTCGACATAGTCTTTGTCTTTGCTCTCGGCATTGAGCATCTTGTACTTGCTGTCCATCATCCCGTGATCGGCGTAGAAGAAGAACATCGTCTTCTCGAACAGCGAGTTTTCTCGTTCGCCCTTTTGGATGTATGCCGCAAGTCCCTGCGGTGTGTCTCTCGAGTGGGAGACCGCGCCACGGGAATCGAATCGCACGCTTCTCATGGAATCGATCAGACGGCCCAGCTGAAAGTCCACCATCATCATGCCGAGAACGTAGTACGGGTGTGCGAACTGCTTTTTGCCGGGTTTGATTGTCGACGGCCCACCCGGGAAGTACTCCGAGTGAGCTTCGATCAGGGGCAGCGAGAAGCAGAGCTTTACAGTTTTCTCCAGTCCGATAGGGTGTCGAAAGGACCTCTCGGTTTTCCGCTCAATTTGGGTGAAATAAGGGTGACCACTGTCGGCAAGACTTCGAAAATCATCCCAATAGTCGTCGACCCACTCAAAGACTTTGTCGAGAGGATCGCCGGACCTCGCGACGACATCCGATTTCCGCTCAAAGCAAAAGTTTGACTCCGCGGTTTCCTCTTTCGGATTGCGAACCACGCCCTTCCAGTGCGCCATCTCGTCGGCCGATGCCAGCAGGGACGTGGATAGCCTTGGTATCTTTGTCGCATCTTTGGAATCGGCCGTCACTTCGAGAATTCGGACGGTGTCTTTCATGGTCGCGTCGAGCTGGTTGAAATAAGTGAAATCGAACGCAGCCCTCGCTCCCTCCGTGTAAGCTCTGGCGTAACGATCAAAAGGCACGCCGCGGCGGTGAAGCGCAAACCCGGACATCACGGACTGGCGAAGCGGAGGACCCGAAACGACATCCAGCACCGTGGGGTAGACCGGAAATTCCAGCCCCAGACCGTAGTTGGCAACCTGGACCGGATTAATCCAGAAATTCTTGAAGTCGTAGACTTCCCGGCTGAACTGCCACCATGCCGTGACATAGGTGTCCCGGCGTGAGGTGAGGTACGACTCGACCACTTTCATCGTTTCGGACTTGTCGACGGTTGTCGCTTCCGTTGTGTATTTTCCGCGCGCGGCCAGAAATTGAAAATGCGGAAGCCGGTTTGTGTCCAGAAGCGCTTTGAAAAGATCCGGGCGGAATCCGTCCAGGTGCATCATGTGGACGTACTTGTGATCCGGGTCTTCGGGTATGGATCGGAAAAACTCCAGCGACGTGGGCGTCCAGGGAACAGGTGTATCTTTCCGTGAACAGGCAGCGACCATCAGGAATCCGAGTGAAAGCAAAATCGCAACAGACCTCCGCGCAGGAATCGTCATCCCGCTATTCTCGATGACGGTTCTACAGCGGGTCAAAACGTATTTTTCTCTTCCGCCGTTACTCCAATGTCTTAATGTGGGCTTGACGAGCAAAGAATAGGTGGGGAGACTCGTTCACTCTGTACCGCGAATTATGAAAAGACACTCAGATGTTATCGTCATCGGCAGCGGGTTTGGTGGAGCCATCACGGCTTGCCGGCTTGCGGAAAAGGGAATGAAGGTTCTCGTCCTGGAGCGAGGCCGCCGATGGCAGGTCCAGGACTATCCGCGGAAAGCGGGAGACGCCTGGATCTTTAATCACAATGAGCCGGCCCGTCACAACGGCTGGCTCGACATGCGGTTCTTCAATAACATGACCGTGGCCCAGGCTGCCGGAGTCGGCGGCGGATCGCTGGCGTACAGCAGTGTTGCTCTTGAAGCGAATCCCGACATTTTCAAAAAGGGATGGCCTGCGGAAATCAGCTATGCCGAGCTGAAGCCTTACTACGACAAAGTCGCGAGGGAAATGAATCTTCAGGTTGTGCCCGATGGACAACTGACACAGCGTTTCAAACTCGCGCGCGAGGCCGCAAAAAACCTCGGTTTTGGCGATCGGTTCAAGAAGGCCTCACTGGCGGTCAGCTTTTCCGAAGACTGGAACTACGAACTCGAAGATCCATTCGATCCCAAACACTCCAGGCCGTTCATCAACGCTCACGGTCAAAAACAGGGGACTTGCATCCATCTGGGGAACTGCGATCTGGGCTGCGACGTGCGCGCGAAAAACGGATTGGACGTGAACTACATCCCTCGAGCCGAACAGCATGGTGCGGAAGTTCGTCCGCTGCATCTGGTTCGATTCATCGAGCCGAAGGACGGTGAGTATCGAGTCGTGTTCGACCGGCTGGAAAATGGAATGAAGATTCCGGGAGAAGAAACAGCGCGGCGCGTCATTATTGCCGCGGGCAGTCTCGGGACAACGGAACTACTACTTCGATGCCGCGATCAGTACCGGACGCTTCCTGCGCTCAGTCCGCTCCTGGGCATGCATTGGAGCGGCAATGCGAATTTTATTTCCATGGGCACGTATTCGGGCAAGGGCCGCGTCGGTCAATCGAAAGGACCGTCGATTTCGAGCGTGCTGGATTTCACGGACGGAAGTTTCAAAGGAGAGCGTTTCGTGGTGGAAGACGACGGGTTCCCGAATCTTCTTCTCAACGCGATCAAGGCCTATCTGGATACTCGCGTACGGACGACTTTTGGTAAGCATCTCTTGAAGGAATTTGAAGAGCACCTGCGAAACGACAATCTGCTGAGCAATCTCATGCTGTGGCTGGGTGCGGGCATGGATGCGGCCGATGGCCAGCTCCGCCTGAAGCGGCCATGGTATATGCCGTGGAAACGAGTTTTAAATCTGATCTGGGAGGCGGATCAATCCGAAGGAGTGATCGAGGCGATAAAGGAGATGCATCGAAACCTGACCGAAGTCTCGGGCGGACATGCGCGGGTTCCGCCGACCTGGACGCTCTTCAAGAGTCTGCTGACACTGCATCCGCTCGGAGGTTGCAGAATGGGAGCTACCCGCGAAGCCGGCGTGGTGAATCATCTTGGGGAAGTGCTGGGATATCCCAATCTCACCATCGCCGATGGTTCCATACTTCCGACGTCGACTGGCCGCAACCCTTCGCACACCATTGCCGCGATGGCAGAGCGCATTGCCGCTCACGTTTCTTAGTAACTATCCTCGTCGGATTTCAGATCCCTGGAATCGAATCTGGATGCGGTAGACCTTCTTGACGCGGCATTTGATTTCACCGGTCTTCAGATCGAGCTTTTCCGGCACGTCAATGCGATGGATATCCACCGCAGCGTGATACCCGCGCTCGGAAAACACATCGATCAGCATCGCCAGCGCCAGCGGATCATCCAAGACGGCGTTTTCGGTGTTGATCAGCGCCACTCCCGATATCGCGTGCCGAAGCACAATTGGGATGATCTTGTTCTCGATAAACTGAGTCACCTTCGCAAACAGTTCAGGATTCTCCAGTTCATAGCTGTCGAGGCGGTTGACCATTTCCTGCCGCGCATGGACGATAATCGCGCTCGCCACAGGCACTCCGCGTAGTCGGTCTACCGTACGCGGGTCCAGTTCCAGCGTGCTCTGGTAGCGCAGTTCCTTCAGGATGTTCTGTTCGACGCTTTCGATCGGGCCCTGTGCGTTGATGAAGTGATAGTGGAAAATCTCTTTCAGCGATTCCAGCGCTTCCCAGGTCTGTTCCTTGAATGTGTGGTATCGCTTTCGCGCCAGCGCCTCATCATGATCGGTTGGCCGATCTTCATTGAGTGTTCCAATTCCCGTTCGCCGCACTTCCTCGTTATGCGACAGGGTTTCACGTCCGCGTTTGAGTTGCCGGGCAACGGATTCCTTTTCGTCGACAAAGAGCACCATGATGTGGATGGTGGGATGCCGGAAATGAATGCTCAACGGCGTGCTGAAGAACTCGCGTCGGAGGGCGTGCATTTTATCCACGAGTAGCTTAAGACACTCGACTTGTACATTGGTGCGCGGAAATCCATCGATGATGACGCCGGCGTGGTACTGCTTTCGAAGCAACTCGCGCAGAAGCAGATTCACCACTTCGCGATCGCCGACCATAATGCCTGCGTTCTTGAGAGCCTGTGCTTCAGGCGAATCCAGCAGGGAACTGATGACGATAGGCGGACACGTCAGACCGCGTGCCTTGCCGATGAACGCGGTGTTGGTGCCCTTGCCGGCACCCGGCGCTCCACCCAGAAGAATGATTTCTTTTGGGAACCTCAGGTTCTCTCGACCGTAGTCGGCCTCGAGATCCTGCCAAATGGATTCGAAGATCAATGAAGAGTCCTTACTGGCAACGGGTCGCCCATCCATAAAATTTCTGACCGGGTTCAGGCCCGGCCCAAAAGGGTAACCCTAACGAGAATGTTCGACCAGAGTTTTTCGGGGGAACGTCCTAATCCAGACGCTATATATAATGATGCGACGCAGTGGTGGGAATCCCGTTCCGAATCAACATCTTGAGAATTTCGACCGTAAAACAATGAAAACACAGCCTGAAGATATCGACTTAACCCTTAGTTCCTCCATTTAAGGAAAAGGAGAACGAGGGGGCTGACTCCTCTTTCCCCTATCTATGACTCAGAAAGCAGAACTGTCATTGGTTCAACGCCTCCCACATATTGTGGTAAGTCTCCTTATTGTCGCGGCCATCACGCTGGTGTACCGCACGGTCATTCAGGTCAACAGCACGACCACGGCGCTAACGCTACTGCTTGCGATTCTGGGAATCGCCACACAATGGGGACTTGCCGAGGCGATCGTTGCTTCGATTGCGGGCATGCTGGCCTTCAACTTCTTTTTCCTTCCACCGGTGGGAGCGTTCACAATTGCCGATCCACAGAATTGGGTGGCGCTGTTCGCCTTTCTCGCAACGTCTGTAACCGGAAGCGAACTTTCTGCACGTGCGCGGCGCCGAGCCGTGGAAGCGATGAAGCAGCAGCAGGAGATGGAGCGGCTTTACGAACTCAGCCGCAATTTGCTTCTTCTCGATCAGCGGTCACCGGCTGCGAGTCAGGTGGCGTACCGCATCCTCCAGGTGTTCGATCTTCCGGGCGTGGCGGTGTTCGATCGCGAAGAGGATAAGGTCTATCGCGCAGGCTCGCCGGACATGCCGGTGACCGATGGCAGGATGCGTGACACCGCATTGCAGGGTACGGTCTTCCATGATCCGAAGTCTGGCCTGTCGGTATTGCCTTTGAAGTTGGGCGGTGGATCGGTTGGAAGCCTCGCGATCATTGCTTCCAGTCCCGCTGGTTCGATAACTGATGCGGCGGTACACGCGGTCGCGAACCTTGCTGCAATCGCCGCCGAGAAAGCGCGTGCTGAAGTTGCGGCGAGCCGGGTCGAAGCGGCGCGTCAGAACGAAGTGATGAAGGCCACGCTGCTCGACGCTCTTGCTCATGAATTCACCACGCCGCTGACGTCGATCAAGGCGGCCGCATCGTCGATTTTGGATGCGGAACTTCCGGCACAACAGGAACTGGTCACCATTATTGAAGAAGAAACCGACCGCCTGAATTCTCTGGTGCGCGAAACCATCCGGATGGCGCGAATTGAGGCAGGCAATCTTCATTTAAACAAACAGGCACATGCTGTTTCGGATCTGGTTTCCGCAGCGCTGGAAAATGTGAAGCCATTGATGGAAGACCGGCCGGTTCAAATTGACGTGCCGTTGAATCTGCCTGCGGTTCGCGTGGATTTTGAACTGATCGCTTTGACGATCCGGCAGCTTTTGACCAATGCTCTGAAATACTCGAATCCCGATTCTCCGATCGCCGTCGGCGCGTCCGTAGATGCCGGGCGAGTGACGATTCGCGTTCGAGACCAGGGGGCCGGTATTCCGGATCGCGAGCAGGCCCGCATCTTTGAGAAGTTCTATCGTGTGCCGGACCGGGCGGATCGCGTTCCGGGAACCGGGATGGGGCTTCACATTGCGAGGGAGATTGTTCGCGCGCACGGCGGCGAGATTGGCGTGAATAGCGTCGTAGGCGCGGGCTCGGAGTTCTATTTTACGGTTCCCGGAGTGGACGGTAACGCATGAGTTCCGGAAAAATTCTCATCGTCGATGACGAGCCTCAGATACGCCGCGTCGTGCGTGTGATCCTGACCGGCGCCGAATACGAAGTGGTCGATGCGCGCTCGGGCGAAGCGGCTCTGCTGAAGTTTCGCGAGTTTCTGCCGGATCTGGTGCTCCTCGATTTGAACATGCCGGGAATGGGTGGCCTGGAGACCTGCCGCGCCATCCGCGAAACATCGGATGTGCCGATCATCGTGTTGACGGTACGCAGCACGGAAGAAGACAAGGTGGAAGCGCTCGATGCCGGCGCGGACGATTACGTCACCAAGCCGTTTGGAAAGAAAGAACTGCTCGCACGCATTCGCGCCGCACTGCGACGTGCGCCCACAGCGTCTGCAAGCGGTCCGCATAAATATGTTTTGGGGGATCTTGAAATTGATTTCGAAGCCCGAAAGGTTCGTACGGGAGACAAGACCGTTCGTCTGACTCCGAAGGAGTTTGAACTTCTGCGTTACCTGGTAGCGCATGCCGGAAAGCCCGTCCCCCATCGGGAATTGCTGCAGGCTGTGTGGGGACCCGACTATGGCGATCAGACCGATTACCTGCGCGTGTTCGTGACCCACCTTCGCAAGAAACTAGAACCCAATCCTGCCCGGCCACAATACATTCTCACCGAACCCTGGGTCGGCTACCGCTTCACCTAGAAAATCCTTACCGCTTCTTAGCGACTTCTTAATGGCGCGGCCTCTAGTCTGGTAACCGGAGGCTGGTTATGAAAAGCAATCTGACAGCGATGCAGGGTTTCAAAGCAACTGTCCTCGGCAGTGTTGTTGAAGCGCCGCTTTCGATCGTTGTTCCATTCACCACTCCGGAACTGACAAAAGCGGCACTGGAACATGCGGCCACTCTGTCCGCAGGCCTCAACGCGACGATACGGCTCATCGACGCGCACGTCGTGCCCGTGCAATGCCCTCTAAGCGAACCACCGGTCAATCGTGAATTTCAAGTGAACCGGATGAGAGAGATTACGGAAGAGGCCGGGATGCCAGTTCAAGTGGAAATCATATACACCCGTGATCGAATGGAATGTTTCCGCCGGAAGGTGGACGCAGGGTCGTTAATTGTCGTCGCGACAGGGGCTGCGGGAATTCCGTGGTGGCCGACGGCTCAAGAGAAACTGGCTCGCTCGCTGTTAAGCGCTGGTTATGAGGTTGTTCTTGTCCCGCGCCCCCAGGCACGCGGTTTGAGGTGACTATGCTGGATGTGTTTTATGTCGGTTTGTGTGTGGTGTTCTTCGTGCTGATGTGGGCTTTCACGAGGGCGTCTGAGCGCCTTTAAGGAGGATCGTATGGAATATCTGATTGCGGGAATCACGGCGGTTTTTCTTTTCGTTTACCTGTTGTACGCGTTGATTCGACCGGAACGATTTTGAGGTGTGAGATGACTTTGTTGGGTATCACGCAAATCCTGATCTTCTTCGCGCTTGTGCTCGCTGTCACAAAGCCGGCGGGCGTTTTCATGTACAACGTCTTCGAGGGGAAGCGGACGTATCTCCATCCGGTGCTTCGCCCGCTGGAGCGGGCGATCTACCGGCTTGGTGGCGTCAAAGAAGACGTCGAGCAGACCTGGGTGGGTTACGCCACATCCCTGATTGCTTTCAGCTTCTTCTGTTTCCTTTTTCCATACGTGTTGCAGCGCCTTCAGGGATGGCTTCCGTTCAACCCGATGCATTTTTCGACGGGGCAGGCACTCGGCAACGCCACAGCGATGACTCCGGATCTGGCATTCAATACCGCCGTCAGCTTCATGACGAACACGAACTGGCAATCCTACTCGCCGGATACCACTCTGGGTTATTTCGTACAGATGGCTGCGCTGGCCGTACAGAATTTCGTGTCGGCTGCGGTGGGCATTGCTGTCGCTATCGTGCTGATACGTGGCTTCGCACGGCACACGATGAAGACTATCGGAAATTTCTGGGTGGATTTGACGCGTTGTACCTTATACGTCCTGCTGCCCATTTCGATTCTCGCGGCGTTGTTCTTCGTATGGCAGGGATCCATTCAAAACTTCGACGCTCCGGTGACGGCGCAAACGCTGGAAGGCGCATCGCAGACCATCGAGCAGGGGCCACTGGCTTCGCAGCTCGCCATCAAGATGCTGGGCACGAATGGCGGTGGATTCTTTAACGCGAATTCCGCACATCCCTATGAGAACCCGACTCCACTCGCAAACCTGATTCAGATGCTGTTGATCTTTGTCCTCGGAGCCGGATTGACATACACGTTCGGGAAGATGGTGAAGGATACACGGCAAGGCTGGGCTCTCTTTGCCGCGATGTCGACGATGTTTCTGATCGGCGCGTTCGTCTGTTACTGGGCGGAGCAACGCGGGAATCCAACGATAGCCAAACTCGGAGTTGAGGCGGCATACACCGGGACCCAGTCCGGCGGAAACATGGAAGGCAAGGAAGTCCGCTTTGGCAACGCGGTGACGGCGCTTTTCGCGACCGTGACAACCGACGCCAGCTGCGGTGCTGTTATTGGCATGCACGACAGCTTTACACCAATCGGGGGTCTCGTTCCATTGTTCAACATCCAGACGGATGAAGTCATCTTTGGCGGCGTGGGCGCCGGGCTCTACAGCATGCTGATATATGTGATTGTCGCTGTCTTTATCGGAGGCCTGATGGTCGGCCGGACGCCGGAGTATGTGGGCAAGAAGATAGAGCAGAAGGAAGTCAAGATGGCCATCATCGCGATTCTCGCAACATCGATGTGCATTCTCGGCTTTACCGCGATCAGTTCGGTGGTGCATTTTCCGCCGGGCAGTTACTGGAATCCGCCGGGTGCCGCCACTGGAAACCTGAACAATAGCGGGCCGCACGGCTTTTCGGAAATTCTATACACGTATACCAGCGCTGCAGGTAACAACGGCAGTGCCTTCGCGGGAATTTCCGCGAATACACCCTGGTACAACATCACTCTTGGCATCGACATGCTGATCGCCAGGTTTCTTTTCATTATTCCCACTTTGGCCATCGCCGGAAGCCTTGCGTCCAAGAAGTTGATCCCGGTCACCAGCGGAACTCTCCCGACGCACGGATCTTTGTTTGTAGCTCTGCTGATCGGAACTGTTGTCATCGTCGGCGCGCTGACGTATTTCCCGGCACTCTCACTGGGACCGATCGTGGAACATTTTCAGATGTTGAATGGGAAGGTGTTTTGATATGACGACCGTCGTTGTTCCCCCAAAAAATCGCAAACCGGGAATCAAAGTCGAAGGCACGGACCTGATATCCAAAGGCGTCCGTGCACGGCCTCTGTTCGATCCAGAGATTCTGGGACGGGCGATCAGGGAATCCTTCGTAAAACTCAATCCGCGGATTGTGGCGAAGAATCCTGTCATGTTCGTCGTCGAAGTCGGCGCGGTCCTGACCACAGTCTTCGTAATCAAGGATGTCGTTGCCGGAGCTGGCGGACTGCTTTTCGGCGTGCAAATCGCGCTGTGGCTGTGGTTCACCCTGCTCTTTGCAAACTTCGCAGAGGCAATGGCTGAAGCTCGCGGCAAGGCGCAGGCCGACAATCTGCGAAAGACAAAGAGCGATACTCTCGCCCACAGGATTCCAGCGAACGGCAAAATCGAAATGGTGCCGTCTTCGAGATTGCGGTCGGGCGATGTGGTGCTGGTGGAGGCGGGCAATCTCATTCCGGGTGATGGCGAAGTGATTGAAGGCATTGCCAGCGTCGACGAATCGGTGATTACTGGTGAAAGCGCTCCTGTCATTCGCGAATCCGGCGGAGACCGCAGCGGTGTTACCGGCGGAACAAAGGTGCTGTCCGATCACATCCGGGTCCGGATCACATCAAATCCGGGCGAAACATTTCTCGACCGCATGATCGCACTTGTCGAAGGCGCGGTGCGCCAGAAGACGCCGAACGAAATTGCTCTGAATATTCTGATCGCGGGTCTGACCCTGGTATTTCTCATGGCCGTGGCGACATTGCCACCGTATTCCATGTATGCGATCGCCTCGTCGGGAAGCGGTTCGGCCCCGACGGTGGCAGTGCTCGTGTCGTTGCTGGTGTGTCTGATTCCGACGACGATTGGAGGATTGCTCTCCGCCATTGGCATTGCGGGCATGGATCGTGTGATGCAGCACAATGTACTGGCCATGAGCGGGAAAGCGGTTGAAGCATCGGGCGACGTGAACACGCTGCTCCTGGACAAGACCGGGACCATCACGCTCGGGAACCGGCAGGCGGTGGAATTCATTACTGTCGATGGAGTCACAGACGGCGAACTGGCGGACGCTGCTCAGCTTTCCAGTCTTGCGGACGAAACTCCGGAAGGACGGTCGATCGTCGTCCTGGCAAAGGAGAAATATGGATTGAGGGGGCGCGAGGTCTCCGATCATGAGACGCACTTCATTCCTTTCTCGGCATACACCCGCATGAGCGGTGTGGATATGAATAGCCGTCGGCTGCGAAAAGGCGCCACCGACGCGATCATTGGATTCGTCGAGGAACAGCGTGGAAGAGTTCCTGCAGCCCTGAAGGAATTGTCGGAACGCATTTCCAGGAATGGCGGTACTCCGCTGGCCGTTGCAGATGGATCGAGAGTTCTCGGTCTGGTTCACCTGAAGGACATTGTCAAAGGCGGCATGAAGGAACGTCTCGCATCGCTGCGCTCGATGGGGATTCGTTCCGTGATGATCACCGGAGACAATCCGCTGACCGCGGCCGCAATCGCGGCCGAAGCAGGAGTGGATGACTTTCTGGCGCAGGCAACGCCAAAAGACAAACTCGACTACATCCGGAAAGAACAGGCCGACGGACGCCTGGTCGCCATGACCGGCGACGGAACGAACGACGCCCCGGCGCTGGCTCAGGCGGACGTCGGAGTTGCGATGAACACCGGCACCATGGCCGCGAAGGAAGCCGGCAACATGGTGGATCTGGACAGCAATCCGACAAAGCTCATTGAGATTGTCGCCATCGGAAAACAGTTGCTGATCACGCGCGGCGCACTGACCACGTTTTCGATCGCCAACGACGTTGCGAAGTACTTCGCGATCATACCGGCGATGTTCATGTCGATGTATCCGGCACTGGCAGCGCTGAACATCATGGGTCTGCACTCGCCTCAGAGTGCCGTGCTCTCGGCGGTGATCTTCAATGCGATCATTATCATTGCGCTGGTTCCGCTGGCGCTGCGAGGCGTGCAGTACAAGCCGATGAGCGCCGGGCAGATGCTCAGCCGAAATCTGCTGATCTACGGCCTTGGCGGAATCATGGCGCCGTTCCCGGGCATATGGGCGATCGATAAGTTGATCGTCGCATTGGGACTGGTGTGATGACCTTGTAAAGGAGATTCCTATGTTGAAGGAACTTGGATCCGGCTTTCGTTTGATGGTGGTATTCACGGTGCTGACGGGATTTCTGTATCCCGCGGCGATCACGGGCGTGTCGGCGTTTCTATTTTCTATCCAGGCCCACGGCAGCCTGGTTTCTCTGAACGGCAAGGTGGTTGGCTCGAGTTTGATCGGGCAGTCTTTTTCAAAAGCGGAGTACTTCCACCCGCGCCCTTCGTCAGCAGGTGGCGGATACGACGCGAGTGCTTCGTCGGGTTCCAACCTCGGACCGTCGAGTGCGAAACTCATCCGCGGTATATCCGTTCGAATCGTCCACTACTGCGTGGACAATGGAATTGCGTATGAGTCCTCGGTGCCCCTGGACAAGTTCAAGAATGATAAAGGCGATCTGGACGATGTGCAGCTGATCAAAGCATTCAACGACGAGAAGGCGCCGCTGGTTTTCACTCCAAAGTCGCCTGTTCCAGCGGATGCGGTGACGGCGTCAGCATCCGGCCTGGATCCCCATATCAGCGCCGCTGCTGCCGAAACTCAGGTGTCACGAGTGGCACAGGTGCGCGGTGTGTCACCGGATCAGATTCGCAGCTTGATCAAATCCAATACGGCGGCGGCCGACTTCGGAATTCTGGGTGAACCCGGCGTGAACGTCCTGACCCTGAACATTGCCCTCGACGAACACTTCCCGAAATGAGGGAACGAGCTGGGAATCCTTCTCCTGAAGGGAGAGGGTGGGACATCGAGAGAAGGTGGGCCCGGGTGAGGGGTAGAAAGATTTTATATCTGTACCCCTCACCCGCCGCTGCGCGGCACTCTCTCCCTTCAGGAGAGGGATTCACCCGAAAAATACACCCCTGATTTTGCGAATTCGCTGAAACCTGCATGCGCCAGCTGTGACACTACACAAAGTGACACATTCGATGCGTCCTGCATTTCCTTACTCCGTTATCTTATTTTTCCGTCACAATACGCGGGCAATCAGCGACAAAACTCTATCCGGGTGGCGTGGAGATCTTTCGACAGGAAGGAAATAGGTATGACCATGAAGGCTGTTCTGCTGTTTTTCAGCGCAATGCTTGCGCTGATTCTTTCCGGTTGCATCGGTAGCGAATATCAACCGCTGGAAATTAATAGTGTGGGGTTGATCGCTAGCGCGAGAATCGAGAAAAAACTGTACGGCGATGCCAACGGGAAGTCGCTTGCCATCGAGGGAGGCGGAACATGGACGTATGGCAGCGATACTCAAGAATTAACCGGACAGCTGTTTCAGACGTCACAGGTACGAGTTGGCAACACGACGTTTGTCGCGCCGCAGACTCTGGAAACCAGGTTCAACTTTTCCGTGTATGACGCTTCCTTACGCTGGCGCCATTTCATCAAAAGCGGACCAATTGGCTATGAGCTGGCAGGAGGTGGGGGCTTTACGCATTTGCACTTTGAGGCGGCTGGCAGCGGGATGCAGGGAGAAGAGACGGTTTACTCTCCCGATCTGGATTTTCGCATCGGAGCTCTGGTGCGTTTGGGTTCGAGTACGCGAGTCGAGGCGAACAGTACTTTGTTTTACACCAATTCGAATCTGAGCAACGTCGCCCGCAATCAAATCTCTCTGGTGCAAGCGCTGGGACAGCACGTTGCCGTCGAAGGAGGTTATTCCTGGTGGTACGTGGACTCGCCCTCCGCCACTCGCTCCACCGTGAGGATTCAATCTTCGGGACCATCGATTGGAATTCGATTCGGCTTTTAGATCAGTCCGTTACCGGCCCGTCTTCGATCTGGATTTCATCAGAGACTCTCTTGTCTTCTGATCGATGACGCCGGTCACTGGAATATTTGCCTTCTGCTGATACAGCTTCAATTTGCCGACTGTCTGCGGAGTGACCATCTCCTTGGCATTGACTCCTCGATATCTTTTGGTTAAAGGACGACGCGCTGGAAGAGTCCGCGAATCTGCCAGCCCCGGAAGTCATCGCCGCCGACATTGCTGCCGACCTCGAAGCCGCGTTGGAACAGTTCGCAACCATTGCGGAAGATTTGAAGTAGACTAGCCGTTCGAAATACTCCAATTACCGAGGCTGACTCTGATGCGCGAACGTCTGCTCTTGATCGCCGCCGGTGTCCTTAGCTTCGCAATCACAGGTTGCGGGAAGCAGGAGCCGGAACCCGTATACAAGGCGTCCGCGACGATCCGGGAAATCATGGCTTCCATGGTGGTTCCGAGTGCGGACTTCATGTTCAACGCCGTCTCCTCATCAGTTACTCCCAAAGGAGTTGAAGAGAAGTCCCCGAAGACGGAGGAGGAGTGGGCCGAGGTGCGGCATAGCGCCGTTACCATGATGGAAGCTACGGACTTGATCCTGATTCCTGGGCGTCATGTCGCCGCTCCAGGCCAGAAAGCGACTAACCCGAAGGTACAACTGAGTCCGGAAGAGATTGAGGCCTTGATTGCAAAGGATCGGGCGAGTTGGATAAAAATGGCGCACGACCTGCACGATTCGATTCTTCCCGCACTGAAGGCAATCGATTCCATGAATCCGACGGCCCTCTCTGATTCCAGCATCGCCATCGACATGACGTGCGAAAACTGTCACCTGAAATTCTGGTACCCGGATAAACAGTGAAATTCGGCCCTGTGACGTCATACAGGTTGGTTGGATATACTTTTGCTCTATCGTACCAATACTGGTAAAACAAATGCGAAATCGGGGACATGGTGGTAAATAGATTCTCTTATACGGACTATTCGGACCGTTGGCGGGTTGCGATTGCTCTGCTTTTCATTGCGGCTTGCACCACCAACGTCTTTGCTCAGTCCAGGGACTCCAGCGTGGCAGAGTCATGGCCGAAAGCAGCCGCATTCGTTCGATTTGAAGTCTTGCCGGTCGACGATGGGGCGGAACTCCTGACTCTGTTCTTTACGGAGCATCCCGATGCGGATCACTACGAGGAAAGCGAAGTTCCTCTGATCAGCATCCTGCGGGATACGCTGGGAAGTTCTGATCCTGAGGTTCATCGGCTGCGCTATGTCTGGATCCATACCTATGCAGCTCCCGGCTTGAAGCAGCGTATCGCTGCTGCAACACCCTTTGTCTATAGCCGGTTTGGGAATACCGGTACGGTGAAGGTCGGGATACCATCACCTGTAATGGATCTGTCCGTCGAGGAAGATCGGCTGTGGAAGAGCATTTGGGGACTAGTGCTCAAGGCTGCGGTTCTTGATCCGAAAATCTACCTGATCGAGTCCGCCATTCAAACCTACGGAGAGAACAGGTCCTTATATCTGCAGATGCAGTTTGCGCGCGCTTCTACAGCGATCGATATGGACGATGCATTTTCCGAATTTCCGGTATTGTCCGATGCCGAGCGGCGTCAGCTTCAGCAGAGATTTGCCGAGCGCGACAATACCTTGGCGCCGCTTTTGAACGACACTCAACTGGAACGCCTTTACACGAAGGGAATGCTTGCAATGCGTGAGGCATGCGCGCGCAACTGGGAGTTACTGCGCCAACGGGCCGAAGCCGAAGGGCTCTATTTCGAGCCGCTGCTTCTCCCCGACGGCACAGCGACGCACGCTTTGCTCTGGGTAGCCCGGGAAGAATTGGAAGGGAAACGTCAGAAACCTTTTGATGGCCGATTTCTCAGCATCAGCAAGCCGTGGGGAGACAAAGCGCTCCTGAACTGGAGCGGCCCCACGGAGACTCGTTTTTACGATACGGAAGACCGCCGCGTTTCAGATGGAGCAAATGCTGCCAGACAAGTAGAGCTGATTCCGCTGGCGCTTTACGGACTGGACCATCCCAAGATTCCCGCCCTCCTGATTGATTTTCGGAAGCCGCTTAACGCAAAAGCCCGTGAACTCTCCCACATCGCCTTCGAAAAAGTCGGAAGGGTAACGACCGGATCTCCATTCGCGAACCTGGCCATCCGATTTGGCCGCACTGCAGCCCGTGTTGCGACGCGACGGATGGGTGTGGATCTCTTCCAGCCGTCGAGGCTTTTGTCCTATTCCCAGTTGAAGATGGTCCTCTCTACAAATCCTGGCATCAGCAGCGAAATGCGTCTGGAAATCGGCCGCCGCGTCGAAAGTGTTGCGCTGAATCCGTTGGAAAATGATCTGCCAACAGAAGTCGCGCTCGCCAGGAGTCAGTACCGTGCTCTCCTTGCATACGCCCGCCGGTCCGATGGACTCGTCGTCGACCTGGACCGCGACCGCCGCGCGGAATTGACGACCTCTGCGCACGGCGACTTTTCAAAATTCCTTTTTCGTGCGGGAGGTGTGGCCACATTCGGGCTTTATCGGCATCGGGAACAGGAACGACCGGATTCCGATTCAGTACTTGAGGCGCAACGCCGAAATCAGAACCAGACGGATCTCCTTCATGAAGTGGTGAAATCCGGATCCTACATCGACGTTCATTGGGATCTCGCCAAGGTCCGACAGGCTCTTCACGACGTTACAGCGAGTGATTCCTTGTCGAAATATGCGTTGGCCGATACTGCCTTCCGAATTTTCGACCAGAGCCGTGACGATGATGTTCGACAAGCCTGCCTGGAGACTCTGCATCAGGTGAATACCACTGTAGCCCGCAAGAAGCTGCAGCAGATCGCGCAGGATACGACTTTGGATCCGGTATGGCGCACTCTAAGTGCCAGTTACCTCGGAGCGGGTGACACGAAGCCTTCTGGAAATCGTCCACCTGGTGCGGGTGTTTCCCTGCGGGCAGCCGCTGATGATTAGACGGATGACCAGATTGGCGAATAAACGATGACCATGCGATGGTCTCGCTGTATTGCGGCCCTTGTTGTCCTTCTCTGCTTCGGCACGGAGTCCTGGTCCACCGTCGAACGCATCGTGATCCTCAAAGTCGATGGCCTGCCATTCGACACCCTGAATACCTTCGTTCACAGGAAGGATCCGTACACCGGTAAGAGTGTTCTTCCATGGATCGACTACCTGTTCTATGAACGCGGTACTCAATTCCGGAATTTCTACAGCCGCGGCCTGAGTCTATCCGCTCCGTCCTGGGCGATGCTGGACACCGGACAGCCATCGGTGATCAAAGGCAATCTTGAGTTTGACCGGCTGACTCTCCGGTCGTATGACTATCTCAACATGTTCACGTACGTATTGAAAAACTCCACGGGGAGCGGGACCCCCACACCGGGAGTTCAGGTTCTGGATGAACAGAGATTGCCGCTGCTGTCGGATGCGTACGCCCTTTCGGAGCGATACGTCAGTCTTCAGCTGTATTCTCGCAGTTTGATGGCCGGTCCGGTGAGTGCGTCGCGGCTGTTTACATTGCAGAACCCAAAAGGCTGGCTCGATGAGTGGACCATTGGTCTCCAGGGTGAGGCGCTTTTCCTCGACGTTCTCGAACGGGATTTGATCGCAAAACTCAAGGATCCGCAGGTGCGGTACCTGGATCTCCTGCTTCCGGAATTTGACCATACCGCGCACGTGAATCGAGAACCCGAGGCGCTGCAACGCTCACTTCAGCAGATTGATCAGGCGGTTGGGGACGTTTGGGCAACGATAGAGAAATCTTCTCTTGCCGACCGGACCGTGCTGGTTCTCTTGTCCGATCATGGAATGAACACGGATCCTGCGATATATAGTCAGGGCTACAATCTCATCGATCTGTTCGCAAGTGCCAGGGGAGGCGGTCACCATGTTGTGACGAACCGGCCGCCCCTTGGTGAATACGCTCTGAAGCCGCAGCCGCCAACCTTGCCTCTGATCACCACCGCTTCTCAGGCTTCGTATTACCTCAAGGGACAGTCGGATAAATACCCAACAATGCTGCTGGATGCCGACGGCAACGAACGGGCTTCCATCTATCTTCGGGATTCAGACTTGAATACTCTTCAAATCCTATGGCAGCAACTCGCTCGAAAAGACCTGAAGGCTGAAGTCCGCCGGGCCGCGACCGAGGCATTCTTCTCCGTTCTTGACCGAAAACGCGGGCCCTGGAGACTTCTGCATTTTCAACTCCAGCAGGAACTGGCGGCCATGCGGCGAGCCATTCAGCAAATGGAAACACGTCCAGCGTCTGGAGAGAAGAAATCCGGGCCAGTCAAACCGGCAACCGCGGCGTCGATGAAGTCTGATGAATCCAGATATGCAGCATACGTTCTCAGTCTGGGGAAGTTGATCGCGTTGCAGCCCGACACCTTCAATCCGTCGCGTACCAGAATTGAGGATGTGCTGGCAGGCCACTCCGTCGGAGGGATAAATTCGGTTTACGATTTGCAGAACTATGTCGCAGGCCTGTCGAGCGATGGATTGGTTCTGAGCGAAGACGGGTCTTTGGATATGGTGAAAAGTTTTGTTCGCATCGACTACTTCTCGCTGCTGGAACAAATTCGCACGCAGAACAATGTTCAAGCCGCTGTCAGTTCGAGACCCGTCGACTTTGTGGCCGCACCCATTCCGGTCGAAGCGCTTCAATCCATTCTTCCATCGGACGTCCTGCCAATCGACGATGCGGTATGGCTTTATGGAAACGACATCAGGCAGGCATTGATTCTTGGCCGCCGGTCGGAGGATGGCCAGCTGTGGCTTCGTTATCTTCCCGTCCGCGGATTGAAGCAGACTGCCGCCGGCGGGATCCAGTTTTTGCCTTCACCATGGGTTGAGAAACTGCCGCTGGAACTTTGGGAAGACCTGCGAATGACAGCCGAACAACGTATGGCATGGCTGGAATCGTGGCATACGGAACGCGACTGGATGGATGCAGTCCACGCAACCCGGTATTCAAACGGTGTGATCAGTCTTCACGATCAGTTCGTGCTTTCGCCGGTATTCCGCGACTCCGGTTCGGACCCGGTTACGGACAATGATCTGCTTCTGCGGTTCTACAATAGGAAGAGGCGTCTCGCCCAACCGGATTTCATCGTGTTTGCGAACGACCACTGGAATTTCAACTATCGCGGTCTCAACCCTGGGGGCAATCACGGTTCGTTCCTTCGGCCGTCCACGCATTCGACCCTGATGTTTGTGGGTGGCCGGGACACAGACATTCCAGTGGGGCTTTCGGTGGATCGCCCCTACGACAACCTCAATTTCCTGCCAACAATCTTCAGACTGACAGGACAAATCACCGAGCAGGG
>Ga0184628_10000352_pt1 | contig 25547 bp, 22 predicted proteins | sample PLM4_5_b1_FD_133149 | JGI IMG/M metagenome (GOLD analysis project Ga0184628, IMG submission 133149) | Groundwater sediment microbial communities from an aquifer in East River, Colorado, USA - PLM4_5_b1 | ecosystem: Environmental > Terrestrial > Soil > Riparian zone | place: USA: East River... | reverse complement strand
GCAATCCCCATCATCGCTGTAACAATCACGATTTGAGACATCTGGGGTTCCAGCCTGTCCACGTAGTACAGTGCTGCGGTATACATTGCAACAAACCCCCCCTGAATGAACAGGAAGAGCGTACGAGCGCTTCGTACGGACAATGCAATTTCGGTGGCTGGAGCGGCAGCGGTGGATGTCCCGGATTTCGCCTGCGTGTTGTCGATGCGGCGTCTCGCTTCCCCTATATCGCGGAGACGCCGTGCGCTGTCTTTCTGCAAACAGTCTTCGAGCAGCAGTCGGACCGAGGTTGGCGTGGTGGGAGGAAGCTTCGCCCAATCCGGGTCTTCACTGGCAATCCTGGCGATCATATCCGTCCAGACGGTGCCTTCAAAGGGGCGCGACCCGGCCAGCATCTCGAATAACACGCACCCCCATGCCCAGATATCCGTAGGACGCCCCACCTTCTGGCCTCGAGCCTGTTCCGGCGACATATATGCGACGGTTCCCACGATGGTTGCGGCCTGGGTTGAGAACGTGGTCTGGTCCGTTTCCCGGCGGATCTCGCTATCTTCCATTGGCTGAAGCATTTTGGCGATTCCGAAATCCAGAACCTTCACCGTTCCGTCGGTGGTAAGCCGGATGTTGGATGGCTTGAGATCGCGATGAATGATCTCTTTGGAGTGCGCTGCCTCCACAGCGGCGGCAATCTGGCCGGCAATCACCAGCGCTTCATCGATGGACGGCCGTTTGCGCCCGATCCGATCGGAAAGCGTTTCTCCTTCGATAAGTTCCATGACGAGGGCGCACACATTGCCAACCTGTTCGAACCCATAAACAGCGGCAACATTGGGGTGGGTCACTGAAGCCAGCAGCCGCGCCTCTCTCTTGAATCGTCCGAATCCAACGGTATCGAGACTGGAGTATCCAGGCAGGACTTTGATCGCGACTTCCCGATCCAGATGCATATCCCGTGCTCTGTAGACCTCCGCCATTCCTCCCGCGCCAAGCAGCGGCCCCATCACGTAGTGCGCGAACTGGCGTCCGGACAACGTTCCGGTGGGTTCACGAGACATCGCCCTTGCTTCCACTTCCATTGCGGGGCGAGCAAGGAACTCGGATTTCGGATCTGCTGCCGCAATCAACGACTCCACATCGCGGCGAAGGTCGGAGTCGCCGTTGCAGACTTCATTCAGATATGCGGCTCTGGCGCCGGGTTCCCGTTCCAGCACCGCATGAAAGAGCTCTTCCACTTTCTGCCAGCGCGGCGAACTCATTCAACGCTTTCCTTTCCACTGAGTTCACGCTGCAGCCATGCCTTTGCGAGCGTCCAGTCGCGGGCAACGGTGAAAGGAGAGACATTGAGGACCTCTGCGGTCTCCTCAACGCTGAGACCACCGAAGAATCGCAGTTCGACAACGTTGCTCTTACGCTCGTCGACGGATGCAAGACGCACCAACGCTTCGTCCAACGCCACCATGTCCGAACTCCGTTCCGGAGACACCACAACCGCTTCGTCCAGCGCGACAGGCCGCATGCCGCTGCCACGCTTGCTGTAACCGCGCGACCTGGCGTGATCCACCAGTACCCGCCGCATCATTTGCGCCGCAAGCCCATAGAAGTGCGACCGATTCTGCCATCGAGCGTTCTTCCAATGCACCAGGCGGAGGAATGCTTCATTGAGGATGGCGCCAGTTTCCAGTGTCGGACTCGCTCGTTCGCGTGCCATGTAGTGCCGTGCGAGCCGTCGCATTTCTTCGTAGATCAGCGGAGTAAGTTTCGCGAGCGCGCTCTCGTCACCCTGGGTCCAGGCTTGAAGCAGTACCGTAACCTCCTGCGGAGCGCTATTAGGGTTGTCCGTCATTCGTGACGGCATTCTAGCTTCACACGTCGTAGAAATACACTGAATGTGGGACTACCTGGGCGGCCGCCGGTTTCGCAAAGACATTGCTAAGGTAGTTTATGAAACGAGGAATGGAGTTTGGGTACCAGACGGCGTCTGACCGCAGCGCGAATGTGTCAGACTGCGAATGAAACGGGACGTCTTAGGAAAAGCTGCGTCCTGTGATTCCAAGGAATCGTCGGACATAGTGGAATTCTCATCGCCAGGTATCTTGAGTTGCATGGAAGATGAAGCAGTATAATGACCCGCCAGACGGGAGGAACTCTTCGTGAAGATGAGATATCGAGAGACAGCACTTCGCATTCTTGTCGTCTTGATGCTGGTTGTCCCATTAGCTGGCGCGGATCAATGGAATCTGGGATTGGCTGGCAGCGGCGCGCGAATCGAAGCGAACGTTGTGCCTGGCGAGTCGCCGTTATCGCCGACGGTTCTTATCATCGGCGGACTCGAAGGCGAAGACGGATCGACCGCCGTTGTTCGCAAAGAGCTCCAGACATTCGAAGCGCTCCCTCAGAACCGGCGGCCGTTCCGGCTCATCTCGATTCCGGTCGCAAATCCGGACGGCGCAAAGCTTCATTTTCTACCGACCGGTATCGCGTATCGGGAGGATGCCGAATCGAATGCATTGTGGCGTTGGATCGGAATCCACGCGCCGGACGTTGTACTGATCGCGGCGACCGCGGACTTCGGACTGGCGGAAGCGCTGTCTCAAAACGTCGTCGCCGGCGTCGGACGGATCCAGGCTCGACGCGTGGCTCCGGCTGCTGGCTTTCTGCAGTCGGTGCCGAACCCGATCGCACCGTCCGAAGCTCATCGTGAAATCGACCGGCGACGCGGCAGATCGCCACGAGAAGTCGCCGAAGAGCTCGCAGTGACTTACGGCCACGACTTCGATCAACTCACGTACCTTCCGGGAATGAGTCTGATCGCTCAACTCCGTCTCGGTCACACTGCCGACGTGGCAAAACTGGCAGCTCCATACGTCGATGGATCGAAAGACCCTCTTGCGCGGGCGACGTCGCTGACTCTCGCCGGTCACATGGTATTTGCGGAACTGGCAGAGCGCACTTCCGATCCGCGATACATCGCGGCGGTTCGACGGGCTGCTGACCTGGGATTTACCGAAACCGGCGCAATGAAGGAGTCGATGCCCTTCCACGATGAAATGAGCGACTCCGTCTTCATGGCAATTCCTATTCTGGCCAAGACCGGAAAATTTACCGGCGATCGTAAATACTTCGACATGGCCGCGCGCCACCTCGCATTCATGCAGAAGCTGGTTCTCCGCCCGGATGGTCTATATCGGCACTCCCCTTTGACCGATGCCGCATGGTCACGTGGCAACGCATTTCCTGCAATGGGGCTGGCGTTGACGCTGTCGGATTTTCCAACCGATCATCCGCAGTTCGGAAACGTCCTGCGCGAATTCCAACAGCACATGGCCACGTTGGCTCGATTTCAGAATGAAGAAGGCATGTGGCGTGAGGTCGTCGATCAACCGGGATCCTATTCCGAGTTTTCCTCAACGGCCATGATCGCGACATCGATGCTGCGCGGCATTCGCCGCGGATGGCTCGACCGCGCGGTCTATCAACCCATCGTGGACAAGGCGTGGCAGGCCATCGTTGTACGCATCGGCCCGGACGGCCAATTGGTGGATGTCTGCGAATCGACCAACAAGCAGCCTACTCTCAAGGATTATCTCAATCGCGCCGCCATACTCGGGCGGGATCCGCGAGGCGGCGGCATGGCCCTGATATTCGCCACCGAGATGGCCGGCCTGCAGTAATGAGAATCCGGGCGAATCCCTCGCCCTTCAGGAGAGGGATTCGCCCAAACGTATTCTCGAATTCATTCCCCAATTTTGGAAGTGAGAGTCAGTTCTATCGTGGCGTCTTGCTCGTCGAGAACGATGGTGCGGTTCACGGTTCCGATGCCGAAAACGACGGCTTCCACGAGATAGCTGCCGGGAAGCAGCTTCGGAATATCGAATTTTCCTTCGTCGTTTAACAGAAACGGGTACCCGTAGTTGCCGTTGAGCACGATCTTGCCGGCGTTAAACGGTTCGTGAGTATCTCCATCTGAAATTCGTCCGTGAATCGAGACTGGTGCCATGCGGGAACCTGGAAGCCGATCCCCAGCTGGCGCGGGCGGCGCCGGCTGATCAGAGTTCGCCGGTGCAACGGAAATATCGTCGAGTTCGATGTTGGGAAGATCCCGGTCACCAATCACAAGCGTCGCGCCCTGCGAACGTGCCGCACCGGGATTGTCAAGCGTGACGATGTTGTGTCGGCCGGGAGAGACTCCGACAAACTCAAACGTCCCATCGGAGAATATTGTGCCCGGACTCCCAGAGATATAGATGGCACGTTTTGCTTCTCCCGGAATCCGTCCGCTGACGCGGACTCCCACAGGCGGCAGCGCGGCCGGAACCGTCAAAGTAACAAAGATACTCTGCGTCACTGTCGAACCGGTGTTGGCTTTAGGAAGTTGCATGGGGTCGACTCGAAGATCCGTGGAACCGAAGGTCAGGGATTTCAATGCATAAGTGTCCGGAAGATTCTCAACGGTCACCCGGTAGTCCGCGACGGCTGAAGGATTATTCAGATAGCCCGGCTCCGACAAGGTCACGCTGGCAGTATTCAACGAGACATCCGTCCGGGCGCCGGTAAATCGTGTGAGGCGCAGCACGGGAAATCGTCCGGCAGCAAACACGGGAATTTTGCCACCGCCTTCAATACGCGTTTGAATGGGGATCACCCACGCGGCAACTCCGCCGAGATCCGGATTCGCGCGGCCGACGCTGCCATTGTTCAGAACAAAGTTGATTCCTTCAACGGTAACGCCGGGTGTTATCGAAACAATCTTTCCCTCGCTCGCCTGCACCGTTCCGGGATAGAAGGTCGGGGCATCGACGCGACCCGCAACAATGTAATAGCGGCCGGGTGGAATGTTTTCCAGACGAAATCGGCCCGCGCTATCCGTCTCTGCCAGTGCCCCGAACGACGACGATGCCGCAAGGTCCTTGATCTCATCCGGACGCGCCATCGCAGATACTCGAACACCTGCCGCCGGAGCACCCGAGGAATCGCGCAAGACTCCAAGGACAGTTCCGTTTTGATTTATCAGGACCGGCCCATCCTGAGACAGCAGCACACTGGCAGCCAGCATAAATGCGAGGATCACGGCGCACAGGATATCGCGAGTGAAGAGAACCTTCCAAACCTGGGAACGAAACACTATTTCACACAGTGTGTTCTGCCGCGATAGACGCGATGGCAGTTCGAACAGGAGTCATTCAACTGATTGGTGGAGTCGCTGACCTTGGCCTGGTCTCGAGTCTGCGAAGCCTTGTATGCCGCTCTTCCCGCTTCCGCGAGTTCCGCAGTGAACTTCTTCCAGTCGGGATCATCCACCGGAACGGGTTTTCCGTTTTCGCAACGGCGTTCGGGAGTCAGCATCAGTTGGGCAGACTCGCCGACGGCAATAGCGGCGTAGTCCACAAGATCCCATCCTCTATATACAGAGCCGCCCCACGTCAGCCAGTCAAACCCGCCTGCTGCGCTGAGGTCGCCGTTGCCGGTCTCCTTTTTGGCGCCGGGATCGACGCTCTGTGTGGTGAAAACAATATTGGAGCTTGGGAAAAGAATTCCACGCATTACCTGAGCAACGTTACCAACCGGCGGCAAGAGAGTCGAGTTTCCGGTGGACGGCTTGACCGCAGCCACAGCCATTGGCGGGAAACTGATTTGTTTCAGGGCCGCATCGTCTGTCTGGAGTTCGGCCTGTCCCGCGGGATATTTACCGGCTTGAAGCATGTAGGCCACGATATCCGCACTCTGCTGACGCGTCAGCTTTCCGGTGTCGTCTTTCGGCATCGTATTGAAAATTTTCAGCACCAGATCCGACACGGGCTGCCTTGCCCAGATTCCGTTGAAATCGTCTCCGGCGAGCGCCGGGCCGGTTCGCCCGGCAAGTGTGGCACCGTGACAGGTGGAGCAGCGTGCACTGTAAACAGCCTGTCCCCGTCCCGCCTGCGCATCGGTGTACACGCCCTGTGTCACGCTCTGCGACTGCTGAGCCTGCGCCGCTACCGTAAGAAATCCGGCGAGAGAGCAGATAACAACTGCGCGAGACCATCGACGAACGATTGAAGCCATATGCTTACTCCTGTACACAGATTCGCGGCATCATATCTTCATTCGGAACAGTACCGCAACGATACGGGCAATCGCCGCAAACTATTTTGCGGGCGGCTGTATCGGCCAGTTGCCATCAAACGGAGGCCAGTTCGGAATCATGGCTTCCTGATCCGGGTAGTACATCGAAGCGAAAATCGTCCGGATCTTCCCCTGCTCGATGAAGAACCATTCGCTCAGCAGATTCCGCCGCATGGCAACGCCGGGCTTGCGCTGGAAGAGCACGATGCCGAGAACCGGCGTCGCTGCACTTCACCCAGACCGAGAGTGGTTTCTCAAAGGCCGCTGCCGAGCTTCCGGACAACAGCATTCTCCGTCTGCCGAAAGCCGACCGACAACGGTGCAGCCGAAGGTTTGTGAGCCAACACTGCGTTGAGATACTGATTCAAGGTCGTCCTCAGACATGCACGATTGCACGGTGATGCAGCGGCGCCGAACGCGGAGCACGTCAATGCCAGAACAACAAGAGAACGCCTTATCGTTTTGAACAGCATTGCGGGATTGTAACATTCTGAGATTTTTCTACCGAAGGCATGCTGCCGCCTGGATTCTCCGAGCTTGTAGACTAACGGGATGGAAACCGTGGTTCATCCAGGGTGGGTTCAGACCGACATGGGTGGTGCCAGGGCAGACCTGACGGTCCAGGAGAGCGCATCCGGATTGATTCAGCTGATTGACCGATTGACCCTGTCGGATTCGGGTCACTTCCTGAAATGGAACGGCGAAGAACATCCCTGGTGAATGGAGCGTTCCAAGAGTTTTCAGGATGTCAGCGCTGGGGCAAGCTTGCTCACATCGGATAAATTCTCGAGGGACTTCACCGACGCAATCACCGATTCCGTTTTTGAAGCCGGCCACTTTGCAAATTCGGCGCATCCCCTGAACTTGTCAGCCACCTCAGCATAAGACATGGGATTTGACGGGCTCCCCTTGGCGAACTCCGCGCGTCCGGAAAGCACTTTCCCGCCTTTCAGATGAATTCGAAGGATGCTTGTCATTTTGTCGAGGCCGGCATTCTCGGCTTCCGGGTCGATGTAGAAGTTCACGCGCTTCATCATCTCCTGCACATCGGCGCGGCGCACCACGGAGTCCTGATACTCGGGAAGTCCCGCCTTTCGTTCCAGCAGAAGGATAGTCAGACAAAACTCCATGCTGAATTTGCCTTGCAACCCGGTGGTCGGTTGATGATGCAGTAACGAAGTCACCATCGCGTGGTTTGCTCCCAGATCGATTTTTTCAACATCGGCGGGCTTGACGTCATTCTGCCGAACGAGGCGCAACATTTCCCCCATGGCGGGATGCGACAGCGAGCCGGACGGATGCGGCTTGATCGACACGCCTGGAGACGTGAATGTCCAAGGCTTGCCGAGTTTCCCCACAATGGAACCGGGATCGAAGCTTCCGCCTGCGGCCTGAAAAAAACCACGTGGCGCTTCCAGGATATCTTCGGCAGCGGTCCATCCGTGTGATGCCAGGTCCGCGGCGACAGTTCCATTCTCTGCGGCGTGTCCCGCGTGAAAGGGCTTGGTCATCGAACCGAAATTGTCACGAAAGCCTCCGCCCTGGGCGGCGGCGATTGCGAGTGCATACGCAGTCTGCAGAACATTCAGTCCCCGCAATTTCGCGCATGCCGCTCCACTGCCGAAACTCCCGCAGGTTCCCGTTGTATGAAAACCCTCATCGTAGTGGCGAGGTGAAATCGCCTCGGCAATTTTGCATTCGACTTCGACACCCACGTGATACGCGAGCATCAGGTCGCGGCCTGTGCGTCGAGACAATTCGCACAGCGCAAATGCCGGAGGGAGAACCGAAACCGTTGGGTGCGTCAGCAATCCGTAAATGCGGTCTTTCGCCACAGCGAGCTGGGTATCGTCAAAATCGTCGGCATGGATCGAGACTCCGTTGGCGAAGGCCGCAAAGCGCGAATGGCTTTTCGCCCCGCTCCCAATAATGCTGGCCTTCTCTTCCGCGGATCCAAACGACTTCACATATTGCCGCACAAGAGGCCCCATGTCGGAGGCGGATCCCGCCAGCGCCAGTCCAAAACCATCCAGGATGGATTTCTTGCCCAGGTCGATGACATCCGGTGGAATATCCGCGTATTTCGTATTGACGATAAATTCCGCCACAGATTTGGTCAGACCCGGAGCCGTTGGAAATTCCGCAGCAGGAGCCGGTGATGCGGAAACGCTTCTGACCCCGATCGCCAAAGTGGACAGCGTCAGCGAATTCTTGAATAAGTCTCGACGATTCATAGCGGCTTGCTTCCCTTCATTAAACAGCAGATCCATTATTCCCCGGTTGCTGGGCCTGAAGTATAGGAAGGACCGGCGAAACCAGCGAGGTATTTCTCGATTTCAGCTGGATCTCAAAATCAGAGCTCTGTATTTCACGCGTCGCTCTCCTGAAGGGAGAGGGATTCGGCCGAAACATTTTTTCAATTTGGACGGCAGTGAGATAGTCCCCTGTGCCCCGCGACAATGGTCGTCCAGCTTAATTTGATTTTACGAATTGACACGCGTCCTTCCATTTCTCCATGGCACTTCGAGCTGGTAGATTAGGCGGTCATCCAACAGCTGCGTCGGACGGTACTGATCGGATGATTTCGTGGACGAAGCTGAGTTTCTCGATCGCCGGAATGGAGAGAACGAAGGGATAAACGTCGATCAATCCCATTCCCCGATTGAGGTTATTCAGTACGTATGTCAGCGGAATCCAGCGATCAATCAGAGGTTTTATTGGCGTAACAGCCTTGATCGCGTTCCATCTCGCATGAAGTACCGGCTCATCTCCACGAATCGGCCGAAGCGAAAGACCGCAGGCCTCGGCAGTTTCCAGTGTATCGACCATATGAAGATAATGCGCCCATGTTTCAGCCCAATCTTCCCAGGGATGGGAGCTGGCGTATGTGGTCACGAAACTCTGCTGCCAGTTTTGGGGCGCACCCTGATTGTAATAGTCCTGAAGCGCCTTGCCGTATTCGCGTCGTTCGTCGCCAAACAGCTTCCGGAACGCTCCAATGGACGCGCTGTCTTTGATCAGGAGATCCCAGTAGTAGTGACCCGATTCGTGGCGCAAATGACCAAGCAGGGTGCGATAGGGTTCGTGCAGCTGAAGTCGGCGGCGTTCCCGCTCCGCATCGTTTGCTTCGGCAATGTTGATCGTGATGATTCCGTTCGAATGTCCGGAAAGCACTGGAGCGGCGCTGGGCTCCTCCGGACCCGCGAGGAACTCGTAGCCAACGCCTCGCGCGTCTTCCGATATACCCATCACGAAACATTGCAGCTCATGCAGTGTGTAGATCAGCCGCCGCTTGGCGCCTTCGAGCTTATACCAGGCCTCCTTGAATCCTTCGCGACTCAGATCCGGCACAAGACGTGTCAATCTGCATGATTCACACAACCGATGCGGCTCCTGCTCCGGAATCGCCCAGTTACACACATTATGAACGACATAGTTTTCGCATAGACGATACGGCCGCACGTCCGGCGAGGCGCGTGACATCCATAACCCGTCGCCGGAGTGATCCAGCGAACTGATGATCTTCAAATCCGGGAGAAATGCAAGCGCCCGGCCGCAGTTCACACAATGCGTGCTTTCGAAAAAAACCAGTTGCTGGCAATGATCGCAGTGAAACACCTTCATTTCGCGCTCCGAGATCAATTACGGTAGCACGACACTTCCGACGGCACCGCAACCGGCATCAAATTCAACGAGACTGCGGGAGACGGGCGACTGTTGATTCGGCCGTCGTTGCAGGTGAGCAGGCATCCACAGGATTCTACTTGCACTGACTCTCTCCGTGTTGATATACCAATTCAATATCGAAACCCGATATTAAGATAGAAACCATGAGTGGAACTCAAAAACAGAAGATCGATTTGCTGCGCGGAACGGTTGATCTGATGATCCTTCGCATCCTCGACATTCAGCCGCTGCACGGCATCGCCATTGCGGACCGTATCCGGCAAAGCACAAAAGGCGCGTTCCATATCCAGGCGGGATCGCTGTTCCCGGCCCTGCACCGACTGGAACAGGAAGGATGGATCGCTGGCGAATGGACGACAAATGAGAAGGCGCGGCGAATCAAGTCCTACCGTCTGACGACGGCGGGAAGAAAGCAGCTGTCCGAAGAGAAGCGCACCTGGGAACGCGTTGTAGCGGCAGTAACTCAGGTGCTGGATACCCATTAAGGAAGAAGAAAATGCCTTTCCTATCCAAGATCATCAGCTTCTGGAAGAACCTCTTTCACCGGAGGCAGGTGGAACACGATCTGAACTCCAGCGTGATTGAACTGCGGGCCGAGAACCTCTCTCCCGGCAAACTCGCCAGCCGATGACCGGCACAGGACGCAGGGACTAGGGGGCCGGCCCCTTCCCCGCTACAAGAGGCGCTCGAAGACCAGGAACTGGCGGTCGGACTTTTCGAAGTCGCGAGCGGAATTCCGCTCGAACCGATGACGTTCGTAGAGTCGATGCGCATCCGTCATTGAGGCCTGGGTCCACAGAATCATTTTCCGGGCGCCGTCATTGCGTGCGGAATTCAGAGCCGATCTCACCAGCAGATCTCCAATACCCATTCGTCGGGAACTCGGTGCGACGGCGAGCAGGTGCATTTCGACTTCGCCGCCGGTGGCGAAACGGCAAGCGGTGGACGTCGCAGGAACCACAATCACCATGCCTGTGAGCTTTTTCGTCTCGAGATGACGTGCCGCAAGTACCCGTCCTCTATTGAAGATCGCTGAAGCTGCAAACGCGGACTCTGCAACTGCGGCTTCAGTGAACCCACCGTCTACATACACCTCCCGAAGAAGCGATTCGATGTCGCGGGAATCTTCTTCCGGATTTGCTGTGGCGACCCGGATCTGCATCACCGAACGATAGCACCTTCTTTGATTTCGCCTTCATCCCTGCCGGAATTCTTCAGGTGGAGGCTCGCCTGAAAGATTGGCCAGACACAGCACTGGGCGATTGAAGCGCCTCCCATAGACATTCTGGTCGGCATGGGATTGGACAAGATGACGTTCAAGCCAGGAGATGCGCTGGAGGTCTGCGGCTATGGCACCAGAGATGGCGTTAATCCACTACGGCCTTCACTCCACCAGAGTCGATCAGTCTCAGCCTCAAGTCGATTCCCGGAGAAACATCGACAGGACAATCGACCTTCCCGGCGATTCTGACACTGCCGAACGGTCAGAAACTCGTTTGGTCGAATACTGGGAAGTGTGTGGACAACGCGAACAACTGATATCCCCGAACACGGGCGCGGCGGCTCCAACCAGGGACACGGAAGCTTGATATCAACCATCGCCCGAGCGCAGCGGCTCCAGGGTTGCGGACTTTAATTCAGGAGTATAGGTATGGCAGAGAACGCACCTTGCCGAAACAGAATAGGGCTGGATTGCTCCAGCCCTATTCGAATGAGAAATGTGGGTACGATCGCTTAGCAGCTAATCTTGCGGCGCAACATCCCCAATGCACCTAAACCTAACCCAAGGAACATCGCGGTTGTACCGCCCTCGGGCGTACTGATCCTTGGCGTTTCCACGATGTAACCACCAACGAGGCCACCTTCGTCGTTATATTGAAAATTACCGAATCGGTTAACGGCAAGGCCCTCCGAGTCTCCATTTGGTTCACCAGTTGCAAAGTTCCCCGCGTTAAATGCCGTCCACTCTTCACCAGTGACCCAAGCCCAATTCGTGGGGTCGGTTGTTGAGCCAGAGTGGTCTTTCGTTTGTCCTCCCAGCCATGCCTGATACTGCTGCCCCTCAGTGGCGGTGAAAAAACCGTGATTGATCAGGCCGCTGTAAACCGCGGTGTTTTCTTCAAAGGTGGTGAGAACAGCCAGGTACCCACCCTGAAGGACAGCGGCAGCCTGAGCATCCGCCCATGAAATATCGAAAGCTTCATACAACGAGTAAGTATGGCCGCCATAAGTGGTCAAAGCTATCGGGTCGGCCGAAGCATTCAGCGCCCCAACCAATATTCCGCATATGCATAGGGCGATTGAAAGTAGTGTTTTTCTCATAGTTTTAGTCCTGTTCCGGAATTCTAGTCTCCCTTTCTTGGTCATCATGACCTGGGTCTTGTCTTCATCTGCAGCAAGCGGCGCACCAATGCCACCATGCGATCAATCAGTAGCAACGATTCTCTGACATTAATTGAAAACAAACATCTTATGGCACCGCTTCATGAAGTGTGCGATCCGCCCGAATGCACCCAGACGGGCCCAGCAGCGTAAGGAATTCCGACGCAGACTCCGATATCCTCGGCTCAGGAGCGCCTAACTGGCGGATACATAAGAGAAGCAGCTCTTCGTAAATCTTGTAAGGGTTTCCTATACTTTGCAGAGTTTGTATGGACTGGGTCTTCGGGCATTCAGAAAAAGGATATCGGTCACCGGATAGGAGCTTCCAGGCCAGCCTGCGGAGGCAATAGGAGGCCCTTGTCTGCCCGGTCTATTCGACCTCAACCGAGTCCTGCATTCTTCCCGGTCCAGGCAAGCGCTCCGCCATTCCGGCGAGAACAGTTCACAAGACTTCGACAGGTCCGCTCTTGAAGGCCGGGCCTGATCTGGCAATCGCTTGCTCATTTTCGGCGATACGCGGAATTGCATTCTGCATCGCCCTGGTTTCAGCCTGTGGCGCAAACCCGAAATCCGCTTGACAGGTCTCGGAGCCGACGGAATACTCAATGATTCTGTAAACATACCGCACAGAAGCTGAGGAACAGTGAAACCAACGATCGTACGCAAGATTCAACGCGCTAGTCCCAACTCCATTAGAATGCTCGGCGAATATGGTGTTGCCACCGTCCACGAGGCGCAGGGCCGCATTGGACTGATGCGTCCTTACATGCGGCCCGTCTATGCTGCGGCACGCGCTGCCGGAAGTGCCGTCACGGTTTCGTGTCATCCGGGAGACAACCTGATGATTCATGCCGCGATGGAACTGGTACAACCCGGAGACATTCTCGTCGTGACGACGACGTCGGAATCCACCGATGGAATGTTCGGAGATCTCCTTGCCGCCTCCTGTATGACACACGGCGTGGCCGGCCTGATCATCGATGCCGGAGTGCGCGATGTGACCGATATCACGGAGATGGGCTTCCCGGTCTGGGCTAAAGCCATTCATGCTCAGGGCACCGTGAAGAACACAGCGGGTTCTGTCAACATCCCAGTGGTATGCGCCGGCGCACCCATTCAGCCGGGCGACGTGATTGTGGCCGATGCGGACGGTGTTGTTGTTGTCGCACGACAGGACGCCGACGCTGTTGCTGCCTCATCAAAGGAAAGAATTACCAAGGAAGCCAAATCTCGCGAACGACTGAAAAAGGGTGAACTGGGACTCGACTTTTACGGGTTACGTGCCAAACTGACCGAGCTTGGCGTTCAGTACGTCGACGAGTTTAAGGAATAATACGTTGGGTGAAATCCTTGCAGCCGTTACGACCTGTCAAGCGCCGCAATTGATCACGCGGCCTCCGGACGCCAGTATCGACGCCGGCGCACACCCGCTGCAGGCATGGATATCGCTGCACGTCATTTACTCGCTGAGTCACAAGGCGCGGAAGACGCCAGACTCTGCGTCCGGCAGGAACTAGCCTGTCGAAGGGGAGTTCGACTGTGAACCGGAATCCAGCAGTTGGCTTCGTTGGTTTCGGTGAAGCCGGGTCTCTCATTGCCATTGGATTGAAGTCCGCGGGATTGAACCGCCTGTTCGCTTTTGATATCCGTAATGTTCAGGATCGCGCAGCATCTTGCGGGACCACGGTCGTGCAATCTCACGAGGCGCTGGCGGAATCCAGCGACATTCTGATTTCCGCTGTGACGGCGAATTCTGCACTCGACGCGGCAACACAAATTGCTCCGTTTCTCGACAGCCGTCATATCTATGCAGACATCAATTCCGTTTCCCCGGCACTCAAACAGGAAATTGACGGGATCATTCGAAGCCGCAATTCCGTATTTGTAGAAGCGGCGGTTATGGCGCCCGTTCCACCCCACGGGCACCGCGTCCCCATGCTATTAGGAGGAAATGGCGCGGTAATATTTGCCGAAACGATGTCACCATTCGGAATGCGGCTGGAAGTCCTTCAAGGCAGGGTCGGCACGGCGGCGGCGGTGAAGATGTGTCGAAGCATTGTGGTAAAGGGTTTGGAAGCGTTGATGTTCGAATGTGTTCTTGGAGCAAGTCAGTTCAATGCAGAAGATCGCGTGTTCGCATCTCTCGACGAAAGTTTTCCCGGAATCGACTGGAAGAAACTTGCAAACTATATGATCAGCCGCGTCGTCATACACGGAGAACGTCGCGCTCACGAAATGGAAGAAGTTGCCGAAACCCTTCGTGCCATCGGGATCGATCCCATCATGGCCGAAGCGACAGCACGCCGGCAGGCGTGGAGTGTCGAAATGAATTTGAAATCCCGATTCAGCACTGAAGGTCCCGCCAGTTACCGCGAAGTGCTCGATGCCATCAACCAATAATGGAGATCACATGAAAACCAGAATTTTCCTGACATCCTTAGTGCTTCTTTTCCTTGCTGCTCCCGCTGGAGCGCAATCCAACAACTTTGTTGCAGACTTTCTGAGCCGGTATCACCCGAGTCCGGAAAAAGTCGCGGCGCCTCCCGCAGATCCCCCGACTGCGATGGCTCAGTTCCTTCAAGGCGGTGAAATACCGATCAGCCTGAACGATGTCGTCAACATGATGATCGACCAGAATCTGGACATTCAGTCCAACAGGTTCGCGCCACGATCCTCCGCACTGCAGACACTGGTGTTTTACAGAGTGCTGCAGCCATCGCTCACCGTCAACGTCACTCTGGCGAATAATTCTTCATTCAGCACGTCGCAGTTGAATGGAGCAAGCACGCTCGGCTTGCTATCGAACAATTTCTCGGTGTCTTATGCGAAGAATCTCAAGTGGGGCACGACGATTGGCGTCGCAACAACGATGGCGAGAACGAAAACGAACAATTCTTTCAGTACGTTCAATCCAGCGTACGTTGGGAAAATTACGTATTCTATTTCCCAGCACCTGCTGCAGAACCGTGGAAGCATCATTAACCTGAGGCAGGTCTATCAGGCACAGAACAACGAAAAGATCTCGGAATCCCAGTTTGAGGTTCAGCTCACCAATCTTCTGGTGACGGCTCAGAAAGCGTATTGGGACCTCGTATTCTCCGAAAAGGATCTCGCTGTAAAGCAGGCGTCGCTCAATCTCGCAAAGCAAACCCTGGATGAAAACAAACAGAAGGTCGAAATAGGTACTATGGCGAGAATTGACGTCGTACAAACCCAACTCGACGTCGCGCAACGCGGGGACGTCGTTGTTGGCGCAACAGGCACAGTCACGACAGCTCAGGATCAGATCAAGAAACTGATTTCGAATTCCAACGATTCATCGATGTTTCTGATCAGCCTGAAGGCCATGGAATCTCCTCGCACGCCGCGTCCTGACGAAATCCCTTCGTTGAAAGAAGCCCTGGCTACCGCTCTCGAAAACCGTCCCGAAATCCGGCAGGCAATGCTGGACCTGAAAAACAAGGATCTCGATGTTCAGTACACGAAGAACCAGAAATCGCCCGCGCTGGATGTCAGCGCCAATTTCAGCCAGAACGGAACTGGTGGAACTCGGAGGATTCTCGGAGACGCGCTCGGCGGAATACCTGCGGAGGTGATACCGGGTGGAGTCACGGATGCCTTCGGCCAGATGTTCGGATTCCACTATACGGGCTACAACGTGGGATTCACGCTTGTCATTCCGCTGGACAACAAGGCTGCCAACGCCGACTTCAGCCGTGCTGTGAACGAAAGAAAATTGTCGGGTTCCAGAATCGACGCAACAACCCAGGCCATTGCGCTCGAAGTTCGCAATGCACTCACCCAGGCGGATGTTGCAAGAGCCCGCGTCGAAACAGCACGTGCGACGCTCGATCTGGCGAAACAGACGGCGGATGCCGAGAAGGCCAAGTTTGATGCCGGCACTTCAATTCTGAAATTCGTTCTCGAGAGTCAGCGCGATGTCTCAACCTACGAAACGGCCGAGATTCAGGCCGAAGTCAACTACACCAAGGCGCTTGTCGATCTCGACCGCGCGATGGGAATGACGCTGAGACGTAATGGACTTGAACTGAATAAGGCCCTCGTGGCATCGGACTCAAAAAACCGGGCGGACTAAAAGCCGAATGAAGCGCACGGTATGCCTCGCCGTGTATCTGCTTTTGTGGAGCCCGGCAGCAGGACTGGCGCAGGAACGTCCTGCAGCCGAGGTCTATGTCGGGTTTCCACTATTGTTTCGGGAGACGTCCTCTCAATTGTTTGGTGTTCATGGCGACATTACCGTCAATGCGCGGCAGTGGCTTGGAGTAACCGGTGATGTCTCCTTGCATGTGGGAGAAGTCTTCGCAGAAAAATCGCTCTTTACCGGGCTTGCGGGACCAGTTTTATCCGCGAACGCAGGAAGCCGGTTGCGCGTGTTTGGTCATGCACTTTTTGGAGTCGCCAACTCCGGCTGTGGTGAGTTCAATAACGGGTGCCGATCGGATACCGTGTATTCCAACGCCCTGGGCGGTGGGTTGCAAGTTCGACCTGGCAACCGTTGGGTTTTCCGTGTTTCCGCGGCCGATCTGACGACAAACTTTGGCGGAAACAATCAGCACTACCTTCGGCTCTCGTTCGGCGTCGTCCTTCCAATTGGAGAATGAGGGGACTGTCCCAGTGTCCCCGCATTCTAACGATGGACGCCCGGAGCTTCGTGGCCGGTGCGGGCAACGTACTCCAGATATGAACCGTTGTAGGCGTGAGGCTGCACATCGGTGCCACTTTCTCCCCCGAGTTCCAGCACCCGATTACTGAGTCCGCGCAGGAAACTGCGGTCATGCGAGACGAAAAGCATCGTGCCTTCGAAGTCCTTGAGCGCCGCGATCAGCATTTCCTTTGTCGCCAGATCGAGGTGATTGGTCGGTTCATCGAGAACCAGAAAATTGGGTGGATTGAACAGCATTCTCGCCATGACGAGGCGAGTCTTCTCTCCTCCGGAGAGCGCCCGGATCTTCTTGTCCACTTCGTCCCCTGAAAATTGAAATGCGCCTGCGAGATTGCGAAGTGCACCGATTGTGTCTTTCGGAAAGTCACGTTGCAATTGCTCGTCGATGGTGAGATCGGGGTCAAGCAGGTCGAGCGCCTGTTGCGCGAAATAGCCCATCTTCACAGTGGAACCCACGCGGACATCGCCCGTGTCGGGAGCAATGGCGCCAGCCACCATCTTCAGCAGTGTCGACTTCCCTGCTCCATTCTTCCCCATGACACACCAGCGCTCACCGCGCCTCACGTTGAGATTCAGACCGTTGTAGATTACGTGCCTGCCAAACGCCTTCGACACGTTCTCGATCATGACAACCTGATCTCCGGAACGTGGCGGCTGACGATACTCGAATCGCACGACTCGGCGCTTCTTGGGCAACTCGACCTTCTCGATCTTGTCCAGCGCCTTCACACGGCTCTGAACTTGAGCGGCTTTGGCTGCATTTGCAGCAAACCGATCGATGAAGCGTTGTTCTTTCGCCAGCATGGCCTGCTGCCGCGCATAGGCGGCCTCGCGATTCGTTTCCCGAATCTCCCGCTCGCGTTCGTAAAAATCGTAATTTCCGGAATAGACCGTGATTTCACCACCATCGATCTCCGCAATCTTTGTGACGATGCGATTCATGAACTCGCGGTCGTGAGATGTCATGAGCAGCGAACCCGGAAGGGATTTCAGAAATGCCTCGAGCCAGACTATGGATTCGATGTCGAGATGGTTCGTGGGTTCGTCCATCAGCAGAACATCGGGACGGCCAAGCAGCACGCGAGCCATCGCGACTCGCATCTTCCAGCCGCCCGAGAGCAACCCGACGTCACCATCGATTCTTTCGTCGTCGAATCCAAGGCCGTAGAGCACTTCGCGCGCCTGGCTTTCGAGCGCGTAGCCGTCCAGGTGCTGGTATTCCTCCTGTACTTCTCCAAATCTGGAGAGAATCTTCTCCATTTCGCTGGCGCGCGACGGGTCGGCCATCGCATGCTCAAGCGATTCCAGTTCATGATGAAGGTCACCGACCCGGCCGCTGCCCGCGATGGATTCGTCGAGGACCGAACGTCCGGACATCTCTTCGACGTCCTGGCGGAAATAGCCGACAGTCAGCTTTTTTGCGATGGAGAGTTCGCCATCGTCAGGTTCTTCTTCACCCGTGATCATTCGAAACAGCGTCGTCTTGCCGGAACCGTTCGGACCCACGAGTCCGACTTTTTCACCCGGATTGAGCTGAAACGAGGCGTCGACGAACAGGACCTGCCGGCCGTACTGCTTGTTGATGTGCGAAAAGGAGATCATCAGAACTAATGAGCGTAACACGTGGCCGAGAAATCGCGCGGGACTCTAGCGAGCCATCATCTCGTTCCACACGTTCGGAAGGTTCTGAATGAAGTTCTGCAATTCCGTCGCATGCTGATACGCGAGCCAGGCCAGGAAAATCAGAAATGCCATCCATGCCATCGACGCCCATACCGCAGCCACGGCACCATAAGGATGCGCATACCGTGCGTCTCGCATGAATTTGAATGGCCCGGTCACCACGTTCAGCAGAATGACCAGGATCACAATAGCAACCCAAACCGGAAGTCGTAGAGGCAGCGGCCATCCAAATATTGCGTGGGTATTGATCACAGAAATCACTGCGAATATCCAGAGGAGTGTCAGCACGCCGGTCAGGACGCCGAATATGGGAATCATCACTCCAGCCAAAGGAGGCGGCGGTACGGGTCGGGGCCCCCACCAGGAACGCTGATTGCGGAGAGACCGCCGCCAGGATCGTTGCCATTCGTGCTTCTTTTCCTTTGCGCGCTGCTTCCAGTCCTCTCCTTCTTTCTTGAATTCGGAGTAATGCTCCTTGGCTTGATTGATAAAATCCTGAGCATTGAATGGCATTCCGTAAGCTGCCGCATGTTGCTCCGATGTCTCTGCAAACGGAACGACGATCACCATAACGAAGTAGAGGCCGGCCGCAATCCCTCCGGAAGCGATGGCAACCGCGACAAAAATCAACCGCACAATCGTCACGTCGATACCAAAGTACGCAGCGAGACCGGCGCAGACGCCTTCGACCTGTTTCCCTTCGCGGATTCGGTAAAGTCGTCTGGGAGTGTGGGCGCCGGACTTCGCGCTGCCTCCAGATTCCCTCTTCTGCTCCGATTGGGAGTTCCCGGCTTGGGCCTGGCTCGCTGAGCCGGACTCACCGCCTTCGCTATCAACTGGCCCCATGGCCAGAATGATCTGCTCAATCTCCGATGTTATGACGATGGTCTTCTGCGGTCCGAGAAAGTTCCGGCACTTATCCGCGATTGCCTGTTCCAGATCCGAAATGATCTCCGCTCGATCGGGATTGTCCTTCAGCTGCGCCTCGGCTGCGTCGAGATATTCGCAAAGCAGCTCATATCCGCGTTCCTCGACCTGATAGGCGTTTCCATTCAAATTAATGGTGATGACTTTGTTCATGTCTAGTTTCCCAGTTCGCTGATCGTGGCGTTGATCAGCTTCCAGTATTGGTTGAGTTCTCCAAGCTGCGACTTTCCCTTTGCGGTGAGCTTGTAATACTTGCGAGGTGGTCCGGATTCCGATTCTCTCCATTCGTAGTCGACGAGGTTCTCGCGGCGCATCTTGCTCAGGAGCGGATAAAGCGTCCCCTCCTGTGTGGCAAATTCCGTGGTGCTGAGAAGTTTCAGCATATCGGCGACGTAAACCTTGTCTGCGGAAATGATCTTGAGGATCAGAAATTCCAGCAGTCCCTTGCGAATCGGCCCGAGTTTTCCGTCGATACTCATCGATGTAAAGCTACCTTGTTGTGACAAGGTAACAGGGCTTGCAAAGGCAGTCAAGTAAAGTTTTGAAAAGACCGCGAAGCGGCGGGCGAGGGGTAAATAGATCAGGCTCCTTCTTTGTATCCCGCAGCCGGCCCGCTGACGCGGGCTACGTCTCCCTTCGAGAGAGGGAAACGATTCGCAAATTGATCCGTCAATGGTTGGGTGCCGTATAGAACCGCAATCATGCTCTGCTTCGGTCTCGCCGCGTTCATGCCAGCGAAGCTCTCTGGACAACCGGTGATGCTCGGCCTGCGTGCGCCGGAGCACCAGCTCAGCCCGCTGCCCCCCGCGATGCTGGTTCTCCCTGCAGGTACTGTCCTCACGGTCGAAGCGTCAGAAATACTTTCAAGCGACAAGCAACAACCGGGAGACAGTTTCACTGCGCAATTGCACCACCCGCTGGTTGTCGACGGTTGGGTTGTTGCACGGCCAGGTCAAACCGTTGTGGGACATATCGTCAGAGCAAAGAAAGCTGGACGGGTCAAAGGAACATCGAAGCTGACGCTTCAATTGGAAGAGATCGTACTCGTCGATGGACACCAGGCCTATGTAGAGACCGAACCGGTGGAGAATTCCGGGCCCACATCTCGTGGCCGCGATCTGGCTGCTGTTGCGATCACGACAGGAGTCGGTGCGGCAATCGGCTCAATCTGTGGCGCACGAGGAGCGGCAATCGGAGCAGCCGCCGGAGCAACAGCAGGATTTGCAGGAGTGCTTCTGACACGGGGTGAAAACATTGAAATCGGGCCGGAAAAGCTGCTTACCTTCCGCCTGTCGTCTCCCTTGTCGGTTTCTACCGATCAAAGCCAGTTCGCATTCTGGCAGGTGGATCCAAATGACTACGCGCCGCCGGACAGGACTCTACCCGTCCCACAGATTTCGCGCTCAGCTTCTGTGATATCTCAGCCGATCCCGATAAGAGTTCCTCTTTCGGTCTGGCCACAAATTCAGGGAATCGCCGTCGGGAGACTTGGGCATTCGGAGTGCGGCAGCTGATTTTGCCGAATTGGAAGAACCGAGGGCGCAACATTTTGAAGTTTAGGGAGTCAGAAGTGAATCGGAGGAAGTTGCAATGAGAGGCAAACACATTCTAGTGTCGGCGAGCCTGGCAGTCATTTTCACAATCGTAAGCATCAGCGCGATATTTGCACAGGCTCCTGTTGTACAGAACCGGGTTGCACAGCAGGTATTGATCGGCGGCCTCAGAGTCGATGCGGCCTATGTGATTGCAGCCGGGGGGGGAGTCCAGAGCTATTCCTGTCCGGGGCCGCAGCAGTATGAGACGCCCGACGGCGCATCCCAGGGCTGGGCCTGCTTCGATCCAACATCAAATGTGTGGCTGCTCAGCGCTCTTCCGCCACAACAGCAGGCGCCAACGCCGCCACCTGCTCCTGCGCCGGCTCCAGTGGTTGTCCAGCAGGTCATTCAACAGCCGGTATATCCGCCAGCGGTGATTTACCAATACCCCGTTGTTCAGCCAGCGGTCATTTACCGCACACCACCGCGCGTAATTTACGCGGCTCCAGTTTATTCTTCTTCCGCAATAATCGGGGCGGCAACGATTAATGCTGCCGGTCGTATTGCAGCTGCAGTCATTGCGACTTCCGGTCACCATAGTCACTATGGGAATGTGTATGTAGTCCAGAATCGCGGCCACCGGCATTAGAACCGAAGCGCGGTAAGTCCTGATGATTTACCGCGCATGAATCCCGACCTGCAAGCCCCCCCGCCTCCATAACTCTCAAGTTAGCATTTGACCTGCCGCGACTCGCTGCCTAAGATACGCACACGCTATTTCTCACGATTCGAACTGGAGGCTTGAATGAGCTTTTCTCTGAAGACACGGAAGGTCGGTGCGGTTGTTCTGGTGGACATGTCGGGACGGTTAATGAGTGGAGAACCTGTGCAGTCGTTGCGAACAGCGGTACGGCAGGCAGTCGACGAGGGTAGCCTCAAGTTCATTTTCAATCTTGGCGATGTCAGCCATATCGACAGTTCAGGTCTCGGCGAGTTGATCACCAGCTACACGACGATACGAGGCCGCGGCGGCGACGTAAAACTCCTGAAGCTGACAAAGAGGGCCAAAGATCTGCTCCAGATGACAAAGCTGCTGACCGTCTTCGAATGTTTCGACGATGAACAACTCGCACAGAAATCGATGAACTAGTCGTCCGAAATGCAATGAAAGCACAGCCTCGCGAACAGGGCTCCTTCTATATCAGCTGGGTTGAGGAATCGGCACGGCGCAGTTACCGGATCACACGCGAAGAAACCATTGTCGGCCGGCGAAGCGATTGTGACGTCAACATCAACAATCAGCACATTTCCCGGCGTCATGCCCGAATTGTCTTTCGCGATAGCAAATACATACTATTTGATCTGGACAGCCGTTTCGGCACATATCTTCGCGGCGTTCGAGTCACAGAACACGTCCTCGAACCTGGCGACTGCATCGAACTGGGCAAGGATCGAGTCCCGTTTCTGTTCACGACGGATGAAACCTCATTTCCGGGCGAGAACACATCCTCTCTGGAACATTCCATTTTCAACCTCAAGCTTCAGGACAATGAGGAAGCATCGGAACTTGAAAAAGTAACGTGGATTCTGGATTTCCAGCAGCACTGGGAATCGTCCTTCACACCGGAAACAGCGTTTGACCAGATCCTTCATTCCGCACTGAAACTCAGCGGTGCCGAACGCTCCTACATTCTGGTTCGAGACAAAACTGGTTTTGGTTATACGACGGGCATGGACTCCACGTTGCGCAGGCTGAAGGAAGGCGAATTTCAAACGAGCCGAAGCGTCGTTCAGCACGTCGTCCAAACCGGCACATCCGTATTCATGGTCGAAGGTCTCGACAAGATTTTCGCTGGGACCAACAGCATGATTGCCTCGGGCGCCAAGGCGCTGGCATGTCTCCCTTTGCGGGGTATCCCCGAAGATTCGGGCGCGGCGGCAATGCTGGGAATTCTCTATCTGGACAGTACGCATCCTATGCACGCGTTGTCCGGGCTCGATGAAAAGATTCTGAAAAAACTAGCCGGAGATGCCGGAAACGTTCTGGAGCGGATTGAGTTTGTCAAAGGCGCCCAGCAACGGAAAACCCTGGAACGCGAGCTTGCCCTCGCGGAAGAAACGCAGAAGGCGCTGCTGCCCAGTGTGATTCCCGTAGTGCCAGGCTGGCAGCTGGCGGCCTTCTCCAAACCCACACGATACGTTGGCGGAGATTTTTATGACTTTCTGCAATCGCCCGGCGGCTCCCTGGTTGGAGTGCTGGGCGATGTCGCCGGCAAGGGAGTTTCGGCGGCATTGATCAGCTCGATGATTCTCGGTTCGCTGCATTCGCTGATCCATTCGAACCAGCCCATCGAAATGGTCGTGTCGGCGGTAAACCGATTGATGTGCGAGAAATCATCTACGAGCCGGTTCGTGACATTATTCGCCGTGGAATTCACTCCCGGTACGGGTGGAAGATTCCTCAGCGCCGGCCATACGACGGGATATCTGTTTCGGTGGGCCACTGGTGCCGTGGAAGAGCTTCCTTCCAACTGCATGGTGGTCGGCGCATTTTCGTTTGCCGTGTTCGAGTGCAATCCAATCGACCTTAACCCCGGCGATCTCATCATCAGTTATTCCGACGGGCTCACGGAAGCGGAGAATCCTGCGGGCGAGATGTTCGAAGAGCCGCGTGTCCTTCAGATTATTCGAGAGGCGGGACCTTCGGGCGCAGATGCCGTGATCGAGAAACTGACCAGCGAACTTGAACGGTTCACTAAGGGTCATCCGCAAACCGACGACATTACGATCCTGGTTATGGGACGAACGTAAAGGGACAGGGAATGATGTACGCCGCCTCTCTTTCTCTTCAGGGAAAACGCGCTTCGAATCAGGATCGTATTCTCGTAACGCCAGCAGAGTATTCCGATGGCGGCATTGTTGCCGCGGTTGCCGACGGCCTTGGTGGAATGAAGTCGGGTGATAAGGCCGCCGAGATCGCGGTCGAAACCCTGAAGGAAGCCTCGGGAGAATTGCTCGCTGCGATGACCGGCACTTTTGCCGACGCGTCCGATTCCCTGGCCGATGTGTACCAGCGGGCCAACGACCGAATCCGAAGCTTTGCGGAAAGCCACGGCCAGGCCGGAGCAGTCGGAACCACCCTGGTCAGTTTCATTTCGGTGGGTTCACGTTACATGGTGATGAACATCGGAGACAGCCGGGGCTACCGGATCGACAGTCCTGGCGCCAATGGCGGCGGTGGCGGCAGCGATGTCCAACAGATCACAGTGGACCACACGGTGGCCGACGAACTGATGCAGCAGGGCGCGATGACGGAGAGAGAATATTCATCGAGCCCCCTCCGAAATCAACTCACGAAATGCCTCGGCCCAAAAATGCGCAGCGAACCGGACATATTTCCGGAAATTGAATTCGGCGTGCTCCGTCCCGGCGAGACATTCCTTCTCTGTTCGGATGGCTTCTTTTCGAAGCTGAGAGACGAAGATTTCGCCGAACTCCGGGGACCCGAATCGAACCTGAATGCCATTCTGGAAAAGCTTGCTGCCGAAGCCTTGGCCCGAGGCAGTTCCGACAATATCTCGGCCGTCGTCATCCGCTGCTGATAATTGGGAAGCGATGGCACAGTCCCCTCAATTCCCTTGTAAGACGTCCTTAGTCGTAGCCTATAATCGCGCCACAAGCATCCATTCATCAACGAAGGCGAAGCCGGAGAGTGAGTAAGACCATGCATTCCGTTGCAGCTGAAGCCAGCGATCCCATTGCCGAAAGCCGTCACATCTGGACCGAAGGTGCAAAATCGGCAGATGCGGCAAAAATCGCGTCTGTCTACAGTGACGACGTCATTCTGATGCCTCCCAACGAAACGTCGCTCTATGGGAAAAGCGAAGCGACAGAGTGGTGGGAGGAGTACTTCCAGCACTTCAAGGTGACCGTACTCAACGGCACGGAGCGGGATGTTCGTATCATCGGCGACCAGGCCATTGAACTATGGACGTATATGGTCGCCATTGATCCGGTGCGTGGAGGCGATCGCATTCGAGACGATGGCCGTTCGCTGACGGTTTGGAAACGCGAACCGGACGGAATCTGGAGAGTAGCTGAAACCATCTGGAACAGCATTCGGCCAATCGGTTCCGGCACCAGCCGGTATCTTGCCCGGTTGAAGAAACAATAACTAGAATCCCAGCAAATTGCGTGTGGATTCTTCGACATCTTCAGTACGCGGCGGGCGGGTGGAGGTATCGTCTGAGGATTCGTCGGGAACTCGTTCACCAGGATTCAAAAACCGATTGGATTCGAGTCCGGCTTGTTTGGTATAGAGCGAGAAGTATCGCCCGCCCATTTTAAAGAGTTGTTCGTGAGTACCGCGCTCCACAATCTGCCCATCTTCCAAAACGAGAATCTGATTTGAATTGCGAATCGTGCTCATGCGGTGTGCAATCACGAACGTCGTACGTCCTTTCATCAACGCAGACAGACCTTCCTGAATATAGGCCTCGCTCTCCGAATCCAGGCTGGACGTTGCCTCGTCCAGAATCAGTATCCTC